>Ga0153972_1000399_pt1 | contig 13808 bp, 10 predicted proteins | sample TSGA056MetaG_FD_104732 | JGI IMG/M metagenome (GOLD analysis project Ga0153972, IMG submission 104732) | Attine ant fungus gardens microbial communities from Georgia, USA - TSGA056 MetaG | ecosystem: Host-associated > Fungi > Mycelium > Unclassified | place: USA: Georgia, George L Smith State...
AGAAATCACAACCTCCATATCCGCGCCATATTTGATAGTGTAGCCAGCAATTACATCATCGGCTTCAAACTCGTTTACTTCTGTATGCTTAATCCCGATGAAGTCAAGTGCGTTGTAAATATCATTAAGTTGGGAAAATGGATTATCCTCACCTGAAACCGCAGAATAATCTATGCGGTTTGCTTTATAATCATCAAGCAACTCTGTACGATCATTTTCATGCTCGCCATCAAATAAAACAACAAGGTGCGTTGGATTTGTCATTTTAATTATTTTTATTAAAGCACCAACAAAGCCTAAAGTGCCTTGAATTGCCTTTCCATCTTTATTTACTATCCTTGATGGCATACCAAAAAACATCTGAAAGAGCAGATTGGAACCATCAACAACTAATAATTTCTGCATATGTTTTCCCCAGAATCAATTTTTAATTATTATACAACAAAATATCCCATTCTGAAAGCAGTTTGTGAAACCTCACAGGCTGCTTTTTTCATATCTGGGAAAAACGGCGTTTTCACCCTCGAAATCCAATTAGGAGACATACGGGATAGCCTATCAAAATTTGAGATGATAGCCATAGCGAAGCGCTTCTCGCCTCGTACAACTGAATACCGCCGCCGGTAGGATACCGGGCGCGTTCACCTTGCCAAGTCTGCCGCCGGAGAGGGCAGCGCGAAGGGATGCGACCGAGCTAACGCGCCCAATGGTCACACAAGGCCGGACGTAGGAACGATGCCGGGATGAAAGCGGAATACCCAACTAACAACACGCCGGTCACTCTGGGGCAGGCGCAGCTAATTCAGAAAGGATGATCGATCCCGCCACGGCTCACTTGGAGTTTATGCCGGTTTGATCTGCTTAGAAACAAATGTTTTTTATTGGACTAGCTTACGATGTGTTCAACCATCTTTGGAAAGAACCCGGTTGGCGCTTGCGATATTCCCGATCGGACATCATCCTGTTTGATAAACTATATTTCGCGGAATATAAGTTATTTTAAAATTACTATTGACATATTTCGATTATGGTGATAGAATGTGATTGTCTTAGGACAAGGTAATGTATTCCGTTTTGACTGGCCGCTGTTTCTGACGTTTTTTTGCCTCTGCGAACGACGGCAGGGGGTATCATGTAGGCTCTCACGTGAATTGCATCATGGTTGGAACGATAGCCTTTGCAATTTTATGAGAACGTATATCGCGCTGGAATTCGGAGCATTCATTGCATTCATAATGTGAAAGTGCGGGTTCAGAACAGGTCTGTTATAAGGATGGTATCAGCAAAGGCAAACCACTCTTATTCATTTTTAGTAAGTAAAGGACAATTAGAATGAAGAACAATTTATTGAAAGCATCCATTATAACAGCGAACGTAATTTGTTTGCTCATATCACTTCGTATATTTTATGCTTGCGGAATATTTGCAGATGAACACAATCTTAGCACCGAATCCGTCTTCGGAGGATCATTTTGGCTAATTCTGAATTGGATTTCATTTGCGTCCTTATTGATTAATGTCTTTCTACTTATGATAACAGTTTATATCACGGCATATAAATCTCAGTCAGCTCGGTTATATTTTCACCATCGTCAGTACTGACAATCAACATTGCAATTGTTGGTTCTGGATTATAGCTGCCACCTTGACTCAAATAGCTGATTAGCTTCTTTACGTTTCTGTTAGAATCGCTTTCATAGTCAATGTAGCTAACCAAAACATCTGAGGAGAGAACCAACCTCGTGTTACCGACCACTTCATATATTGCCGCGCCGCTGGATGAGTATATTTCTCCAGTAGGAGTGAGAACCTCAGCATTCAAAACACAGTAGTTCCCCATCTCAAAGTCCGTAATTCTGATAATGCTTCCGTCAACAATGCCGTCCAAAAAATCCGGATGTACTCTATATTTTAAGTCAACGACCCTGACGTCGCCTGTCTCATTTGTAAGCATGCCGCCGAGTATCATATTCGGATTATCCGGGTCGTTTATGGAAAATGTTCCTTCGTCCTCGATATACGCAAATCCTCCCGCTGTGAGTGCGGACACAACGTCAGACCAAAGCGGGTTTTTGTCTTTGTAGGCAAGATAAATATTTGTATATAAGGCAGAATCTTGCGGCGATGTTGTTTCACTGTAAAGCGCATCCGTGGGCGCAACACCTGCATCGTCGTTGTATGGGACAGCGAAATCATATACATCCGCGTCGCGCTCTCCGGCGGCAACCCAAGCCTTATAATCGTCAATTCTCATATACATCCGTTCGTCAGGGCCTTTTCCGATTGGAGTATAGATAACACGTTCAGCATAATCATACACATCGGCATCGTTTTCTCCGGCGGCAACCCAAGCATTATATCCTTCGATTGTCATATGCACCGCTTTTCTGCCTTGAGCATAGATTGCCACGTCATCCTCAATCAGAATCCCGCCTTCGTCATCAATGGATCCAATGTGGGCAGAAGCTAAAACCTCAAAGCTTTTCATGACCTTTTCAATAGCAAGTTTATACTCTTCAAAAACTTGTGTGCTCATGCTGACGCTGGCGAAATAATGTGGAGGGGAGTCTGTTTCCGCCCCAAATATATAGAATATAGCCGTATGATTTTCATCTGAATCGGTATACTTTATTCCCTTAAGATTATTATCAGTAGTAAATTCCTCCGCTTCGTATCCTTCTTGGGGGAAATACAAAGTGGAAAATCTCATAGCTGCTATAGTAAAAATTTCCGGCTCACTTTTTGAAAACTGAAATTGAATACCTGTATCGGGGCTTGCCTCTCTCGTTTCATCACCATCCCACCCGCGTTGCTCAACAACATTCCAATTCTCGGGATATTCAATGCTGAATTTTACGTTTCTATCACTATCGTCATAAACATAAGAATTGAATTTAACATCTGCTTTGCTCACAGCACAGCCTAAAAAAAGAGCTATGGCAAGTATAGCTGCCGTGGTAATGGTCACAGCAGAAGTTTTCTTGAATTTTAACACGTTTTTAATCCTCTCTTTCATGCCACCCTCGCCAAAGGCAAGCGGACTTCCGTTCAAGATTTTGCGTCCGGCCGCAACACGGACAAGCGACATCGAATAAGCGTTTTTTATATTTCCTCCGAGTTCACGCATCACGCGTTCGTCGCAGGACATTTCCATATCGGCACCCATTAGAACAAACGCCGCCCACGCCAGTGGATTGAACCAATGCAGACACAGCACAAAATACGCAAACATTTTAACAATGTGGTCGTAACGCCGGATATGTGTCTGTTCATGCATGATAATATATCGACGTTCCTCATCCGAAAGCCCCGTTGGAATGTAAATCTTCGGTCGGAGCAGTCCGATTACAAACGGCGTTTTGAGATTGTCGGCCTCAAAAAGATTGCCCTTTGCAGGTGCCGCGCTGCGAAGTCTGCGTTTTAACAAAACGATTGACACAAGGCTGTAAATCAACATAATGGCTATGCCGAAAAACCAGATATAGGAACCGACGGCAATCCAGATTTGCAGAGGATTTGCACTCGCTATGGGAGCGGCGGCGGGCAACGCCGCGCTGACCGCGTTGTCGATAACCGTTATTCCACTGTCAATGCGTGGAACGGTCTGCATCGCTATGTCCTGCGGGATAGGTTGCGCTTTGAACGGTACCAGGCTAAACACGCCCTCCAATGTAAACGGGAACACAAGCCGGAAACCTGCCACCGCCCACAGCGCATATGAGATAATCTTCGGTGCTTTTTTAAGCGGCAGACGCGCAAGCATTATTGCAGCAATAACAAAACTCGCCGTCAGGCTCATATTGAGGACAGGCAGAAAAACCTTTTCCATATACTCAGCCCTCCTTGTGTTCGTTAATAAGGCGCATAAGCTCCTCCGCCTGTTTGTCGGATAGCTTTTTGCCGCCGATAAATGACGCGAGAAAACGTGGCAGAGAACCGCCGAATGTGTCTTCAATATAGCGGCGGCTCTGCCCCGCAAAAAACTCGTCGCGGCTAATCAATACCGAAACAACAGCGTCTTCGTTTTTGAATATGCCTCTGTCGCACAGCCGTTTCAGGATAGTGTATGTAGTGGACTTCTTCCACTTCATAACCTCCTCCGACAGCCGGACAAGCTCACCTGAGTTAATCGGCGCGTTATCCCAAATCAAATCGGCAAACCTTGATTCCATTTCCGCCAATCTATAATCAGGCATATACTTTGACCCCCTTTGACTACTATCAGTAGACCACAGTTTAAGTTTACTCCAAGTAGACGGAATTGTCAAGAAAAATATTTTTGCTAAAAAAAGACTCTGAAAGACTGAAACATCAGCTTTGCAGAGCCTTTTTAATATCATCTTGAAAAAACACCTTGACAGATGTCGTCGGAAGTAGACACGTTTATGTTTTTCAAATGGTTTTTCAAGGCGTGGGTGGCGGTGCTTATCGTCGCCCATACCTTTGATATTACAATGGTCGTGTTCGACGTGGCGCAACATATCGTATCGGGCGCGGCCGGAGTAATACACGGAAGTACGGCGATAAACATAGACGCGGCCATAAACACCCATGAGCCGATTGTCAGCCGCGAGCTATGGGAGCGCGTACAAGCCCGGTGGGACGCAATACCGCGTAAGCAACGTCGTGTCCCATATACGGAGAACATATTCAAGGGGCGAATATTCTGCGGGCATTTGCGGCTTTGCCATGCCTAATAGCAAAATCCCTCGCTGGATATATTCAATGTTTAATCGGGGGCGCAATAATATAGCGCTCGCTGTTTCCCTTTTCGGATGGCCTTCGGCTGCTCCGCATTCAACCCCTCCATCAGCCAGCGGAACGACAGAGGATTCAGCTTGCGAAGCTCCGATTCTGTGCGCGGCCATTGGAACCGCCCGTTGGTTAGACGCTTGTATAGCAGAGGGTAACCATCTCAGCGCCAATACAGTGCTTAGATTCGGTCGTCCGCCCACAGAAAAGAAAGAGCCTCTCCTCGTCAAGCTCGGCTTTGTATATTCTGGCATTACATAAAAATCCTCTATACAAGTAAATCTGTGTTGGATTACAGGTAGAAACGGGAAAGTAGAGAAGACTAACATATAAGGTCTGCCGCAACCCGATCTTGAAAAATCAGGTTGCGGCAGACCTTATATGTTTTAAGGCATTATTACTACTGTCCCCTGCTAGCCCTATACGCCCAACTCGTTTATGCGTTTTTCCAAATCCGCCGTCATTTCGGGGGTAAATCCAGCCTGCGGGATATTGCAGCAGGTACGCAAGGACATGCCCTTTAGCATCTTCAGTCCGGGATTTTTCGAGATTCCCGGAACCAATTCCTCCAAAACCGCAACTGCCTCCGAGCAGGCGAGAATGTCCTTAAGCTTGCTGTCGAATGATATGTCCATAACTAATTCCTCCTGTTATACTAAATGCGGTTGGCAACGAGCCAGCCTTCGTGTATTGCATCGCCGATGTTGCGGGGCTGGTTGCAACGTGAAGAAATCTGGCAGTCGCCTACTTCGTACAGTTCGGGCACCTTGCCTGTTAGCTCTGTGTAAATTGCCGGTCTTCCGCGATAGCCCCTACACAGCAGGACATTATCGCACTTGATTTCGGTCTTTTCTTTTGTGCCAACATCAGTTAGCACCGCGCCGTCGTCAGTGATTTCGGTAAGATCCATCTCCAGCTGAATTTCAACTCCATGCTGCATAGTAAGCAGGAGAAGCCTCTGCTGCATGGGAGAGCTGTTGTCAGACGCCAGCTCAAGCATGCCATTTTCTCCACCGCGTCGGGAGCTCAGAATGACTTTCTTCCCTTTTTTAGCCAGCGCATATGCCACTTCCACATTGGGGAAGCAACCACCGACAACCAGAACCGTTTCTCCCAGCTCGATGGTTCTATCCCCTGTATATTCAACAAAGGTGTGCACCTTGCTCTTATCTGTTCCGGGAACCTTTGAACCAATGGGCGTTGCCCCCGTCGCTACGATAACAGCATCATAGCCGCCGGCTATTACCGCCTCTGCCGTGGCCTCCTCATGAACAATTTTGATGTCCAGCTTTTCCATCTGCGCAAGATAGTATTCTATAAGAATCTGTATATCGCCCTTGACGTCAAGGTCAAAGGCCGCCTCGTGCATCATCCCGCCAAGCTTGCGCTTTTCATACAGTGTGACCTCGTGGCCTCGTTTTGCAGCCATCTTTGCTGCCTCCATGCCACCGGGACCGCCGCCGATAATGCATACGCTCTTTCTCTTGACAAGTGGTGCAACCTCGCGATAACCCGTGAGATTACAGCGCGGGTTCACGGAGCAGCGAAGACCAACCGCGGCATCAAAGCCTTCCATCGTGCCAACGCAGCCCATGCAGCAGCGTATACAGGGAACAATGTCCTCAGGTCTGTCCTCCGCTACCTTCCTAGCCCATTCGGGATCAGCCAGCATCGGTCGGCCCAAGCCGATAAAGTCCGCCTTGCCTTCAGCCAAAACCTGTTCGGCAATATCAGGTGTGGACAAACCTCCATCAATGATGATAGGTACCTTAATACCGGCTTTTTTCATCGCTTCAGATATAAACACAAAGTCGCCTCGGGGGTCATACTGAATGTTTATAACGCGGATATTGCGTGTGGAGCCGCCAACGATATGAAGCGCAACGATACCGGTCTTTTGAAGAATCTGCGCGTGGAGTATGCCTTCCTCAAGAGTGATTCCATCCTCATCGAAATCACAGCCGCAGATGCGGGCGATAATCGGAAACCCGCGGCCGCACTTTTCTTGAACCGCCTCGATTATTTCAACCATGAGGCGGATCCTGTTTTCGGGGGAGCCTCCATATTCATCGGTTCTTTGATTATAAAACGGAGTGCAGAACATATTGATGAGATGTCCAATCGCACCATGAAGCTGTATTCCATCAAAGCCTGCCATCTTGGCGCGCCACGCCGCCATGGCGAAGTCTTCCTTAAGCTGCTGAATCTCTTCCCGGGTCATGCCTCTGATGGGGAAGGGCTGAACTCCGCCCATCATCTCAACCATGTCTGAGGGACCGAGTGACTCATATCTGTCTGAAAGGGCGAGCTGATGGCCGATGTGGCACAGCTGGAGTACAGCCTTCACGCCGTAGTCACGGATGCGGGATGCAAGACGAGCCATGCCTGTTATCTGTCCATGCTCATACAGTCCGAGGCAGTTATCCTCGCCCTTGCTCAAAATGTTGTCCATGTAAGTACATTCGACGACAATCAGACCCATGCCGCCCTTTGCCTTATCCGCGTAGAATTCAATAGCTCTCTCTGTGACATAACCGTCCTTGTCTGCATTGAGCGATCCCATTGGCGCCATAATGATTCTGTTAGGGAGCCGCCAGGGTCCCATCCTACCCGGCTCAAGCAGAAATGGATATTTTTTACTCATGACGATTCCTCCTATTGTTTAATGTGCTGATTCAATCAGGGCATCCGGATTCTTCATTAGCTGCACCATAGCGGTGATGTCAAGGTTCGCCATGAATGCCGGGTCGCCTATGCCGAAGTTCTCTGTGGCTATTGTACTGATTTGGCCGTAATTGCCGTTAAGCGAAGGATCGCCGTCTTTTAAAATCACATAACAGAGCTCATAGGCAATTGCCATGTCTGTTTGTACATAGTGCAGAGAGGTAAAGCCGAGCAATGCCAGCACAGCTTCAACATCAGCCGTGAAAGACTCCATTGTCACATCCGGGCCATAGGCTCCCATGGTAAGCGAAACCGTTTCTCTGGGGAGGGTTTCGCCCTCACCCTGCTTGAATATGTGTCCAACCTCGAAAATAAAAGCTTCTTCAACGCCGCTCTGGTAGTTGCGTCCCAGAATATCCTCAATAGACGGGGTAAGGACAGTGCGCATTGCAACATGCTCTCCCAGCGGCTCCACCAGCAGATATCCACTGTTATTTGTGTCCCACTCCTCCTGGATCATGTTCATCTTTACATAGATTCCGTCGGGATATATACTGTCGCCGCAGACCTGCAGATATCTCATCTGGCGCAGAGTGTCTATAAGCCGATAGTCCGGAGTGTATCCACCCGATGCGGTATCACTGGTAAACTGCTTCAGGAATTCTATATCGTTTTCATACAATACAGACCTGTCCGGCAGGGAAAAATATTGTACAGCAAACTGATCGACATCCAGAATAAAAACCCATGCGTCATAGTCATCATTTACTCCGGCCGCACTAATGGCCTCGTCACTTGCCGGTCCGGTATAACCTATCTCATATGTATTTCCGTCGCTCTGGTTTGTGACTGTGATTTTGAAGGACTCCTCGCCGACGCTTTCGAGCGCCGCTGTGGATCCAAGTCCAAAGAGAACAATTGCGTACTGATTCCAAAAATCATTCCAGAAATCAAGGCTCAGCCCCTGCTCAGCGACAAAGCCCTCTATCTGGCTACGCTTGGCAAGCTCCAGGTCATTTTTGTTGTATACATTTCCATGAGCTGCAAGCCGTAAAGGAGCGCTCTGATTCAGAGCATTTAGCTGTACAGGAAGAATTCTTGTGCGAAGAACACATTCCCCTTTACCAAGATAGGCGGGATCGCTCTGCCAGCCAAAAACATCACCCGGCTCCTCCCAAGTGGCAAAGCTTTCCCCTGCCGCCTCGATTTCCATGCCATCGCCGTTGTCTACGAAACGGAAGCCCATCATGTATAATGCTTCTTTGAGTCTGTCTGCAGCAATGCCGAGCGGATGTCTGTTAATCGTTCCCGACAACACACTAACGCCCTGCGGCTCGGATTCTGCATTCTGCTCAGGCCCTGCGCGAGGTTCAGTTTCTGCTGTTGGTTCGGGCGCTACAGTCTGTTCGATCGCATCTGTAGGTTCCGCAGAGCCCGACGGCGGCGCTTCGCTTGCGCAACCTGCCATCATGCCCAAGAGCATGACTAGGCTCAAAATGATTGAAAGTATTCTTTTCATGTCACCCTCCAAATTGATTTTTCGGGGGAGATTCTCCCCCAATGTAGTAATTATACTATATGCTCAGGGAAATTTCAATAAAAAATTATATTAATCCCTTAAATTTATTGAGCATTCTAATCTTGACGTAAATAGTTTCATGTTTAGCGCAGGTGGTTATCCAATCATTCCATTCTACTTGACGTTACATCTTACTTCGTGCTATTATTGTCATAATCGCTTATAAAGGTGGTATTCAAATTTGAAAAAATATCCTGTAACCAATGAGCTCTCGGCGCTGATAAAGACCCTGCGTATTCAGCGTAAGATCTCGTCTAAAAACCTTGCTCTGCACATTGGCAAAAGCCATTCTTATATTTCAAAATTTGAAAATGGTGAGATACGAAACATTCAAGAAGAAGAACTGACCGCTATTCTTGACTATATAGTTGAAGGAGACGATTTCTTCAACGACAAGCTTCCCGCGATAATAAGAACCTTATCCAGTATCCAAGAGCCTGACCGGATGTCGCAGCAGATTTGGCTTTTAGATTATGATATTTTGAAGAGGCCAATAACCCTTCCTGAGAGCATGGTCGACGATATCAATGAACGCTTGAGGGAGCTTAATATTAGTGTGGCTCGGCTAACTGCCTTAATCAACGAGAACAAAGATTCTGCCATGTCGCAGGAGTTTCCGCCTAATGAGATCGTTGATTTTGTATTAAGAGATTCTCGCGTCCTTCTTGTGCGCAATCTCATAGAAGAGGAGACGCTTGCTGCCCTCCTTGAAAAAAGAACATTTGTGACAAGTTATTCGTTTGCGCACGCATTGGCCTTTACATTATTTAGAATACAGAACTATGACGACAATGAGCTGGAATTCGAAGAGGCCAGAGACACTCTTCAAAATACACGCGCCTACCTTGATGGATTTGGGGTTTATTCGCTCACAGAGTGGAACAGGCTATTATCTGATACCAAGACAATGGAAAGCCAACGGAGTTTACTTGCCTCCTTCAGCACTGCGAATGCAGAGACAATTAATCAAATCATCCTTTTTTTTCGCATAGCATCTGAGCACGATATTCTGCACACCGCTCAAGCGCTGGAGACGTTCAGAGAAAATCTCTCCTGGGATCAGGGCTTTGCGCTGAAGCTGATCAGCCAACCCTTCCATGAGCTTGATGACATTAGTTTCAGTTTAAAGAAACAGCTCTTGGAGGAAGTAAATTCCCTTATCGAGAAATATAAGAATGTGCCTGCCAGTGAAAAGAAATTTGAAACATATTTTTGAATAATAATAACGCGCAAAATGGGCTTGGCTAAATTTGTGGAGCTGTCCGACGGGGACTAGTTGTACGCCAGGCCCCTGCATCCCTACCCCAAAGCGCTGATTTCAGCCGCACTGATATGCTCTTGATTTGGATGAAAAGCTGTTGGCTATGGAGGTCAAGCCCTTGTTTGGGGAAATTTTCTGTGAAAAGGTCATGAGCCATTTGGGCGGTTCTAAGGTCATTTTCATGCAAATCTCATCCTAGTGCTTCATTTTCTCACCGGATGAAGCACTAGTGAATTGATACAAATCCGCCATTAAAAACATGCTAAGATTTGCCAAGATTTTTGCCGCCCGACATGGCGGACGACGACAACGTGCAATGTCATCAATCTCCCAACCCATAAAATTCCAATACATCACAGCTTTTAGTCCAGCAGGATTTTTATGCAACAATGTTCCTGAAAAATATGGTCGCTTTTTCGAAGCTTGATGCGGACGCAATTGTCGAGCAAAACGAAAATCCGGATGCATCCTAAACCGTTTAATGCTTCTGGAAAGTCTGCATTTTAAATATTGGGTCCGGGAGGTTGATGACACCTCCCACGCCGGATGATGACGCTATCGGTTTAGCGGCTAACGGCACATTGGATTTGAATCCATATTAGCATAAACTAACCGACTTCTCAAACCACATTTCATAAAACTGTCATTCACCTATTGACAAAACAGGCCAATGGCATTAAACTATCGTCAAGCGGTTAGTTTTCGCTAACTTATTTTGTACCACTTGTGTTAGCGATAACTAACACAAGGCGCAAGGAGGTAGTATGATTCCGTTGGCAATGGGAAAAACGGGCAAGGGCCATTCCATCACGAAAGGTAGGCTGGAAGGCTGAGAAAAAACAGCATCTTGAAATCTTGGGCTTTGTCGTTGGCACGCCCGTCACGGTCATCACGGAGATCGGCGGCAACGTGATTGTGAATAGTAAGGAATCCCGCGTTGCGATCAGCCGTGAGATGGCAAACAAGAGTATGGCCCGATAAAACGAAAGACAGTCAAACCCCGGTATAGCCGGATACTCTATTTAAAACGGAGGTGATGAAAATGACGGAAGCCGTATTATGGGCGTTGGGTGGCACAGGATTTACATTTCTTATGACCACGCTGGGTGCGGCGCTGGTGTTCCTGTTCCGGCGTCAAATCAACACAGGGGTGCAAAAGGTACTGCTTGGGTTTGCGGCGGGCGTGATGATCGCGGCGTCCGTCTGGAGCCTCCTTATACCGGCCATTGAAGAAACTGAAAGCGCAGGCGGTGTCGGCTGGATACCGGCAGCGGGCGGTTTTATCTTAGGGATCGCTTTTCTCATGGTTCTGGATTACCTTCTGCCCCACCTGCACCCCGGCGCAAGAAAGACAGAGGGACTGCCGTCCTCTTGGAAGCGCACCACCTTGCTTGTGCTGGCGGTCACACTGCACAATATCCCGGAGGGCATGGCTGTGGGTCTTTCCTTTGCGCTGGCGGCGCAGCACGGCGGTGATCCGGCTTTGTACGCATCTGCTGTGGCACTCTGTATTGGCATTGGAATACAGAATTTTCCTGAAGGGGCGGCCATCTCACTTCCCCTCCGGCAGGAGGGCATGTCTTCCGTCAAAGCCTTTTTCTACGGGAGCATGTCTGGTATCGTGGAGCCACTTTTCGGGGTTTTAGTCGTGCTTGTAGCCGGAGGTATCCAACCGCTGATGCCGTGGCTCCTGTCCTTCGCAGCCGGTGCCATGATGTATGTGGTGGTAGAAGAGCTGATACCCGGAGCCCATCTTGGCGAGCACTCCAACACGGGAACGCTGGGTGTGATGGGCGGCTTTTTGGTGATGATGGTTTTGGATGTGGCGTTGGGATGAGAACAAGTATTTTTTCAATCAATACTTAGTGAGGATTTAACGTAGCGATTTGAAGAGGTGCAAATGTGGAAGCAAAACGAAATACTGTGACGGCCGCCCGCATGCACCCCAGCAGCGCGTCGGCTCTGAATCGAGTTTTGTGCCGGCATTGCGGGGTATCGTGACATGCTGGATAAGATGCTGATTGAACATTGCTCTCCAACCCTGGGCGGTCTGAAAACAGCAAGTCTGTTCAGTTACCCTTATTCATTCGGCGAGGAACTTGATTCCGCGGTTTCCGCGTGGAACAGGGCGCTGAATCCCAAGGGGGTTTCACTGTACATCCTGTGCAGGCGTAAGGAACGCGCGCTTGTTTATGTGTGCCGGGCTTCAATGCTGGAGGACGATTTGCAAAACATCGGCGTTCAGGAATTTTTGAAAGGTTACGGATATCAGGGGTTTGGCTCGGCTTGCTGTATTGAAAATCTACAGGAAAGGCTGCGGAGTTCCTCTGACTTTCCCCATGAGATCGGCCTGTTTCTCGGTTATCCTCTTGAAGATGTGAGAGGCTTTATTGAAAACGCCGGGCAGAACTGCAAATGCACCGGATACTGGAAGGTTTACTGTAACGAATGCGAAACGGTCAAGTTGTTTATGAAATATAAGAAGTGCAAGGACATTTACACGAAATTGTTTAAAAACCGTGGCAGGTCTGTTTGGGAACTGACCGTGGCGGTTTCATAATAAAAATAGAAAATAGGAAAGAGGTTATTTTATGAGTAAAATCGCGGTTGTGTACTGGAGCGGTACAGGCAACACGGAGGAAATGGCGAAACTGGTAGCCGAGGGCGTGAAATCGGTTGGAGCCGAGGCTTCCATGCTTACGGCTGGAGAGTTTTCCGCTGATTTGGCAGATACATACAATGCCATCGCGTTCGGCTGCCCGTCTATGGGCGTGGAGGTATTGGAAGAAAGTGAGTTTCAGCCCATGTGGGACAGTGTTCTGCCGAAGCTGAAAGGCAAAAAAATAGTGCTGTTCGGCTCCTATGGATGGGGCGACGGCGAATGGATGCGTAATTGGGAGGAAGCGTGCGGAAAAAGCGGGATTTCCCTCGCTTGTGACTATGTGATCTGCAACGACGCGCCTGACGATGGAGCGAAAGAAGCTTGCAGAGCGTTGGGCAAGGCGTTGGTCTAATATTAAAATTTGGAGGTAACGTCAAAGAAAAACAGAATCTCCGCTATCGCAATAGCTGTTGTTATGATAGTAACATTGCTAACCGCTTGCGGCAAAACAACCGCCCCATCGGTGGAAACAGATGCGTTTCTGAAAGAAGTGAACGCAACGTATGAAGCGCTCTTTCCGGTACTTAACAATGAGGATTACGACGATTATTGGTTGGAAAAGGTTGCCTCTATGGTAGGAGAAGAAAATGCGGAGGCATACACCGACGCGCTGAAATCGGCCTGCACAGGAACGATTTACGGCGCGGAAGCGGTAGCCGCATTTTCTGATTTGGACAGCGCACAATTCGATTGTTATTTTATCAACGGAGTTGATGAAATAACGGTAAATGATAACAATATCTCCGGTACGCTGAACGGAGAAACGGTGTTTTCACACACCTATTCCTATCAAGAGGACAATGCGATGAGCGGAATAATGGATGTGAGGGTTTATAAAGCAGACGACGAAAACGCCGGCGAATTTACATATTTTCTTTTCTGCCCCGATA
>Ga0153972_1000400_pt1 | contig 13800 bp, 15 predicted proteins | sample TSGA056MetaG_FD_104732 | JGI IMG/M metagenome (GOLD analysis project Ga0153972, IMG submission 104732) | Attine ant fungus gardens microbial communities from Georgia, USA - TSGA056 MetaG | ecosystem: Host-associated > Fungi > Mycelium > Unclassified | place: USA: Georgia, George L Smith State...
AAAAAAAACGCGTACACAAAAAACGTCGGGCAAAGCCAAAAGCAAAGGGCACAAAAACAGACCCAAAAAGCCAAACCCCCGTAATAGAAAAGGGGGGCGTCCAGAGGGGGGGAAATAACGCGGACCCCCGCCCCCAGGCCCGGGGCCCCCCCCCCCCCCCCCTCCGGCGGCTTTTTGGTTCCTTTCTGGCCGGCCAAAAAGGAACCAGCCCCCCGTCCCAGCAGAGGAGGAAAAAAATCCCGCAGCAATCAACCAAGCCCTTTAGACTTCTCCGCAGCAGCCATAACAGCGCGAATCACCGCGCCGCGAAAACCCGAATCCTCCAAAGTCCGTACCGCATCGATGGTGGTACCACCAGGGGAGCAGACCATATCCTTCAGCGCGCCGGGATGCAGGCCTGTTTCCAGCACCATCCGGGCGCTGCCCAGAACCGTTTGGGCGGCAAATAGATACGCCTTGTCCCTGGGCATTCCGGCACAAACAGCCCCGTCCGCCAGCGCCTCAATAAACAGATATACATAGGCCGGGCCGCTGCCGGATACGCCGGTTACCGCGTCCATGAGTCCTTCGGATACCTCCTCCGATCGCCCCACCGCATCAAATATGGCCTTGACCTGGGCGAACTCCTCGTCCGTGATGGCCCGGCTCCGGGACAGGGCGCTCATACCGGCCCCGGCTAAGGCGGGGGTATTGGGCATGACCCGTATCGCTTTTACGGGGCCGCCGGTATGCCCTGCAAGCGCCGACTCAATGGACGACAGGGAAATACCCGCCGCGATGGAAACCAGAATTGCGCCTGCTTTTAAATGGGGGCGGGCCTCCCGTAAAACGGCGTTCACTACATTTGGTTTCACGGCCAAAATCAGAATATCGCTGTTTTCCGCCACCTCCCGGACGGAGGCGCAGACTACGGTTTTTCCAGGGAATGCCGCGTCCGGCCGGGTGTCGAATAAATACGTATCAGGTGCGGCGGCGGGGTTTTCCCCTAAATAACCGCCAATAAGCGCGCCGCCCATATTGCCGACGCCGATGCAGCCCAGCTTCATAAATCGGGCTCCTTTCCCTGTGTAGTCCGCGGCGGCTTTATCCCGCCACGAACAGCGTACCCTTTTCCGTGCCGTCCATGACCTTTTCTAAAATGTTAGGGGTGGTTCCGTTGACGATCATCGTGTGGATACCGTACCGGCCCGCCATTTGGGCCGCCGTCAGCTTTGTGGTGATACCGCCGGTGCCGAAAACGCTGACGCCCTTGGTGTCAATCGCGTCTTGGAGGCATGCAATGTCGTATACCTCCTCCACCAGCTTCGCGTTCTGATTGATCTTGGGATCCGCGTTGTATACCCCGTTAATGTCGCTCAGGATCAGCAGCAGGTCGGCGCCCCAGAGGTTTGCCGTTAGGGCGGAGAGGGTGTCGTTGTCCCCGATCCGGATTTCATCCACGCTGACGCTGTCGTTTTCGTTAATGATTGGGACCACCCCTTCGTCCACCAGGGTGAACAGGGTGTTGCGGATGTGCAGGTTCCGATCCGGTTCCCCGAAATCCTCCCGGGTCAGAAGCATCTGCCCCACGTGGACGCCGTATTCCTGAAACAGCTCCTTATAGGCGTTCATCAGCTCCACCTGGCCGATGGCGCACAGGGCCTGCTTATAATTGATATCGCCCTTGCGGTGCCACTTGTTAATGGCCCCCACGCCGCAGATGCCGGCGCCGGAGGAGACAAGAATGATTTTCTTGTCCCGCTCCATAAGCGACCATAGCTGGCCGACTATATTGTGCATCAGCGTTCGGTTGACGCAACCCGCGGGGTCGGACAAGGTGCTGCTGCCGATTTTTACGACGATCTTCTTACTGCTTTGAATTAAATCTCCAATCCTGCTCATACCATCCGTGCCTTTCCTGCCTCTCTCCGGCTTCCGTCCAAAGCGGGCCGATCGCCCTTCAGCCCTTCCTTTTCAGCTTCATTTTGTTTCCCTGGCTGTCCATACTTGAGATGCGCGCCAATTGGGCGTTCAGGTTCCCGGCCACGGCGAAAAGATATTCCTTTTGAAGCGTTTCCCGCTCCGCCGCCTCATCCTCCGTCAATCCGACGGTTTTGTATTTCCGGTAAAGGGCGTTGATCCTGTCGATTTTTTCCTGTTCCATTGTCCACTCCATGTCAATTTTGTGTTTTTCCTATTTTATTGGATTCCGTGCCGGATGTCAAGTCCCGCTGCTTTTTGTATTTAAAGTGTTAAAGTATACAAAAAATTAAACGATCCGCCTCGCCGGTTTTCCGGGCTGACCAAAGATTTTTCTGCCGCTTGCTTTCGGCGGGATTGTGTGATACATTATAAAAATATAACCATAAAAAGATCACAAATGACAAACCGAATCTATTTTCGGAAGCTTGCGGATTGGATCGGGGGCGGAGACCATGCGGCAATTACAGGTGGATTTGGGGGACAGGTCGTATCCCATTTATATCGGGGCGGGCCTTTTAAAGGAAGCGGGGCGCCTGATTCGCGGGGCCTACGGCGGCACGCGGGCGGTTTTGCTCTCGGACGATCTGGTCTGGCCCCTGTACGGCGAGGCGCTGACCCGAGCCCTTGACGGGGCGGGTATCCGGATTTCCCCGGTAATTTTGCCCCACGGTGAGAAAATGAAAACCCTGGCGAACTTGGAACAGCTGCTGGAAGCTATGGCCCGGGCGGGGTTGACGCGGGATTCCGCTTTAATCGCCTTGGGGGGTGGAGTCGTCGGCGATCTGGGGGGCTTTGCGGCCGGGGTGTATATGCGGGGGATCCCATTTATCCAGATCCCCACCACGCTTTTGGCCCAGGTGGATTCCTCGGTGGGGGGGAAAACGGCGGTCAATCTGCGCCACGGGAAGAACCTGGCCGGGATCTTTTGGCAGCCCAGGCTGGTTCTGGCGGATACGGACACCTTGGAAACGCTGCCGGAGCGGGAGTTGGCGGGGGGTATGGCGGAGGTCGTTAAATATGGGGCCATCCGGAGCCGGGCGCTGTTTGATAGCTTGGCGGAGATTTCCTCCCTGTCCGGGCTCACGGCCTGCTTCCCGGAGGTGATTTATGCCTGCTGCGACTGCAAGCGGCAGCTTGTGGAGCGGGACGAGCGGGACACCGGAGCGCGGATGCTCCTGAACTTCGGGCATACCTTCGGGCATGCCATTGAAAAGCTAGGCAATTACGAGACCTATATTCACGGGGAGGCCGTGGCTATGGGGATGGTGCTGGCCGCCCGGCTTGGCGAGGCGCTGGGTGTGACGACCGCGGGCGTCGCCACTTCAATTTCCGCGCTCTGCAGCGGCTTTCAGCTGCCGGTGGAAACGGAGATTACTGTCAAGGCCCTTTTGCCCCACATGGAGCTGGACAAAAAGGCGGGGGACGGCGGCCTGCGTCTGATCCTGCTGCGCGACATTGGAGACGCGTTCATTTATAAAACGAGCATTTCAGAGCTGGAGGCGTGCTTTCATGCGGATTGACAAACGGCCTTTTGGGCGGGTCTGCCCGCCACCCTCCAAGAGCGTTTCCCATCGGGCGCTGATTTGCGCCGCCCTCAGCGGCGGCGGGACGGTCCGGTTCGCGGCGGACAATACGGACACCCGGATGACGCTGAGGTGCCTGGCGCATTTGAGCGCGGGATACCAACGGGAAGGTAATGATATATCCTTTTTCAAGGGCCTGTCCGCTCCTGCAGCCGGTACGGTCTTTGACTGCGGGGAAAGTGGCTCCACCCTTCGCTTTTTGATCCCCTTGGCGGCGGTTTTCGGGGTTCCCGTCCGCTTTACCGGGACGGGGCGGCTGATGGAACGGCCTCTGGCGCCGTATGTCGATTGCCTGGCCGGACGGGGGATGGCGCTCCGGCAGGAAGCCGGCTTTGCGGCCCTTACCGGGCGGCTTACGCCGGGGCTGTTCCGGCTGGCGGGGGATGTAAGCTCCCAATTTGTGACGGGGCTGCTGTTTGCGCTGCCCCTGCTGGAGGGGGACAGCGTCATCGAGATGACCACGCCGCTGGAGTCCCGAGCCTATGTGGCGCTGACGCTGGAGGCGCTGACGGCCTTCGGCGTTTCCGTGGAAAACCGAGCGTTCGGCAGCTTTTATATACCTGGCGGACAGCGATATGCCCCCTGCGAATATATCGTGGAGGCCGATTATTCCGCCGCCGCCTTTTTCTTGGCGGCAGGGGCGTTGGGCTGTGACGTGGCCTGCGCCGGGCTGAAACCGGACTCCACCCAGGGGGACCGGGCGTTTCTGGAAATTTTAAAAAGCTGCGGCGCGTCGGTGGACTGGCTTGCGCCGGATACGGTGAAGGTGACGGCGGAGCGGCTGCGGGCCGTCACGGTGGATGTGTCGGAGATTCCCGATCTTGTGCCGCCCTTGGCGGCGCTCCTGTGTGCCGGTGAGGGCAAGAGCCGCATCGAAAACGCGGCCCGGCTCCGGATTAAGGAGAGCGACCGGCTCCAGGCGGTGGCCCGGGAGCTAAACCGGCTGGGGGCCAAGATCACGGAGGGGGCCGATTTTCTGGAAATCGAGGGGGGCGCCGCCCTCAAAGGCGGCGACTGCCATGCGCACAACGACCATCGGATTGCCATGATGGTGGCGCTGGCCTCCCTGCTTACGACGGAACCGGTGACCATTGACGAGCCGGACTGCGTCCAAAAATCTTACCCCGATTTTTGGAAGGATTTTCTAACGCAAAGGAAATAGTATCCGAAATTAAAGGATAGAGCTGAGAAATACCCAAATTGTTTTCTTTTTGCTGCTTTTTCTTTTTTTAAAAGAAAAAGCAGGGAGGTTTATGATGAATGGATTTGGACAAACGGTAACGCTGTCGATTTTTGGCGAATCTCACGGCCCCGCCATCGGGATTGTGCTGGATGGACTCCCGGCGGGGGAACCGATAGACGAGGCGGAATTACAGCGGCAGATGGCGCGGCGGGCACCCGGCGCCAGCCCGCTTGCCACGTCCCGGAAGGAGCCGGATGCGGCCGAGATTTTAAGCGGGTTTTTTAACGGCAAAACCACCGGCGCGCCGGTGTGCGCCATGATTCGAAATACAAATACCCGTTCCGGGGACTATACACCCACCCTGCCCCGGCCCGGCCACGCGGATTTGACGGCGTTTCTGAAATACGGCGGTCATGCGGACTATCGGGGCGGCGGTCATTTCAGTGGCAGACTGACCGCACCGCTGGTCTTTGCCGGCGGGGTATGCAGACAGATATTGGAACGCCGGGGCATCGTGATCGGCGCCCATATCCAGGCGATTCATAACGTGTGGGACGACCGATTTCAAAGCCCCACGGCGGAGCAGCTTCATCATCTGACCCACATGGATTTTCCGTTGCTTTGCGGCGCACGCCGGGAAGCCATGGAAAAGGAGATTCTGACGGCGAAGCAGGATGGGGACTCGGTGGGCGGTGTGATCGAATGCGCCGCAGTGGGGGTGCCGGCGGGCCTGGGCAGTCCCTTTTTCGGCGGCATGGAAAGCCGGATCGCCGCCATGCTCTATGCCATTCCCGCTGTCAAGGGCGTGGAATTCGGCGCAGGGTTCGCGATGGCGGGACTGTACGGCAGCGAGGCCAACGACCCGATCCGGGCGGGGAAAACCGGCTATTATACGGAAACAAACCAAAACGGGGGGGTAAATGGGGGCATTGCAAACGGGATGCCCATCGTGGTTCGGGCAGGCATAAAGCCTACGCCCTCCATTGCGAAGCCGCAGAAAACCGTGGACCTGGCCACAGGGGAAAACGCCGAGGTCGAAACGGCGGGGCGGCATGACCCCTGCATTGTGCCCCGGGCCGTTCCGGTGGCGGAGGCGGGCTTGGCCGTTTGTCTGCTGGACGCGCTTTTGAGCGGGTGATGGAAGTATGAATATTTACTTGATCGGCCCGATGGGGTCTGGAAAAAGCACCCTGGGGGAAAAGGCCGCGAAGGTTTTGGGGATGGAATATTGCGACATGGACCGGCTCGTTGAGGCACAGGCGGGCATGTCCATTTCGGTTCAGTTTGAACGGTTTGGGGAGGCTTGGTTCCGGGACAGAGAGAGCGAGGCCGTCCGAACCGTGGCCCGGCGAAAAAACGTGCTGGCGGCCACCGGCGGCGGCGTCGTCCTGCGGGAGGCGAATATGGAGGTCCTCCGAAAATCTGGTGTAATCCTGTTCATCGACCGGCCCCTGGCCGCGATTTTGGCCGATATAGATCTCTCGGGCCGTCCCTTGGCGGAGGGGTCCGAGAAGCTGACGGAGATCTATAACAGGCGGCTGCCACTGTACCGGAAATATGCCGGCTATACCATAAAAAACGACGGCGCGAAGGCGGAGGGCGTTCAGACGCTGATTCAATTCATTACGGAAATCAAGGAGAAATACGATGATACTGGTACTAAAGCCTGACGCAAAGCAGGCGGACATTGACAGATTGCGGAACAATATTCTGGAAAGAGGCCTGGTTGTCCAGGATATCAAAGGGGAGCATACCCAGATGATGGGTCTGGCGGGGGATACCTCCAGCCTGGACCGGGAGGCGTTTTTGCGAATCGAAATTGTGGATTCCGTCATGAAGGTCTCCGAGCCCTATAAGCTGGCGAACCGGAAATTCCATCCCGAGGCCACGGTCATCGACGTAAACGGAAAAAAAATCGGCGGCGGCGGGCTGACCGTTATGGCCGGGCCGTGCAGCGTGGAAAGCGAGGAGCAGATCCTATCGATCGCCCGAGACGTTGCCACCTCCGGGGCCAGCTTCCTCCGGGGCGGGGCTTTTAAGCCCCGATCCTCCCCCTATGCCTTCCAGGGCATGGGCCTGAACGGCTTGGAGCTTTTGAAGATCGCCAGCCGGAAGACGGGACTGCCCATCGTAACGGAGCTGATGAGCACGACCTACCTGGACGACTTTGCCCGGGATGTGGACGTGATCCAGATCGGCGCCCGGAATATGCAAAACTTTCCGTTGCTGCTGGAGGTGGGGAAGCTCAATAAGCCGGTGCTGTTAAAACGGGGCCTGTCAAACACCATTGAGGAGCTGCTGATGGCGGCGGAATATCTGATGACCGGCGGCACCCGGGCGGTGATACTCTGCGAGCGGGGCATCCGTACCTTTGAAACCGCCACCCGGAATACCCTTGACCTGTCGGCGGTTCCGGTGCTCCAGCGAAAGACCCACCTGCCGGTTATCGTAGATCCGTCCCACGGTACCGGGCATTGGTATCTGGTGGAGCCGCTGGCCCTGGCGGGCGCGGCGGTGGGCGCGGACGGCCTGATCATTGAGGTGCACAACGCGCCGCAATACGCACTGTGTGACGGGGAACAGTCTATTACCCCGGAGGTGTTCCATAAGCTGATGGGAAAGCTGCGGATGGTACGCGAGGCGGTGAATTCTTTTTCTTCTTAAAAAAGAAAAAGAAAAATAATCTTTATGGAGGATAGATTCCATGGCAGGCAATGAAAAATTAGACGCGGTCCGGGCGCAGGTGGACGCGATTGACACGGAGATGATCCGGATGTTCAGCCGCCGGATGGAGCTGGCGGATCAGGTTGCCGAGATCAAGCGACAGAATAATCTCCCTATTGTGGACCGGGCGCGGGAAGCGCAGGTGATCGAGCAGACCATACAGGCCGTGCCCCAGTCACTCCGGGGCGAAGCCGTTACCTTTATGCGGGGCCTGATGGCCATGTCAAAATCCCGGCAGCGGCTGAAGCTGTTCGGAACGGCGGAGGAATACGCCTTTCCGGCCCCGCGTGCGCCCTATGAGAAGGACGTGGCGGTCGCCTTTTGCGGGGAAGGGAACGGACGCGGAGAGGAAGCGGCCCGGCAGCTGTTTTCCGGCGCGGCGCTTTACGCCCAGGACAGCTTTGCGGCGGTATTCCAATTCACTGCCGGGAAGGAGGCGTGTGCCTACGGTGTCGTGCCGATTGAGGACAGGCGAAAGGGGGCCATTGGTCAGGTTTATGATCTTTTGCGGCAATACGGCTGTTATATCGTGGGACAGACCTGGGTCGAAGAGACGCGCTACATTGTGATTGCGGATACGCCCGAGTATGATGAAAGCAGCGACGTGGTCAGTGTCAGCTTCCGGACCGCCCACCGGAGCGGCGCGCTGGTGGACGCCCTGTTCCCCTTTATGAGCGAGAATGTGAATATGAAGCGGTTGGAGTCCCGTCCCGTTGCTGAGGGTAAATATTGCTTCTTCTGCGACCTGGAGGGCAACATTATGGATCCGGCGATCGCCGCCGCCCTCCGCGGCGCGGCCGCAGGCTGCGGGTATCTGGAGGTTTTGGGCTGTTATCGGGAAAATTCACCTGTTCGGCAGGTGGAGGGGTTGGAATAATCAGGAAAGGAGGCCGAAGAATGGAGACACGGCGATACGAGTGCCCCAAATGCGGCTGCCGCCGGTACGACAGCGACCAGTTTCAGGCCACAGGCGGTAATTTTGCGAAAATTTTTGACATCCAGAACAAGAAATTTCACACCGTCATCTGCTGTGACTGCGGCTATACGGAGCTGTACCGAGGAACATCCAGCTCCGCCTGGAATGTTTTGGACTTTTTGACGAACGGCTGAATTGACGCTTTTGCTTTTTGCCCCTCGCCTCCCCCAAAAAAGAGGGGGGGAGTCTCGAGGGAGCAAAATTAGCCCATCCCGGCCCCCACGCGGGGCCGGGATGGGCTTTTCTCTTCCCCTTTGGCGGGGGTTTTTGGTTACTTTTGGCCCGTCCCCAAAGTAATCACCCCCGTCTCCGCCCGCAGGCGGAACCTCCTCGCACTCAAGGCAATCATCAGGACAACAGACTCTGATCGTCGGCAAAATCCTCGCCGCTGGCCACGTTGAATTTGGCGATCAGATCCTCCACCGTCAGCTTTTTCTTGTCCTCGCCGGAGATATCCAGGACAATCCGCCCGGCGCTCATCATGATCAGCCGGTTCCCATAAGCGATCGCGTCCTTCATGTTGTGGGTAACCATCATGGTGGTCAGGCTGTTTTCCCCGATCAGTTTGTCGCTGATTTTTAAAACCGTCGCGGCGGTTTTCGGGTCGAGGGCGGCGGTGTGCTCGTCCAAAAGGAGAACCTTGGGCTCCTTCAAGGTGGCCATCAGCAGGGTCAGCGCCTGGCGCTGGCCGCCGGACAGAAGCCCTACCTTTGCCGAAAGCCGGTTTTCCAGGCCCAGCTCCAGGGTTTTCAGAAGCACCCGGTACATGTCCCGTTCCTTGTGGGTGATCCCCCAGCGGAGTGTACGGGGCTGGCCCCGGCGGTAAGCTAAGGCCAGGTTCTCCGCAATGCTCATATTCGTGGCGGTGCCGGTCATGGGGTCCTGAAAGACCCGGCCAAGGAAAAGCGCCCGCTTATGCTCCGGCAGCTTTGTCACGTCCGTTCCGTCGATCACAATGGAGCCCGCGTCCACGAAGAAGGCGCCCGCCACGCTGTTCAGCAGGGTGGACTTGCCCGCGCCGTTTCCGCCGATAACGGTTACATAGTCGCCGGGGCGCAGCGCTAAGGTCACATCCCGCAGTACAACGTTCTCAATGGCTGTGCCGGGGTTAAAGGTTTTGTGGATCCCGTTTATCTTAAGCATCTGGGCCGCCTCCCTTCGGATCCGGGCTGACGGTGCTTTTGCGGGGCAGGCGGGCACGGAGCATGGGCAGTGTTAAAGCCAGGGCTACGGTAATGGCCGTAAAGAGCTTTAAATCCGAAGCAGGCATACCAAGCTCCAGTACAAAGGCGATGATGATCCGGTAGAGGACCGCGCCCAGGGTCAGGGACAACAGGGTGCGCCGGAAGGACTTTGTGCCGAACAGCACCTCGCCGATAATGACCGAGGCCAGGCCGATCACGATGGAGCCGGTTCCCATGCCCGCGTCGGCAAAGCTCTGGTTCTGGGCGATCAGCGCGCCGGACAGGCCCACAAGGCCGTTTGAAATCACAAGGCCCAGCATGAGCATTCGGTTGGTATTGATCCCCTGGGCCCGGGCCATGCTGTGATTATTGCCCGTCGCCCGGATTGCGCTGCCCAGCTCCGTACCGAAAAACCAGTAGAGGACGAAGCAGATCGCTATAATGAAAAGTATTGCAAGCAGGATGACCGCGTTCCGGGCGGACAGGCCCAACCTTTCAAATAAGGTATAGACTGTGTCCAGCTTCAGCAGCGACACGTTGGCCTTGTTCCACATAATCCGGATATTGACGGAATAACAGGCGATCATGGTCAAAATACCGGACAATATTGCGGGAATTTTCAGCTTGGTATGGAAGATTCCCGTTACAAGCCCGCCCAGACAGCCCGCGAGGAGGGCCGCCACAGTCGCCAGGTACGGGTTGCAGCCCTCCGTGATCAGACGGGCGCAGAGGGCTGCGCCCGTCGCCAGGGTGCCCTCCACGGACAGATCCGCGATATCCAGGATCCGATAAGTAATATAAACGCCGATGGTCATAACCGCCCATAGCAGGCCTAGTGACACCGCACCTTGCAGGAGATACAGATAATGCATAGTTCCGTCCATTCCTTTCGCATAAATCGGTGCGACCCGACAAACGGGGCCGGTTAGAAACCGGCCCCAACTCAACGCGAACCCCTGCACAGGGCAGGGCGATTACGCTGTCCCTCCAAGCACGGCATCGGCGTATTTGTCCGGAATCTGGATGCCCAGTTCCTCCGCCACCTCACCATTAATGGAAAACTCAAAGTTCTGCGCAAACTGAATCGGCATGGTGGAAGGCTCCGCCTCGCCGTTCAGGATCTGAACCGCCATCAGCCCGGTTTGATAGCCCAAGTCATAATAGCTGATGCCCATAGTGGCAAAGCCGCCGCTTTCCACCATGCCGGACTCGCCGCAAATGGTGGGGACGCCGTACTGGGCGCAGACCTCGCGGACAATGGGCATAGAGGAGGCGTAGATGTTATCGGTGGGGATGTAGAGGGCATCCACCTTGGAGGCCACAGAATCCGTTACCTGCTGTACGTCGTTGGAGGAGGTAACGGTACTCTCGATCACCTTAAGGCCCAGTGCCTCGGCGGCTTCCTTGGCGATGGCGGCCTGGAGGACGGAGTTGTCCTCATTGGAGGCGTAAACGATGCCGATCGTCTCAGCATCCGGCACAAGCTCCATAAGCAGCGCGATCTGTTCCGCGATGGGATTCATGTCCGAGGTGCCGGTGACGTTGGCGCCGGGGGCGTCGTTGGAATCCACCAGCTTTGCCACCTCATAATCGGTAATGGCCGTGCCGAGGATTGGAATGTCCGCGGTTACCCCCGCGACGGACTGGGCCGCAGGCGTGGCGATGGCCAGAACCAAATCCGCCTTGTTGTTGACAAAACGCTGGCTTATGGTGGCCAGGTTCGAGGTGTCAGCCTGGGCGTTTTGGATGTCAAACGTTACGTTTTCCGAATAGCCGTTGTCCTTCAGCGCGTCGACAAAGCCTTCCCGGGCCGCGTCCAGCGCCGCATGCTCCACATATTGAATTATGCCGATGGTGTAAGCTTCACCGTTACTCGACGGTTCATCGGGGGCTTCCGACTCCTCTGCAGGCGTAGTGGCGTCTGCCGACGGTGCTTCGCTTGTGTCCCCCGTGTCTTTGTCGGAGTCTCCGTTGCAGGCCGCCAGGGTCATCAGTAGCAGGCTTAGGGTCATGAGCAGTGTAAGTATTTTTGTCCAGAGTTTCATTTTGTCCTCCTATTATTATGCGTTCGCCGCAGAAACCGGGGCCTTTACTGCTTTAAAGGAACGCTGTATCTAAAAAATTATACAACATTTTTATGGGGCGCGTCAAGAGATATCCGCAAAGCGGAAGGCTTTTTGGCCGGACGCGTAATCGGCCACCACATGCCCGTTTCCATAGAGCTTGTATTTATAGGTGATCAGCCCTTCCAGCCCCACGGGACCGCGGGCGTGGAGCTTGCTGGTGGAAACGCCGACCTCCGCACCGAAGCCGTACCGGTATCCGTCGGAAAAGCGGGTGGAGCAGTTATGGAACACGTCGGCGGAATCCACCAGCTGCATAAACCGCTCTGCACGGTCGGGATCCTCCGTCAAAATCGCGTCCGTATGGTGGGAGCCGTACCGGTTAATATGCCCGATGGCCGCGTCCAGGCCGTCCACCACCCGGACGGTCAGGATATAGTCCAGGTATTCCGTCCGGTAGTCCGTCTCCCGGGCCGGGATACAGGCGATGCGCGCCTGTGTTTCGGGACAGCCGATGAGCTGGACATGGGCCTTCTCCGCCGCTTTCGAAAGTAAGGGCAAAAAGGCGTCCGCGACGGCCCGGTGTACCAGCAGGGTTTCCGCCGCGTTGCAGACGGCTACATATTGAGTTTTGGCGTCCATAACAATGGGAATCGATTTTTCCAAATCGGCGTATTTATCCACGTAAACGTGGCAGATGCCGTCCGCGTGGCCCATGACGGGGATTTTCGTGTTGTCCATGATATAGCGGACAAAGGCGTTGGAGCCTCTGGGGATCAGCAGGTCAATGCTGTCCTCGCAGGAAAGCAGGGCGCCGATCTCCTCCCGGGACTCCAGCAGGGTCAGAAAGCCCGCCGGGATGCCCGCGGAGACGCCGGCCTGATGGATCAGGTCAAACAGCGCCGCGTTGGTATGCTTTGCCTCGCTGCCGCCCTTCAGGATCGCGCAGTTTCCGCTTTTCAGGCAAAGGGTGGAAATCTGCACCAGCGCGTCGGGCCGGGATTCGAAAATTACGCCGATTACGCCAATGGGGCAGGTGACCTGCTTTAAGATCAGGCCCTCGTCCAGCTGACGGGCAAAGCGGGTTTGAAACAGCGGGTCGGGCAAGGCGGCCAGCTCCCGGATGCCCTGAATCACCCCGTCCAGCTTGTCGTTGTCAAATTTCAGGCGCTTTAAAAGGGGCGCGGCCAGCCCGGTTTTTTCCGCCTCCGTCAAGTCTGCTTCGTTTGCGGCAAGGATTGCCGCGCGTCCGTCCGAAAGGGCCCGGACAATATCGGTCAGTGCGCGGTTCCGGGTCTCCTCCGATATGGCCGCCAGCATATAGCTGTCCGATTTTACGGCTTCCGCGATTATTGCGATGTTTTTCATGGCGTCCTCCAATTCGTCAAAAAGCAAGCATGACTACTATACTATGTTTTATATAAAAATGCAAGCGGCGGCGCGGAGACGAAAGGTACAAAAAATAGACGCTGAAGGCCGTCCAACTCCCCTTGCGGCCACAAGGGGAGTTGGACGGTCCTATGGGCGCCCTTTAGGATTTATCGCCGGGTTTAAAGACCAGGGCAACCAGATACCCGAACACGATTGCGGCGCATAGTCCGCCGGCCCCGCCGGTGAAGGCACCGGTGAAGATACCGGTTACGCCTTTTTCCGTGACCGCCTGCTTCACGCCCTGCGCGAGGGTGTTGCCGAAGCCGGTCAGCGGGACGGAGGCGCCGCAGCCCGCCCATTCCAGCAGCGGCTTATAGATGCCCAACGCCCCCAGGATCACGCCCACGATTACATAGAGGACCATAATCCGCGCGGGCGTGACTTTTGTTTTATCAATAAGCAGCTGGGCCACGGCACAAAACAGCCCGCCGACTACGAATGCCTTAAGATACGCTAAAAACAGCTCCATAGACTGATTCCTTTCCCAATGGCTTCCGGCTAGATACAGCTTGAGATGGAGACCGCGTGGCAGATGCCGGGAATACTCTCGCCCTGCTGGCTGGAGGTAGGGGACATGAGGGCGCCGGTGGCGGCAAAGAGAATCCGGTTCCAGCGGCCTGCCCGCATACCGTTCAGGAGGTGCCCTGTAAGGACGGAGGCGCTGCACCCGCAGCCGGAGCCGCCCGCGTTCACG
>Ga0153972_1000401_pt1 | contig 13797 bp, 11 predicted proteins | sample TSGA056MetaG_FD_104732 | JGI IMG/M metagenome (GOLD analysis project Ga0153972, IMG submission 104732) | Attine ant fungus gardens microbial communities from Georgia, USA - TSGA056 MetaG | ecosystem: Host-associated > Fungi > Mycelium > Unclassified | place: USA: Georgia, George L Smith State...
CGCTCATAAAGGTTTCGCAGCTGCTCATCATCCAGGGAACCGGTAACCTCCTTTCGATATCTTGAGATAAAAGGAATGGTATTGCCTTCATCAATCAGCTTGACGGCTGCTTCCACTTTCCATTTTTCCACGTTAAGTTCTTCTTTTAATTGCTGTATTATATCCATTCTTATACCCCCTGTCCGCTAAAGCGGACATTAACTCTTATTCATTATAAGGAAAGCAGACTATCTTTTCAAGTATGGTTCAATGAATTTCATTGTTTTTTATTACACATCTTTTTTATCCCGGTTCAGCCTGCGATACCGCGAGGTGTTTTTTGTGAATGAGGCGAAGCTGCAACATTTTATGAGTGAGGCGCAACTGCAACATTGCTTAATTATGGGAAAGATGGTAATATCTTATTAAAGTTAAATATTATTGTAATTATGAAGGTACTGCATCGTTACAAATTATCGCCGGATAAGGAGCACTCACTTACATGGACTATCGGAATGACAACAATAATCCTTGGAAATATAATGATTCCAGCAACAGTCCCTACCATAACCAGCCTACATACAGTCCCTATCGCAAAGAGGCTTTCTCCATCGCTTCGGCAATCTGCGGACTTTGCTGCTTTCTGTTTTGGTGTACCGGAATCTTACCTATCCCGCTTGGAGCTTTAAGTATCCTTTTTGCCATATTGGCTAAACGTAAAGGCAGAAAAATGCATCATCTGGCCATTACCGGGATCGTTTTATCCTGTATCGGAATTGTTACCGCCGTATTTATTCTGGCCACCACTTATCTTTTACTTCCCTATATGATGAAAGATGAAACATACCGTAATCAATTGAATGCCGTTTCCCAGCAGCTTTATGGCCAGAGCTTTGAAGACCTGTTAAAGGATACTTACGGCATCGACATGGATGAATATTTGGAGGACACGGGAGACAATGAGAATGAATAAATATAAATCCGGCAGCGGCCTGAAAAATCTGGCCAAAAATAAGCTGGCCGGCCATTACGGTCAGGCAATCGGCATAATGATGTTAAAAGAAGTAATCCAATTCTTCATATATATGATCATCCGCAGTATTATCCCTACTACCACCATTGCCGGATTCATCCTTTATATGATTATTTATCTTGCGGTATCCGTTGTAATTGGTGTTTTCAGCTTAGGTTATTCACGTTTTTTCTTGAACCTGGCCTGTGGGATGGAGCATTCTTACAAGGATTTGTTTTATGGATTTAAAAATCAGTCGGAAAAAGCATTGTTTCTTTCGATGATTTTCTGCCTGCTTCAGTTTATCTGCATGCTGCCCTATGAAATACTGCTTTCCGGATATTTATATCAATACGAAATCCGGTGGCTTGTTTACACCGGCATTGCTTTACTGATTGGATTGGTTATTTATATACCCATATTTATTATGATATCCCAAAGCTTTTATCTTTTATTGGACTTTCCGGACCGCTCCGCTAAGGAAGCCCTTAAGCTGAGCATAAGGATTATGAAGGGACGCATGGGCAGATACTTTTATATTACCGTAAGTTTTATTCCTCTCATGCTTTTATGCTTTCTTTCCTATGGAATTGGTTTTCTATGGCTGATGCCATATATGGAAATGACCTATGCCTGCTTCTTTCTGGATCTTATGAATCCGGCAAGGAAAGAATAGTGTAAGGATTTCCATGGAGAACCGCCGCAATGCAGCTATTGCGGCGGTTTATTTTTCTTCCATACGGCACCCGCGGTAACAATCTGCCTTCGGCTAAACTGCTACCATCCGCATTATATCAAGCGGAATTACTGTGGTGTGCCGACCCATTTTAAATATCCGTTCATAAAAGGATCCAGCGCCCCATCCAGTACAGCGTCGGCATTACCGGTTTCCACATCGGTCCGGTGGTCCTTTACCATGGTATAAGGCTGCAAAACATACGATCGGATTTGGTTGCCCCAGCCGATATCCTTGATTTCTCCCCGGATATCGGAAAGCTTTTCCACATTGGCTTCCTGTTTCAGCAAATACAGCTTGGCTTTCAGCATCTGCATGGCTTTGTCTTTATTCTGAAACTGACTTCTTTCGTTCTGACACTGTACTACCGTTCCCGTGGGAATATGCGTAATCCGGATGGCGGAAGACGTCTTATTGATATGCTGACCGCCGGCTCCACTGCTGCGATAAGTATCGACGCGCAGATCCTTTTCGTCAATTTCCACATCCAGGTCGTCTTCAATATCCGGCATAACATCCAATGATACAAAAGAAGTCTGTCTTTTCCCCTGGGCATTAAACGGTGAAATCCGAACCAGCCGGTGTACACCTTTTTCTGATTTTAAATAACCATATGCATTGATCCCGTTCACCTGGAAGGTAACGGATTTAATGCCGGCTTCCTCACCATCCAGATAATCCAGCACCTCCACCGAAAAACCTTTCTTTTCCGCCCACCTGGCGTACATCCGGTAAAGCATGCCGCACCAATCACAGCTTTCCGTTCCCCCGGCGCCGGCGTTTAGCTTTAAGATGGCATTATTCCTGTCATATTCTCCGGACAGCAAGGTTTCAATCCGCAGTTCATCCAATTCCCGGATAAACTCATCCAGCTCCGTCCGGATGTCCTCTGCCAGTTCTTCATCATTTTCCTGATAACCGATTTCGATTAATTCCAGAATATCTTCATACTGGGTTTCCAGCCTGCGAAAACCTTCCACGGAATCCTTCAGGTTCTTCAGTTCTTTCATCTGCTTGTTGGAACGCTCCGGATTATCCCAGAAGCCGGGAGCCTCCATTTCCATTTCGATTTCTTCGACCCGCTTAGACTTGTGATCTAAGTTAAAGTGAATCCCTCACTTCCGCTAACGGAGTTTCATAAGCCAATAAATCTGACTTCATTTGATCTAATGCAACCACTTAACGTCACCTTCTTTCTAATTTTTATTATTATGCCTTCCGGCCGCAGCATTGCTTGTATTTCTTCCCGCTGCCGCAGGGACAGGGATCATTGGGATATATCTTGGCGTTATCCCGTTTTACGGGACCTTTGGGAAGGGTGTCATCCTTGTTGGTGCCGGTTACCTTGGCAACCTGCTCCCTTTCCACTTTCTGCTCAATTTTAATGCGGAACAACAAACGGACGGTTTCTTCCCGGATATTCTGAGTCATCTCCTCAAACATCTCATAACCGTTCATCTTGTATTCCACCAACGGATCCTTTTGACCGTACGCCTGAAGGCCGATACCCTGGCGCAGCTGATCCATATCGTCAATATGATCCATCCATTTCCGGTCAATTATTTTCAGTAAAATAACCCGCTCAATCTCCCTGATAGCTTCCGGATCCGGGAATTCGGCTTCCTTACTTTCATAAAGCTTAACCGCCTCTTCCTTTAACTGATGCTTCAGGCTATTCTTCTTCGGCTTCTCCACTCTTTCTGCGGAAAGTGCTCTTAACGGGATGGTAGGCAGCAGCAGGGTGTTCAGTTCGTTGAAATCCCATTCCGAAACATCGGTATCGTCATTGATACTGATATCCACACAATTATCCGTAATATCGGTAATCATCTTATAAATCACATCCCGCATACTTTCCCCGTTCAGGACGCGGCGGCGTTCTTCATAAATAATCTCCCGCTGTTCACTCATTACCCGGTCATATTCCAATAAATTCTTACGGATACCAAAGTTATTGTTCTCAATTTTCTTCTGAGCCGATTCAATGGCGTTGGTCAGGGTTTTATGTTCAATTTCCTGCCCTTCCGGAATCCCCAGCGTATTAAACATATTAATCAGACGCTCGGAACCAAATAAACGCATCAAATCATCCTGCAGCGATATATAAAATTTGGATTCACCCTTATCACCCTGACGGCCGGAACGGCCGCGCAGCTGATTGTCAATCCGTCTTGATTCATGGCGCTCCGTACCGATAATCTTCAGACCGCCCGCCGCCTTGGCTTCTTCATCCAGTTTAATATCGGTACCACGCCCGGCCATGTTGGTGGCAATGGTCACCGCTCCATGGATACCGGCATCGGCAACGATTTCCGCTTCCAACTCATGGAATTTGGCATTCAGGACTTTATGCTGAATGCCCAGACGTGTCAGCAGACGGCTGATTTCCTCACTGGCTTCAATGGTAATGGTACCTACCAGCACCGGCTGTCCTATCTCATGGGCTTCCGCCACAGCATCAATAATTGCCTGGAGCTTCTCTGCTTTGGTCTTATACACCGCATCCTGCCGGTCTTTACGGATCACCGGCAGATTGGTGGGAATTTCGATAACGTCCATTCCATAGATTTCCCGGAACTCGTTTTCTTCGGTTAATGCAGTACCGGTCATACCACATTTTTTTTCAAATATATTAAAGAAATTCTGGAAGGTAATGGAAGCCAGAGTCTTGCTTTCTCTTTTTACCTTAACCCGTTCCTTTGCCTCAATAGCCTGATGCAGGCCGTCGGAATACCGCCTGCCGGGCATAATGCGTCCGGTGAATTCGTCAACAATCAGTACCTGATCATCCTTCACCACATAGTCCTGATCCCGGAACATCAGGTTATGAGCCCGCAGCGCCAGGATAATGTTATGCTGGATTTCCAGATTCTCCGCATCCGCATAGTTATCAATATGGAAAAACTTTTCCACTTTAACCACTCCGGATTCTGTCAGATTGATGACCTTGTCTTTCTCATTAACAATAAAATCACCGGTCTCCTCCTGAACAATACCCATAATTGCGTCCATCTTGGACAATTCCCTGATATCATCCCCTCTGCGCATCTGTTTGGCCAGCAAGTCGCACATTTCATATAAAGCAGTGGACTTGCCGCTTTGGCCGGAGATAATCAGCGGTGTCCTGGCTTCATCAATCAGAACCGAGTCAACCTCGTCAATTATGGCATAATGAAGATCCCGAAGCACCAGCTGTTCTTTATAAATAACCATGTTATCACGCAGATAGTCAAAACCCAATTCGTTATTGGTCACATAGGTGATATCACAGGTATATGCTTCTTTTCTTTCTTCGGGAGTCATGCTGTTAAGCACCACGCCCACCTTTAATCCCAAAAACTCATGAACCTGCCCCATCCATTCGGCATCACGCTTGGCCAGGTAATCATTGACCGTAACCACATGAACACCTTTTCCTTCCAGGGCATTCAGGTAAGCGGGCAGGGTTGCCACCAAAGTCTTACCTTCACCGGTACGCATCTCGGCGATCCGCCCCTGATGCAGAATGATTCCCCCCACCAGCTGCACATGGAAATGCTCCATATTCAGAACTCTCTTAGCCGCTTCCCTGACTGTGGCGAATGCTTCCGGCAGTAAATCATCCAAGGTCTCTCCGGCCGCATAACGTTTCTTGTATTCTTGTGTCTTCCCCCGCAGCTCTTCATCACTAAGAGCCTGCATGGACGGACGCAGCGCTTCAATTTCATCCGCAATCGGTGCCACTCTTTTCAGCTCCCTTGTACTATGCGTGCCAAAAACCTTCTCGATTACTTTCATATGTCCTCACATTCTGCCGCATCTTAACCGCAGCGCAAAATAAATGGGGTGAAAACCCAACATTTATTGTAACAGATTTAAGCGTCAGATTCAACCTTTCATTCCTCTGCCGCTCTAAACATTTTGTTAACAATATGTAAATTAAATTTCCTTAATTGTTTTACTCCGGCGGAAAAAGAATCCGCCGGAGTAAACCGCCCTGCCTTAAGCTTGATCATACAATTTCTGAATAAACTCTCTGGCCTGCACGTTATTTTCCGGCGTGGTATCTTCCAGGGTAGCGTGAATAAAGGGTTTCCGGTCTTTCATAAAACGGATCACGGAAGTAAAATCCATCTGCCCAAGCCCGGCGGCCACCGATTTTAATTCGCCGTTTTCAACTACAAAATCCTTCAGATGCATAACCGCCACATCAGGCCCTAAAAGGTCAATGGCTTCCTCCACAATCTCCGCCTGTTGTTTGTAATTGCCGATATCCAGCAAATTGACCGGATCCAGGATGATCTGGAGATTAGGAGAATTGATTTCATCCAGCACCCGTCTGGCCCGGGCCGGAGTGGAAGCAATATGACGGCATACCGGTTCAATGGCAAGCACCACCCCCATCTGCTCCGCGTATTTTACGACCGGACGCAGATTGGCAATAAGCGTTTGCAACGCCTCTTCCCCATGACATTCCGGAACATGGGTATAGGTTTCATTGGGCGCACCGGTTTCCGTTCCCACCACGCCGCAGCCCAACCAGGAGGCAAAGCGGATATGTGCCATATAACGGTGGGTTGTTTCCGCAAGCTGCCGCTGATTGGGGGTGGCAAGATTCAGGTAACAGCCAAGTACGGCAATATCTAATTGATTTTCGGCAAAAATTCTTCTTAAATACATCGCAAATCCCGGCGTCATGGCTTCATCCGTGGTGGGATACTCCTGCAGCACCATGGCAAGGGCCATATGCCCACAGGTAAAACCCCGGCTGCGCACATCCGCAAGGCGCTCTTCAATGGGCAGCTTCTTTGTGTCATGTAATCTGATTCCTAACCGCATACTTACCTCACTTCCGCTGTCTTACCAGCTTATCATTCGATCCGTCACTAATCGGAGCTTTTACCGATAAGTTTATCATATCCCCGGAGATTCCGCCACCCTTATAAAGTCACGCCCTGCTTAAATATTGCCATATCATGGTATCCGGCCGCTTCACTGCAAACCTTTTTGCCGGAAGCCACTTCCAACACATAATCAAATAAATGTCCGGCCTCCGCTTCTATCTCTTTATCTTCCGCCAGCACTCCCGCATTAAAATCAATCCAGTTGACTTTCCGGCCCGCCAGCCGGGAATTAGTGGCAATCTTTACGGTGGGCACCGGAGCGGCAAAGGGGGTTCCCCGGCCGGTGGTAAACAGCACAATATGAGCCCCGGATGCCGCCAGGGCCGTAGCCGCCACCAGGTCATTGCCGGGGGCGCTTAAAAGGTTAAGTCCCGGCGTACTTACTTTTTCTCCGTAACGAAGCACCCCTTTCACCGGCGCACTGCCCGACTTTTGGGTACATCCCAGCGATTTGTCCTCCAAAGTGGAAATACCGCCTTCTTTATTGCCCGGAGAAGGATTCTCATAAATGGTCTGGTTATGGCTGATAAAATATTGCTTAAAATCATTAATCAAGTCCACTGTCTGCTCAAACAATTCCCGGTTGGCGCAGCGGTTCATCAGGATTGTCTCCGCCCCAAACATTTCCGGCACTTCCGTAAGAATGGTGGTTCCGCCTTTGGAAATCAGCATATCGGAAAAGCTTCCCACCAAGGGATTGGCCGTAATCCCGGAAAGGCCGTCGCTTCCGCCGCACTTCATCCCGATAACCAGCCGGCTTACGCTGACCGGCTCTCTTTCAAAACCGGAAGCATAGTCCATCAGCTCTGCAATGAGCTCCAGGGCGTCCGCGATTTCATCCTCACTGTCCTGGGCTGAAAGAAACCGGATTCGTTTTTCCTCATAATGACCCAAGTAATCTTTCAAAACCTCGATACCGGTATTTTCACAGCCTAACCCAAGTACCAGAACCCCTCCGGCATTGGGATGATTAATCAAATCAGCCAGAATCATTCTGGTGTTTTCTTGGTCATCGCCCATCTGGGAACAGCCGTAGGGATGGGGGAAGGCAATGACATCCTCAATGCTTCCTTTTTTCATGGACAGAGCTTTTCCGGCAATAGCCGTCGCCACATTATTCATACATCCTACCGTGGGAACCACCCAGATTTCATTACGTACGCCCACGCTGCCGTCCGGCCTTACATATCCCATAAAAGAAGCATCCTTAGTCTGTTCCTCTTTCATTTCCACCGGTTCATAGGTATATTCCAGCAGCTCTCCCAAGGCCGTCTTGATGTTATGGATATGAATCCACTCGCCCTTTCTGATATCCGCACCGGCCAATCCAATCCGGCAGCCATATTTAATTACCGCATCTCCTCTTGGAATATCGCACAAAGCAATTTTATGACCGGCGGGGACTTCCTGAAGGGCCACAACTTCCTGCCCTCCCGGGGCAATAACCGCGCCTTTCCCAAGATCTTTCAGGGCAACAGCCACATTGTCACCGGGATTGATTTTTATAAAATCCTGCATAATGCTTTCCTCATCCCACTTTCTTTGATATCATCCAGATAGGTGCATATTTCCTTATTTAACCCTTCTGTCTCATTCAGATCTTGACCGAAGAAATCCTGGCTGCTCAAAAAAGCTGTAACAAATTCCACCGTAGATTTTGAGGAATACTCCCGGAAAAATGCCAGCACACTCTTATCATCCAGAATCTCATATTCCTGACTGCCCCGGTGCCCAATCAAAGCATCCCCCCTGATTTCACTGCCGGTATAGAACGCCATTAATGCCGCCAGCGAAAAAGTCAGATGTGCCGGCAGGCTGCCGTATTTTTCCACATAACCGAGAAAGCTGGGCAGACATCTGGCCCGCCATTTGGAAACGGAATTCAGGGATATAGACAGCAAAGCATGTTTCACATAGGGATTTTGAAACCGCCGGATAACCGCCCCGGCAAATTCCTCCAGCTCCTCTCGGGGAAGGGAAAGTGTGGGGATTACCTCATCAAAAATGGTCTTCACCATAAAGCTGTGGATTTCCTCATCATCCATGGATTCTTTGACATAATCATTGCCGGCAAGATAAGATGCCAATACAAAGGACGTATGGGCCCCGTTTAAAATCCGGACCTTCCTTTGCTTATACGGCTTCTGGTCATCCGTAAAAATAACCGGAAGACCGGCCTGGGGCAGGGGCAGTTCCTTGCTGATATCCCTGGCGCTCTCGATGACCCAAAGGGCAAAGGGCTCTCCGGTTACCAAAAGATGATCTTCATAGCCGAGTTTTTCAAATTCTTCGTTTTCATTATCCCTGGGATAGCCGGTAATAATCCGGTCCACCAACGTGGAGGCAAAGATACAGGCTTCTTCCGCCCAGCTTTTGAACGTATCGCCAAGTTCCCATAAATCTGTCAGCTGCATCACACAGCGTTTCAGCATAATACCATTGTCATCAATCAGCTCAACCGGCAGCATTACAAGTCCTTTTGCAGGATCATTACCAAAGGTTTCAAATCGATGATGCAGAAATTTAGTTAATTTTCCGGGGAAAGACTTGGGCGGATTTTGGTCAAATTCATCGGTGGGGTCAAAAACAATTCCGGCCTCCGTGGTATTTGATACGACAAACCGCAAAGTGTCAATCTCAGCAAGCTTCATATACTTTTCATACTCCCGGCCGGCATCCACCGCCTCCGCAGCACTGGTCACAATCCGGTTAAAAATCTTCGCTTCCCCGTCCACAATGCCCCTGAGGGATACCGTGTATTGGCAGTCCTGGGCATGGAACATATCCAGATTCCCATACTCAATGGGTTTGATTAAGACAATATCACCATCAAACACGCCTTTTTCATTAGCAATATCAATCATGTAATCCACAAAACCCCGCAGAAAATTGCCTTCCCCAAATTGTACCACCTTAACAGGTCTGGCTTTCTTACCAGTTAAATTCTTATTTAAAATATCCATGCCTCCTCCATCCGCCGTTTTAACTCCGCATTAATCTGTTATGTAAGTGCTTACATAACAGATTTTAACTTTTAATCTGCAAAAGGTCAAGAGAAAACCAAAAAGTTCTTGATTATATTTTATTTATTCGTTATAATTGTGATTATCAAATTGTAACCGCTTACATATAATTTTAATAATCATACTTTTTAGTTTAGCAGAGGTTCTGCCTATGACAATATATGACATTTCAAAAGAAGCCGGTGTGTCCATTGCCACCGTCTCCCGAGTTTTAAACGGGAACAGCAGCGTCAGTGAAAAAACCAAGCTGAAGGTGCTGGACGTGATGCGAAAACACGAATATACTCCTAACGCTTTTGCCAGAGGACTGGGACTGAATTCCATGAAGACCATCGGTATCATGTGCGCAGACAGTTCGGATCTGTATTTGGCAAAGGCCGTTTATCATATCGAGGAGCAGCTGCGTGCCAATGAATATGGCAATATCCTATGCTGTACCGGTTATGAACTGGACACTAAAAAAAGCTCCATGAATCTGCTGCTTGGCAAGAAGGTGGATGGTATTATCCTGGTGGGTTCCAATTTTATCAATGAAAAAGAGGATGATAACCGTTATATCACGGAGGCAGCCGCCCAGATACCGATTATGCTGCTGAACGCGGCACTGGATGTTCCCAATGTATACAGCGTGGTATCTGATGATTATACTTCCATGTACAATGCCGCCATGCAGATAATCGAAACCGGGATTCAGGATATTTTATATTTTTATAATTCTTTTTCTTACAGCGGCAAACGGAAATTAGCCGGCCTGCGCCGGGCTCTGGAAGATAATAATCTGCTGAAAAGCCCCGGTCAGCTTCAATATTATGCCGGTTCCCATGAAGACATCATTGCGATGAAGGAACAGCTTTTAAAATTATATCATGACGGCATGAAATTTGGGGGGGTAATTGCCGCCGATGACACACTTGCCCTGGCCGCCGTAAAATTTGCCCGGGAGGCCGGACTACGGATACCGGAGGATCTTTCCGTAATTGGATATAACAATTCCATGCTGACCAGATGCTGTGACCCGGAGCTGACTTCCATCGATAATAAACTGGAAACCCTCTGCCGCCATCTCATCAATACCCTGATGGAGGTACTTAACGGAAATGAGATGCCTAAAAAAGTTGTTTTTTCAGGAGAAATTATTAAAAAGGCAACCACCAGGTAAATGAAATCACCCTTTCAGCCGTTTGTTTTTTTGCCGAATAGGCAAACATTAAATTATAAAGGAGACTCGTATGAAAAAATTTATGGACAAGGATTTTTTACTGGAAAGTGAAACCGCCAAGAAGCTGTATCATGAGTATGCGGCCCAAACTCCGATTCTGGATTACCATTGTCACATTAATCCGGAGGAGGTTGCCAAAGACCGCCGGTTTGACAATATTACGCAAGTGTGGCTTGGGGGTGACCATTACAAGTGGCGCTTTATGCGTTCTTGCGGGGTGGAGGAAAAATATATAACCGGAGACGCCTCGGACCATGAGAAATTCTTAATTTGGGCAAAATGCCTGGGTAAGGCCATCGGCAATCCTCTGTTCCATTGGAGTCATTTGGAGCTGCAGCGATATTTTGATTATGACGGCATATTGAATGAAAACACCGCCGAAAAAGTATGGGCGCTTTGTAATCAGAAGCTTACGGACGGTACCATGAGCGTCCGCAGCCTTATCCGAAAAAGCAATGTCACTTTAATCTGCACTACCGACGACCCGGCTGATTCCCTGAACTGGCATCAGGATATTGCCGCGGACCCTGGCTTTGATGTAAAAGTGCTGCCCGCCTGGCGTCCCGACAAAGCCATGAATATTGAAAAGCCGGATTATCTTGACTATCTGAAGAAGCTGGCTTTGGCCTGCGGTCTTCCGGAAATCAATACCTTTGCCAGATTAAAGGAAGCTTTATGTAACCGGATGGAATTTTTTGCTTCCATGGGCTGTACGGTTTCCGATCATGCGTTTGAATATATTATGTATGTGCCGGCTACGGAGGATGAGATTGAGTTAATCTTCCTGAAGAAGGTCAACCGGATGCTTCTGACCAAAGAAGATGAGCTGAAATTCAAAACCGCTTTTATGCTTTTTGCCGGCCGGGAATACCACAAGCTTGATTGGGCCATGCAGCTGCATTTTGGCTGCAAACGCGACAATAATACTTTAATGCATGAGAGTCTGGGACCGGATACCGGTTATGACTGTGTCAATAATTATACTCCCTCTGCTCAGATGGCGGATTTCCTCGATGCCCTGAACAGCACCGGAGAATTGCCCAGAACCGTAATCTACAGCTTAAACCAGAATGATAATGAAGCAATCGGCAGTATTCTCGGCTGCTTTCAGGACTCCACCGCTGTGGCAAAAATCCAGCAAGGCAGCGCCTGGTGGTTTAATGACCACAAAAAAGGCATGGAGGATCAGATGACTTCCCTGGCCAGCCTGGGTAATCTGTCCGGGTTTATCGGGATGCTGACCGATTCCAGGAGCTTCCTCTCCTATACCAGACATGAGTATTTCCGCCGGATTCTCTGTAATCTGATTGGAAATATGGTGGAAAATGGGGAATTCCCGGAAGACTGGAAGGTGCTGGAAGAAATCGTTACGGATATTTCTTATCATAATGCTAAGAGGTATTTTAAGTTTCCGTTGTAAAGGGTATTATTGCGTTTTTATCTATGGGAAAGGGGTGCGGAAATCATTACCGCAGCTATTTGGCGCTGCCTTGGTTGGCAACCTTATTGATTTTGGCGTTAACCGCATCCTGATCCCCAAGATAATATTTTTTAATCACACCAAAATTATCATCAAATTCATATACCAAGGGAATACCGGTGGGGATATTCATCTCCATGATTTCCGATTCGGAAGCATTGTCAAAATATTTTACCAGCGCCCGGAGGGAATTCCCATGTGCGGCAATCAAAACACGTTTCCCCGCCTGCATCTGCGGTTTGATTTCGTTTTCGAAATAAGGAACCGCACGGGCGATGGTTTCTTTCAAACTTTCGGCTAACGGAAGCTGGTCTTTTTCAATACCGGCATATTGGATACTGTTCTGCGGATTGCGTTCATCTTCAGCCGACAATGCGGGGGGCCGGACATCAAAAGAACGTCTCCAGATTTTCACCTGATCTTCACCGTATTTTTCAGCGGTTTCAGATTTATTCAGACCCTGCAGCGCACCATAGTGACGCTCATTAAGCTTCCAGGTTTTTACCACCGGCAGCCACTCCCGGTCAAGTTCTTCCAGAGCCAAATTTAATGTCCGGATGGCCCGTTTAAGGTATGAGGTATAGCATAAATCAAAGTCATAGCCATCTGCCTTTAAAGCTTTCCCCGCTTCCCGCGCTTCGTTTTTACCAAGATCGGACAGCGCAACATCCGTCCATCCGGTAAAACGGTTGGATTTATTCCACTCACTTTCGCCATGTCGTATTAATACAAGTTTCATTATAAATCCTCCTATTTTTTAATTTACATTAATCAAAAAAGATTGTGGTATCATACTTGTTTCTTTCCACAATCTTTCTTGCTGTCTATTAAGCCTTTAATGTTTCCAATGCTCTTTTGTAAAGAGGATCAAATTCACATCCGCAGCTGCCACATTCCACATCTGCCTGCTCTACCGCTTGAATCAGGTTTTTAGTCACCGACGCATCCGCTGAACTCTTTTCTTCCGATTCCAGCCATACCTTTGACGGTCCGTCAATTAAATCCCAGCCGGATTCAGAAAACTTAGTAATAATCATAGCTTGCTTGTGAATAATCAGAGTTTAGCATAATATCTAATAACCTTCAACAAAAAATTAATACTTTATAAAAAAACTTGGTATAACTTAGCAACCAGCGTTTTCTGTTTCTCGAATAATACTGACATTTTCATTCCTCCAAGTATAATTTTACAAACCCATGCTGCCTGTTCTTTAGGACGGCATGGGTTTAACATATTTACAAAAAGTTTACTGATACTTAATTCTTGCTGTCATAAAATTCCTGAAACTGTTTTTGATACTCTTCAACAAAGCGTTCTATTCCTGCTTCATTTAGTTTTTTAAGAGCCTGTTCAATCGCTTCATCATAATCTATTATCCCATTAGTAATAGGATTAAGATATTCCTGTTCCACAGCCTGCAGTTGTGCGTATTCTGTCTGTACCGGCGTCATATCAAATGAAAAA
>Ga0153972_1000405_pt1 | contig 13731 bp, 11 predicted proteins | sample TSGA056MetaG_FD_104732 | JGI IMG/M metagenome (GOLD analysis project Ga0153972, IMG submission 104732) | Attine ant fungus gardens microbial communities from Georgia, USA - TSGA056 MetaG | ecosystem: Host-associated > Fungi > Mycelium > Unclassified | place: USA: Georgia, George L Smith State...
CATTGCATTTTTCGCCGTCAGGGGATATAATATTTCCTCGGCAAATAGGAGGAAGTGTTATATTGATGAAAAAACTGCGTAATATCGCGATCATTGCCCACGTGGATCATGGGAAAACCACGCTGGTAGACGCCATGCTCCGGCAGAGCGGCGTTTTCAGGGAAAACCAGGCGGTCACCGACCGGGTCATGGACTCCGGCGATCTGGAACGGGAGCGGGGCATTACAATTTTGGCAAAAAATGCCGCTGTGGAGTACGGGGACGTGAAGATCAACATCGTGGACACGCCGGGACACGCCGATTTCGGCGGTGAGGTGGAGCGAATCTTAAAAATGGTAAACGGCGTCCTTCTGCTGGTGGACGCCGCCGAGGGTCCCATGCCTCAGACCCGGTTCGTGCTGGGCCGGGCGCTGGAGCTGGGCCACCGGGTTATCGTGGTGGTCAACAAGATCGACCGGCCCGACCAGCGGGTGTACGAGGTCATTGACGAGGTGCTGGAGCTGCTCATGGATTTAGACGCCACCGACGACCAGCTGGACTCCCCCATGATCTTCTGCTCCGCCCGCCAAGGGGTCAGCGCGCTGACGCCCGAGGAGACGGGGACAAGCCTGGCGCCCCTGTTCGATACCATTTTGGAGTATATCCCGGCCCCGTCCGGGGACGAAAGCGCGCCGTTGCAAATGCTGGTGTCCTCCATCGACTACAACGATTATGTGGGCCGGATCGCCGTCGGCCGGGTGGAGCGGGGCATACTCCGCCAGAATCAGGAGGTTGCCGTGTGCGACTACCATGGGCAGCGTCCGGGCCACCTGGCCAAGGCGGCAAGCCTGTACACTTACGAGGGCACCCGCCGGGTCGAGGCGCCGGAGGCGGGGCCGGGGCAGATTGTCGCCCTGTCCGGCATCGGGGATATCACCATCGGGGATACCATCTGCGCCGCCGACCGGCCGGAACCCCTTCCCTTCGTTAAAATCTCCGAGCCGACCATGGAGATCACCGTTTCCGTCAACGACAGTCCCTTCGCCGGGAAGGAGGGGGACTTTGTAACCAGCCGGAACCTGCGGGATCGGCTTGTCCGGGAAACCCTTCGGGACGTGTCCCTGAAAGTCGCCCAGGGACAGGACAACGACAGCTTCTATGTGGCGGGCCGGGGGGAGATGCACCTTTCAATCCTGATCGAGACTATGCGCCGGGAGGGCTATGAATTCCAGGTGTCCCCGCCCAGGGTGCTGACCTGTACCGTAGAGGGCGTCCTTTGCGAACCTATGGAACGGGTGACGGCGGACGTGCCGGAGGATGCCGTCGGCGCGGTAATCGAAAAACTGGGCGCGCGCAAGGGTGAATTTTTAGAAATGACCCCGGTGGGCGGCAGGATGAAGCTGGAGTTCCGGATCCCTGCCCGGGGCCTGTTCGGCTACCGAAACGAGTTTCTGTCCGATACCCGGGGGGAAGGGATCCTGAACAGTATTTTTGACGGCTACGCCCCCTGCAAAGGGGCAATCAACCGCCGGAACACCGGCTCCCTCGTGTCCTTTGAAACGGGGCAGGCGGTTACCTACGGGCTCCACGGCGTCCAGGAGCGGGGCATCCTGTTTATCCCCGCCGGTACGCCGGTGTACGCCGGGATGGTGGTAGGCGTGTCCAACAAAAGCGAGGATATGACGGTAAATGTCTGCAAGAAAAAGCAGCTTACCAACACCCGGGCCTCCGGCAGTGACGAAGCCCTGCGGCTGATCCCGCCCCGCGCGCTTACGCTGGAGCAGTTTTTGGCGTTCATGGCGGATGACGAGCTGCTGGAGGTCACCCCCCAAAGCCTCCGGCTCCGCAAGCGGATTTTGGATCACGGGCAGCGGATGAAGGCTGCGAAATCGGCTTCCCGCCCGTAAGAACACAAAGCCCCGCTTCCGGAAGGAAGCGGGGAAACATGTTCGGCGGTGGGAAAATAATCAGGTTCGAACCATGCGGATGGATGTCCGGCCGCATGGGCAGGCTTCCCGGAGGATGATGCCTGTCTGCCCGGTTCGGTACCGAAGCAGCGGCATCGCCTCCTTCGTCAGGCAGGTAACAGTGATTTCGCCCGGCTGTCCGTCTGGAACGGGCAGCTCGCCCGCGGGGTCAATGATCTCCACCAGATAGTGATCCTCTACAATATGCAGGCCGTTTTGGCAATCGCACTCGTAGGCAATACCGGGCTCCATGATTTCCGGCAGGCCGTAAACGGCGAAGGCCTTCAGACCCAGCTTTTCCTGGATCACCTGACGCTGAGACTCCGACCAGGCCCCGCCCCCAAAAAAACCGTAGACGAGTCGGAAATCGCCGGCGCTGATCCCGGTTTCCTCCATATATTCGGCAACAGACAGGGCGTAGGCGGGAGACGCCACCAGCGCCGTCGGCCGAAGCTCCCGCAGGAGGGTCACATGGCGGCTCAAATTCCCGTCCACCACGGGGATAGCGGCGCAGTCAATGGTTTCCGCCTCAATCGCGGCGCAGAGCGCGCCGGAAAACGCGCCGCAGCTAACATAGGCAATATCCCTGCTGGAAACGCCCGCGGCCCCCACCGTCCGCGCCATGATCTGCCCCCATATTGTCAGGTCGCTTTTCGTATAGCCCGCGATTGTCAGGCCGCCCGCGCTGTTTTCCGTGGCGTGGATGCGTACAATCTCATCAAAGGGGACGGCGAAAAGGCCATAGGGATAATTCTCCCGCAGATCCTGATTGGTGGTAAAGGGAAGCAACGTCAAATCCGTCAGGTCGGCTAGATCCGCCGGATAGAAACCGGCCGCGTCGAATTTTTCCCGATAAGCGGGAACCTTTTCATAAACGCGTTTTACCATATTCAAGAGGCGGTCCGTCTGCAGCTTTTGCAGCTTTTCCAGCGGCATTGCTTCAGTGGCAGGATTATACATGTGAACCATGTTGTGCGTTCCTTTCTAGTGTCCTTTCATGCAATGTTACCACATCGCGCAAAAAAAAACAAGTGGCCTGTCAAAATGGCCGGCCGCGGCGGATATAGGAGATCATATGGAAAAAACAGCCCTCGTAACCGGCGGCGCCGGCGGGATCGGCACGGGCATCGTCCGGGCTCTTTCCGCTGACGGCTGGCGCGTATATGTCCACTATCACACCTCCGGCGAGGCCGCCCGGCGGCTTGCGGCGGAAACCGGCGGCCTTGCCATTGAGGCCGACGTAACGGATTTGCGACAGGTAACGGCGCTGTTTGAAAAAACCGGCGAGGTGGCGCTTTTGGTCAATAACGCCGGGGTGTCGGATTACGGCCTGTTTACAGAGCTGGCGCCCGAGCGGTGGCGGCATGTCTTTTCCGTCAATGTGGACGGCGTGTTCCATTGCACCCGGTGTGCGCTGCCTGCCATGCTCCGGCAAAAGCGGGGCTGCATCCTGAACATTTCCTCCATCTGGGGCATCGCGGGTGCGGCCTTGGAGGCGGCCTATGCCGCCTCCAAGGCCGCAGTGATCGGCCTGACCAAATCCCTGGCAAAGGAACTGGGCCCTTCCGGGATCCGGGTCAACTGCGTGGCTCCCGGCGTGATCGACACGGAAATGAACCGAAGCCTAGGGCGTGAAACCCTGGAGGCGCTCAGGCTGGAAACGCCCCTGATGACCTTGGGGACATCTGGCGACATTGGCGGCGTCGTGGCGTTTCTCGCCTCCGAGCAGGCAAGGTTTATCACAGGGCAGGTGATCAGCCCCAACGGAGGCTTTGTGATCTGAAGAAGAACGTGGCGGCAAAAGGAGGCAGGGAGGGTGCGGACGACTGTCGTCCGCACCCTCCCTGCCTCCTTTTGCCGACGCTTCCGGATTACCGCTTTTCTTTGATTACGGCCTGGGCCGCCGCCAGGCGGGCAATCGGCACCCGGTAGGGCGAGCAGGACACATAGTTCAGGCCCGTCCGGTGGCAAAACTCCACAGAGCTCGGGTCGCCCCCGTGCTCGCCGCAGATGCCCAGCTTGATATCAGGCCGGGTCTTTTTCCCCAGCTCCACCGCCATCTGTACCAGCTTGCCCACACCGGTCTGATCCAGCTTGGCAAAGGGATCACTTTCAAAAATCTTCTTGGCGTAGTATTCGTCTAAAAACTTTCCCGCGTCGTCCCGGGAAAAACCGTAGGTCATCTGGGTCAGGTCGTTGGTGCCGAAGCTGAAGAACTCCGCCTCCTTGGCGATTTCGTCCGCCGTCAGCGCCGCCCGGGGAATTTCGATCATCGTACCAACCATGTAGTCAAGCGCCGCGCCGCTGTCCGCGATCAGCTTATCCGCCGTGGAGGTGATCACGCGCTTTACGAACTTTAGCTCCTCAATGTCACCCACCAGCGGGATCATAATCTCTGGCACGATGGCAAGTCCCGTCTCCTTTTTCACGTTCAGGGCGGCCTCAATGATGGCCGTAGTCTGCATTACGGCGATTTCCGGATAGCTGACGGACAGGCGGCAGCCCCGGTGGCCCATCATGGGATTGATCTCGTGGAGCCCCTGTACGGTGGCCTTCAAATCCTCAAAGGTGAGTCCCATCTCGGCGGCCAGATCCGCGATGTCGGAATCGGCGGTGGGCAGAAATTCGTGGAGAGGCGGATCTAAGAGGCGGATCGTAACCGGGCGGCCTGCCATGGCCTTGAAGATGCCTTCAAAGTCACCCCGCTGCATAGGCAGGAGCTTATCCAGCGCCCGTTTCCGTTCCTCCTCATTTTTTGATACGATCATTTCCCGGACGGCGGGAATTCGATCGGCCTCGAAGAACATATGCTCGGTTCTGGTCAGGCCGATGCCCTCCGCCCCAAACCGGACGGCCGTGGCCGCGTCCGCCGGGTTGTCGGCGTTGGTGCGAACTTTTAAGGTGCGCACCTGGTCGGCCCACTCCATGATGGTGCCAAAGTCGCCGCTGAGCGCGGCGTCTACCGTTTTGATTTTCCCGATATAAATATTGCCGGTGCTGCCGTCAATGGACATAAAGTCACCCTCCTTGACGGTTTGTCCGTTTACAGTCAGCCGTTTATTCGCCTCGTCGATCTTCAAAGCGCCGCAGCCGGAGACGCAGCAGGTGCCCATGCCCCTGGCCACCACGGCCGCGTGGGAGGTCATGCCGCCCCTGGCGGTCAAAATTCCCTGCGCCGCGTTCATGCCCTCGATGTCCTCGGGAGAGGTTTCCAGGCGAACCAGAAGGACGGGGCCGTCTTTCGCCGCCTCCTTGGCGTCCTCCGCGGTAAAGTGCACCGCGCCGCAGGCCGCGCCGGGGGACGCGGCCAGGCCTGCCGCCACCGGGGCGGCGGCCTTCAGATCCGCCGCGTCAAATTGGGGATGGAGCAGACTGTCCAGCTGCTTGGGCTCAATCTTCAGAAGCGCCTCTTCCTTGGTGCACATGCCCTCGCCCACCAGATCCACGGCAATCTTCATGGCGGCCTGGGCCGTTCGCTTGCCGTTTCGGGTCTGGAGCATATAGAGCTGTCCCTTCTCGATGGTAAACTCCATATCCTGCATATCTCGGTAGTGATTTTCCAGATTTTCGGCGATTTCCGCGAAGCGCTTGTACACATCGGGCATGACCTGGGCCAGCTGGTCGATTGTCTGGGGGGTGCGGATGCCCGCAACAACGTCCTCGCCCTGCGCGTTCATCAGGAACTCGCCAAAAAGCCGCTTCTCGCCGGTAGCGGGGTCCCGGGTAAAGGCTACGCCCGTGCCGGAATCGTCGCCCATGTTGCCAAAGACCATGGACTGCACGTTTACAGCAGTACCCCAACTGCCGGGAATATCGTTCATGCGGCGGTAGGAGATGGCCCGGGGGTTGTTCCAGCTGCGGAACACTGCCTTGACGGCCCCCATCAGCTGCTCCTTGGGGTCCTGAGGGAAGTCCGCGCCGATTTTTCTTTTATATTCCGCCTTGAACTGCTCCGACAGGGATTTCAGGTCGTCGGCGGTAAGCTCCGTGTCGTGGACGACGCCCTTCTTTTCCTTCAGCGCGTCGATCAGCTCCTCGAAATATTTCTTCCCCACCTCCATGACCACGTCGGAATACATCTGGATAAACCGGCGGTAGCTGTCATAGGCGAAGCGGGGATTTCCCGTTGCGGCGGCAAAGCTGACCACCACCTGGTCGTTCAGACCCAGATTCAGGATGGTGTCCATCATGCCGGGCATGGAGGCCCTGGCGCCGGAACGAACCGAAACAAGCAGGGGGTTGTCCAAATCGCCGAATTTTTTGCCGGTCATTTCCTCCAGCTTCCCGATGTAGGCGTAAATATCCGCCTCCAGCTCCCCGGAAATGGTTTCATTGTCCTCATAGTACTTGGTGCAGGCTTCCGTCGTAATGGTAAAGCCCTGGGGCACCGGCATACCCAGATTGGTCATCTCCGCCAGGTTTGCGCCCTTGCCGCCCAGCAGATTTTTCATGCCGCCGTTCCCCTCGGAAAACAGATATACATATTTCGTTTGCACTTGAATCAGCCCTTCCTTTTCATATGCGTAATGATTTCAGCGAACAGCTATACTATAACATGATTTCCCTGTTAATGCAATAATCCCCACCCTTTGCGGGAAATATTTTAGCGCATTTATGAAAACCGCTTTCCAGGAAATGCTTTTGGCTATTTCCCTACGCAAAACCGCTCAAAAATCCGGGCGGTGATATCCTCCCGCACTGTCTTCCCGGTCAGCTCTCCCAGTGCGGACATGGCGGCCTCCAGCTCGGTCAAAACCGCGTCGGGGGGGATCCCGCCGCAAATGGCCGCCCCGGCGGAAGCAAGGGCGTCACGGGCCCTCGCTACCGCGTCCACATGCCGGGTATTGGTCAAAATTTCTCCGGCCTCCGCGGACGCGGGTTCGGGAAACAGCTCGGCCACCGCGCCGCCCAGCGCGGAAATGCCCGCACCGGTTTTAGCACTGACGGCGCACACCCGGTCAAACCGCCCCGCCAGCCGGGACAGGTCAATCACTTGAGGCAAATCCGCTTTATTGACCACGGCAATGGAACGGGCCGCTTTTTCTGCGGCGGCGACGGTATCCTCGTCCGCCCGTGCAAAGGGCGCCGCGCCGTCAAAAACGGCGAATACAAGGGACGCGTCCCCGGCGGCGGCAAGCGCCCGGCCGACCCCCTCCTTTTCCACCGGATCGTCCGTATCCCGCAGGCCCGCCGTGTCCGCAAGCCGCAAAAAAACGCTCCCCAGCCGCAATGTTTCCACGATGGTGTCCCGCGTTGTGCCGGGAAGCGCATTCACAATGGCCCGATCATAGCCCAAAAGGGCGTTCAGCAGGGAGGATTTACCCGTGTTGGGCCTGCCTACGATGGCGCACCTGACCCCCTCCTTCAGGAGCCGGCCCCGGTCGAAGCTGGCCGTAAGCGCCTCCAGCTGACGGACATAGCCGTCAAGGGTTCCCGCGTAGTCCGCCAGAGAAAAGGGGTCCAGCTCCTCGTCCGGGTAGTCCAGCACGGCGTGGAAATGGGCCATAATATCCGTGAGGCCATCATAAATCGCGTCGGTTTTCCGGGAAATCGCGCCGGAAAGCTGTCCGGCGGCATTTTTTGCGGCCTGGGCCGTCTCCGCGTCGATCAGGTCGATCACGGCTTCCGCCTGGGTCAGATTCAATTTCCCGTTAAAAAAGGCCCGCTTTGTAAATTCTCCGGGGCGGGCTTGCCGGGCGCCCGCGGCGAACAAGGCCTCCATCGCGGCCCGCAGGACAACCGGGCTGCCGTGGAGCTGCAGCTCCGCCGTATCCTCTCCGGTATAGCTTGCCGGCCCCCGTGAGACGGTGCAGAGTCCGTGATCCAAAACCGCGCCGGACGCGTCCATGAGGGTGCCGTAACAGAGCCTGCGGTCCTCAAAGGCATGGACAGGCAGACCGGAAGCGGCCCGGAATATCCGGCCCGCCGCCGCCAGCGCGCCCGCCCCGCTGAGACGGATGATCCCGATGGCGCTCCGGCCCGCGCCCGTGGCGACGGCGGCAATGGTGTCACACATATCAGTCCTCGTCCTCCGGCCCGGCCTTGGCCCGCTCCAGATAATAGCTGAGGGTCTGGAGGCTGTCGGAAAAATGCACGTTCTGGACGATCACGTCGGTACCGGCAATTTTAAGGTCAACATTGGTAAAGTTCCAGATGCCCGGAAGCCCGGCGTCGATCAGCCTGCCTGCCATGGCGTTCGCCGCGCCGCCCGGCATGGTCAGGATCGCGATGTCGGGGGCCGCATCCCTGACGGCTGTTTCCAGCTCGTCAATGTGCCGCACCTTCAGTCCCCCGATGTCGGTGCCCACAACGTCCCCCGCCCGGTCGAATACGCCTGTCAGCTTGAACCCGTTTTTTTCAAAGGGGAAATTTCCTATAAGCGCCCGGCCCAAATTGCCCGCGCCGATGATGAAGGCGGTGCGGCCCCGATGAATGCCTAAAATCCCTTCAATTTCCTGCTTCAACAGCTCAATGGTATACCCATAGCCCTGCTGTCCGAATTCTCCGAAGCAGCTAAAATCCTGCCGGATTTGGGACGCCGTGATGCCCATGATCCGCCCCAGTTCACTGGAGGAAATCCGGTGCTGGCCGCCCCGCAGCAGCTCGTCCAGATAACGGAGATACCTGGGAAGCCGCGTGATCACGTTATGGGAAATTTTGCTTTTTTTCATGGACCCTGACCGCCTTTCATCTCAATCTCTCGATTTTATGGGATTATAAAAATATTATAGCAGGATATTCACATACTAGTCAATGTGCATTTCTGTCCGCGAACACGGACATCCGGGCGCGAATGGTTTGTGAAAAGTGAAATTACATTGACAAGCAGGGGCATCTGGTATAAAGTAAAGCTATCAAAAGTAAGGAGGGCGCCGCCATGGAGAGTGCCGCGCTGTTTAAGCTGAGCTATGGCCTGTACCTGTTATCCTCCGCAGACGCGGACGGGGCAAGCGGGTGCATCATCAACACATTGGAGCAGGTCACCTCCGCGCCCGCGCAGCTGATCGCAGTGTCAAACAAAAGCAACTATACTACAAGCCTGATCGAACGCGCGGGTGTCTTTTCCGCCACAGCCTTGACGGAAGGAACGGACATGGGCCTGATCGCCGCTTTCGGTTTCCGAAGCGGCCGCGATGTAGACAAATTCACGGATTTTCATGTGGAACTGGACGGAAACGGCGTACCGTATATCAAAAACACCATGGCGGCTCAATTCAGCTGCAAGGTGGTGCAAAAGCTGGACGTGGGAACCCATATCCTGTTCGTGGGCCAGTTGACGGACGCCCGCGTCCTCAGCGACCTGCCGGTTATGACCTATGCCTACTACCATCAGGTAAAAAAAGGGACAACGCCAAAAAACGCCCCCTCTTATCAGGCGCCCACGGCGCAAAAGGGGTTCCGCTGCACAGTCTGCGGGTACATTGAGGACAAGCTGGATGCTTTGCCCGAGGATTATACCTGTCCGATTTGTATGCAGCCAAAAGGCGTATTTGTGCCGATAGCTTGAGAAACAGCTTACCATAGCAAGGAGACAAATTCACGATGAACCGATTTGTTTACGCAGATAACGCGGGGACAACCAAGCTGTCCGCCGCCGCCCTTGCCGCAATGATGCCCTATTTAACGGAGGATTATGGAAATCCCTCCAGTGTTTATGGCATTGGCCGCAAGGCCAAACGGGCCCTGGAAACGGCCAGGGAAACGGTAGCCGCCGCCATCGGCGCGCAGCCGGAGGAACTGTTTTTCACAAGCTCCGCCACGGAGGCCAACAACTGGGCCCTGCGCAGCGCGGCGCGGGCCCTTTCCGAAAAGGGCCGCCACATCATATCCAGCGCCATTGAGCACCCCGCCGTGCTTCACACACTGGAGGATTTGGAAAAGACCGGCTTTTCGGTGACCTATCTGCCGGTGGACGAGCTGGGCCGCGTCTCTCCTGACCGGCTAAAGGCCGCCCTGCGGGACGACACGATACTCATTTCAATCATGGCGGCCAACAATGAAATCGGCACCATATTGCCCACTGACGAAATCGGAAAAATCGCCAAAGAGGCAGGGATTTACTTCCACACCGACGCGGTACAGGCCGCAGGCCATATCCCCGTGGATGTGGAGACGATGCACATCGACCTTTTGTCCCTGTCGGCCCATAAGTTTGGCGGGCCAAGGGGCGCGGGGGCGCTTTACATGCGGAAGGGCCTTCGTCTGCCCGCCCTTATAACCGGCGGCGGCCAGGAAAAAGGCAGAAGGGCCGGCACGGAAAACGTGGCCGCCATCTGCGGTATGTCGGCGGCCCTTTTGGAATCCGTAAATCGTATGGAGGCGGAGGCTCGGCGGGTGTCCGTCCTGCGGGACAGGCTGATCGAGGGGCTTTGCCAAATTCCCTTTTCCCGGCTGACGGGGGATCCCGCAAACCGGCTGCCCGGAAGCGCCTCCTTTGTTTTTGAGTGCGTGGAGGGCGAGGCCATGATCCTGTCTCTCGACAACGCGGGCATCTGCGCCTCCTCCGGCTCGGCCTGTTCCTCCGGCTCCCTGGAGCCCTCCCATGTTCTGATGGCCATCGGCCTGCCCCATGAAATCGCCCATGGCTCCGTGCGGCTGACCCTTGGCCCGGACAATACGGACGCGGACGTGGACTATATTCTTGAGACGCTCCCCCGGATCGTGGAACGGCTGCGGGCAATGTCCCCGCTTTGGGAGGAGAAGCTGCATGGCGCCGCAAAATGAACGCATAACCGAAACACAGGAAGCAATCCGCCGCCTGAAGGCGGAGAAGGGCGCTTTGATTTTGGCCCACTATTATCAGCCCCTTGAGGTGCAGGATATCGCGGATCACGTCTGCGATTCCTTTGAAATGGCAAAGCGGGCCCGAAGCGCGCAGGCGCGGCTGATCGTCATCTGCGGCGTCCGGTTCATGGCGGAAAGCGCCAAGCTTCTCAGCCCGGACAAGACCGTGCTGATCCCGGCCCCGGACGCGGGCTGTCCCATGGCGGACATGATCGAGCCGGAGGACGTGCTGGCCCTGCGGCGGGCCCATCCGGACGCGGCGGTTATGTGCTATGTCAACTCCTCCGCCGCGGTGAAGGCGGTGTGCGACATTTGCTGCACCTCTTCCTCTGCGGTGCGGATCGCCCGGGCGCTGGAGGCGGAAACGATTATTTTCGTCCCGGACAAAAACCTGGGCGCCTATGTGGCAAAGCAGGTGCCGGAAAAGCGCTTTGTTTTTTTCAGCGGCTTTTGTCCCACACACGACCGAATCACGGTACAGGACGTTCTAACGGCGAAAAAGGCCCGGCCCGACGCGGTATTTGCCGCCCACCCGGAATGCCGGGCGGAGGTACTGGCTGACGCCGATTTTATCGGCAGTACGGCGGAGATCATCGACTATGTCCGCAATACAGACGCCGAAGAGATCTTGATCGGAACAGAAATGGGCATTTTAGAGCGGCTGCAGCGGGAGCTGCCCCACAAGAAAATTTTTTCCGTTACCAATAGCTTTGTCTGCCCGAATATGAAGAAGACGGGACTTGACCAGGTGCTTCGCTGCCTGGCGTACGGAACCGGTGAAATCAAAATGGCCCCTGCGGAAATCCAGGCCGCAAAGCAGAGCCTGGACCGTATGGTGGCGCTGTAATACGATTGCGCGTATTCCAAGGATTAGGGAGGGATATTACATGTACTCGGAAAAGGTAATGGACCATTTTTCCAACCCCCGCAACGTAGGGGAACTGCCGGACGCCAACGGAATCGGGCAGGTTGGAAATCCCCGGTGTGGGGATATTATGAAAATATACATGCGGATTGAGGATAACGTCATCCGGGACGTATCCTTCAAAACCTTTGGCTGCGGTGCGGCGATCGCCACCAGCTCCATGGCCACGGAGCTGGTCAAAGGCAAGACCGTGGAGGAAGCGCTGCGCCTGTCAAACCGTGCCGTGGCGGAGGCGCTGGACGGGCTGCCCCCTGCCAAGCTCCATTGCTCCGTTCTGGCGGAGGAGGGCATCCGCTCCGCCATCGCCGATTATTACAAACGGCAGGGGATTGACCCGGGCCCCATCGTTGGCTGTGACTGTGACTGCACCCACTGCCACGAATAATCCGCCGGCTCCTCTCCTGCTTGGCAGGCTTCAAAACGCGCCCGGGCATTCCGCTGTGGAGGCCCCGGCGCGTTTTCAGGCATGCACGCGTGTACCCTTGCGTTTCGACGTGGCGGTGTACGAGAAGCGCCCTTGAGAAATTCCCCGCAAAGCATTGCAAATGCGGGCGGCTTGCTATATAATAGACAATGTTCAAATTTTAGGGTTCACAAAAGGCTGGAGATCTATATGGATAGAGTGAGAATTTCTGATATTTATAAAAGCGGCGCTGCATACGAGGGCCGGGAGGTCACCGTCTGCGGCTGGATCCGCACCCTGCGGGATTTAAAGAACTTTGCCTTTATCGCGCTGAATGACGGCAGCTGCTTCAAAAACCTTCAGGTGGTGCTGGAGGCGGCGTCGGTCGAGACCTACGAACAGCTGGTAAAGCAAAACGTGGGCGCGGCCCTTTGCGTCACCGGGCAGATCCGGCTGACGCCGGAGGCCGGGCAGCCGCTGGAGCTGGCGGCGGCCCGCGTCACGGTGGAAGGGCCCTCCGCGCCGGAATATCCGCTGCAAAAGAAGCGGCACAGCGTGGAGTTTTTGCGGAGTATCGCCCATCTGCGGCCCCGAACCAATCTTCTGGGCGCGGTATTCCGGGTGCGTTCCGTGACCGCCCACGCGGTACACACCTTTTTCCAGGACCGGGGCTTTGTTTACGTCCATACCCCCATCATCACCGGGAGTGATTGTGAAGGGGCGGGGGAGATGTTCCGGGTCACGACGCTGGATCCGAACGAACCGCCGAAAGGCGCGGACGGCCGCACCGCTCCGGCGGCAGACTTTTTCGGAAAGGAAGCCTGCCTGACCGTGTCGGGCCAGCTGAGCGCCGAGAGCTTCGCCCTGGCTTACGGGGACGTGTATACCTTCGGCCCCACCTTCCGGGCGGAAAACTCCAATACCCAGCGCCACGCCGCCGAATTCTGGATGATCGAGCCGGAGATCGCCTTCGCCGACCTGAAGGACGATATGGCCCTGGCGGAGGAAATGCTGAAATACATCTTAAAAACCGTGATGGAAAAATGCCCGGACGAGCTGGCGTTTTTCAACGGCTTCGTGGACAAGCAGCTTCTCGCCCGGCTGGAGGGCGTGGCCGCCGCCGCCTTTGCCCATGTAACCTATACGGAAGCAGTTGCGCTTCTTCAGGAATCGGGCGTGAAATTTGAATATCCTGTCGCATGGGGCTGCGATTTGCAGACGGAGCATGAGCGGTATTTGGCCGAGCGCCACTTCGGCGGGCCGGTTTTCGTCACCGACTATCCCAAGGAAATCAAGGCCTTTTATATGCGGATGAACGAGGACGGGAAAACTGTGGCCGCCATGGACTTGCTGGTTCCCGGCGTCGGGGAGATTATCGGCGGCAGCCAGCGGGAGGAGCGGCTCGAGGTGCTCACGGCCAGGATGGAGACGCTGGGGCTGAACCCCGCCGATTACTGGTGGTACCTGGAGCTCCGGCGTTACGGCGGCGCGGCGCACGCGGGCTTCGGCCTGGGCTTTGATCGGCTGCTCATGTATCTGACGGGCGTTTCCAACATCCGGGACGTAATCCCCTTCCCCCGGACGGTGGGCAGCGCGGAGTTTTAAGTAATCGCTGATTAAATCCGCGTGGCGGATTGGTGAGGATTTTTGTGTCCTTGCAAGGCGCGAAATCG
>Ga0153972_1000406_pt1 | contig 13723 bp, 15 predicted proteins | sample TSGA056MetaG_FD_104732 | JGI IMG/M metagenome (GOLD analysis project Ga0153972, IMG submission 104732) | Attine ant fungus gardens microbial communities from Georgia, USA - TSGA056 MetaG | ecosystem: Host-associated > Fungi > Mycelium > Unclassified | place: USA: Georgia, George L Smith State...
CAACAGAGTTTACAGCAAAAACATTAAAAAGTGCAATCAGCCTTTTTGAAAGCAATGAAAGGTATAGGTCAAATGCTTTAAGATATGGCAAGGCAATTGCTGAATTAGGCGTGACTGGAAAATTAGTTGAAATTTTAGAACAATACCCGACAGTATAAACAAATTGCCGTACAGCAAAACAAATTCTTTCACTTCCTAATTAACGACATTTTCAATAGAAAAAACAGACAGCTAATCCGCATAAGCCCAGGCAATTACAGCCTGAGCTTATTTTTGCTCAAAAAACATAAAATCCCTTGACAACCGCCGTTCTCTGGATTGTATGCGTGTTGTAATAAATGAGGACTGGTTTCGTTAATTTAATATTGGATTGATTTAGTTTGTAATTTTCTTATGTTGACATGCAGACATTTTCGCTTTGTCGGACTTACCAGTTTTTTGAGTTTACATCGTTCAGAAGAATTTGTAATATTCAAAATATTTAAATAATCGAAAATTTGTCGAAGATCGCAAAAAATTGTTATAAATCATTAGACTCCGATCTGATAATCTTGACAGGATTATTTAGTTTATTCGAGGTATTTGTAAATAATTTTGCAAAATTGCATCAGTCTTATTGACAAACCGTCGATATTTGCCTATAATTTAGATATAAAAATTAGGAGGCGATATAGTCGATGAAAACTACGGGTATTGTACGCAAGCTTGACGAGCTTGGACGGGTTGTTCTCCCTATAGAAATTCGAAGAACATTTAATCTAGCCGAGAAGGACGCTGTTGACATTTGTGTTGATGGTGACTGCATTATCCTTAAAAAGCATCATGCAAATTGTATCTTCTGCGGAGAGACAAATGATCTCGTAGAATACAAAGGAAAGCTTCTGTGCGGTGATTGCGTAAAGGAGCTTGAAAATATTAAATAATTTATTTGATAATAAAATGCTCCCTTTTGGGAGCATTTTTATTTTAAACCGAATGCGAATAAGCCCTGACTTCTTTGGCAATACTCCATGTATACAATACATAATGGAGTAAAAAAATGAAAAACGAAAAACTTAGAAAATTTGAAATTGCTTTACTGATGGCGCTGTGCATAACGCTTTGTTACGGCACTTATATAAACGCTACGAGGCAGAACCTTGCTCAAAATGTTATAAGACTTCATATAATTGCATCATCTGACGACGCAGAGGATCAGGCGCTGAAGATGCGAGTTAAAGAGGGCGTTGAGGATTATCTTTCGCTGCTTTTGCAGGACGCTTCGGATATAACTGAAGCAACGCAGATAATTTCCGAAAACCTCAGCGGAATTGAGGGGGCGGCAAAAGCCTGTTCCGATGGCGAGGCAGTTGCGGCACAGTTCGGAAGACTGGAATATCCAACCCGTTCTTCGCAGGATTATACACTTCCGGCGGGTGAATATACCTCGCTTAGGGTGATAATCGGCGAGGGAGAGGGTCACAATTGGTGGGGCGTAATTTTCCCTGATTTAAGTCCGTCTGGGTCGGAATATACAGAAGCAGGCGCATTGTCGGACGGAAGCGTTAGGATAATAACCCAAACACAGGAGTCTACAGGCGTACAAATAAAATTCAAATCACTTGAGTATCTAAACAGCATTATAAAGTTTTTCAGGGGCGAATAATTGTGGGATAAGGTGTGGGCAAAATCCGGCGGATATATAAAGAAACGTTCCTTTTGCGGCGCGCAAAGCGTGCTTCAACTGGAGCGTTTTGACCTATGCGGCGTAGTATCTTGGATTTTTCTTGCATACATAGCTCCTAAGTGATAAAATAAATGTTTGTATGAAATAAATATGTTAATTTGAAGAAAATAGGGGCTGAAACCGTTGAAGAATATCAGAAATGTTGCAATAATTGCACACGTTGACCACGGCAAAACAACGCTTGTAGACGAAATGCTTAAACAGGGCGGGGTTTACAGAGAGAATCAAGAGGTTGTTGAGAGGGTTATGGACTCGAACGATCTTGAGCGTGAGAGAGGAATCACAATCCTTGCAAAAAACACCGCTGTAAGATACGGAGATGTTAAAATCAATATTGTTGACACTCCGGGTCACGCTGACTTTGGCGGAGAGGTTGAACGTATCCTCAAAATGGTTAACGGCGTTATTCTTTTGGTGGACGCTGCCGAAGGTCCTATGCCGCAAACACGATTTGTTTTAAGCCGTGCTCTTGAGCTTGGACACCGTGTCATTGTTGCGATAAACAAGGTTGACAGGCCCGACCAGCGTGTTTATGAGGTTGTTGACGAGTGTCTTGAGCTGCTAATGGATCTTGACGCTACGGAGCAGCAGCTTGATTCTCCTATGCTTTTCTGTTCGGGCAGACAGGGAACGGCTTCATATGCGCCGGAGGTGGAGGGCAAAACCCTTGACCCTTTGTTTGAAACTATATTAGACTATATTCCGGAGCCCGAAATGGACGAGGCTGCGCCTTTCCAGATGCTTGTTTCCAGCATCGACTACAACGAGTTTGTTGGGCGCATTGCCATTGGCAGGATTGAGCGTGGAACTATAAAGCAGAACGACGAAATTGCAGTTTGCAATTATCATGATGCATCTCAAAGCGCAAAGAAGGCCAAGGCAGTTTCGCTGTATCAGTTTGAGGGGCTAAACCGTGCGCCTGTGACAAACGCTTCTGCAGGCGATATTATTGCAATGAGCGGAATTGGCGATGTTACAATCGGCGACACAATTTGCGCACCAAGTGCAATTGAACCGATGGAGTTTGTAGAGATTTCTGCACCTACTCTTGAAATGACATTTTCTGTTAACGATTCGCCGTTTGCAGGTAAGGAAGGCAAGTTTGTAACCTCTCGCCAGATAAGAGACAGGCTGATGCGGGAAACACTAAAGGATGTATCGCTTAGAGTTTCCGATGTTGAAGGCGCCAGTGATGCTCTTAATGTTGCAGGCAGAGGCGAAATGAGCCTTTCAATATTAATCGAAACCATGCGCCGTGAAGGATACGAGTTTCAGGTTTCTCCGCCTAGAGTTCTTTATCAGGAGATCGATGGAAAGCGACACGAGCCGATTGAGCGTGTTGTTTTCGATGTTCCGCAGGATTACATGGGGTCTGTTATGGAGAAGATCGGCGCAAGGAAAGGCGAGTTTTCTTCAATGACACCCGTTGGCTCACGCATAAAGCTTGAATTCTTTGTTCCCTCTCGTGGTCTCTTCGGATATAGAAACGAATTTTTAACAGACACAAAGGGTGAGGGAACAATGGCGTCCGTTTTTGAGAGATACGAGCCGTATAAGGGCGATATTGCAAGGCGCCATGGTGGCTCGCTTGTTTCCTTTGAAACAGGGGAGAGCGTTACCTACGGTCTATATAACGCACAGGAGCGTGGACAGCTGTTTATTGGCGCAGGTGTGCCGGTATACGGGGGCATGATAGTCGGCCTTTCCCCAAGAAGCGAGGATATCAACGTAAACATTTGCAAGCGCAAGCAGCTCACAAACACCAGAGCCGCAGGCAGCGACGATTCATTGCGTCTTTCGCCTCCGAGAAACATGAGCCTTGAGCAGTGCCTCGAATTTCTTGCAGATGATGAGCTTCTTGAGGTAACTCCAAAAAGTCTTAGACTTCGCAAGTCAATTCTGGATCATGGAAAGAGGCTAAAGCAAATTCACAGTAAATAATTAATCTTCAAAGTATATAAAAATTAACAGTTTAATAATACTTTTATAACCAGTTGCGATTATTATAGCTTTAATGAGCGAGGCACATGCTATAACTATCTTGGTAAAGGAGATGAATAATGTCTAAGTTTGATATTTTCACCGATTCCATATGCGACCTGTCTGCGTCGCAGGAAAAAGAATACGATATAACGATACTTCCCACAGGGGTTACGGTACTGGGTAAAAGCTTTATGCACTACGCAGATTGCCGGGAGCTTTCGATGGAAAAGTTCTACACAGCGTTACGCTCGGGACTTGACATCAAGACCTTTGCAACATCGCCAATGATGTTTGCAGAGGCTGCGGCTAAGTCTTTAGAGGACGGGAGAGACGTCGTCATCATAACCGCCTCCTCTGAGGTTAGCAGTGTATACCAAAATGCGGTTATTGCAGTGAAAGAGCTTAAAGATACCTATCCTGAAAGAAAAATTGTTGTAATAAATTCGCTTTGTGCTTCAAGCGGGCTGGGTCTTCTTGTGAAAATGGCGTCAGATTTTCGCAGAGATGGTATGGGATTTACGCAGACAGTCGCCCATATTGAGGCCGCAAAAAAGCATCTCTGCCAGATTTTCACCGTTGACAATTTAATGCATCTCCGCCGTGGAGGACGCATTTCACCTGCTGTTGCAATAGTTGGCTCGGCTCTTGCAGTAAAACCGATTATGAATGTTGACAATGCAGGGAGGCTTGTGGCGACAGGCACTACAAGAGGCAGAAAAAAAGCGATAGCCACCCTTGCAGAAAAAATGAAGAAATCTGCAATTGAGCCCGAAAATCAGCACATTTTCATCTCGCAGGCGGACTGCGAGCAGGACGCTATGATGCTTGCAGGTCTCATAAGGGAAAAAATGAAGGTGAAGGACATAACCATTAACCAAATTGGTCCTTCTGTTGCAGCACATGGGGGTTGCGGATCGCTGGCACTTTTCTTCATTGGCTCATATAGAGAGGGCGCAAAAAAATAATTTCTATGGGGCATCGCATAAAGCGAAGTCCCATTTTCGTCAAAATAGCAGACACCATTTTTCGGGCATATGATATGTCAGGAAAGGGTGAAGCCCCGGATGACAGAGATTAAAGCGTACGATGCGGCCCAGGCTGTCAGCTATGCAAGGAAGTGGGCACTTGACAGAAACCCAAGCTATTTTGATTTTGAGGATTTCGGCGGAGATTGCACCAATTTCGCTTCACAGTGCATTTTTGCAGGTAGCAAGATGATGAACTACACAAAAGACTACGGCTGGTACTATAATTCGTCCTACGACAGGGCGCCTGCTTGGACCAGCGTAGAGCTGCTTTACAGGTTTGTGACGACGAATAATGCCGCCGGTCCATTTGCCAACCTGATGCCCGTTAATTCCGCCGAGCTTGGGGATATAATTCAGCTAAGTTTTGATGGAGCGGCATTTTCACATTCGCTTGTTGTGGTCGGTAAAAATCCGATAACCATTGCCTGCCACACTTATGACAGCTTGGATAGGCGGTTGTCAAGCTATTCGTTTAAGGCGGCCAGGCTTTTGCACATAGAGGGAGTAAGAGGATAAAGACATGACTATTGATGAAGTTCAGGCAATGCTTGATGAGCTTGCGCAGGAGGTTCCAAAGGAGTTTTTCAATGAGCTGAACGGCGGAATAAATCTTCTGCCGAGCGTGAAGCACAGCCCCCACGGACACGGGCTGCTTATAATGGGCGATTACAACCGCGGCGGAGGATTGGGCAGATATATCAACATATACTACGGCTCAATGCAAACGGCCTACGGGCATTTAAGCGCCAAGGAATTCAGAAAAGAGCTTTGGGATGTTCTGCGACATGAGTTTCGCCATCACATAGAGTCACTCGCAGGCGAGCGTGGACTTGAGATTGAAGATGAAATATTTATCAAGGAGCATCTGGCAAAGTTTGACGACTAGAATAAATTAACCTCCTGCTAATCCCAAAGGATTAGCAGGAGGTTTTTTGTGTTAGGTTGCTTTTTGTTAGCCAAGTGTTACCCACATTGCAGGGCGAACGCCGCCGGTTGCGTCGGTAACGCCGCCGGAGGAGCCGTGGTAATCGATGATGCCGTTTGCACTGACACCTGCGGAAACGTCAAGAGCTTCGCCGGGTGAGCGCAGATGCCACCAAACAGCTTCGCCGGAGGTGGTCTTTGCCGTAAGAAGATTTGTGAAGCCAAATAGATATGTTTCAGCCTCCTGCAGGCTTAGCAGGAACACTTTATCTGTTGTATCATTGCCTCCTCTGATTCCATATTTCGAGTTTGAGGCGTTTGTAATAGTTGATTCGGAAATCTTGGCCTTTTCTGCGTCAGAGAAGGTGGTGTTGTAGAATTCTCCGTTCAGGTATGCACGGATTTCGCTGGTTTCCCATGTCACATCTCCGCCTGCAGAGTGGAATGCACGCTGCTCCAAGACGTCCTCTGCCATGATAAGGGATTTACCGTCTTTAACTTCAAGGATCACCCAAGTGATGCCGCCAAACTCGACTTTACTTGTTGTTCCTGCTCCGGTGGTTGCGCTGCCTTCGTTACGGGTATGGAGCTTGCCGACAAGAATATCATCAAGCAGGTTCTTTGCTACCTTGACAAATTCCTCGGCGCAGCCTGTCGCCATGCCTGCACGCTTGGCTTCCCATGTGTTTAGCTCATAGGATTTTGCATCGGGCATATATTTTTGGTCACCGTTCAGGAAGCTGACGACCAAGGTGTGCTTAAATGGAGAAACATCCCATAATTCGAGTTCTGTAAGTGCGTTCGTTTCCGGCTTCAGGCCAACAAGCGCAACCTCATCGCCGAGACGAATTGAGGACACATCAACCTTAACCTCGCCGTCTTCGGCCTTGTTCTGCCACGTGTAGGAGGTATCAGATACTGCAATTGTAGGATCGTTGTCGTTGCAGGTGATTGTTTTTGCTATTGATATGGCATCGTTGCCCATTACCTTGCCCTGACGCTCCATCATAACAATGCCTTCTTCGACGGTGTGCTCAAAAAGCACAGGCTCGCCGTCTTCGCCGAGGATGTAGTAGTTTGCGATCTCTGCAGGAATCTGGTCGCCTGCAGCGGGCATACAGAACACGACAGGAGCGTCGAATTCTTCTTCCATTATGACACTGGCATAACCCGGGACGTCGGCGGATAGCTTTCTTGTATTGTCTGCCATCTCAACATTGTCTATGCATGTTGGCTTGATGCCATAGCTTACAAAAAATCCGATTGGAGAGCCGTCAACTGCGTCAAAACGCAGGACTGTCATGGTTTTATTTGAAGTCATTGTGCTGTCAAGTCCATAGTACCACTGGCCGTTTAGCTCAATGTCACGGTTTGCGTTCACATCGCAGGTGCCCGTGCCAACTCCCATGACAGCAGGCTGATAAGAATCGGCGGCCTGCTTTGCAGCGGTGGTGATTGCGTTTGAAATTGCTGTTACATATAATGCGTGCGCATCAGGATCTGTAGGCGCATGGGGAGTTGTGATTGCGTGTGTTGCATGAACCCAGATATTGTCTTTTGCGGTGCCTGTTGCCTCGTATACGGCTTGCTTGCAAAGCTCAACTATGTCTTCCGGCACGTTGACCATCTCAAGCGAGACAATAGCGACCTTAGTATCGTTTTTAATGACGAGAACGCGCGCGTGGATATCGTCAACATATTCGCCGCTAAAGCCCTCAATAGGGAACATAGCCTGTGGGAAGTCTATTGTGCCGACACCGGCGCCGACTTTGAGCGTCCTGGACGATGAGATGTCAATGGTGCTTGTTGCATCGTTCCATTCAACGTCATAACCAAGAGCTTCAAAGGTGGCTCTTGCCGGTATGTAGGTGGTGCCGTCTAGAATGAAGGGTTCGACCGTGTTGCCATTAATATCGACGGCGGAAATTTGCTCGCCATCAATATTAATACTTATGTCACGATAGTAAAGTGTTTGCTGCACAGCGTTTGTTGCCGCAAGAGCAGGCAACATCAGAAGGCAAAAGACCATGATAAATAGTAATAGCTTGCGTGTTTTTTTCATAATCTGACTCTCCGTTTTAATATGTTTTTTTGGCTTAAGACACACCGCCGATAATGTATTTAGAAGATTTATCCTCGGTAGACAATTTCGCCTAAATATTCGGCAATGTCAGCCAAATGATTGTGCACATTATATCAAGTTTAGGGCTGGCTGTCAATTGGAAGTATCCACTATTTTTCATTTCCGTGTGGAAGGACTTGACAAGCTCTGGTTATTAAGTTAAAATTGAGAACGCTTTTCAAATTCAAAAATGAGATGTGAGGAGAGGTAAATGAAAAAAGTTACTGTCTTGCTTGTTGCAGGCTTATTAATGCTATTGGCGCTGACGGCTTGTTCTGACACTGCGACAAAGGATAATCCAGACGGAAAACTCAAAATTGTGGTAACGATTTTTCCGGCGTATGACTGGACTAAGCAGATTATCGGCGAAAATAATGACGAAGTTGAGCTGACTTTGATTCTTAAAAACGGAGTTGATATTCACAGCTATCAGCCCACGGTTGATGATATTATTAAAATCACTACATGCGATATGCTGATCTATGTTGGAGGAGAATCGGATAAGTGGATTGAGGATACCCTGAAACAATCTGAGAATTCTGACATGATTGTCATAAATCTTCTTGAAGCCCTTGGAGACAATGCCAAGATAGAAGAGACTGTTGAGGGAATGGAACTCGGGCACGAGTATGAGGCAGACAATAATCACGATGAGGCCGAGCTGGATGAGCATGTGTGGCTGTCTTTGCGCAATGCGCAAATCCTCTCCGACACCATTTCACAGAGCCTTGCTGCTCTTTTGCCAGATGCGGCAATTAAGTATGCTTCAAATGCGGCGGACTACATTGAGAGATTATCCAAACTTGACGATGAATTTGCCGAGATGGTTTCAAGTGCACAGTGTGATACCTTGATTTTCTGTGATAGATTCCCGTTTCGGTATTTGGTAGATGATTATAATTTGAATTACTTCGCCGCTTTTAACGGTTGCTCTGCGGAGACTGAGGCAAGCTTTGAGACTGTGGTGTTTCTGTCAAACAAAACAGACGAGCTTGGCCTTCATAGCGTTATCGTTTTAGAAACCTCTGATAAATCTATAGCAAAAACTGTAATTACAAACACAAAAGATAAAAATGCGCAAATTCTGGTGCTTGATTCTATGCAGGCAATCACTTCCGAAGATATCGAAAACGGGGCAAGCTATCTTTCGGTTATGGGCGAAAACCTTGATGTGATAAGGCAAGCACTGGATTATTGATAATCCAGCGCTTTTTTATGTGAGTTTTGCTCTCGAAATTTTGTAAGGATGGGTCAACTTGGTTTCTTAGAGTTACATTCCAATCATACATAAAACCCTTTTTCATACTAAAACATATGAATGAGGGCTCAACTTATATTAACAGGAATATATACCGGTTTTCCGAGTGAAATGAGAGCCTGAAGAATAAAATCGAGGTGACAGCTAAAATCATAATGCCTACAGAATACCGTAATAGTGAACCCAGTGGCAAATAGATATTTGTTTCATATAATATATTGTATTTCAAATACTTTATATGGGGTTATCACTATGTTAAAATATAATTATATAAGATGTTTTCATCATAAACCACCTTTTAATACCGCTAATAATCCCTGTTTCTGTAACGTACAAAAACAGGATCATTCAAGCAATAATATGAAAATAACCATACAGAAGGTTAATAAGAATAAAGGTAATACACAGAGCATGCCCGTCATTCTACACCCGGCACCGGCGTACAAAACCGACGAAGTTTATAACGATATCAGCCGTGAAACGCACGTGACCGTCGATACAGCCGCAACCGAGGATATCCCTGATTCGGTGGTTAGCCGGCAGCTTATGGAAGAGGATGTCATAGTAGATGTTCAGAATATAGTTGAGCTCGACACAAGTAATGCCTCTACAGAGGATTTCGACGATGGTAAGCATGCTGGAAAAAATGATCGGAGCGGTGATTTGCCGTTGATGTCAAAGACGGTAATATTATCGAAGCCTTCCAAGCGTAACATACATACTATTTCCACAGCAGAGGAGAAGCCCGTAAATATGATTATGGAGGCCGCCGGCCGGCTCACGGATGCAGTTGCTCAGATTATAAAGGCCGTTGATACAAAAAGCTGCAATAGTGCATGCGGCCTGCTGCATTTCCGCGAATGGTGGGAATTGGTCGGGGTAAATATTTATGTGGGCGGCAGACAAATTTCTGGAGTACCTATATTTGTTGAAGAAGATACCCTTCGTGTCATCGATAATGACTACAGCTATTTTATTCCTCTGGGAAAAGTGGACTTTATTCGCACAAACGATGGACTATGTTCTAATTTTAACACATCAGATAACCGGCCAATTTAGAAACAAACGACAAAACAAACGACATAAGTCCTATAAAATTTATACCAACGACAATCGGAAATCCTTAGTGGTTTCCGATATAGGTTAAGGCGCAAGCAAATTTTGCTTGCGCCTTAACTTAATTCATATTAAGGTTTTGTCTATAAAAAGCTATAATTCAAGTGGCTGGGAATAGCTTAGCCCCTGTGGCAGTGGTGACCGCACTCCTCATCCTCGTCTTCCTCGTCGCAGTCGCAGTCATTATCTGCACAGAAACGGGTGAGCTTCATCTTGGGCTGAACAACTGCGTCGATGTGTCTGAACGGAATAAAGATAATCCTGTTGCACTCATCAATTATCTCAACGCTGTCATCGTCAGTGTCGAGATCGATTCCGCAGTATCTAACGCCATCATCGGTGAGGATTTCTACGGGCTGGCCTTTATAACGTTTAAATAGATTCTCAAGTTTCATTAATAGGGATCTCCTTTAAATTGTTATTAATATTAAAGACTTTGTGCGGAGTATAGGTTTCCTTCCGCTCAATAATAGTATATGCCACCCCTGCCGCTGTGTGCAGCCTTAAGGATAAAAGTTAGGTTTTGGACTGCCTGATATGATTATCCAAAGTCGCAAACCGATGATCCGCTTTGCGGGGAGAGGAAGAATCCCGAAGCATGAGGAAACTTCATGATTGCCGATACGCAGATTTGATCAACTATTTTCCTCATAATTTACTAATGCTTATTGGGTACACAGTTGAAAGTTGCAAGCCATTTGTTTGTAGCTTTTATTAATTTAAAAGGAAAAGCTCAGTCTTTGGCTTGACACAAGCCTATGCTTGCTGGGTGACCTTTAAGCCTTGTAAGCTTCGTTTGCCCGTAGTATAATCTTGATTGAGGTACAGCAAAAATGGGAAATACATGGATTATACCAAAAAATGCGGAAAAGCCGGTAGATAAGCGTCTCAAAAAATCTTCAAATCAGTGTTGATTTTAACAATTCTCAAACAACCACGTGATATAGTAATAATAATCGTAATTTTCTTCGCCTTGGGAGGTCTGATGATGATAAATATATTAGTTGTGGAAGACGATAACAAGCTAAACCAAATAGTATGCGCCTACCTTTCAGATAATGGGTATGCGGCAAAAGGCTGTCTTAATCCCAATGAAGCCTATGATTTGATGTATGGAAGTTTATACGACCTGATTATTTCCGACATTATGATGCCGGAGATTGACGGTTTTGAATTTGCCGAAACGGTACGCTCTTTGAATAAAACTATCCCCATTCTGTTTATGACGGCACGTGATGATATAGCGTCCAAACAAAAGGGATTTCGCACGGGGGTTGATGATTATATGGTCAAGCCGGTCAATTTAGACGAGCTTGTGCTGCGGGTTGCAGCACTTTTACGCCGCGCAAATATCATGGACGAAAAAAAGCTTACGGTTGGCAGTCTCACTTTAGATGCCGATGCGCTTTCAGCAAACATTGGAGATGAAGAAATCCCGGTAACTGTCCGTGAGTTTAATATTCTATTCAAGCTACTATCTTATCCCAAAAAAACATTTTCCCGCGCTCAGCTTATGGACGAGTTTTGGGGAATAGACAGCGATACGAGCTTGCGGGCCGTGGACGTTTATATCACAAAGCTACGAGATAAGTTTTCGGCTTGTGACGGCTTTCAAATCGTCACTGTTCATGGGCTTGGATATAAGGCGGTTCTTAAATGAGAAAAAAGAAAGAACGGCCTGACGAACGTGTTAAATCCACACATTTTTCCATAAGAGCCTATCTTGTAACTTATTTTGTACTGCTTGTCCTTTCGGCCGGACAGGGCATGATTTATGCCGAGTATATGAATTTTGGGAATATGCCGCTCGAATATATTTTTGGCATGCTTGGGTATTGGGGGCTTGTATCAGCCTCGTTTATTCTAATCACGCATGGCCAAATCCGCAAAAAGTTTGATGACCCAATGCGGAAATTAAGTAAAGCGGCAAAGGAAGTGGCCGAGGGCGATTTTTCCGTATACTTGGAGCCGGCTCACACGTCGGATCATTACGACTATGTTGATGTAATGTATACGGATTTTAATAAAATGGTTGAAGAACTTGGCAGCATAGAAACCCTGACAAATGACTTTATCGCTAATGTTTCGCACGAAATCAAGACACCCTTGTCTATCATTCAGAACTATGCCGCTGCGCTGCAAAAAGATAATTTACCGAAGGAAGTACGAAAAGAATACAGCGATACCATTATTACCGCTTCCCAAAAGCTCAATACCCTTGTTGCGAATATTCTACGGCTAAATAAATTGGACAATCAGGATATTAGCCTGCCGGAGGAATCCTATGACGTATGCAAGCAGCTATGTGATTGCGCTTTGCAATTTGAGGATTTATGGGAAGAAAAAGGCATTGAGTTTACCGCCGATATTGAGGACAAGGCGATGATACGGGCGGACGCAGGTATGCTTGAAATTGTATGGCAGAACCTACTTTCCAATGCGCTTAAATTCACCGAGTCGGGAGGCAAGGTTGCTTTGGTGCAAACTTCTGACAATGACAGCATTACCGTTTCCGTTTCAGATACGGGTTGCGGCATGGATAAAGAAACAATGCGGCGTATTTTTGACAAGTTTTATCAAGGTGACACCTCCCATTCAAGTGAGGGCAACGGCTTGGGGCTTGCCCTTGCATACAGGGTGGTTGATAAAATGGGTGGAAGTTTGAGCGTTGCCAGCGAGCCCGGAAAGGGTAGCACATTTACGGCGTCTATCCCCTTGAATTATTAGCAGAACATGAACGAGAAACCGGCGCTTATCCCATTTAGGGGTGAGCGCCGGTTTTTTCGTTTTAATATTTCTCAAACAATTCTCAAATAATTTACAAACAACAGTAGGTTAAAATATAAACATCAAAACGATGTAAGGAGATGCAAAAAATGAAAAAAAGCAGCTTTGTGGCAATGATTATGGGAACAATCGGCGGTATCCTTTCTGCTATTGGCATGTGTATGTGCTTGCTGCCCGAATGGAACGTGTTTACGCCGGGAGTGGTGATGGGATGCGCCGGATTGGTGGTGCTGCTTGCAACACTAATTACATGGCGCAAAATGGAGCACAAAACCCCGATACGCCTAAACGGAAAAACGATTCTGACTGGTCTTTTTGGAATAGTGGGTGCGCTTGCATTGGGTGTCGGCATGTGCTTTGCGATGGTGTGGAGCAATATGGTCTTGGGTATCATTATCGGAATTGTCGGTATCCTTATTCTGCTCTGCCTTATCCCACTTATCAAAGGAATTAAAACAACTTAATCAGGAGGTATTCCCATGAACAAAATTATGCAGACCCAGAAGAAAATAGAAACGGCCGTGGTTGGCAGCTATAAAACTATCGAAAATGGCGTGGTATCCGGCTATAAGAAAGTAGAAGATGCCTTTGTTGCCGGATACAAAAAAATCGAGGACAGGTTTGTTGATGCCTTTCTAACCCCGGATGAGCATAGTCCCAAAGCCGGGAAACAAGGCGGCAATAGTGACAAAGAACAGAAGTGATCATCGGTATTGCCGTTTTTATAAAACGGCGCAAATAAGCACTAAAAGAAAATGCTTGAAAGGAGTTTTATATGA
>Ga0153972_1000412_pt1 | contig 13704 bp, 12 predicted proteins | sample TSGA056MetaG_FD_104732 | JGI IMG/M metagenome (GOLD analysis project Ga0153972, IMG submission 104732) | Attine ant fungus gardens microbial communities from Georgia, USA - TSGA056 MetaG | ecosystem: Host-associated > Fungi > Mycelium > Unclassified | place: USA: Georgia, George L Smith State...
AGGAGGCGCTGTGTGCCTGTTTATCCTGCACGGGACAGAAAAGAACATGGAATACAGCCGTCAGAAAAACGCCGCAAGTGTTCCGGCGGACGGATACGATATTAATCTTCGTTCTGACAAAAGTGACTAGGCTGCCCCAAAGCATGAAGCCTCTCGGGGCGGTAGGAAATAGCGGTATCTCTCCAGATGTACCGGAGCGCCGGAGGGCCGAATCCCTGGGACGGCTGTCCGACAGCGCCGTCCAGGATTTTCTCCGCGCACTCCAGCTTTCTCTCCAGCAGCTCCGCCCCATTCGGGTCAGGGCTGTGACCACTGAGCAGTTTTGTGGGTTTTAGAGAGATGAGCCTCCGCAGGGTATTGCGGTAGGTCTCAACATCCGCGGCGCAGTCCTCGCTCAGCGAGGTATTAAAGGGCTGAACATTGTCTCCCGTAAAGAGGACGCCTGTTGACTCCTCAAACACGCACAGACTGCCGCGCGTGTGGCCGGGAGCGTATACGACCCTTAGGCTTCGCCCGCCAAGATTTATTGCCTCTCCGTCCTCGGCGGCGATTGGCGGCGGGCCGTCGGGCTGCAGACGCGAGAGAAAATCGGCGCCTCCGGGCATTCGCGCCACATCCCGCTGCCTGAATGTCAGGCTTGCCATGCGCGAATAAACCTCAAAATCAGCGGGATTCATGAGCGCGGGCGCGAATTCTGCGTTGCCTCCCGCATGGTCGGGGTGCGCATGAGTGTTTATCACGGTGACGGGAAGCTTTGTGATCTTTTCCACCTCGTCCCGAAGGGAGCCTATACCTATGCCTGTGTCCACCAGCAAAGCTCTCTCACTGCCCAGCACTAAATACTGCCGGAAGCCGACAGGCGGAGATGAGAAGCCGACGATGGAGTCGCCGATGTCCTTGTGCGTGATTTCGGTTATCGCCGGGGGTGTTTTTTGCTCCATAATTTATGCGCTCCTTTGCTTTATACCTGTGGGCACCTGTATCATAAAACAATTCCGGAATCTAAGCAATTCCAATACGGCGGCACACGATTCCGTTTCGGAATAACGGCATCAGTGTTTTAATTGAGGCCTTCCCGATAATATAGACATAAAAAACAATAAAAAACGGAAAGAAATGATAAATTACGCGATATTTGGAAGAAGTGTATCATTGTATTATAGAAGGCCTCAATGTAGCGGAAAATTTTCGTTTTAATAGTATTGCGTGTAGAAAAATATCCCAGATTTCCAATGCCTTGCGGTAGATACGATTCGAGATGACGCCGGGTTCGCAGAAACAAATGGGCTGGGCGTTCTTCGAGGATCACACGGTGTTGGAAGATGGAAAACAAAAAAAGCTATACTGCTTTCTGCTGATACTCGGCTACTCCCGAATGCGGTACACGAGGCTCATATCCAGGATATTTACGCTCTGTCGGTGTCAGACAGAACGATGAGCCGTGGAACACTGGCCAAGTTGCTGCGGTGGTGAATGCGGGACAGCAGCGGCCTCTGGAGAGCGTATATGCCGTTATTTTCATGGACGGCATCCACTTCCACGTCCGCAGCGAAGTCAGATCGTGAAGAAAGCCGTTTACATAGCCATTGGCGTCCAGATGGACGGCCTGACCAGGTTTCCAGGCGCCATTGAAGCGGTATTCCCCCAGAGCGAAATCTAGCAGTGGAGTATACACAAAATCAGGGATCGAGCCGCATACACACTTATCTGAATCAGTCATATCCATTGAAAACACTGGTTAAATCAAACCACAAATCAAACACTTCACACGCATGAGGTCACTGGTTCAAGTCCAGCAGTCTCCACCAATTGAAGAACCTGAAAAGATTTAGGTTTTTTGTGACAATCATTGACAGCTATTGACCACCTTTTGATGTGATGGCATGAAAAAAGGGCCTGATTGAAAAATCAAACCCGCAATGATGATGCATCCCTCCCCAAATATTAAATTATCTAATGTCTCCTGAATAAATCATGATTTATTCAGGAGACATTAATTCTACATATTGACCGCCAGCAAACCATTGATAGTACTGAATTTCTTGAAATAATCCTGACTCGGCACCCGCACCATGAAGAAACCCTGTATTCTTAGTGAAAGGTAAGCGTCAAATAGGTTCTTACAGTGAATGCAGGGATTTTTTATGTTCTATTGAAGTGGAATACCCTTTCATAACCGATTTCATCATCGGTTACTTTAGAGGTTTTAACGCCTTAAAACATCACAAAAGCCCAACCTCTAACATGATTGGTCGCCCATCAAGACCACCGGATAAATTCGTGTTGCCCGCGTAGTCCACATTGTATAGTCTGCTCTGATATTTTATGTGTTTAAAATTTTGAAGCGTATCCATCAGCGGGTGATTTTCAAACAATCCAAGCATCACAAAATCGTATCGTTTTGCCTCGCGCAAAACAAGTTTTAAAAATAGCCGTGCGATCTCTCTGTTTTCTGCGGAAATAATCAAAGAAGCGATGCTTGCGTAATTTGCGGATGTTCCTGTTTTAGGCATTGTCGGATAACCAAACCATCCGGTCGGAATATGCGACAGTGCCTTGTAGATACCGCCGTAGTTAGAAATAATATATTGTTTGTAGCTTTGCTGGTCCCAAATCGCACAAGCTGCTAATATTTCACCTGTGGGTGATTTCAAATAATAAAAATCACGATCATCAAGACCATAAAGCCGTTCGCTTGCGGGCGCTAAATTATATTTCGGCAGATGTTTTTTATAAAACGCAGCAAGAGCATCGGTGTGTCCACGTTCAAAGATATATCCTTTGCTGTTTAATTTGCCGCCTGTGCCGAGACAAAACACGGTATATTCACCAAGATAAATATATGGAGGCATTCCCTTTCGCCGTTTCTCAAGCAGTTGAATGGCGGGTTCGTTATTTTTGAGGATTGTCGTGTAATAAAAAGGATCATATTTGATCGTCTGATCATGAATCAACTGATATGCCGGTTTGATGCAATTCAACCGCCGCTGACGGCTGAGCAATATCTTCATCCCGGTCAGATAACCGGTATTTCGCAAAGTGCCGTTCACATATTCCCGGCGAATTACGCAGCCGCCCACGCCAAGTATTTCACCTGTGGCAGTATCTTTTGCAATCGGGATTATGACATGATCGCCGTCGTTTTGAAATGAACGGTACGGGTCGGGCGCACGATTGAATTTAACCGAAATATCACCCTTGAAATCACCGTTGTCAAACACTTTTTGTATGCCCTGCGAATCCTCCGGCGTTGCAACGGTCAGTTCCCAATTATTTCGGCCATTCATCTAAATTCCCTCCCAGCGGCACATTCATCTTCTGGTCGATTTCCTCGCCAAGCCTCAAATTCATTGCCCAAAATAACCACCAGATCACAAGACTGTTTCGTCCGATGGATGCCAGGCCGCGGCTGATCACGACCGGCAGACGTGAAAAACGCCGCCGTGTATTCCGGCAAAGAGTACGCACCCTCTCATGCGTCATATTGGCAGGAATGAACGACAGCTCGCCATACTTGTATTCGCGCTCAAGCCACCATTTGTCATATAAAAGCCGGTTTTCTTTTTTCAACCGTTCATATGTAGCCGTGCCGGGGAAAGGCAGCAAGTGATTAAAAGCCGCCGTATAGAATTTATGTCTTTTCGCGAACATGAACGCGTCGGCAAAGGCTTGCTCATTGTCCCCATCAAAGCCGAATACAAAGGTAGCGTAAATACCGATTCCGGCTTTATGGATATTACGCACCAGCACATCCCGTTCGCCAAGTGCCGATTCCCATGATTTATTCATCTGTTTTAGGCTTTGTTCATTCAATGATTCAAAGCCGATTAAAATCAACTCACAGCCGCTGTCTTTCATCGCTTTAAGCAGTTCCGGGTCTTTACCGATGGCGAGCGTTCCCTGACCGGCCCATTTGATTTTGAGCGGTTTTATTTTTTGGAACAAACCCATCGCGTGTTCGCGGTTGCCGGTCAGATTGTCATCAACCAAAAAATTATATTTATATTTGGATTGCTTTAATTCCGCAAGGATATCCTCATGCGGGCGTGGTATATACCGGCGGCAATAATATGCCGAAATAGCGCAGAACTCACAATTATGCCCGCATCCTCTGCCGGTCTCCACCAATGTGATCGGCAGATATTTTTTATCTGCGTAAATATTACGGTCGGGATGGATCGGGATATAACCGGGCTTGCCGTCATAACGCAGTTCCAAACATCCGTTTTCGCAATCGGAAAGCATTTGTGCCCAAACCGATTCGGCATTTCCGGTGATGACGCTATCGCCGTATTCGATTGCTTCTTCCGGGCATAGGGTGGCGTGATAACCGCCGAATATGACGGTTTTGCCCCGTTCTTTAAATTTTGCGGCGATGTCATATCCACGCAGGGCGGTGTAGGTTTCCAGCGTGATCGCGACGATATCCGTTTTGGTTTCATAGTCAATCAATTCCATACGGTCGTCGTAAAACTCCGTTTCAAATTGCGCCGGTGTAAGTGCGTTTAACAACGCGATTGTCAGCGGCTCCATTTTCCATGTACCAATATATTTTTTGCCCGGTTTTTTACCGATAGCCGGTAGTATAAACGTAATTTTCATACAAACCTCTCTTTCATTCCGTTTTGCAGATGCTTATAAATTGGCAAAAGCCGGAAACATTAGCGATTCAAGTACTGATCATATTCATGTCTGGCTCCCGCAAGATAAATGACTGGAAAACCCAGGATATAAAGCAGCCACAAACGGATCCAGAACCAAAATTTGGGGAGTTTTGTCGGCTTGACAAGCATAGCCTGTCCGCTGGTTCGTTTATATCCGTAATTTGTGATTTGTTCTTTGTACTCTTCATGCAACTTTGTTCCTTTGAGAGGAATCATATATGAATAGAAAGACCAAATCAGCCGTCTTTTGCGTATAAACCGGCGGATATCTCCAAAATCACGGGAGGTAAACTGTTCACTGATAACAAAAAGAGGATTGCAAAGCATACCATGTCTCACAAGCAACTCCAGGCACTGCTCATTTATGGCGACTGTGGAATTCTTTTCGAATTGCTTGAGATATTCGTCTTTAAGCGCCTCAACACCGACCAAATAATCCCTAAAACCGGCCGTATAAAGCAGCGGCAAAATTTCTTCACTTTTTACAATGCTATCTGCTCGGGCATAAACCATAAAGGTCTTCTTGATCCCGTTTTCAATCAGTTTGCCACAAATTTTTTTAACTCTTTCAGTATTAACGAGAAAATCATCGTCCAGAATAAAAACCCGGTCACATGCGATTTCGGAAATTTCTCCTACCACATCATCAACAGGTCTTTCGGTGTACACAGCGCCGTTCAGTAGTCTTGAAGCACAAAAATTGCATTTTCCGGGACAGGAAAAAGATGTTTTCATAAGAGCAAAGGAACCCTTGGCGGCAAGCTTATATTTGGATTTATGCTTGTAAAAATGGCTGCGATCCGGTCTTGTGACAAACCCACATACCGGCGCAGAGCGTTCATTCTCTATCCATTTTCCATTCTTTTGATAGGCCATTCCGGTTGATAAATGCAGCATATTCTCAGCAAAATCATTCTTAACGGCTTCACTGAAGGATGAAAGCCCATAATCATAATAAACATAGTCAAAAGCAGGGAGTAAAAAGTCTTTATAATTCAGCTCAACCTCAGCTCCGCCGATTGCAATTTTGAGATTTGGAAACTTCCGCTTAAGTTTTTCGGCGAATTCAATTACAACTTGCATTTTATTGCACATTGCGGAAAAACAAATATAGTTTATTTCGTTTTGTTCAATGATTTTTACCAAACGAGAATAGCGAAATAAAGGAGAATGAAGAGCCTCGTCGTGTATGAATGCGTATCGCCCCTGCTGCTTAATGACAGCAGAAAGATACTCCAAAGGAAGTGGTTCAAAAACACCCACAACCAAATCATATAAGACTTTCACAAGTAAATAACGCTTTTTCAAGATAAATTCGCCCCCGGCAGCAAAATCATAGTGTCAACATGGTCTAAATGTTTCTTGGAAGACGACGGTATAATTTACGCAATGAAAAATTAAACAGCAGCGGAAATACGATATTGGTTTTTGCCCCTAACACCCGCCGCAATATTGATGAGATTGTATGTATTTTCTTTGCGGAGTCATATCTCCCGAGCTGCAATGTTTCCGCCGACATATTTTTCGGCTCAAAAACAACGGTTTGAAAATCATATTTCGCCCAATCTTCATGCAAAAGACGTCCGTCACGTTTAAACTCGGTATAAAAGCTGGTACCGGGAAGAGGCGTCAGGATGGAAAACATTGCGTATTCCAGATGATTTTGATGAACAAAAGACAGCGTATCTTCAAACACCGATTCATCGTCGGAATCAAACCCGAAAATAAACAATCCGAACACGGCGATTTTATGTTTGTGAATCAGCGCGACTGATTTTTTATAATCTTCGGCTAAACCCATATTTTTGTTGGCGGCGGCAAGTGAGCGATTTGAAACCGATTCTAATCCGATTGCAAATGCTACGCAGCCGCTTTTCCGCGCAAGAACAAGAAGCTCCTCGTCTTTCGCAACACTGATGGAGCATTGGCTGCCCCAACGGATTTTAAGGGGAATAAGTGCCCGGAAAAGCTCTTTCGCGTATTTTGGATCGCCGCAGATATTATCGTCGGAGAAAAACACAAAGTTCCACTTAAGCTGCCCCGACTTTTTTAGCGCGGCAATTTCGTTCACAATATCTTGGGCGGGTCTGAGCCGGTATGTCTCCCCGAAAAACTTGATCACCGTACAAAAGCTGCAATGAAACGGGCAGCCGCGAGAGGTTTGAATGAAGTTTTTGAGCATACCTCTTTTATCTCGGACAACAGACCGGTCCGCCCACGGTACTTCTGAAAAATCCACCAATCTGTCAGCTTTATAAACAGATTTTAAAGTACCATTTTTGGCATCAGTCAAAATTTGGTTCCACACCAGCTCACCCTCACCGGCACAAACCGCGTCGCAATGCGCAAGCGCTTCCTCAGGACGCGCAGACGGATGAAAGCCGCCCATTACGACCTTTTTCCCTCGACGGCGAAATTCGTCCGCGATTTTATAGGCTCTTGAGGATTGTGTCGTCATAGCGGTTATGCCAACAAGGTCGGCGGGATAATCAAAATCTACCTTTTCGCCGATGGTTTCATCCACCACTTTAATATCGTGATCTTCCGGCGTCAGTGCCGCCAAAAGCTGGAGTCCGCTGGTGGAAAACATAATAGGATAAGGAATTTTAAATCCTTTCGGAGATTTGTGGAACTTGCTTTCAAGGTCGGGTGCAATTAAATAGATATTCATTTACGATTCTCCTATATCACGATTGTCGCACATTACGTCTCTGGTGAACTTGGCAAACTTTTCAGCGTAGCCTCGATAACCAAAATTAAGCGGAATCGACAACCATGCGTCACGGTGAAACGGGGCGAGCCGCTGTGCGATACTGCCGAGTTTATATGTTTCTTTCCATGCCCATGTAATGCCTTCTTCCAATTGCTCGGGGGTCATCAGCGCGGGCTTGTATACGCAATGCTCCACATCGTACATTGCCCAGTTGCGTTCAACAATTCTATTTTCTTTCTCTAACTGGCGATAATATTCTGTTTCCGGAAATGGGGTTAAAATCGAATAACGCGGGAGGTCAATTTTCGCCCGCTGTACCATTTCAACGGTGCGTTCAAATACAGAAACATCTTCGTTGTCAGCGCCGAACGCGAAACAACCCTGCACCAAAATTCCGGCGTGATGCAGCCGTTTCATTAAGTCTTCGTAACCGGTAACTTTATTCACGCCTTTGCTCACATATTGCTGAGATTCCTGATTGACAGATTCAAATCCAATTAACAAGCCCTTACATCCGCTTTTACGAAATACAGTGATCAGCTCGTCGTCAATGCCAACAGATGATGTGGCCAATCCCAGCCATGTTTTTTTGAGCGGTATTAAAGCGGTAAATAGGTTGATGGCGTGCGCCCGGTCGGCGATCAGATTGACATCCGGAAAAAGAATGACTTTACAATCAAGCGCTTCGATTTCGGCGACAACCTCGTTGACCGGACGTTTATAGACCGTTTTGCCGAAAGCAGCGGGATAAGCGCAGAAGGTGCAGGGCAGTGAACAACCGCGTACCGCTTCCAGCGTATTCACGGTTATGTACCGCTTTTTATTTAACAATTCCCGGCGAGGCGCAGGTCGTCCGTCGATGGAAAAATCACAGCCCTGCGTGTAAAGAGGCTTCAACTGTTTGGCTGCAAAATCAAGCAATAATTGTGGAAACGTATATTCTGCGAAGCCGGTGACTACGCTATCAGCGTGATGTGCCGCTTCCTGAGGCATCATGGTGGGGTGAACGCCACCCAAAACGACGGTGATCCCCTTTCGTCTAAAAAAGTCGGCGTAAGCGTAACAGCGTGGCGCAGTACCGGTAATGCAGGTAATGCAGATAAGGTCGGCTTCTAAATCAAGCGGAATAATTCCCGCGGTTTCGTCGTAAATGACCGCTTCAGCGTTAAGTTCGGGCGGAATCAATGCCGCAAGCGTTGTTAGCGTGAGTGGCGCATAATGCAGTGATTTTCCAAAGCTGCCATCCCATCTGTGCATGGCTCCTGCCGGAGCAAGAAACGCTATTTTCATTTGAAAACCCACCCTTGTTTGTTTGATAAATAGACCGGCTTTATATCCCCGAGCCGCATACCAAATCTCAAACAATTATCAATATATTGCTGTTCTCCGTTTTGTATTTTCACAAGTTCTACTCTTTCTAATTGGCCTAATTTTCTGCAATAGTCATAATGGAAATTTTTACGCAACATCTCGTCTATTTTATTGATATCAACATCTGTTTCCGTATACAGTATATATTTATTTTCGTTTGGCACAAGCAGCCGAAAGCCTGTCCCCGCAATGACCCCCCGGACATGAATCTCATTGAGTTTTTCTCCGAAATAATCTGACACGTTGCTGTTTCTGCCCATAAAATCAAAACAGTCATTGCCGTTATAACGGACAATATCGCCCATTTTATATCTGTAAAATCCGCCGGAGGTCGTAATCATTATTTCGTATTCCCCGCCGATCTCCAAATCATTTTTTAATCGCACATCTCCGTTTTTATCAATAAATTCAAAGAAATGTGAATTGGTCAATTGTTTGCCCACGCCCTCAAGCGGAACGGTCATAATGGCTTCGGTCGCGAGCAATCCTTTCGGCTGAATATAAACGCCGGGGAACTCCTTTTGTAATTTTTCAGCGAGAGGTTTTGAATTACCGTCAGTCCAACAGCTTATGACCTCCAAATTAGGGAACAGCTCTTTTGCCGTCATTTGTGCTTTTTCAAGCATGATCAACAAAAATGTGGGGTTCCATATCGAAACAAGCCTCAAATTCTTGGCGCATTTAATATGGTTGACAGTCGCAAGCCAAAACGCCTCTATATCAGGAATGCTTTTAACACTGTTCGGCACGCAAAATTTATTTGCGATCATTCGTCCTAAAATCCCGCCTATGTATTCATCATCACGATTGAATCCGATGATCCCATCATTTTGAACTGCTTGCGGCGTGATTGAAAAATATACTTGTCCATATTTTAAGCGGGGAAAATTCTTGTTTAAATCCCAAAGCCATTTGCCGATTGCTGATGAAAATTCGCGTTTCAAGCTTTTCGTGTAAGGAATCAGCTTTTTGGCAGAGGTTGACCCGCTTGACGGCTCTAATAACAAAACAGGTTCTTTCGTTAAGATATTTTGTTCTCCATTTTTTATTTTTTCAATATACGGAATATAATCGTCGTAAGTGGTAACCGGTACTTTATTTTGAAAATCAGCGATATTTTTAATATCACAAAATGCATACCGCATCCCATAAGCCGTATGCTTATTCTTTGATATTATTTTTGCTAATTTTCTATTTTCCAAGTACTTTTCCTCCGGCGCGATTGAGATTATCAACACATAATTCTGCTATGCACACAAGCTCATTGCCCTTTTTATAGTCTGGATTTTTCTCTAAGAAAAAGGCGATATGTTTATCTTTCAGTCGTGCCTCGCTTATCTCTGCAAAATCCTTTTTCAGAAAATCCTTGTTTGCAACCCATACGCCGTCTTGATAGTGATCACCGAATTGTTGACGAGCGAACCGATCAATTATTTTCTGTATTTCCTTCGGCGTTTCCCTATCCGCCCGTGGATAATAATTATTAAAAAATGTCGGTAAAAACCTGTAGGTTTTATAACCCTTTGACAAGAGCAGCCAGTATGTTTTGCCGTCAAATTTTTCGGCGTGCGCGAGCGCATTCTTTATCCAAATAAGTTGTAAATCGTTATTTCCCCAATACTCTTTTTCAATAATGGTATCTCCCGAAAAGATCAGCTGGGTACATTCATCTTGTGGGAATATCGCAAGAGAAGTGAAGCCGTGTATAACGTCATTTTCATCGAAAAGAAGAATCGCATCTTCTTTTTTAAATAAATCATTATAAAAATTGCTTTCGATTATGTTGTCAAAATATTTGGTCATAATCGAATACATACTTCTTATTTGTGCGTCATCTAAATTTTTGACTTGGAGTACCGTTCCTTTAAGCATTTGGAAGCCTCCCTGCATAATATATAGATTTGATCATTTCAATACGCCGGCAATTCATTTAGAGATTAACTCCTGCAACCTACGGGCATATATTTTAAATCCGAAATTTGTTATAAGCGCCGTACCCTTGCGCTGCGGCGTGAAGCGGAGTCTGTCAAGTATTTTTCCGGTTTTATATGTATCTTTCCATACTTTTAAGTGTTCCTGTTCCAATTCATAAGCGGTCATGTTTTTGGGCCTGAAAACGCAGTGAATACTGTCGTATTTGCTCCAGTCCTTATGTAAAATCCGGTTTTGGTTTTCCAAATGATTAAAAAGCGGTGTTGCCGGATACGGTGTTAAAATAGCGTATCTCGGCACATCAATTTTTGTTTTCGCAATCAAATCCGGCAGCTCGCGTATTGATTCTTTTGTTTCGCCGTCAAAACCTAACATAAACGTACCGAGAATGGCAATGCCGTATGTGCGCAGCTTTTCAGTGATTTCGCAGTATTCATCGACTTTGTTTTTATATTTGTTCATGCTGCTTAAATCATCGGCGTTGAATGTCTCAAATCCCAATAGCGTCCCAATGCAACCGCTTTTCTCCATGCTTGCAAGTAATTCTTCATCATCGGCAATATCAAGGGTTGCAAGCCCCGCCCACTTAATATTCAATGGGATGAGCGCTTCAAACAGTTCTTTGGCATACGCTCTGTTTGAAAGAGGGCTTGGATCTAAAAATAAGTACTCTTTCGCGCCGAGTAATTTTATCTCATCAACAACACTGGCCACCGGACGACGAGCGGAATTGCCCCAAAAGGAATGGATCACGCAGTATCTACATGAGTTGCCACAACCGTAATCGGCGACAATTGTAGGCGGTTTAAGATAACCCTTTTTAGGCATCAAGTCGCGTCGGGGAACCGGAATTTTATCTGCGTGAACACCGCCGGTATGGTAAAGCGGCTTGGGCACCCCGTTCATATAATCTTCAAAAAACGCCGGAAGCGTAAGCTCTGCCGAACCGAGAAATACGCTGTCGGCGTGTTGTGCGGCTTCCTCCGGCAGCAGTGTGGCATGATGACCGCCAATCATGACATAGCTGCCTCTGGCTTTAAAAAAATCCGCCAGCTCATAACCGCGCGCGGAGCTCGAGGTACAGATTGAAATACCTACAATGTCATAATGATTTTTCGTATAATCGAATTTCATCACGCCTTCATCGACAAGTGTGATCTGTGCGTTCAGCTTTTCCGGTGTGAGCGCTGCCAGGGTTGAAAGCGTAAGCGACTGATAAGAAAGCGCCGGCAAGAAAGCTGTTTTATATTTATAAGTGGTATCCCACGGAAGAATATAAAGATTATTGATACCGACAGCCTCCTTTTTGATAATTTCATTTCAGTATATCATAAAAAATGAAAAAAGGGCGGCGATATCGCAATATTCGCGATACCGCCGCCTATAACTATTTTTCTGGCCCTGTCTATGGATTGTCTTGTTATTGTATAATCTTTAACCAAGAATATTTCTTTTACAGGCGCTTACAGGATACCAGCTACAATCGGAACAAATATCATTCATAATCAAAGCTGTCATTTTTGAGTTGATTTCACAAGTTATGTCTTGATACAAGTAGTTCCTTTCTTCAAGGTCAAAATAGTCAATCACTTTCTTGTCAAAACGCTTCACCTTGCCATTATCTTCACACAAGTCAGTGCCGATCATCCTGGGGCATTTGCTGCAAATATCATCTGTCGAAAACACAATCTCCACGAGGGCGTTTGTATCGTTGCGCAAATAAGTTGTAATGACTGTCATGTTCGCAACAAAGTCACGACGATATCCCTTGCCGCTATATCCCTGCGTACATAATAAATGGTGTGGACGCAATTTCACATTCATACCAATATCTTGCTTTTAACCAATGCCGCTTTAAGGCTCTTCCCCAACACGGCCACTAGACCGATCTTAATAATGCCTGTCGGGATGAACGGCAACACACAAGCAATAAAAGCGGTTTTCAAGTCGCTGGCCATAACCACCGTAAAATAGAGCATACCGCAGAGATAATTGATTATCGCGCCTGCTAAAAGCCCACACATTAACCAAATCTTATTGTTTTTGCGCTCTCCAATTCCAGCGGTTAACGCCATGAGGGGAAATGAAAGGATAAAGCCGCCTGTGGCGCCGAGAACAATCCCTAAGCCCCCTGTAAAACCTGCAAAAACAGGAATGCCTATCGCGCCAAGCAACACATAAATCAATGCGGAAAATGTGCCGTTTCTTGTGCCAAGCACAACGCCGGCAAGCGGAATTGCGAATGTTTGCAGCGTCATAGGAACGCCGTATGGCATAGGGATACTTAATTGAGCGCAAACAGTAATAATCGCTGTAAAAATCCCTATGTAACCGATGTCGCGGATTGATATTTTTTTTGTACCCATCATCACTTCTCCTACACATTTTACTCAAATATACATCAGAAAAGCGTCATTGTCAACCCAAATAATTTTCAGGGTGACAATTGTTTTGAGATCATAGCGCTTATTGCTTCAGTGGATATGTGCCGCTGATATGATGGGGCAGGGAGAGCGGGCCCGGAGATTCGTCATAATGCCAACTTGCCACATCTGGCTCTGATGTTGTATACTATTATCACACAGGAGGATATGCGATGACAGATAAAGAAATGTTAGAAGCAATGCGTTCCATGCTGGAGGCTGAGCGCGAACATACAGGCCGCATGATGGACGAAAAGCTAAAGCGGGAGCTTGCGCCCATTAAGGAGGATGTATCTACCCTGAAAGGGGATGTATCCACCTTGAAGGAGGATGTATCAGACATCAAGCAACGTGTGGTGAAGATTGAGATTACCCAAGAGAATATCATTATACCCAATATTCAGTTGGCCTATGAGGGCATTGGCGGAATCAACGAACGGCTTTCCAAGCTGGATAAGATAGAAGCTAAGCAAGAGGCTCACGATGATCGGATATGGGCGTTAGAACAAGTAGTCAAAGCAAAATAAATAGTCCCGCTCCACCTGAAAAGACAGAGAGGTCGTCCTATGGAGCTAGGCCAGATTAAAAACTTTATACTCAC
>Ga0153972_1000413_pt1 | contig 13695 bp, 8 predicted proteins | sample TSGA056MetaG_FD_104732 | JGI IMG/M metagenome (GOLD analysis project Ga0153972, IMG submission 104732) | Attine ant fungus gardens microbial communities from Georgia, USA - TSGA056 MetaG | ecosystem: Host-associated > Fungi > Mycelium > Unclassified | place: USA: Georgia, George L Smith State...
CCGATTTTTGCGCTTTCATTGTCACCGTTCAGGCGTGGCTTTGTCAGCTCAATGTACCAGTCGCAATATGTGTCCCAGATGAAGTCATAAATCTTGCCTGCGGCAACGCCAAGCTCAAACTTGTCAAGATTCTCGCAAACATCCTTTGAAAGTGTGTTTAGTTTTGAAAGCACCCATTTGTCCTCAAGCTCTAGGCTCTCCGGCAGCTCATTTTTTTCAATTGTGAGATTCATCATGACAAAGCGGCTTGCGTTCCAGATTTTGTTTGCGAAATTGCGCATTGCCTCAGTCTTCTCTACGAAGAATCTCATATCATTTCCCGGACTGTTGCCTGTTATAAGGTTAAAGCGCAGTGCGTCAGCTCCAAAACGATCCGCCATATCGAGCGGATCAATTCCGTTTCCAAGCGATTTGCTCATCTTTTTGCCGTTTTCATCTCTAACAAGTCCGTGGATGAAAACAGTCTTAAACGGCTTCTCATTCATTTGCTCCATGCCTGAGAAAATCATTCGGGCAACCCAGAAGAAAATTATATCATAGCCAGTTACAAGAACAGAGGTTGGATACCAAAAATCAAGGTCATCGCTGGTCTTATCGGGCCAGCCAAGCGTGCTAAACGGCCAGAGTGCCGCGCTAAACCATGTGTCAAGAACGTCCTCATCTCGTGCGATAGACTTACATCCGCATTTCTCGCACTGTGTCGGATCTTCCATTTCAACTGTTATATGACCGCACTCTTCGCAGTACCAAGCGGGAATTTGATGCCCCCACCACAATTGCCTGGAAATGCACCAGTCATGAACATTTTCCATCCAGTTCATATAGGTTTTAGAAAAACGCTCTGGTACAAACCTTACGCCGCCATTTGTAACAACATCCATTGCAGGCCCGGCAAGAGGCTTCATTTTCACAAACCACTGCGGAGAGGTAATAGGCTCAACAGTTGTTGAGCATCTGTAGCAGATACCGACATTGTGGGCGTGTGGCTCGGTCTTCAGTAGATATCCGCCTGCCGCAAGGTCTGCAACAATAACCTTTCTTGCCTCATAGCGATCAAGTCCGTTATACTTTCCGCTGTTAATAACCTTGGCATCGCCGTCAAAAATAAGAATTTGCTCAAGATTGTGACGCTGTCCAACCTCAAAGTCGTTAGGGTCGTGGCATGGAGTCATTTTAACGCAGCCCGTGCCGAAGCCAAGCTCAACATAATCGTCAGCCACAATCGGAAGCTCTCTTCCTACAAGCGGCAAAATTGCGGTTTTGCCGACAAGATGCGTGTAGCGTTCATCCCCGGGATTTACCGCAACGCCCGAGTCGCCGAGCATTGTTTCAGGACGTGTTGTTGCAACAGTTAAAAATTCGTCACTATCTTTAATTGGATATTTAATATACCAAAAGCTGCCGGGCTGCTCCTCGTATTCAACCTCGGTATCGGACAATGCCGTGCGGCAATGCGGACACCAGTTAATTATGCGATTGCCCTTGTATATAAGGCCTTTTTTATACATCTTAACAAAGGACTCACGAACAGCCTTTGTGCAACCCTCGTCCATCGTAAACCTATTGCGGCTCCAGTCGCAGGAAACGCCGAGCGCCTTTTGCTGCTCCACAATGCGGTTGCCATAGGTGTTTTTCCAGTCCCAAACACGCTCAAGAAACCTTTCTCTGCCAATGTCGTGGCGAGTGATGCCCTCATTCTCACGAAGGAATTCCTCAACCTTGATTTGAGTGGCAATTCCAGCGTGGTCAGAGCCCGGCAGCCAAAGCGCAGCGAAGCCCTGCATCCGCTTGTATCTTGTAAGGATGTCCTGAAGCGTGCAGTCAAGAGCATGACCCATATGCAGCTGTCCTGTAACATTGGGGGGAGGCATGACAATTGAAAACGGCTTCTTACTCCTGTCAGCTTTGCCCTCAAAATATTTGCCCTTTTCCCAAAGGGAATAAATCTTACTTTCGACCTCCTTCGGGTCGTAAATCTTCGGAAGTTCCTTCATATTTTCACCTCATAAATAATAAACGCCCTGAAACAAAAAATGTTTCAGGGCGACAAAAAACCGCGGTACCACCTGAATTAACGCAAATGCGCAGCTTCAAAACTCTATAACGGGAGAACCCGTCCTGCTTACTTAGTTTCAGCAAGGCCGCTCGAGGTCGACTTTCCACAGCTTGCAGCAAGGACTTTCACCAAAGCGTCCCCTCTCTAAATCCTGCAAAAATTGCGTACTCCTACCTGTCTACACATTTAGGACATTATAACCATGAAAAGTCCATTTGTCAAGACATTGAAGTTTATTGTATGCCTGGAATTGACGGGATTTTGCTAAAGCCTTGCTCAAGCTCTTCGTTCGTTGGGATATAATCATTCATCGTGCCGCTGTTATAGTTCATATATGCACTAAGGTCAAAATAGCCCGTGCCTGTTAGGCCAAACAGAATTGTTTTCTCCTCCCCTGTCTCCTTGCACTTAATCGCCTCGTCAATGGCGACCTTAATTGCGTGAGCAGACTCAGGAGCCGGAAGAATACCCTCTACCTTTGAAAAATACTTTGCGGCGTCAAAAACATCTATCTGACCAACTGCCCTTGCCTCGTCAATATGACCGTCATGATAAAGCTGAGATAGAATCGGACTCATACCGTGATATCTGAGACCGCCTGCGTGGTTCGATGACGGGATAAAGCTTGCGCCGAGAGTATACATTTTTGCCATAGGCGTGACCATTCCCGTGTCGCAGTAGTCATAGGCAAATTTGCCTCGGGTAAACGATGGGCACGACTGCGGCTCAACGGCAATGAAGTACGGCGATTTTTTACCCTGAAGCCTGTCTGCCATGAATGCGCTAATCAGTCCGCCTAAGTTTGAGCCGCCACCGGCGCAGCCGATTACCATATCAGGGTAAATGCCATATTTCTCCATAGCCGCCTTGGCTTCAAGACCGATGATAGACTGGTGCAGAACAACTTGGTTTAAAACGCTTCCAAGAACATACTTGTAGCCATCCGTGGATACGGCAACTTCAACAGCTTCCGAAATTGCACAGCCAAGGCTGCCTGTTGTGTTAGGATGCTCCGCTAGAATTTTGCGTCCGACCTCAGTCGTAGTTGACGGAGAAGGTGTAACGCTGGCATCATATGTTTCCATAACCGCCTTGCGATATGGCTTTTGCTCCGCTGATACCTTTACCATAAATACCCTGCAGTCAAGATCAAAATATCCACAAGCCATTGCAAGAGCAGTGCCCCATTGGCCTGCCCCTGTTTCAGTCGTGACACCTTTCAATCCCTGCTGCTTTGCATAATATGCCTGAGCGATAGCAGAGTTTAGCTTGTGACTTCCTGATGTGTTGCCGCCCTCGTATTTATAATAGATTTTCGCAGGCGTTCCAAGCGCCTTTTCAAGGCAGTAGGCACGCACAAGCGGGGCTGGGCGATACATTTTGTAAAACTCCATCACCGCTTCAGGAATTTCAATAAAACGATCCGTGTCGTTTAGCTCCTGTTTCGCAAGCTCTGTGCAGAAAACAGGAGATAGGTCGTCAACAGTCACCGGCTTAAAGGTTGCCGGGTTAAGCATAGGGCTGTGCTGAGTTTTCATATCAGCTCGAACGTTGTACCATGCCTTTGGAAGCTCCGATTCTTCTAGATAGATCTTGTAAGGGATTTTCTGATTTGCCATGATTTTTCATCCTTTCTTTGTGAGGCAAAAAGAATATAAAAAATACCCCTGCCTCTGCATAATAATTGCAGGGACAAGAGTGATAAAACTCCTGCGGTGCCACCCAGCTTGGCACATATAGCGCCCACTCACTGCACACAAACATGTGCTGACATTTTTTAACGAAGCGCCTTCTCCGTCTCGCCTACTTGCAAATGCTTTCGGTTTGCCCTTCCAAGTCCATTCATCTTAGCTTCGCTTGCGGCGCTTACACCAATGCGCCACTCTCTAAAAAGCTTCACTGAAACTACTTACCCTCGGTCAGCGGTTTATTGTGTTTATTATAAACGCAAATCTTTAATTGTCAATCCTTTTAAAAAACTTTTTTCATGCTGTTGTAAAAAACAACGCATTACAGTATAATAAACGCAATATGCGAAAATTTGGAGTTGAGATAATATGGATGAGAATCGTAATTTTATAATGTCACTAATTGATGAGGATATAGCAAAGGGCGGACGGTTCGAAGGTATGCAGGTTCATACTCGCTTTCCGCCTGAGCCGAACGGCTATCTGCATATAGGTCACTGTAAGGCGCTTTGCATCAATTTCGGCATAGCGGAAAAATACAACGGCATATGCAATCTGCGCATGGACGATACCAATCCTGCCAAGGAAGACACCGAATATGTCGATGCAATTATGGAGGATATACGCTGGCTTGGATTTGACTGGGACGATAGATTCTTCTACGGTTCCGATTATTTTCAGGATGACTATGGTTTTGCAGTTGAGCTTATCAAAAAAGGCCTTGCCTATGTTTGTGAGTTAACTCCTGAAGAGTTCAAGGAATGCCGTGGTGACGTTGGGAAACCAGCAGTTTCTCCATACAGAGACCGTCCGATTGAAGAAAATCTTACTCTGTTTGAGGAAATGAAACACGGAAAATATCCCGAGGGGAAATACACACTCCGAGCAAAAATTGACCTTGCATCCGGCAATTTCAATATGCGTGACCCCGTAATCTATCGCATACGCCATATTGAGCATCATCGCCAAGGGACAAGCTGGTGCGTTTTCCCAATGTACGACTTTGCTCATCCAATTCAGGATGCGCTTGAAGGAATCACCCATTCGCTTTGTTCACTTGAATACGAGGATCACAGACCGCTTTACGATTGGGTTATTGATAATATTTCCGCCCCGTCAAATCCCCGTCAGATCGAGTTTGCACGCCTTGGTATTAACTACACGGTTATGTCTAAGCGTAAGCTTCGAAGGCTGGTGGAGGAAAACTATGTTTCGGGCTGGGACGACCCCAGAATGCCTACAATTTGCGGACTTCGCCGCCGTGGATACACTCCCCTGTCAATTCGCAATTTCTGCGACCGTATCGGCGTTGCCAAGGTTGACAGTACAATAGAATACGCTTTTTTGGAGTCTTGTATTAGAGAAGACCTAAATGCGAACGCGCAGCGTGCGATGGTGGTTCTTCGTCCAACCAAGCTTACTATTACAAACTATCCTGATAGTATGACTGAAGAATTTGACGTTGATAACAACCCTGAAAACGAAAACGCAGGCACACGCAAGGTTCCTTTCAGCAAAAATCTCTGGATTGAAGCCGACGACTTCATGAAGGAGCCGGAAAAGAAATATAACCGACTGTTCCCGGGAAATGAGGTTCGTCTAAAAGGCGCCTACATTATAAAATGCACGGGCTGCAAAAATGACGAAAACGGCAATGTTATCGAGGTTTTTGCCGAGTACGACCCCGAAACACGTGGCGGCAACACTCCTGACGGAAGAAAGGTTCGTGGCACAATCCATTGGGTAGACGAGGGAACAGCAGTCGATGCAGAGGTTAGACTTTACGACAGCTTGTTTTCGGATGCCGACCCGGACGGAGCCGGAAAAGACTATATCGACTATCTGAACCCCGATTCGCTTGAAATCCTGACTGGCTGCAAGGCAGAAGAAATGCTCAAAGCCAGCGTTGCCCCTGCCCGGTTTCAATTTCTCAGACTAGGCTATTTTTGCGTCGACTCAAAGGATTCCTCATCTGATAGACTTGTTTTTAACCGCACGGTAGCACTTAAGGATAGCTTCAAAAAATACTAATTTCCACACGATATAGATTAGTTTCAACATCGTGAGACAATATTCTGTAGAAGATTGTTGACAATAGTGCTATCAAAATGTTATCCTTATTCATGAAAAATTCATAATTTGGGGAGGAAATTTCATGGGTAAAAAAGCAACACCGGAGGACGGAATTTATGATGCTTCATTACTGGGCAAGCCAAAAATGCTCGTTCTTGGCCTTCAACATCTTTTCGCCATGTTTGGCGCAACAGTGCTTGTTCCTGTTCTAACTGGTCTAGACATCGCAACAACCCTATTTTTCGCCGGCATCGGTACTCTCTTGTTCCATTTGCTTACTAAAGGTAAAGTTCCGGCATTCCTTGGTTCATCCTTTGCGTTTATTGCCGGATATACGGCTATCGCACCCAATGGCGAAGCCAGTCTTTTGCCATATGCCTGCTTTGCAGTTGCTGTTTCGGGAATACTCTATCTCATTCTGGCAGCACTCGTAAAGGTATTTACAGTAAAGCGTGTAATGCGGTTTTTCCCGCCGATTGTTACCGGACCTATTATTATTGCAATCGGACTTTGTCTGTCCGCTTCTGCCGTAAACAACTGTTCCGGCAGCTGGAGAAGCTGGGTAATCGCAATTGTTGCAATCGTTATAGTTATCGTATTTAATATGTGGGGCAAAGGAATGTCCAAGATCGTTCCAATACTTCTTGGCGTTCTGGGATCATATGTTTTTGCAATGTTACTCGACGGCGAGGCAAGACAGAACGTCGTTACGACAGTTTCTAATGCAGCATGGTTCGGTCTCCCCTTTCATATGGAAGCGACAATATTCGGTCTTTTCTCCGGAGATGTTGACTATGGTCTTCTCGTTTCGGCCTGCGTGACAATTGTTCCGTTAGCGCTTGCAACAATGGTTGAGCATATTGGAGATATCTGCGCCATTTCATCAACCTGCAAGAAAAACTATCTCGAAGATCCCGGCCTGCACAGATCACTTCTGGGCGATGGTCTTGCAACAATGCTCGCATCTATCTTCGGCGCTCCGGCCAACACGACCTATGGCGAAAACACCGGTGTTCTTGCCCTTTCAAGGGTCTATGACCCTAAGGTTATTCGTATTGCGGCCGGTTTTGCAATATTGCTTTCATTCTTCCCGAAATTCTCCGCTTTGATTTCTGCCATGCCTCTTGGCACAATTGGCGGTGTATCTATGATTCTTTATGGCATGATTTCCGCAGTTGGCGTTCGCAATGTTGTTGAAAACAAGGTTAACTTCGAGAGCACAAGAAATGTCATCATCGCAGCATTGATTCTTGTTCTTTCAATCGGCATTACATATTCTTCGGAAACCGGCTCAATACTAATCGGCGTTGTTAGCCTCTCCGGTCTTGCAGTGGCTTCAATTGTGGGTATCGTTCTAAACGCTGTGCTCCCAGGCAAAGATTACATATTTGGCACCGACCCCAAAGGTGACACAGCAGTTAATTTCAAGGTATAATCCACAAACTCATTAATAAAATCCCTGCCAATAATGGCAGGGATTTTTTATTAAAACAACTTTTCAGGATATTGCCCTTCAGCGACAAGCTGCGCAATAGAATCTCTAACCGCCTGAGCATCTTCCTTATATGTAATTCCAAACCATTCGTCCAAAGAAGGCAGCGCAGTAACTTCGGCGCTCCCCTGTTTAAGCAGACTGTCAACAATCGTCGGCAGCAAAAATTCCTGCTTTGATTCATCAGACAGTGACGACAAAAATTTAATAAAATGTTCTTCCAGAATTCCAAAAATGTCAGGGAAAAACGCCCAAAAGTTCATCGATGCTCTACTATCGAGCGGAATTAACTCATCTGAATCCGCAGAATATGCGCCCTCGTCTTTCCTCTCGATATTATACGTTTCCTTAATGGAGGCAAGTTTTCCATCCTCATGAAAAGAGCAAATTCCTCGAGTAACCCTTCCGCTGCTGGGAATGGTCTTGCCAAGCGTGAAATCCACCATGCAAAGACGAATTTTGTTACCGTCAGATTTATTGCCGCTCAAAAAACTATATGCGTTTTCAAAAGCTTGTCTACCGTAGAAATCATCTGCGTTGATTACCGCAAAAGGACCGTCTATAATGTCCTTGCAGGACAAAATTGCATGACCTGTCCCCCAAGGCTTGGTTCGCCCTTCAGGGATCGCAAAGCCTTTTGGCAAACCTGAAATCTCCTGAAAAACGTATTCAACATTGGCGATCTTCGAAATCCTGTTTCCGATAATTTCCTTGAAATCCTCTTCGATATCCTTTCGAATGATAAATACTATCTTATCGAATCCAACCTTTAACGCATCATAAATCGAAAAATCAATTATCAGCTCTCCATTTTTGCCCACGGCAGCAAGCTGTTTAACTCCTGCGCCATATCGCGAGCCAATTCCAGCTGCCATAATTACCAAGCTTATCTTTTCCATATCCAATTCCCCTTGCTCTTCAGTTCATATTAGTGTTGAAAAGGTCGCGGCTCACTTCTGCCATCGCCCTTTCAAGTTCAGGCACATCCGTCTCGTTGCCCATAAAGCAAAAATAAATGGCTTGTCTGCAAGAGAATAGTTTTCGCAGAGACTTCCGATAATTTTTGTGTTGCCGTCAGCTTCAATTCTAACCTCAAACAAGCGGTCAAAGACATTCATTGTAACAAAATATAAGTCCGTTGTCTGGGTTAAATCCATCATCTGAATGTCAGAATCATTGGCAATTCTAAGCAGAGCGGCTTCTACATTCGAATTGCCGTTTGATGCGTCTGCAACATCTTTGTCAGAGCCACAATCAGCAAAGCAAGAAATTATCAAAATGCAGCTGAGGATTAATGCAGTTGTCTTTTTCAACACTCATTTTCTACATATTTGCGCATTATTATTTCTTGACTATATCTATTAAAGATAGCACAAAACTGCATTTAATACAAGAATTTTCAATGGTTTTATAGTAAATCCGAAAGGGATTTATATACCATTTCATCTACTCCCGTTGTCTGCGAGGTCTTGTTTGCAATCAAGAACCCTATCATAATGTCTCCGCTTCCATGCCCCATGTACGAGCCCGTTTTTGAAAGCCCGACCGAGCATCGGAGGATAATTCGCTTCAACTGACGAGACGAAACCGAGAGGTCATACCAGAATCTCAAGTTCTTTTCCCAGTAATGATTTGTCTCCAAGAGCAATTTGTTTTCGTATCACATTCCGCCGTTCATTACAAGGGTAAAATGCCTTGCGTTTGCCCTAGTTTCGAAATATAATCTGTTTGTATTAATTCCAAATACGAAAGGGGGCATTGCTTTGAAAGTAATTGATATGCACTGCGACACTTTTTTTGAAATATATCTCGCCAAAAAAAGGGGCGAAAAGATCGTTATCAATAGTAATCATCTTACGATTGATTTAAATAAAATGAAAGCCGGCGATTATCTCTTGCAGAACTTTGCAATGTTTATTCCGCTTGACAGAGTGGAGAATCCTTTACAAGCGCTTCTTGAAATGATAGAAATATATGACAGGGAAATTGAAGAAAACAGCGAATATATCGGCAAGGTTTTTACCTATGCCAACATTGAAGAAAACATCAATGCAGGAAAGCTTTCAACCATGCTTACAATCGAAGAAGGCGGAGCCTGCATGGGCGATTTAGCTCTACTTGAAAAGCTCCATGAAAAAGGTGTTCGCATGATGACGCTGACCTGGAACTTTGAAAACGAACTCGCATATCCGAATACTGTTGCTTCCCTGTCCGGTTATAGCCCGAATTCTAAGTATGGACTAAAAGAGCTTGGTTTTCGGTTCGTCGAGGAAATGGAGCGACTTGGCATCATCGTAGATGTTTCGCATCTTTCCGATGACGGATTTTGGGATGTCTGCTCAGTATGCAAACGGCCTTTTGTCGCAAGTCACTCGAATGCAAGAAGCCTTTGCGCCCACACACGCAACCTCTCAGATGACATGATAAGGGCATTGTCTGACAGGGGTGGTGTGATTGGAATGAACTTCTGCAATCTGTTCTTGGATGAAAACAACCCAATCAGCACCATCGAATCCATTGTCCGCCACATAAAATACATCAAAAACGTGGGGGGAATTGACTGCGTGGCTCTTGGCACTGACTACGACGGCATCGATTGCGAGCTAGAGATTTACGACGCATCGCAAATGCCGAAATTAGCACACGAGATGTCTCGTCAAGGCTTTGCTCACTCGGAGATAGAAAAAGTTTTTTACCGGAACGTTCTCAGGGTGTACAAGGAAATGCTATAGTCAGCAAAAAATCTGCCAATTGCCCAATGTCATTAAGTTAAGCGCATAGTGGCAATGGAAATCTGCCGATCAAACGGAAAGGCACGGGAACGATTAGGATCATGTGATGGTCTATGCTATTCTGTAAAAGGAAGCTAACCGCCGTTTAGGTTGGATAAGAGAATCGACATATAGCCTGTCGCATAAGTCATATGCTGCATTCAGGTATAGAGTTTGAAAATATTGGTTCATTAAGTGCTACGTTCTCAGGGCAGATTAAAGCAGCATAATTTAGACAGTGACACTGCTGTTCTTAAAGCGTACAGGCGAATTATATCCACTCAACATGATGCTCATTAGTGAATAATAATAGCTCGCTATAGATAGGAAATATCCGTAGCAAGCTATTATTTTGCAAAAAATATTGTACCAGTATTTGCGCATTTGTCGCAGTTCTCGCAAATATTAAACTGTAGTTTTTCATCTGGAATTAGCTCTACGTTAGTTACCTAGGCCATCGCTTGCCGCATTTTCAAAAAACAATATACTTCAGCTCAAATCAACTTTGTTCAGCCACCAGAATCTTTACACGGCTCTGTATGATCGAAGCTACCTCCTCGGCGGTTTTGTCACCGGCGAAATAGGATTCTGCAACTTCTTCTACTATTTTCGCTATTTCATCGCTGCCTACATAGAGAGTGTTTGCTCTTTCTATTATGTCTCTAAAGAATTCAATATCAATATATTTGGAAATATCGTCTACTCCAAAGAATTCTTCATATCCCCTATCGGGCGATTGCCAAAATTCGGCAAGCCTTTCAAAAACTGCACGGTTAATTGGGAGTTTTCCGTTATCATTGCCCTGATTTATTTTATCTATTGTTTCCTTGTTATATAAAAACTGTTTTATGAAATCCCACGCAGCATCCTTGTGTTTGCCGCTTGCTGAAATGGCTACGCTTGAAATGGCGTCAAGATAATATTCGCTGTCTTTTCCGTCAATGGGGAAACCATACCAGGCAAGGTCGTCGCCCATGTATTGTGACTTGTTTAAGTAATTTAACACATTGAGCACCTGTGCGTAGCCGAGATCCCATTGCTTTAGTGAGTTTACCCAAGCGTGAACATCCTCTTGCCTCATGGCATCGTTAAATGCCGAGTAATACTCATTGCTCGGAAGCATTGCCGCTGTTTCCAAAAACTCAATAAATCTTTCGCTTTCAAAATAGCATTCGCCGGTCTCCCTGTTGACAAATGCGCCGCCATTTGAAGCAAGCATCATCGTGATAAAGTTATCTTGATAAAAATTCAAGTTTTCGCAGAAGAAGTCCAAATCGCCCTCGTGCGCCTGAACATATTCCATGACCGCATCAAGCGTTAATTCGCCGTCTCCAAATATGCTTTTTCGCCCCATCAGCGCCTCTATTTGATAGGTTAGCGGTATGTTGTAGAGAGCGCCATCAAGCTCCGAAGCTTCCAAAACCGAAGTGAAAAGATCGTTTCTAGAAATATCAGCATCGGCATCAAGATATGGATACAAATTTTCAAAAACGCCCTTTTCCGAATAGTCTTTTATTGGCCAAACAACAGGCACCATGTAGAACATATCGGGAATCTGACCGGCGGTTATTTCAAGGGTGAGCTTGGTTTGCGCTTCCGTATATGGGTCGGCAGAATCAGATGGGAAATAGTCGAGAATAGTTATGTAATACTCCAAATTGGTCGAATTGTAATCCATGACCATCTGCTGGATATAGGCATCTGTACCAAAACAGGCTAGGGTCAGTTCTGTGCGCTCTGCCGCTGACGTTAGCACCTCGTCAGTTTCTCCTAGGAGGATTAGCTTTGTGTTCGTTATTGCCGCAAAGCAGTTGTCAGAAAGGGGAAAAACATCTATTATGCTGCTGCTGATAATTCCACGGTCAAACCAGTTCAGAAGCTTTGTTTTCAAGCCGCTTACGGCATCAATCCCAAACAGGCCATCGCTGTCATTTAGGTACAAATCAAATGCCGCATTTCCGCTAATTAAATTGCCTCCTGCCGTGATGGAATCTTTCATAACCTCGCCCTTGGCGGTGTCAATTTGGTGCAGAGAAACGGAGTTATCGTTTAGATTTCGCCCCGCAATAAAAATTTCACCCTCAGGCGTGGCTGCAATGTCGTAGTATTTTTCCTTGGAAGTCGATTTTATCTCGAAAAGCTGTTTCAAATTGCTGTCTGCGGCAATTACAGTGCCGTTTAATAAAAAGTAATAGTTGCCGTCTGCATCCGTTGTGGCAGCTTGCACAAGCGCAAATTGCCCCAGCAGAGCAGTCAGGCTTGTTCCCTCCGACAGACTCAAGTCTGCACCCACGGTCTGCATGGTGGTATCGGGATTTCCTGAAAGCAGTCTGATTTCATCTTCATACGGAAACAGAACAACCGTTGTGTCAATTTCGGTTTCCTGCATTTCAAATTCGCCCGTTTCAAGGTTTATCTTCAGGAGAATAATCGTGTCCTCTAGAGTCATGCAGGCAAGAAAGGCATTGCCACCCAAAACGCAAGCCGACTGCACGCTCGCAATGTCCTCAGGCAGTGCAATTTCGCCGATAACCCCAATGTTCAGGTCGCTTTCGAGAATGAGGGCAGCCTCTTCAGCTTTTCCGCAGGCGCAGATAGATAGAATCAGCACAAAAGATAGAAGTATTGATAAGGTTTTTTTCATTATTGACTCCTTTATATAAGATATATAAAAGTATAACACTTAGAGGCTAATAATGAAAAGGAACAGTTATTAAACTGTCCCTCATTCATTAGCAGAAAACTATCAGCAATCAATTCCTGAATGTCTCAGTATAAATTACTCTTTAATCTAAACTTTACCAAAGTTATGCAGTAGTCCATTGAATGGATCCGCCTCCGGTGCCAACAACAGATCCATATATTGTTTTTGAGCTTGAGCTCGCCCATGTCCAACTGCATACACCAGAGCCATAGTTAGTTAAATCACTTTCTGTGCCACTCTTTGTCCAAAGATAACAAGTTTTTCCAGCATAAGATGTCACTTGTGCCGTTTTTATGTTTCCCGATTTTTCTGCGCTAGTTGAACCAGTAAAATCTTCGAGATAGCTTGCAGCCAGAGCTGTAATCGACATTGATGCAACAATACAAATAGCCAAAACTACCGCAAAAATCTTTTTACTTCTAATCATAAGATTTTCCTCCTAATATTTATTTCCTGATAATTTTCTACTGCTGCGAGACACTATGAATTTACATAGGAATTGATTTCTTGTTGAATCGCCCCAAAGACCTTGTCGCCAGAAAGTATGCCCTTAGAATATTCCGCATTCTTCGAATTTACTACATCAGAGAGTACACTATCTAATCTGTAAATACTGCGGATGTTCTCTAAAAGCTCGTAAATCCTATCAACGTCGGTATCAGTCGGCTCGCCGATGGCTATGCTGTACCGCACATCACCCTCATTTAGCGTAAGAGTGCCTGCAAAGCTGCTCTCATATTCGGAGGCGGCTTCTAACCTTTTGTCAAGAGCTGCAGAATTTACAGGAAAGCTCACTGTTATTCTGTCGTCAGCATAAAACTGCTTTATAAAGTCCCAAGCAGTGTCCTTATTTTCACATGCTTCAGATATTGAAAAGCTTAAATTATAAATGACTGCGTTACCCGCACCGA
>Ga0153972_1000414_pt1 | contig 13649 bp, 11 predicted proteins | sample TSGA056MetaG_FD_104732 | JGI IMG/M metagenome (GOLD analysis project Ga0153972, IMG submission 104732) | Attine ant fungus gardens microbial communities from Georgia, USA - TSGA056 MetaG | ecosystem: Host-associated > Fungi > Mycelium > Unclassified | place: USA: Georgia, George L Smith State...
AAATCACATGACAAGGTCAAGTGATCATAGAACATTCTGGAAGAACATGTGATTATGGACTAGTAGTAGTATAGCCACTGTAAAATAGTATAAGTAATAGTCCAATCCAAGGAAGAACCCCATCAAGTTCTTCTTGAACATCCACCTAGGATGATCACTAAGAGCATTCACTGCCTATTGATAACAAGCATCTTTTTGACAGACTCAGGAGGAGGAGTAGATAGATGACTTTCAGGTAAGTGTACCTTAGTTGGATTAGAAACCAAAATTGATGGAGTAGTGCTGTCCATTAATATTGCATCATCAACTAGCTTGTTAATGTTCTCTGGAGAGGGCAGTATATTTTCAATAATAGCCAGGTCACTTGGTGAGAGATCTTTAATAAAATCGACATTATGAGAACTGATCAATTTTCCAGGAGTTTCTAGATCCTCAAGATGATATTCCTTTGACTCATTTGTCTACCACCCAAGCATCTAAACCTTTACTGCTTGAGAATGTAGCTTTACATTATATACTAGTTTTGGTACATAGATCTATCCAATTGATCCAAAAATTCATAAATAGAATATATTTGGCTTTTGTCCTGTCTAGATTTCATAAGGGACCATGAAATCCAATCCAGAGATGAGTAATAAACTCCAAATATAGATGATATATAGAAACACTTCTCTCCAGTATCTTAGGTTCAAACTGGTAGAATATAACATATATCTAACCATCTCAAAAATAATAGCTATGGCTCTTTTAGCAATGCTATTTTGCTAAGGAAGATAAGATAGGGTTGTTTTATGAATAATGCTGTTGCACTAACAAAATTTGTTCATAGTTAAGTTAATAAACTCTGAACTGTTGTTGTTTTGCAATCTTTTAACTTTAAGCCCAGACTAACATTCCAACATAGCAATCATATCCCTGACAGCATCTCCAGCTTCTTTCTTTGACTTCAAGAAATGTCTAACAGAATACCAGTAACTGACTTCAATGACAATGAGAGCATAGACATAGCTATTCCAGGTTGGTACTGATATTGGGCCTGTTAAATCCATAATGACTAATTCCATCTTGCTATACTTTGTTTTGCTAGTTCTAGACATAGATTTCCAGTGAGATTTCCCATGAGTACATCTAGTTCAAACATGATCATAATCATCAGATACCATGAGATCAAGTCCATTAACAAAGCCCTTCTGTTCTATCAAGTCAATCGTTCTAGGGCCAATATATTCTATTTAACAATGCCAGAGTCTTATAGACCCTTTATAAACAGAAAATGTAGTGTGGTTGGTATTTTCGGTACAAGTGATAAAGTATAGAAAACTACCAGTATTCTTGAGAACAGCATAGAATAACTTTTGACCACCCAGTAAGATAACAATCCTATTACTTTGGCTAGAGTAAAAGGCTTCTTTACATCTAAACTAACTAAATTTACACCCAGAGAAGGAATATGTAGGACATTTTAGAGTATAACTAGAGTGATTTGATTAGATGGAAGCTTGGTATAGAAAAAGACTAATCTATAATCAACAATAGATGTTGTTATCACTAAGTCTTGACGACTCAAGGACCACTCGATGTGAGTGTTTAGGAAGAACTCAATGGAGTTCTCCATTGGATTGGACTACTTACTTATACTACTTTTACAAGTGGCTGTATACTACTAGTCCATGATCACATGTTCTTCTAGAATGTTCTACAATCACATGACAAGGTCATGTGATATGGTTACTTAAGTTCCCACGCTTATTTATATCTTGAATGTGTGGGAAACTTGTTCCTTCTTAGGGCTCTCATAACAGGTATGTGATTAAGACTGCTAACTGTTACTAACTGACTATCATAGGCTTCAGTATAGTTGATAAAGCAATTTTGCTCTGAGAACATATGAGATGATGCTCCATTATCAAGAAGAAGATCTTATAGACCCAAGCTAGTATTGTTTATTGCCATCTATACCATTTCAACTTCTCTGCTATCTTTCACTGATTAAGATAATTCTATAGCTAGATTTGCTGATCTGCCTCCACTACCTTCACTTAAGCCACCTTTCTTTCCTTTCTGAGGACACATTAGACTTCAATGACCTTTTTGACCATAGATATAACATATATTGTCAGGTTTTGGGTTAAGGGTCTTTTCTTTGAATTTTTTCTTCTTCCCAACAGTGTTTCTATAGTTGAAAGCTCTCTGTAATTTAGCAACAAGTGCTAAATGCTCAGTTTTCTCTTTATTTTGAGTCATGCAATTATATAGATCATTCAAGCTCATTGTTGCTTGAGACAAAGTGAGATTTAACTCTTTTTCAATAAGAGATATCTTGAGAACATTCCATTTGACATTGTTATTAGGAAGTGAGCAAAAAATAGTATAGGCCAGTATTATATCATCCATGGTACTCTTTTCTTTGACAATCCAGTGATGAATATTGATCATCTTTTTAATATGGTCAGGCATAGGAATAATACTATCTCAATTCATATTCCAGATCTCTTCCACAAGTGCATAAATATTAAGGTTTTGTCAGTCTTTGACATTGATCTGATGAAGAGTATCCTAGATCTCCTTTGGAGTAGATAAGTTTGTGATATGACCAAACTGAGTAGAATCAATGGAACCATTCAGCAACCCCATGGCAGTGCTATCTATTCACAACCAGGTTTTGTACTACTCTTAGTTCTCTTTTCAACTCTTATATTCCGCTGATGTTCTATCAGACAAAAGAGGGGTAGATTTAATAACAGTAGGCATATCTTCTTTACTATTGACATATAGCCATAAAAACTGTGATTGAAGAGCAGACTTAATACTAGCAGTCCAAGAGTTATAGTTAGAGCTATTAAGTTTGGAAAAATGAAGAGTGTTGGATATGTTAATATTAGTTTCAGGGACAGGGCCCATAACCTCTCAGAGAAGGCAGAGCAATAATAATAGTGCACAGTTGAAGCTCAACAATTAACAGGCAAGTACCTGAAGTCCAAATAAAGTGAGTCAATATATTAATGATAAAATCTACCAGATATACACCTGAAGTCCTAACAAAGTGAGTCCAACTTCAACAGAATTGTTGCAATGACTAATAGGAAAATTTTTGTGATGAAATGAAGACAAAAATCAAACTAACTGTGGTCCCAGCTATTGAAGAAATCCTGAAACCAGTCTTGAGTTATATCTTTCTGTCACAAACTTCATTTGGACCATAACTCTGGGAATACTTGACCAATTTTGATGATCTAAATGGCCACCAAAAGCCCTTAAGAAGACCTTTCAAGAAATACTAAAAACATCTCAAAGCAATCAGTATTTACCAAGTTATCAGCAGATCAGTTGGTGATCACCAAGTTACCAAATACTAAATCACTAATATCTCAGGAACTGCTTGACATAATCATTTGCTTCAATAACCATTGTAAAGCTCTCTTCAATGTGCTTCTTTTGGTTATAAACAGAACCCAAGACAATAAGATCCAATGGAGATACAAGGTCCTCAATGTTTGTATATAACACTAATCTTTACCTATAGATTATCATCTATCCTTGAATAGAACAAAGGACTACTCTAAGATGGTTAGGTTATCTCTATTTCAAGAACAATAGCACTCCTATATGTAGAACAATAGATAGTGATCATGTGGTAGGCTATCCTGGTGTACAGACTACCACAATCATGTATTTAAGAACTGTATGTCTGAGAATAAACCTTAGACTTAACAATATCTTTTGTTGCTTGTTTAACTTCACTTTTTTGAGTCTTTTGATTACCAAATCAGCAAATCACAAATCAGTAAGTGGCCATTTGCGATAGAAAAGGATTTTATTAACAAATGCAATTGAACTAGAGTTATCAAGTACAATAAAAATATATCTAGTAGTAAATGTCAGTAGAGTATGTATGTACAAAGATCAAGTAGAGAACTAGAAAAAGAAATGACCTCTTCCAGTAATAATTGAAGGAGAAGAAGAATATGAGGTAGAGAAAATATTAAACAAAAGGAAGTTTAGAGAGAAGAATAGATATCTGGTGTAATGAAAGAGATATACAGTGGAAGAAGATACTTAGAAGCCAAGGGAGAGCTTAGGGAATACAAGGGACCTAGTAGAAAGATTTGATAGAAGAATATAGAAAAGAGTCAAGACAGGCAAGAAAAGAAGATCATAAAGAGTTTCATAGAGGAGAATTACCAGAAAGGTATATAGCAAAGAAATTGTATGGTTGGGATGATAAGAGATTTAATCAGGAATATTGGAGACAATTGGAAAGAAATTGAAAACATTGAAAGAGAGTACAACAAAAAGAGAGAAGAACATTGAAAATGATTTAGGAGAAAGAAGAACAAGAATAACAAATAGAGGGACCAAGGATAGATGAGTAGAACAAAGATAAAATGGACAATCTACAAGACCCATACAATAAATTGTAAAGTTCTCAGAATGAGAATCTTTAAGAGAAAAATACTATTATGAGTCACCTCAACTATGACCAAGAATATGTATTTATAGAATGACAGACAAGAGAATTGAACCAGTAGTCTCTTGGCTGGTTGTAGAATACTATTAATATAAGTGAGGGCAAATAGCATACTTGTATAAGTAGCTAGCACAATTGATTGAGAACTCCATTGAGTGCTCTTTGTAACCCTCAAAGACTTAGCTGCTGAGTTAACTTAACTTGAGTTGCACAACATCTCTGGAATATTAGACTAATCTCCTAGAGTAATCCTATATCTAATTAAATAGTACTATGTAATATTTAATTGCCTCTAGCTCAACTTGACAACTCCTGACCCTGGCTGATAGGACTGTAGAATCAGGGATAGACTGGTTGGAATATTATATATACTGTAGAGTATACCCCAGGAGCCTTATCCTAAGTTCTAAGGATTCTCCTAGAGGTAAGTTGTAATATACTTAGAAGTGTAATGTTACTAAGGATTCTCCTAGAGTCTACCACACTCTGGCTGCTCTTACAACTCTTGTTATTTCTTTTCTTTAATTTCATGCCTTTTGGCAAGGGTCACACTATACATTCTTTAGCTGTCTCTCAAGGAAAAATTTCTGCTCTTGGTTTTCATAGATTTGAACTTCCTTGTCTTCACACCTCTATAGTCTATATAGGTCACCACTGTATTCTCTATTAACTATTTTCTCTCAAGTAGGAGTGTGTCTTCTAGGGACATATTTCACTCATCACAATATTCCTGTATCTTTTTCTATATAGGACATACTAGTCTTTTTTTTTACTGTACTTTTTATGGCCTAGCCACATATGCTATCTTCTTATCTTTTCTTCTTTTTTTCTTTACTATATACTTTTTCTTCTATTCTTTTCTACTGTATCACCTCTACTTTATCTCTCACTTCACATTGCATCATCTTAGTTGCCAACATTCTATATCTACTTTAAGGTTTTTTCTTTTTCTTTTTCTTCTCTTTTTTTTTTGTCCTATAGTTATAGGCCAGGTACCTGAACTTTCTACAACTTTGACATTCCCTTTCTCTCTTTTTCTCTAACTATGCTCTTAGTAAAGCAAAAGCTTGCTTTTCTTTGAACATGTACTCAATAAGTTATTATATTATTGTTGAGACATAGTATTAATGCCTCAAGGTTAAAGTAGAAGGTTTTAATCTTACTTAAGTTACATTTGCTAGAGTACAAGATCTTCACCCATATTATAAATAGTCACTTACTGATTTGTGAGTTGATAATTTAATAATTAAAAGGCTCAAAAAAGCAAAGTTTAGACAGTAGTAAAAGATTTTGTTAAGTCTGAGGTTTATTCTCAGATATACAGTCCTTAAATATATGATTATGGTGGTGTTATAAGACAACTCCTAAAAAGAAAACCATTTCTCATGTATTCATCAACTTAATAGGAAACATCCAAGAATACAATGTGGGAAAGATATAAATAGTGTGGAAAGAATTATGTAAGATATATATAGTTACTAGTAAGGGTCATGTGATTGTGGGATATAGACACATAGACTATCCAATATCTGTATAAGTACCTAGTAGAATCCAATAAAGAACTCTATTGAGTTCTTCCTGAACAACCACCTTGGTTGAGCTCTAAGTCCTTACAACTATATACTAACAGGTGGTCTATATACTGTAGCGACTTAGTCTAAGATGACTTAATCACCCTCCTGGTCTGAGTTGACAAGGAAAACTCAATAAAGTTCTCATTTGCTTTCTGTACAATACTTATATACATTTTGTATTTACTCTTATTTACAAAGTCCTGCGTATCTCTTTTGAGTCATCCCCTCTCACATCCATTGATTTCCTAATAAAATAATGACTTAGTTGTTTGGCCAAGTCATAATACCACCCCTCTCTCAAGATTCCTCGTCCTGAGGATTTTTTTACAGTTCATAATATAGGTCAACCATATTCCCTACATCGTCATCTTCTTCTGTCCACTCCCTTATTCCTGAGTTTTCTTGTTTGACTCCCTCCTCCTCTTCCTTTATTATTTCTATCGTTCTTCACCCCTTTCCCCTTTCCCCTTTCCATCACCTCCAGTTCCTTTCCAGCCTTGCCTAGTATTCTTCATCATATTTTTTGTCTGTTCATCCAAATAATTTCTTTGCCATAAACCTTCCTGGTAACTCCCCTCTCTGGAATGTCCCTTCTTCCTTTTTTTGTCTCCTAACATCCTCCATGTCCCTTCTATACTCCCTTTCGTATTCTTCTATCGCTTCCTTAGCATTTTCCAGGTTTTCTTTTCCCTCCTAGGTATCTAATTCTGCTGTGAACCCCTTCTATCATACCAGATACTTATCCTTTTCTCTGATCTGTTGCTTATTCAATATCCTTTCAACTTTCCATTCTTCTTTTCCTTCAATTATTACTGGGGCTGGCTGCTCCTTCTCCTGCCCTTCTACCTGCCCTACATATTTTTGTATCCTGCTAATGTTAACTACTGAATGTATTTTTATTGTACTAGGTAGTTCTAATTCTATTGTATTTGACGATACGATCTTCTTTATTCTATAAGAACCTATGAACCTCTCCATCAGCTTCTCTGCCCTCCTTCTGACCATTTGATATTTCAGATCCTTTGTGCTGAGCATCACTAGGTTTTCTACTTTATACTTGTCAACCTCTCCTCTCTTCCTGTCCATATATTTCTTCATCTCTTCTTGCGTCTTCTCTAAGACTGCCTTTGCTTCCTCTTGAATCTCTTTCATCTTCATCACAAATTTCTCTGCCCCTTCATATTTCCCTTTCCTTCTCACCTCGAATCCTATCCTAGGGTGCTGCCCATAATTTGCCTTAAAGAGCGATGTCTTTGTGCTTGAATGCACTTTATTGTTGTAGGCAAATTCTGCTGTTCCCAACCAGTCGGGCCACTGTTCTTGTCAGTGGTCAATGAACATTCTTAAGTACTGTTCTAATTCCTAGTTAACCCTCTCTGTTTGGCCATCTGTTTGAGGATAGAACACTATTGACATTTTGCTCTCAATCCCTAGCATCTGATTCAACTCCCTCATTAGTCCTGCAGTGAATTGGGGTCCTCTATCTGATATGATACTTTTAGGTAGACCATGTAACTTCCATACATTGTCCCTAAATAGCTTAGCTAGTCCTTCTGCTGTTGTTTTCTCTGTAGTTGGTATAAAGTAAACCATCTTTGTTAACTGGTCCACTACTACTAAAATAACATCATATCCTTGAGCTAAAGGCAGTTTAGTAATGAAATCTGCCAATATGTGTGTCCAAGGTTTCTCTGGAATTGAGTTTGGCATCAGCTTGCCCACCGGCTGCTCCGTGCGATTTTTGTTCCTCTGACAAGAGTTGCATCCTTCTACATACTGCTTCACCTCCCTTGTTACTCCTGGCCACCAGAAATTTCTGGTGACTAATTCCACCATCTTCCACTATCCTCCATGTCCTCCCATAGGTGTGTCGTGGTGTAGCCCGATAATTTCTGCCCTCAGTTTATCATCTTTTGGCACGTACATCTTCCCTTCTTTATACATAACACCATCTACTTCTCTCCATTCCTCATCTCTTAGCATCTTTATCCCTGCTTTCTTCATTTCTTCTACTGCTTTTACTACTTTGTCGTCTTTTACTTTTGACTCCCTTACTTTCTGCAACAAATCTATTCCTTCTACAATTACCTCAACTTTCTCCATTCTTCTGGCTTCTAACCACTCAGGTTTTACCAGCATCTCGTCCTCGTTATTCTTTTCTACTCCTACTTCCCAGTCCGGCCTTCTGCTTAAGCTATCTACCTTTCCCATCTTACTTCCTGGAACGTGTTTTAATGTAAAATTGAACCTTGACAGGTATAATGCCCATCTAGCTTGTCTTCTATTCAATTTCTGCACTTTCATGAAGTATTCAAGATTTTTGTGATCTGTCCAAATCTCAAATTTCATTGTTGCTCCTTCCAGGAAATGTTTCCATGCTTCCAGGCATCTGACTACCGCTAATATTTCTTTGTCATGAATCTTATAGTTTCTTTCTGTATCACTTAGAGATTTAGAAATAAAAGTGACTGGCCTCCACAGCTCATCGGAACCCTTCATTGATAATACCCCACTAGTAGCATAGTTTGAGGCATCTGCTTCTACCCTGAATTCTTTGTCTAGATCTGGTGCTACCAGTACTGGTTTGGTTGTAAAGACTCTTTTGAGTTCGTCAAATGCTTTCTGCTGTTCTTTTTCCTACCACCACTTTACATCTTTCCTCATCAGCATATTCATTGGCCTTGCTATTTGAGCAAAGTTCTTGATAAACCTCCTATAATAGTTGGTGAGGCCTAAAAACTTCCTAATGTCTTTTATATTTCTTGGCTCTGGCCAACTTAGCACTCCGTCTACCTTCTCCTTTTCTATCTCTGTTCCACTGGATCCTATGACTACACCCAGAAATCCAATCTTTCTTACTTTCCACATACACTTTTCTGGCTTGATATACAAGTTATTCTCTTCCAACCTCCTCAGGACTTCCTCTACTACCTTATTATGTCCCTCCTCTGTTTCTGTTCCAACTAGCACATCATCTACAAATCCTGCCACTTTTCCTTTATTAATCATATCTCTCAGGATCTCATTTATCATTGCTTGGAATGTAGCTGGTGAATTTGTCATCCCAAAGAACATGACTGTTGGCTCAAAGGACCCCATATAGGTTGTGAATGCTCTCTTCCACTCATCTCCTTTCTTAATTCTCATATTGTTGAACCCCCACCATAGATCCATTTTTGTGAATACACACTTACTCTCCATGTTGTCAATTAAATCTGTGATTAACAGAAGTGGGTAGTTATTCTTCACGGTCTGGTTATTCAGGTTGCGGTAGTCCATTACCATTCTTTTACTCCCATCCTTCTTGCCTACAAAGAATACTGGTGATATCTGAGGGGATTTTGATAGTCTGATGTACCCCTTTCTTAGTTGGTCCTCTACAAAGTTCTGGACTTCCTCCCTTTCATCTTTGGATAAAGGGTAAATTCTTCTCTTTTGTGGTTTAAACATCTCCTTGAGATCTATAGCATGATCCCAAATTTTCCTTGTTGATATCCTCTCTGATTCCACCTTTCCAAACACCTTCCTCCATTTTAGGAACTTTTGTGGAACCATCTCCTTAATCTTCTTATGATCTGCTTCAACCTCCTCTTCTCTTCTCCAATCTTCTTTATCATCTACTGCCTATCTCACCATCTTTTCTTCTTCCAATGTCGCCATTCTTTTTACTCCTTTCCTCCTCTTTTTCTCTTTTGGCCTTGTATTTCTTTCACATAATGGTGGGCACCTCGTCATCTTGACTTCTCCAGTTTCCCAATTTATTTCTGGGTTGTGTACTTGCAACCATGGCATCCCTAGTATAACATCTGTTTTTTCTAGATTGCACACATCCATTCTTATCCTCTCTACATGGCCTTTGTAATACATGTTTGCTTCCACCTGATGGGTAATGGCTCCCACACTATTGTTGGTCCCATTGACATTCCTCACCATTATTGGCCTCTCTAACTTCTGCAGCCTAAATCCATGTTTTGCTGCTGTCCTTTTATCCATGAACATTCCTGTTGCCCTACTATCTAAGAGCGCTTTTAGCATAACACTCTCATGAGTGTTTAACTTTTCTATCCCAATGTTCAGCCACACTTCTCTTAGCATTTTGAAGGTTCATCTGACCTCCCTTTGTCTTCTCTCCTCCTTTGCTGTGCTTTCCGGAACTCCTGCCCATGTGCTGCCTCTACTTCCTCCTTTTTCTGATACCCATACCACTTCTGCCTGTCTGAAATCATCCCCTGCCCCCTATTTTCTTCCACTTGGCATTCTTTCTGTCTGCATCTTCCGCACTCCACATACAACACTATCACCTCCTTCATATACCACCCCAACTCTAATAGGCATGCCCCATCTGGGATGCCCTCTCCACAGTGCTCCTGTGTCTTCTATCATAGGACATGCGCTGGACTCCTCCTCCACTCCTTTTGCTGTGCCTTTTGTGGCATGGCCACATGCGCCATCTCTTCCACTACTCGCAACTTCTTTCCTTTCCAAAGAGGACACTCTCTACACTTAAAGCATTCTACTTCCACCATCTCCTGCCTCCTTATTGTCTTCTCCCCTACACTATACTGCATCACCCTACTTGACAACACCTCGTATTTATTTTGGGGAGTGACTCCCCTCTCCTCTTTCTCATCCCTACTTCTGCAATTTCAGGCCAGGTACCTGAACCCTTTGCAACATTGGCATATTCTTCCCCTTCTTACTTCTAATTCTGCCCTTAGTTTAGTAAGGGTACACTTCTGGTTAAGCAAGTTGCTCATAAGAGAGTTATATTGTTCCAGAGACATAGTGCTACATCTCCAGAGAAGTCAAAATAGGAGTGATCTTACTTAGTGTTACGTCTACTGGGGTACAAGATCTTCACCCAGCTAGACACCTACTGCCTTACTTACTACTACCCTAATATTATAGTTATACTATTACCCCAAGGAGAAGATCTCTAACCTAAACACCTTCTTAAGGATGTAGTGTTAATCCTCTGCATGTATAGTTCACAATGGAACTTCAGTACAAGGTTTATAAAATGAAGGGAGTATAACTAATCAGCCCACTCAATTGTAAGGTCAGGTCTTAGTAGTGATACCCAAGCTTGGTACCACATCTCCACCTACAGTTCCTAACTGACTGCAAAGTCCCCTTAAGCCAAGGGTCTGACTATATATAGAGGTGGCTAGTGATCGTGATGACCACTGGCCAAGGGTTGATTTATATGAGAGTAAAGGTGAGCAAGGTCCAAGGCAGACAGTGCTCAAGAAGTGGAATTGAGTTCTAGTGTAGCAACTTAGTCTGAGATGACTTAATTACTCTCCTGGTCTGAGTTGACAAGGAGAACTCAATAGAGTTCTCGTTTGCTTTCTGTACAATACTTATACACATTTTGTATTTACTCTTATTTACAAAGTCCCACATATCTCTTTTGAGTCATTCCCTCTCACATCCATTGATTTCCTAATAAAATAATGACTTAGTTGTTTGGCCAAGTCATAACATATACCAGGATAGTCTACTATATGATCACTACCTATTGTTTTATATATAGGAGTACTATTGTTCTTGAAATAGAGATAACCTAACCATCTTAGGGCAGTCCTTTGTTCTATTTAAGGACAGATGATAATCTATAGATAATAGATTAATATCATATACAAATATTAAGGATCTTGTATCTCCATGGGATCTTATTGTCTTGGGATCTATTTATAGCCAAAAGAAGCATATTGAAGAGAGCTTTACAATGAATATTGAAGCAAACAATTATGTCAAGCAGTCTCCAAGATATTAGTGATTTAGTGTTTGGTAACTTGGTGATTGCCAACTGAACTGCTAATAACTTAGTGGATATTAATTGCTTTGAGAGGTTTTTGATATTATTAGAAAGGTCTTCTTAAGGGCTTTTAGTGGCTATTGAGATTATCAAAATTAGTTGAGTATTTCCAGAGTTATGGTTTGAATGAAGTTTGTGACAACCCAGCCAGATTGTAAGGTTGTAAGAGGACAATGGTCATCTTAGGATAAGGTTGAGCTAAGTGTCTAATTCATAATCTATCTAGTAGATCTTATCTTATGATGCATATCTATCTATTCCCTTACCTCTTTGTTTATATGCTATTGCAATCATTCTAGTTACTCTAATTAGGAAGTGCTATTATTGGACTATAGCTCACATGACTGTGTACAGACCATCTCTTGTAGTATATATAGGGACCTGTATTAGTAGATCTACCCTTACTTGAATATTATTCTGGCTTCTGGGATCCTTACCTAGCTTTCCAGTATAATTTCCAGTCTTCTGTCTGATATTGCCCTTACACAGATATCTACTGCCTTACTAATCACTGCTCCAGTACTAGGGTTATACTATTATCTCTAAGAAGAGGATCCCTACTCTAAGCAGCTTCTTAGGGATGTACTACTATTCCTTTGTATATATAGATCACAATAGACCCCCAGTACAAGGTTGATATAGTGAAAGAATACAAGTAGTTTACTGAATACTATCTAGTTATAAGATCAGATCTTGGATATAATATCTGGGTTTGATACTACTCCATTACCAGTAGTTCCTAACTGACTACCAAGTCTCTTTAAGCCAAGGGCCTGACTATATATGGAGGTGACTAGTGATTGTGATAATTACTGGTTGAGGGTCAAAATGATATGAGAGTAAAAGAATAGACAAGGCTCAAGGTGAATAGTATCTAAGAAGTGGTATCAAGTTCTTTTGTTGTATGACTCAAGTCAAGTTGACTCAGCAGCTAAGTCTTTGAGAGTTACAAAAAGCTGTCACATCCTGAATACATAATACGGGCAACTACTATGACTAGTGCAAGAATATTAGATTATTATCTAATAAACAATGATTAAGTAATACTATAGTAATTATTTCAACTTGTAAAATAGTCTAGTTCTTAGCTTCATTCTCAACAAAGCACTAATCCTTTAGTTGAGAAACTCCCTATCACAAATGGCCATTTACTGATTTGTGATTACTTGATTTGATAATCAAAGTGTTCAAAAAAGCAAAGTTAGACAAGCAGCAAAAGATGTTGTTAAGTCTGAGGTTTATCCTTAGACATACAGTTCTTAAATACATAATTGTGATGGTCTATGCACCAGGACAGCCTACCACATGATCATTACCTATTGTTCTACATATAGGAGTGCTATTATTCTTGAAATAGAGATAATCTAACCATCTTAGGGCAATCCTTTGTTCTATTCAAGGATAGATAATAATCTATGGGTAAAGATCAGTATTATGTACAAACATTGAGGACCTTGTATCTCCATGGGATCTTATTGCCTTGGGATCTATTTATGGCCAAAAGAAGCGCATTGAAGAGAGCTTCACGATGGTTATTGAAGCAAACGATTATGTTAAGCAGTTCCTGAGATATCAGTAATTTAGTGTCTGGTGACTTGGTAATCACTGACTGATCTGCTGATAACTTGGTGAATACTGATCGCTTTGAGACATTTTTGGTACCGTTTGAAAGGTCTTCTTAAGGGCTTTCAGTGGCCATCTATATTGTTGAAATTGGTTGAGTATTCCTAGAGTTATAGTCTGAATGAAGTTTGTGACATTCTGGAGAGATTTAGAGAAGTTTCTC
>Ga0153972_1000417_pt1 | contig 13593 bp, 12 predicted proteins | sample TSGA056MetaG_FD_104732 | JGI IMG/M metagenome (GOLD analysis project Ga0153972, IMG submission 104732) | Attine ant fungus gardens microbial communities from Georgia, USA - TSGA056 MetaG | ecosystem: Host-associated > Fungi > Mycelium > Unclassified | place: USA: Georgia, George L Smith State...
AGGGTTAAACCAATACAAGATTTGAAACAGGCACATGACGCCGTTAACCGTAATATCCCTGTGTTTACAATGCGTCAGTTCATGCAGCAGGGCATAGCGTACATCGCTCACTGATATTTTCTCTGCGGGCAGTATGATGCGTGTTTTGAAAACGCCGACAGTCAGGGGCGTTTTTACGAGAACCGACGTGCCAAGCAAGACATTCTTTTTGATACCGAGTTCAGCCCTGCAGCGCGCAAACAAAGAGAGGATTTCCGCATCTTCCACAGGCTTCATGGATTCCTTGACCAGTCGGAGATTTCTGTTTCCATATATCGTGATGACCGCGAAAACGACAATGCCAACAATCCATATGCCCATAAAGATTGCCGGTAGATATTCCGGTGTGGAGCGGTTCACTGATACCGAGAAGTCCTGCAGCCATCCTGTTCCGTACATAGCCCCGGTTCCTTCGCTGACGGCCGCATTCGCATTCGCTGCCGTGTCTCCTCCAAAACGCAGAGCATTCAGCCAGTTCCCCGTATTAAAGAACCCAAAGAGTCCATTGGGTATAAACGGCACGGCTAACAGAACTAAAAACAAGAAATCCAGATTATATTGCCATCTCATGGCAATGTGTTTTTTCAGCGCCTTTTTCACCATCAGGATAAGCAGTATGGCGGCAGAAGAGGCGAGAGTGGTTACGATAAAGTGTATAAAGAACGAACCGACCATAAACTCACCGCCTTTCCGACAGCTTCTGCTCCAATATATGTTTGAGTCTGTTCATATCATCTTCAGAGAGCTTATCACGTTCCAATAAATTTACAATCATCGAATCCAACGCCCCGTCATAGAACCGGTTCAGGAAGCTGTCGCTTTCCATTTCAAGTATCTCCGATTCCTGTATCAGCGGCGTATAAACAAACACGCGGCTGTCCTTCTCGTATTTCAAAGCCTCTTTCTTGACTAAGCGGAAGAGCAGCGTCCCGATCGTCTTTGGCTTCCACGCTGTGGTTTGTTCCAGCTTCTCAATGATATCATTAGTGCTGATCGGCGCGTCCGCCGCCCATATAACCTTCATAACTTGATATTCGGCATCTGAAATTGCCGGTATGTTTTTCATAATATAAGCCTCCATACTCTTACATCTGTAATAATTTTATTATACCACAGAATCATAGCCTGTCAATACGACTGCTATTTCAATTCGCAAAATTCGCAAAATTTTTAATTAAAATAATACGCCGACCTCGGATCGTAGCTTGGAACAGCCCCTTTATCCTCTGGTCTTATGCGGTTTGATATATAATGAAAACCACCGTCTGCATCTACCCTAACTGTCACCTCATGGGTTATTTTTCCTTTTTGCTCTGAATGATATATTGGATTAATTTCATCAATGAGGAACCCAAAAGAAACGCAATGAACTGCTTGATAGGAATGTACTCTTCCATTGATATTTGCAATAATTCGTAAACTAATATCCCTTGAACCGGCTGAACGCCTGTTCCAAGCCATAAAAATATCGGATACACCAATGCGGCGGCAAGAGCAACGATAATCCCAGACAGGAACATACGATGCCCCGCTTTATATTTCCTTTGCCTCATGATCCCGTAGATGAACACCATAAACGGCGATGCAAAATAATATATTGCAAGTCCGATGATTGTAAAGATGGTGGTTTGGTCATCCGCTGTATTATTTCTGACAGAAGAGAGCAGCGCAGTTATGGCATTAAAGCAGAACGAGATGTAAAAGCATTTTGCGAGGCTTGATTTCAAAACCCTCTTTATTATTACCGTATCAAACGGCATATTCATACTATCCTTTGGCATCATAGGCTCACCTCTTATTCTTACAATCGTAGTAATTATATATTACACACGTAAGATAATAAAGTCAAGTCAAGCATTATGAACAATGTCAAGCATTATGAACAAACGCCGAAATATGAAAAAAGCCAGATTTCTCTGGCTTTTCCAGTTCCTCAGGCTTGCATCAAGCCCGACGTACAAATATGTGGGTGATGTCAGGATTTAACTCTATTTCAGTAGACATGTTTCCGATAACTATTCAAACACAGTTTTTATTATTTATACCATTAGATATGTTCCCACTTACTTCCCAGCCTTGAGTTGACTATATTTCGCATCCTTTGATATGTTTCCAAAGAACGAAAAAAGAGAAGCCAGTGTTTAATTGCCAGAATCTCAAATTTTCTTTCTCTCTGAAAACCCCCGTATTTAAACCTTTCAGACGTCCCTTCGTGACATCAAGACCACACACTCAACATGGCTCGTATTTGGAAACATATCAACACAGCAGCTTCTCCGTACACAATAACCATTCTCCAGAAAGACTTCCAGATCTCTTACCAAACTGGTAGGTTTACAAGAAATATACACTATTTTATTGCAAGTACTTGTATCTATAATCTTCGGCAGCGCCTTGGGATGAACCCCATCCCTGGGCGGATCCAAGATAATAAGATCCGGTTTTTCTGTCAGTTCATCCAACACCTTAAGCACATCACCGGTGATAAATTTACAATTGCAAAGACCATTCAATTCTGCGTTCATCCTGGCGGCTTCCATTGCCTCCGCCACTATCTCCACACCGATAACTTTACCGGCCACAGGTGCCATCAATTGGGCAATGGTTCCGGTTCCGCTGTAAAGGTCAAATACCACCTTATCCTTGCCATCCCAATTACCGACATAGTCCCGAACAGTCTGATATAAAATCTCAGCTCCAAAGGTATTTGTCTGAAAGAAAGAAAATAAAGAAATTTTAAATTTTAAACCTAAAAGTTCTTCATAAAAATAGTCTTGTCCATACAAGACCTCCGTACTGTCACTTTTAACGACATCCGCCGCAGAATCATTCACAATATGTATTATGCCGGCAATTTTACCTTTTAACTTTCCCCTATCTTCCAAAGCCAAAAGCACTTCACGATATCCCCCAATAATACTCGTTACTGCTCTTTCACCTTCTACGCTCCCGGCTTCACTATCCTCACACTTCCCGCTCTCCTCAACCCCCGTCACCTTCACACTCCCCGCATCCTCTTCCTTTCCCCCAAAAACTCCATCACGCCCCCTCATCTGCGAAGTAGTAACCAGCGCAATCAATATCTCACCGGTACCGGATGCCTTCCGCACCAGCAAATGCCGTAAAAACCCGGTATGCTTCATACGATGATAATAAGGAGTCCCACAATTCTCAAAATACTCCCGCACCGTGTCCAGAATGACCCGATAGTCCTTATCAACAATCAGGCAATCCGGTACGTTCACCACATCATAAAAACTCCCCCTTTTATGCATACCCAGCGTAAGGGGGCCATCCTTTTCCTCATCACCAAAGGAAAATTCCATCTTATTTCGGTACTCATATTGTTTCGGACTTCCTTTAATCCCTTCCCAGACATATGGCGGCTGTTGGGAAGACAATACCCGATCCAACAGCTTCTTAACCTGTTCTTCTTTAATCCTGAGCTGTTCCTGATAAGGAAGGGAAAGATAGGTACAGCCTCCGCACAAACCAAAACAGGAACACGTGCGGCCGCTTTCCAGAGGTGATTTATCAATCACCTCCAGCAGCCGGCCTTCCGCCTTCCCTTTTTTAGCTTTTTTAATTCTGAACTTGATTTTCTGTCCGGGCAGGCTATTTTTTATGGTACAGGTTTCCTCTCCCAGACTCACAATTCCTTTGTTTGGGAAATCCACCCGTTCCACAGTACCTTCATATACCTGTCCTTTTTTCATGAAATTACTTCTCTCCTTCATCTTCAAAGAAGTCATCTTCGTCATCATCTTCGAAGTCATCTTCAAAATCATCTTCGAAGTCTTCCAGGTAATCCGGAGTACAGTGACGGTAAACCGCATAAGCAATAGCTGCTATTGCCGCGACAGCTCCAATAATAGCAAGTACCCATAAGCATACATTGCATTTCTTTTTCTCTTCTTTCTTCCCTAAGAGTTCGTTCAGCTTCGCTGCTTCCATTAAGTCTTCCAATTTTTTCATAAATGCACCTTACCTTTCTCTTTCCGCTTTCGGCATACTCCGTCTGATTGGAAATTCCTTCTGCTCTCTCACGGTATATAATATATTTGATTAACCTTTTTTTCTCAAAAAGTTAATTATAGGATACCACATACCCTTAAAAATTACTACACTCTTTTCAATTTTGCAAAAGATGCATACATGATTTTTTGTCCGGCTTTGTCAAAGTCTACTGTAACTTTATAATCCCTTGGTTCTTTCACGATATTCAGTACCATGCCTTCACCGTACTTCACATGCCGTACATTGTCACCAACCTGATAATCCGGTTTTTCCACCTCTTCATCCGGCATTCCCTTGGAAATTCCGGCCAGCCGGTTTAAACTGCCTATTCCCTGCGCAATATATGGTTTATCCATTTTGGGCGTTACCTTGGGCCGCAAAATGGCTTTGGGCCGGGAATCAAAAGCTTCTTCCGGCTGCTTTTTGATAGCAGGAACATATTGATCCAGCAGGGTGCCGGGAATCTCCCTGACAAAACGGCTGATGGGATTAATTTGAGTTTCCCCTCTGATCATTCTCATTCTGGCGCAGGTTAGGGTCAGATCCTCTTTCGCCCTGGTAATTCCCACATATGCCAGCCGCCGCTCTTCTTCGATTTCCAGCGGATCATCTGCGGCAATTGTCATATAGCTAGGGAATAGTCCGTCCTCCATACCCGCCAAATAAACCGCCGGAAACTCCAGGCCTTTGGCACTGTGCAGGGTCATCAGCAGGACACGGTTACCATCATTATCCACGTTGTCAATATCCGCTACCAGCGCTATTTCCTCCAGAAATTCACTTAACGATATTTCATCATGAGTCTGTTCATATCCGGCTGCCTTACTGATTAACTCATCAATATTAGCCAGACGATCCTCTGCGCTTTCTTCATCCTGGTCTTTCAAATATTCATTATATTCGGTTTTTTCCAGGACATCGCCGATCAGATCGGTTATCCCGAAATACTCCGCTTTACTGCGAAAGGTTCTGATTAGCAGCACAAAAGGTTCGATTTTAGCCGCCGCCCGGGTACTTAAGCTCATAATCTGTGCGGCTTCACTTAACGCATCGTAAAAACTAATCCCCCGCATCCGGGCATACTCATCCACTTTATCAATTGTGACGGCACCGATACCCCGCTTGGGAATATTAATGATTCGCTTAACTGCCAAATCATCACTTCCGTTATCAATGGTTTTCAGATAAGCCAGGACATCCTTAATTTCCTTCCTAGCATAAAAATTTACCCCGCCCACCACATCATAGGGAATACCCTGAGACACCATTTGTTCTTCCAGCAGCCGGGCCTGGGCATTAGTCCGGTACAGCACCGCACAGTCACCATACTGCATCTCACCGTTACAGGTTTTTGCAGTAATATCCTCTGCAATATATTCCGCTTCCTCATAGGCATTATCAAACTGCCGGAAGTGGATGCTGCTGCCTTCTTTCTTCTCTGTCCACAAAGACTTGTCCTTCCGCCCGATATTATTTTTGATTACGGCATTGGCGGCATTCAAAATACTTTGTGTGGAGCGATAATTCTGTTCCAGCTTGATTACCACAGCTTCCGGATATATCTTCTCATAATCCAGAATATTACGGATATTGGCACCACGGAATTTATAAATCGATTGATCATCATCCCCTACAACACACAAATTCCGATATTTATCCGCAAGCAAACGGATAAATTCGAATTGGGCTGTGTTGGTGTCCTGATATTCATCCACCATAATATAGCGGAATCTTTCCTGGTAATTGTTTAGTATCTCCGGATTGACTTTAAATAATTCGATCGTTTTAACAATCAGGTCATCAAAGTCCAGAGCATTGTTTTTATGTAAGACCGCTTGGTATTCTTTATAAACCCCGGCAATTTTCTTTTTATGAAAATCACCGGCGGCCTGCAGTTCATATTCCACCGGACCAATCAGATCATCCTTTGCGGAAGATATGGCACTCATTAAAGAACGTTCCCGATACATCTTGGTATCAACATTCAGCCGCTTGCATACATCCTTGATTACCGTTTTCTGATCATCTGTATCATAAATAGTAAAATTATTGCTATAACCAATTTGGTCTATGTGTCGGCGCAAGATTCTCACACAAGTGGAATGAAACGTAGACACCCAGATCTGTTCCGCTCCGAAACCCACAATTTGGTCCACCCGCTCCCGCATTTCTTCCGCCGCTTTATTGGTAAAGGTGATTGCCAGAATATTCCAGGGGTTCACACCCATTTCCTCAATGAGGTACGCAATTCTGTGTGTCAGCACTCTGGTTTTGCCGCTTCCGGCGCCGGCCAGCAGCAGCAGCGGTCCTTTGGTGGTACATACAGCATCCTTCTGCTCTTTATTTAATGTATCATATATACTCATACATCCTCCATTTTCGCATAATTCATCTTATCTTCCGGAAGATTATCCATAATCCCGGGCGGGACGCTGTCTATCTGTTAGCTGCAACGTAAAGGAAGCCGCAATCAGCAAAATCTTACCCATAAGGGATACTGATTGCGACATCTTCATACTATTTCTTATTTTATATCCGCTTCTTTGAAAATGTCACCGCATTCCGGGCAGAATTTGGGCGGATTGGTCTGTTCTTCCGGCTCCCAGCCGCATTTATCACATTTATAACGGGGGCCTTCCTGAACTCTCTGAGTGCCGCATTCTGTACAGAATCTGCCGGTGTTTACGGTTCCGCAGCTGCAGGTCCAGCTCTTCATAACCGGCTTAGATGCGCCGCACTCTTCACAAAACTTACCACGGTTGCCCTTATTGCCGCAGATGCAGGTCCATCCTTCCATCTCCCCGCTTGCGGTACCCGTGTTCCCGCCGGCTCGCTGGGAACCCGCCTGGTTCTGGGCATCCATCTGGTATAGCTGTCCGGCATTCAGTCCGCCGGCTGCGTTGGCCATATTCATTCCGGCAAAAGCCATCATCGGTCCGGTTGACTTATTGGAAGCGGCCGCTTTCATTGCCTCGGCCTGGGCATTGGTCAAAGTGGCGGCGGCCATTCCGGTATTTCTCAGTACCGCGGTTTTCTGAAGATCCTTAATCATCTGCTCATCTTCTTCGGAAGCCTTCATGCTGTTGATACTAAATGTTACAATCTGAATACCCCTCAGTTTCTCCCACTTATCACTGAGCTCTTCGTTCAAAACACTGGCCATCTCCTGGGTATGGGCCGGAACCGCGCTGTAACGCACCCCCATGGCCGATATTCTGGCAAAGGCGGGCTGAAGTGCAGTCATCAATTCGGCTTTCATCTGCCCCGTCATCTGAGCCCGGCTATAACTTTCCGTAACATTGCCGCACACATTTTTATAGAATAACAGCGGGTTCATAATCCGGAAGGAATATTCCCCGTTGCAGCGGATCGATATATCCACATCCAAACCAATATTATTATCCACCACCCGGAAAGGAACGGGATTGGCCGTACCAAAGAGATTGCTCATAATTTCTTTTATATTAAAATAATAAACCCTTTGGTCTTTCGCCGTATTGCCGCCAAAGGTAAATCTCTTTCCAATCGCCTGAAAGGTTTTGGTAACATTATCTCCCAAATCCCCATAAAACAGGCTGGGTTCTGTGGACGTATCATATAGGAACTCGCCGGCATCGGCACAAAATTCTACAATTTCCCCCTGATCCACAATAATCATGCACTGCCCTTCATTTACTGCGATTAGGGAACCATTACTGATAATATTATCATTCCCTTTAGTATTGCTGTTCCTGCCGCTGTTAACTCTCTTCTGCCCTTTTACCACCAGAACATCATTCGAAAGCGAATCACAGTAAAAGTACTCTCTCCACTGATCCGCCATAAGACCGCCGATAGCATCTTTGGCTGCTTTTAACAATCCCATACAATCAACCTCCATTAATATTTTTTTAATTTCCAATCTGTAATGTGACACTGCACCCGCCGTCAAAAATCTGCGAATAAAACACCAGTCTTATTACCACTCCCCTTATCTTATCAAATTTATTACTTTCCCTCAATAACTTTCCATAAATTCCCCCAATAACTTTCCGTAAATCCCCTCAATAACTATCCATAAATAACCCTTTAAAAAATAATTAATCTATTCTAAACTAAATAAGCATATCAAAGGAACAAAATTCTCGTTTTCTATAACCCTCCGGAGAATGCAATTGACCTCAAAAAACCTGCTATTATTTAATATAACACAAAAGGAAAGTTTTACTATGGGAAAAAAAGCAACAAAAGCATCCGATAATATGTGCAAAGGCTCTTCAACTTTGGGCTAAAAAGAATATCTGTCTGAAAAATAAATAATCCAGGAACACTTTTTCAAATGCCTAATATAATAGTAGCATCATTAATTAACGGAGGCATTTATGAAAAAGAAACTGTTTAGCTCAGCTCTGGCTCTTTGTCTTGCACTGACGCTTTTAAGCGGCTGTGGGAAAGGGGGGATAGGTGCCGGAGGCGGAACCCCGGTTACTTTAAACGAAGTTGCTCATTCCATTTTTTACGCTCCGATGTATGTTGCCATTGAAGAAGGCTATTTTGCCGAGGAAGGTATTGATTTAACACTCGTAACCGGATTTGGCGCCGATAAGACCATGACAGCGGTACTCACCGGGGAAGCCGACATCGGTTTTATGGGCAGCGAAAGCACCATTTATACTTATACCGGAGGAACTCAGGATTATGTGGTTAACTTTGCCCAGCTTACACAGCGTGCCGGCAACTTCCTGGTTTCCAGGGAACCGATTGAAAACTTTACGTGGGATATGCTGGTTGGTAAAAATGTCCTTGGCGGCCGCGCCGGCGGTATGCCTCAAATGGTTTTTGAATACATTCTGATAAAAAATAATATTGATCCCGCCACTGATGTAACTATTGACCAAGGTATTGATTTCGGATCCACCGCGGCGGCTTTTTCCGGTGGGAACGCAGATTTCACCGTGGAGTTTGAACCTCATGCCACCGCTTTGGAAGAAAAAGGCGACGGTTACGTGGTGGCTTCCCTTGGGGAGGATTCCGGTTATGTGCCCTATACCGCTTTTTCCGCAAAGCAAAGCTATATTGAAAGCAATAAGGATACCATCCAGGCTTTTACCAACGCACTGCAAAAAGGTATGGATTATGTACAGGGGCATACCCCGGAGGAAATCGCCAAGGTCATTGCCCCCCAGTTTGCCGAAACAGATTTAAATACCCTGACTACCATCGTCACCCGCTATTATGATCAGGATACTTGGAAAACTGATTTGATCTTTGAAGAAGATTCCTTTACTTTACTTCAAAATATCCTGGAACAATCCAAAGTACTTTCTGAAAGGGTTCCTTATGAAAGTCTGGTGACAACGGAATTTGCCGAAAATGCTCTGAAATAATCCACCGTTCCACCAATAAGGTCAATAATACGAAAACCGCTCCTCTGTAAAGGGGAGCGGTTTTCCTTAACGTTTCTTATCCTCATTCTTCCCCTTCTCTCTTACGGACGATCCATCCGACGCCAATTCATCAATCATCTTTTCTATAATCAGCTTCTTCACATAAACATCAAAACTAAGCAGGCAGATAAAAGAGAATTTGTGCAGAAAATCCTGATCTTCGGTGGGCGCCTTGGTAAATGTCGCTTCCGCCTTTTTAAATTTATGTATAATATCTTCTTTGAGAACTTCCACCTGCTCTTTTTCCATGCTGAACACTTCCTCATAAATCGATACCAAATCAAACTCGGAATTATTTTTGAAATATTTCTCCTTTATGGGATGAAGTAGCGTCTGGATATCATTAATTGTTAAAATCCCTTTAAAATAATAGATAAAAATTAAAAGGAGAACTTGCTCCTTGGAGTACTTCTTTTTTTCCGGCGGTGGGAGAAGGCTGTTCTTGGCATAATTATTGATCATGGTTTTAGTCAGGATCTTGTCCTCACCGGGATAACGGGCAGTATCACGCAGCTTACTGTCCATAAAGGTAGTCACCTGATCCATATATAAATCAATATTAGGAATATCAGCCGGCTTTATATATTCAATCCTCTCCAAACTCTTTAATATGCTGTTTAATAAATTGTCATTATCAATTGTCATTCTGTTTCGTCCCCTCTCCGTTAAAATAACAGATATTTATCCTTCAGCAATAACTCTATTATATAGTACTCAATACTACATGACAACAGCTTATTTTAATAATTTGTAACAGTACTTCCATGCTTTACTTTACAATTACCGTATGCTAAAATAACCTTATTGTAGCTGTAATCCTTTACAGCTAAAAAGCAGATTGAGAGGTGTTGCTGCGTGAATAAGAAAATTAAAACGGAAGCCGTAGATCGATTGTTTTATGCTGTCCTAAGCCTGAAAGATAAAGAGGAATGTTATAGTTTTTTTGATGATTTATGCACAGTCAATGAATTATTATCCCTGTCACAGCGCTTTGAGGTCGCGTCAATGCTGAAGGACCACAAGACTTATCTTGAAATTGCAGAGAAGACCGGAGCCTCCACAGCTACCATCAGTCGCGTGAACCGTTCCCTGAATTACGGTAATGACGGTTTCGGAATGGTATTTGAGCGGATTGGCAAATAATAATAATACCGCTCATAAAATGAAAGCTGCCCGATAACGGATAATCGTTATCGGGCAGCTTTCTCGTACAAAATCAATAAAAAACTTTAAATCGTCTGTTCACTTTGTGATGTGTCCTCATCGGCAGCAATTTCAATGTCTTCCGGCCTGATCTTATGTTCCAGCGCTTCCAGGCGCTCTTCCTCTTCCACTTCCCTTAACGCTTCCTGGATCGCTGCTTTAGCTGTTTTCTTTCCGGCGTTGACCGCTTTGACGGAAGCGCTGCGCCTCTTCCTTTTATCCGGTATTTCCTGGTTCATATCGCATCGTCCCTGGAACACTGCGTTCTCATCAATTACAATAACCTTGGTAGTTATGTCGCCCAGAAGCTTAGCTGTGGCAATTAACTCCACTTTTTCCTCCGCAATTATGTTGCCGGTTACTTCCCCACCGATAACAGCCGTGTACACTTCCACATTGCCGGTTATTTGTCCGGCGGCTCCCACGATCAGAGCACCACCAACTTTGACATCTCCATTCACAGTGCCATCCAGTCTGACAGAGCCGCTGACCGTAAGATTGCCTTCAAATTCCGTACCGTTTCCCAAAATCGTACTGATTCTGGTTCCCTTGGTATCTTTCTTTTCCAACATAATCCTTCCTCCTTGAGTTATCCGCTGATTGACAGCATATCCATTGGGTTGATATAAGCTCCGTCCCTGAGCATCTGGTAACCCAATATAGTATTGTTTTCGCTGATAATAAACAGCGTTTGCCCTTGTTTTACGGTATCTCCCATGTTTACATTCATATCCCCCTGATTACGGTAAATTGTAGTGTAGCCATTTCCATGATCAATCCAAACATAATAACCATATTCGCTGTCACCCCCTACCGCTGTTACGGTTCCATTGGCCGTTGCCACCACCAGCGTCCCCACGGAAGCTGTAAAAACGCAGATGGGATCCCCTTCTGTAATTTCTTGTACTGCCGCTGAACCGGTAAGGGGAAATTCAGTGGGGGTTTCCTGCTTTTCCAGCTGTGCTGTCAGTTCGCTCTCAGTCTGTACCTTTTGATTAACCGTTTCACTTAAAATCTTAACTTTATCATTGAGACTATCCAATTCCGTCTCAAGTGCTTTCTTCTGTTCTTCCAGCTCTTCCACTATTTCCTGCTGAGCCAGTATTTTCTGGTTGGAAGTTCCCCACATCCGATTCTTATACATAATATAACCGACCGTGATCCCGATGAGGGTGCAGATAATGAAAATAAACAAGTATAAAAGCCATGATCGGATGCGGAGCTGTCTTTCCTTCTCATCTGCGATATCGGATGTAACAAGAATAACATAAGTCTTCTTTCGTCTATGTTTTTTACTTTCCATCAAAAAGTCACCTCCGGTAAACTCCCTTATTTTACCACAGGTGACTCTGTACATCAACGATAAATTAATATTTTTGTAACATTTTTCCAATATATTTCTTAATTTACTCTTAATTTTTTACTTTTTTCGACCTGAATTTGTTTATTTTCACTATAAATGCTTATATCGGCAATGCCATATCCCCATCTTTAATCCATCCTTTTTTTCGCATAATCCATGAAATGCCGCCGGCAAGAAGCCCTGGCAGGATAAAATGCATCAGCACAACCAGCAGTATGGCCATCCCGGCGGTCATATCCTGCGCTGTCATGGCGTCATAAGCGGCAAACTGTCCCACAAAACCGGCCGAACCCATTCCTGATCCCACCGGGGTACTGACCATACCTAACCCATAGGATGCCAGCGGGCCAAGTAAGGCGCTGGAGATTATGGCAGGAAGCCATATTATGGGCTTTCTGACAATATTAGGAACCTGCAGCATGGATGTTCCAATCCCCTGAGAAATCAGCCCGCCAACTTTATTCTCCTTAAAGCTGGCTATAGCAAAGCCAACCATATTACAACAGCATCCGACGGTGGCCGCGCCGGCCGCCAGACCGGTAATCCCCATGGATATCCCGATTGCCGCCGAACTGATGGGAAGTGTCAGAATCATTCCCATTAATACGGATACTACCATTCCGCCGATAATCGGATGGGCCTCCACATTAACATTCACAATGCCTCCCAGCCAACCCATCAGTGCAGTGATTGGCGGACCCACGATAAAACCGGCGGCGGCGCCGGTAAGGATAGCCAGAAACGGGGTAATAATAATATCAATTTTTGTTTTTCCGGCCACCAAGTGACCGATTTTAATCCCAACCAGCGCGGCAATAAACGCACCAAGCGGCTCCCCGGGAACTCCCAAGGTAAAAGCAGTCATAGTATCCGCAAGCGGGAAAGCTCCAATCATGCCGACCACAGCCGCCGATATCATGACTAATGGTCCTTCTTTAAATTTAGCCGCCACTCCCACACCGATTCCGGCACCGGTAAGCGTCTTGGCAACATTACTGACAGCAACCAGATAGCCGCCGGCGGTTCCCCCGATAATTCCACCGATCTGTGCAATAATTGTACCGATGATTAAAGTGGCGAACAACCCCAATGCCATACCACTCAAACCGTCAATAAAAATTTCATTTAACCATTTCTTTATTTTTTTCATTCTAACCCTCATATATGTTTTCAATGTATTTGCTGACAATACCGTTGTCTTGTCAGTCGCATATTAAAATATCATATTTTTTTTAATAAATCAAGTATTATTATTAACAAGGCAAGAAAATAAAATTGAGGAATAAAATTCAGCGAAAAAATTTACGAATGATTCGCTTTACTTTTTAAATTTATTGTGATATTCTAACGTTGTTAATGTGTAATTTTTTATTTTTTGGAGGTATTTACAATGAATAAAGGTACGGTAAAATGGTTTAATAACCAAAAGGGTTACGGTTTCATCTCTGATGAAGCAGGCAATGATGTATTTGTACATTATTCCGGATTGAACATGAACGGTTTCAAGACACTTGAAGAAGGTGCTGCCGTTGAGTATGATGTGAT
>Ga0153972_1000419_pt1 | contig 13524 bp, 12 predicted proteins | sample TSGA056MetaG_FD_104732 | JGI IMG/M metagenome (GOLD analysis project Ga0153972, IMG submission 104732) | Attine ant fungus gardens microbial communities from Georgia, USA - TSGA056 MetaG | ecosystem: Host-associated > Fungi > Mycelium > Unclassified | place: USA: Georgia, George L Smith State...
AGATAGACAGCCAACGACGAATGCATCTGAACCGAAGGTAATAATATCCGCATCGGGCATGTGTGAAGGGGTCATCGGTTCAAGTCCGCTTAGAAGCTCCAAAAAACAGTGTCCTCATTGAAAATGAGAGTACTGTTTTTTGATTAAGAATGAACAGAGGTTGTCAGACAATTCCCTTGGGGATCTTTAACATATTTATCACCTCTGCAATTATTATGCAATAAGAAGCAAAATACTTATACACGTATTTTATCTTGCAAATAGATTGCACATATGATATTGCAGTATATGGCAAAAGATTAGTTACAACCGGACAACAATAATAGACTGACATTCGGCGCGTGCTGTTTCAGCACGCGCTCTTTTTTCAAAATTTTAGTTATTCGAATCTGGAATGGCTCCCATGCCTAATTTGAATTGTGTTATGATTTGTGGAGCTTTACAATGATATCACAGCGTTCGATGCAGATATTTAAGCAAAAAGCACAGAGCTGGTTATACCGCCCAAGGGGCGAACACTGAGAACTGCTTTGGATATTATCTGAACATGAACAACAACGATTAATTTATATGTATTTTAAGGAGGAAATCTATAATGGAGAAAAAATGCCTTGACGTGAGGCTAACGTAAAGCCTGTTTTTTGCCTGCTTACTCACAAATATTACTATGAGAGGCCTCTGCAGAATGGCCAGTGGCGAGGCTCTGAAGCCTGGTTTCGATGATATTATTAACGGCCAAATTGTTAAAGGCATTTCGACCGGACTGGGCTATGCCTGCCTGGACGATGTATGCAATGTCATGGAGGCAAACATAGTAACCGCTACGGACGATTGGGAAATGAAGGACTCTTATCTGGATGACCTGATGAAAGATCAAGCAGATGTTGACGTTTATTTCATTTTCACTGCTTTCGACGCCGACCGCATGTGGAGAGGATTCGGAAGGAAGTGCAAGAAGCCTGTTATCATTGTTCCCAACCTGTGAAACCCGATGAAAACGGCATACTACTTCAACACAGGCGTTGAGACTTATGTTCCTTACGATTGGGAAGAGGTCACAGATTACGTTAGGGCGCTGCGCGCACACGCAAGACGATTGCTAAGGCAAATGTCCTTCTCGTAACTCGCTTTAGCGACACGATGTGTTTTGCCGGGGCGGATGACTCCTTTGTTAACCTAAGCGAGGTCAGCGAGAAATTCGGAACGTCCTTTAGGCAGATTAACTTCCATGAGCTTATGGATCATATGAATCCGATGCCCGAGGGCGGCAACATAACAACTCCGGGCAGAATCACCCCGAATGTCACCGTGGAAGAAATCAAAGAGCTTGAAGACTATGCCGACCAGCTAATGGCTGAGGCGTATGAGTGCGAGATTTCCAAGGAATACTTGGTCAACTCTCTGAAGGCTTGGAAGGCTGTCCGCAAGAACATGAACATTTATGACTGCTCGGCGTGCGCTATTCCATGTCCAGACACTTGCTCGACAAGGCGTCTTAACGAGGGCAAGTTCACGTTCTGCCTGAGCCACCAGCTCAACAACGAGTGCGGCGTGCCCGGCGCGTGCAAATATGATATTGCCGCAGCCTTGACCATGATGGCGCAGATTTGTCTCTCTAAGGAGGTATCCTTCATGGGTAACACGCTGCCGATTGTTGAGTCCAAGGCCGGAGTGCAGTGGATTTCGCAGGAAGATAGAGACGCAATTGCCGACACTTCGAATCTCTACTGCGTCAATATGTCTCCGCATATGAGAAAAACGCACGGTATCGATGGTCCTTCCGATTCACCTGAATTAAAAATAAAAAGTATTGCGAAAGAACTATCCTTGGTGGCTGCGGACGGGTCCGCAGCCACCAAGGATAAAAGTGTTTTCGCGGTAAGGAGAGAGAACATTGAATAGAAATCCCAATATAGTTTTGTATTTTGTAGATGACCTCGGCTATGGAGATATATCTTGTTTTAATGAGAACTCTAAAATCCATACTGAAAATATTGACGCAATGGCGCGCGACGGCATGATGTTTACCGACGCACATGCGTCCTCGTCGGTTTGCACGCCGTCGCGCTATGGCCTGCTCACGGGGCGTTACAATTGGCGTTCGCGGCTGAAGCGCGGAATCATTTCCGGCGAAGCTGCGCCGCTTATTGAAGAGGGCAGGCTTACCTTGGGCTCTTTGCTTCAGAAACAGGGCTATCGTACGGCTGTCGTTGGAAAATGGCATTTGGGCTTGGACTGGATTTGCACTGATGGGAAAAAGCTTTTTGAGAACCCCACCTCGACGAAGCGCAGCGAAGCTGACATTGATTTTACAGCCAAGATTCAAAACGGACCGAACACCCGCGGCTTTGATTATTTCTACGGCATGACCGCTTCTCTGAACCAAGCGCCCTATGTCACAATTGAGAATGACCGCCCTGAGCAAATTCCGGACCACTACATCGGAACAACCGAGCACGACCCCTATAGGCCGGGTGGCGTTGGGATTGACAACGTGGTCTATGGGCTTTGCGCGCCAGATTTTGACATGCAGAAGATTGTGCCTATGATGCACGAAAAGGTGCTGGAGCTTGTGGATGAGTTTGCCAAGGGCGATGAGCCATTTTTCATTTATTCTCCAACGCCTGCGGTGCATTCGCCGCTGGTTCCCGCAGACGAATTTGTTGGAAAGTCCGGCATTGGGCCTTACGGCGATTTTGTGCTTCAGGTGGACCATTTCATCGGGGAGCTGAACGCCAAGCTTGAGGCCTTGGGCATTGCCGACAGCACTATTGTTATTTTTACTAGCGACAATGGCTGCTCCACGGTTGTGGATATGCCAAGGCTTGCCGAATTGGGGCACCATCCGAGCTATGTTTTTCGCGGCTCCAAAAGCGACATTTGGGAGGGGGGACATCGCGTGCCCTTCATCGTCAAGTGGCCTGAGGCTATTAAAAAAAATCAAAAAAGCGACCAATATATATGCCTGACCGATATGTTTGCGACGTTTGGCGAAATTGTTGGCTATGACTACGGCGACAGCGCGGGCGAGGACAGCGTATCGAACCTTCCCATATGGCTTGGAGAGGATTGGCAGGTGCGCGAGAACGTGATTCATCATTCCCGCGACGGCTGTTTTTCAATCCGCAGGGGGAACTGGAAGCTGGAGTTGTGCACCGGCTCCGGCGGCAGGTCGTTCCCGTCGGATGGACGCGACGATGTGAGTGACCTCGCGCCCGTGCAGCTGTACGATTTGAGCCGCGATATCGGTGAGCAGGAGAACCTGTGCGAAAAGTATCCCGAGGTGGTGAAGCAGCTGCGCGACATAGTTGTTTCATACATTGTGTCCGGCAGGTCTACACCCGGCGCGGACCAGAAAAATCATTCCCATAATTCCGTATGGCCTGGACTGAACTGGTTGAATTTATAATAAAGGAGTGGCGACGATGCCTCCAATCAGCCTTTTAATTAAGCCAGCATCCGGCTTGTGCGATCTTAGTTGTGAGTATTGCTTTTACTGCGATGTCATGAAAAACCGAGAGCTTGAAAACCGTGGAATTATGCGCTGCGATACGCTTGAGGCTGTAATTGAAAAGGCGCTTTCCTTCGCGGAGGGAACCTGCACAATTGGTTATCAGGGTGGAGAGCCGACGCTGGCGGGTCTGGATTTTTTCATGCGTTCCGTGGAGATTCAGCGCAAGTACAATACAAAAAATATTGTTATTGAGAACACTATTCAGACAAACGGCTACGCTATCACCGAGGAGTGGGCGAGGTTTTTCGCAGAAAATGATTTTCTGGTTGGGCTGTCGTTGGATGGTATTAAAAAAACCAACGATGCGTACAGAAAAACGCCAAGCGGCGGTGTCACATTCGAGCACATCATGAAGACGGTCTCATTGTTTGACCGCTTTGAGGTGCAGTATAACATTCTTACGGTATTAAACAGACGTACGGCCGAAAATGTGCGGCGGATCTATGAGTTTTATAAGAAGTGCAATTTCAAATATTTGCAGTTTATCCCCTGCCTTGATCCGCTGTCGGAGGAGGCAGGCGTGCGCAAATATTCGCTGAGCCCAAAGCTGTACGGTGAGGCTTTATGTGAGCTTTTTGATTTGTGGCATGCGGATTTGCTTGAGGATCGGCAGCCGTATATCCGTATGTTTGAAAACTACATTTCTATTTTGTGCGGATTGCAGCCGGAATCATGCGATATGCGCGGTGTCTGCGGCAAACAGTATGTTGTTGAGGCTGACGGAACCGTTTATCCATGTGATTTTTATGTGTTGGACGAGTATTGCATGGGAAATCTCAGCGTCGATGATTTTCCTGCGCTTGACAAGAGGCGCGGCGAGCTGCGCTTTGTTGAGCAGTCTGTTTCCTTGCCAAAGAAATGCGATGCCTGCGAGTATCGCCCATTGTGCCGCGGCGGCTGTCACAGGCACAGAATCCATTCAGAAGGGCAGAACTATTTCTGCCCTTCATATCGCATTTTCTTTGCGCACGCATTGGATAGGCTGCGCGCTGTTTCCGATGTTATCAAAGAGGAAATGCGCTTTTAATTCTTGCATTTGGGAGGATATTATTAGTGATCTATTTCATACTTTCCCTACTCGCAACCACGCTGGGTGCGATGGTGGGTATTGGGGGCGGAATTATCATCCGCCCCGTACTGGCTGCGCTCTCCGTCGCGAAGGGGCTTGCGTCGTTCACCTCGGCGCTCGCTGTGCTCGTCATGGCGATTGTCACCACAGTCAACTATAAACGCAAGGGAGCTAAGCTTGATCTGCGTGATAATATGCCCGTCGCAGTGGGTAGTGTTGCGGGTGGATTCATGGGCGGGAGCCTGATGGCGATGGTGTCTACCCAAGTTATAAATGTTTCACTTGTGTGCGCACTCGTGCTGGTGATAATCATCGTCATGTTTCGCGATAAAATGCCCCGAATAAAGGTGAAAAACACTGGCCTTGCGATGTTTATAGGCCTTTGCACCGGAGCACTATCAGGCTTTTTTGGCATAGGGGGCGGACCGTTCCAGGTCGCGGCGCTTATGCTGTTTTTCTCACTCTCAGCAAGAGACGCCGCTGCGTCGAGCATTCTTATAACGCTCTGCACAACCGCAAGCTCACTTATTCGCTACACTATTTTGGGGTACGCCGATTTTTCCCTTGCTATTTATACGGTTCCGGCGGCAGTCATAGGCGGACTGCTGGGTAGCCAAATCAATCGGAAGTTAAATGACCATCAGACTTCGGTTGTCTTTGCTATTACAATTATTGGCATAATTGCGCTGCAGATGTGGACGATTATCGGTTAAGGCGTTGCCACACCAGCGTTCTGAAGATCATAGATAAAATGCTATGATGAATATAGTGATTTTGGTATTTGCCGTTTGTGACAACACGTGATATTCTTGAATAAATCGTAGTTGAGCGCTGTATTAATTATGTAATTTGCACAAAAAATCAGCAAGAACATGTTGCCTATGTTAAACTGGCAGTTAATTTCTCGAATAGGGGGAGGTAAGGCGAGAAAAATAGATGGAAAAGCTCTATTTCCCATAGTCATTAACCTATGGGGGATCCATAAACGCTAAAAATCAAAAGGAGAAAGATAAACATGAAGAGAATACTCATATCACTTATGCTGGTTGTAGTATTACTGCTTGCGGCATGTGGCAACTCAAATACTAACACAAACACTAACACAAATTCCCCAAATGCCAACACTACCGTCCCAGGTGGCAACAGCATAACAGCCACAGAAACAGCCGATTCAATGACCTTCGCGCTAAAGAACAACTCTTGGGACGTAGCGCCATGGAAGGGAGCCGGCAGCTCAGGTCTCGCAATGTACCATCAGCTATACGGCAGCCTGCTGGCGTCTCAGGAATTCGGCACGCCCCTTGATGAAATGCAGTTAGAGATGGCAAAGTCGGTTGCTTTTTCTGACGACAACCTGACTGCCACGATTGAGCTGTATGACTATATTGTCGACTCCAAGGGTAACACCATCACTGCGAGTGATGTTGTTTTCTCGTACAATATGGCTCCAACGGTCAACGGACTATTCGCCCATGTTGATTATCTGGAGTCTATCATAGCCACCGGAACCTACACCGTCGAGATGAAGGTCGGCTCGGCTGGTGCCGGCATTTGGGAGAACATCCTTGCTTACTGCCCGGTGGTCAGTCAGAGCTGGTACGAGGGTGCGTCTAATGAAGAGAAGAGTAACAACCCCGCCACTACCGGCGCATACCGGGTTGCCAGTAACTCCGCCGGAACCTCCTGCACCTTTGAAGCTATCGAGGACTTCTGGCAGATAGACGAACTAAGAAACGTTTATCAGCTGGCTAACGTCAAGACCATCAACTATATCTGCATCGCTGAAGACGTTATGCGCACAATTGCCCTGGAGAACGGCGAAATTGACGCGTGCATCATTCTCAACACCGATTTCTCGAAGTTCGAAGGCAATTCCGATTATAACTACTTCAAGTTCCAGCAGACAAACCCATCCAACCTGGTATTCAACTGCTCTGAAGGCAGCATCTTTGCAGACGTTGCAATGAGAAAAGCGATTCTTTACGCTATAGACTTTGATCAGGTTATGGCAGCTGCCGACAACATCCCTGGAGTAGCCGGCGTACGCGGCCACGATGTGGCTCCTCCCGGCTGCAGTGATTACGATGAAGCGTGGGACGCTGAAGCATATTACGAGTATAATGTAGAGCTAGCCAAGCAGTATCTTGCCGAAGCCGGATACAGCGAGAACAGTGGCCTGAAGATCCACTATATGACAAAGAACCAGGCTTCTCAGAAGTCGGCAGCGACCGTTATTCAGAGCTATCTGGCTGCCATCGGCATCGAGCTTGTCATTGACGCTTATGATCAGGCGCTGCAGACCGCTTATCTATCTGAGCCCGACCAGTGGGATATGACCGTGATTAACACCTCATCGACAGCAGGCTATGTCACCGACGTATGGTCCTATCTGTTTGGGCCGTACGGTGATTATGGCACCATCGGCGCCATTCAAAACGACGCTGAGCTGACCCGGCTGCTCGACGATGCGATAAACATCCATGACGCAGCTTCTATCAACGCATTCCGTGACTATTACATGGAACAGGCTTATGCCATAAATATGTGGAATCAGGAAGGATACATCGTTACACAAAGCGGCATCACAGGTATTCAATTTGACTTCCTGGTGAACCCAGCGCTCAATGCAACCACCTTCTCTAGCGACTATTCTAGCGTGGTACGCTAAGCCTGTAGGCACAGAAAAAATGTCCGTTCCTTTGTCTGACGCACTAATCGGTGTCAGGCAAAGGAATCAAAACAGGAGGCAGAGCCCATAAGAAGGGATTTTCTTAGGCGCTGTTCTGAGAAGGAGGAAAACTAGAGATGATAAAGTTCATCTTAAAACGCTTGCTAATGATGATACCAATCCTGCTTGCAGTTTCAGTCATCATCTTCACACTAATGTATTTCGTGCCAGGAGACCCCGCATCCATATCAACAGGCGGGGAGAAGGTTTCGGCGGAGCAGCTTGACGCCATTCGTGAGTCCATGGGACTTAACAGGTCATACATCGAACGGTTGGTCGAGTATGTCGGGAATGTCTTTTTACGGTTAGACTTCGGCACCTCGTACACATACGGCACGCCTGTTGGACCAGAGCTTTTGTCCCGTTTTTGGAATACCGCTTACATTGGATTTATCAGTTTAATTCTAATGATGGTTGTGGGAATACCGGTCGGAGTTCGCTCCGCCGTCCACGCAAACAAGCCGGAGGATCGCGTGTCCATGTTTACGACCCTGCTGTTTAACTCGATGCCTCCGTTTTGGCTCGCACTGCTGTTAGTTTTGCTGTTTTCACTAAATCTCGGCTGGCTGCCGTCTACCGGAGCGAAGTCCTTTAAGTACTTCATCCTCCCGTCACTTTCCGTGGCCCTCGGCAGCATCGCGGGAATTGCAAGGCAAACCCGTTCGAGTATGCTGGAAGTTATTCGCTCAGATTATGTTACAACGGCCCGCGCTAAGGGCCTTTCAGAGAGAAAGGTTGTTTATGGAAACGCGCTTCCCAATGCGCTAATCCCCATCATCACCGTTTGTGGCAACCAGTTCGGAAAAATGCTCGGCGGCGTTGTTGTCATCGAAACAATCTTCTCTATCCCGGGACTTGGCGTATACATGATAAACGGCATTAATAACCGCGATTATAACGTTGTGCAGGGCGCCCTGCTTGTCATAGCACTTATGTTTAGCGTGATTATGCTGATTACTGACCTCGTTTATGCTTACGTAGATCCGCGCATAAAGGCCCGGTATATGAAATCAAAGAAGAAAATGGATTACTCAACGGATAAAGTGGTGGGTGATGCAGATGCGTAAAATATTAACTGAGAAGCATGCTATTAAAGGCGAGCGCGAGGATAGGAGCAAGAAGGTTGGCTCTTTGCCCTACATTTGGAAGCGAATTTGCAAAAATCCCGGTGCCATGATGGGTATAATCCTGCTTTGCCTTATCGTGCTGATGAGCATATTGGCCCCATTTATTCTGAAGTATGATTACATGACAGTGAACCTTGCTAACAAATTTGCGCTGCCCTCCTGGGAGCATCCCTTCGGCTGCGATGAGCTGGGGCGCGATATCATGGCACGCGTGTTCGTCGGTGCACGCTACACACTGAGCATCGGCGTTGGAGCGGTTGCAATTTCGACAACCTTGGGTATTTTAATTGGTGCGGTTTCCGGATATTTCGGAGGCAAGATTGACAGCATTCTCATGCGCATACTTGACGTAATTCAGGCGTTCCCCGCATTGGTGCTCGCCATCGCTATATCGACCGCGCTGGGACAGGGAATTGCGAACTGTATATACGCAATCGGATTAGCGTACATGCCAACCTTTGCTCGATTGATGCGGGCAAACATACTCTCAATCCGCGGCTCGGAATTCATTGAGGCAGCGACTGCTATCAATTGCTCCACTTCAAGAATTATTTTCAAACATGTAATTCCGAATACAATTTCTCCGCTCATTGTTCAAGTCTCCATGTCGCTTGCGAACGCCGGACTCTCCGCTGCGGCTATGAGCTTCTTAGGACTTGGCGTGCGCGAGCCGTATCCGGAATGGGGAACCATGATTTCGTCGGCACGGACTTTCATTCGCGACTACCCGCACATGGTCATTATTCCGGGTCTCTTTATAATGATTTCAGTTCTTAGCTTTAACCTTATCGGAGATTCCGTCCGTGATGCTCTTGATCCGAAGATGAGAGACTGATGCTAATCTTGAATGACGAAGGAGAATATCAGTATGAATAGCACAGAACAAAACACGGAATTACTTTCCGTACGCAATCTTGCCGTCGAATATAGCTCGGGTGGTGTTCCGGTGCATGCGGTTAACGGAGTCTCATTCGACATTGAGGTAGGCCAAGCGCTTGGTCTCGTCGGAGAAACCGGCGCGGGAAAAACGACCATTGCCAAGACCATCATGCGAATCCTGCCTGACCATTCCGTCAAGGACGTTAGTGGAGAAATTCTCTTCAAGGGCGAAAATATACTCACCATGTCCGAGCCTGTCATGCGCACTCTGCGCGGCGGAAAAATATCCATGATTTTTCAGGACCCTATGACCGCGCTAAACCCGGTTAAAACAGTCTCGGCTCAGATTGCCGAATCCATAATTCAGCACCAGGGCGTGGACAAAAAAGAAGCGCACAAAATAGCGACTGATATATTGGAGCTTGTAGGAATATCTGCCGACCGCGCTGATGAGTACCCCCATCAGTTTTCAGGCGGTATGAAGCAGCGCGTGGTTATTGCAATTGCCATCGCTTGTAACCCGGAACTGATTATTGCAGACGAGCCGACCACGGCGCTTGATGTTACGATTCAGGCGCAGGTTCTGGAACTAATCGCAAAGCTGCGTCGGGAGTTGAAAACATCTCTAATTCTTATCACGCATGACTTCGGCATTGTTGCGGAAATATGCGACGCTGTTGCGGTTGTGTACGCTGGGGAGATTATCGAAAGCGGCAGCAAGGAGGATATCTTCGATCATCCTACGCATCCCTACACGAGGGGACTATTTGCCGCATTGCCGGATATGTACAAGGATGTCGAACGCCTATCGCCAGTTGACGGGCTGCCTCCTGACCCTACGGAGCTTCCGCCCGGATGCTCGTTCAATCCACGCTGCAAGTTTGCAGGCGATGAGTGTTGTGAAGAAGAAATTGAGATCGTTCAGATAAGCCCGGGGCATTACTGCCGCTGTTGCAGAATCAATTCATTGGGGGGTGGAGAATAATGGCTAACTTAATTGAATGCAAAAACATAAAAAAGCATTTCTCCACGCCAAAGGGAACTGTGCACGCTGTTGATGATGTTTCGCTCGAAATCCAAGAAGGCAGCACGATGGGGCTTGTCGGCGAATCGGGATGCGGAAAGTCCACCTTGGGCCGTACGCTCATCCATTTACAAGAGAGCACGGACGGGCAAATTATTTTCGAGGGCGAGGATATAACGAAGCGGAATAAAAAGCAGTTAAAATCGCTTAGAGAAGATATGCAGCTTATATTCCAGGACCCGTTTTCGTCTCTGAATCCGAGAATGACCGTGAAATCGACCATTCAGGAGCCACTGTCCATTTCCAAAAAATACAACGCCGAAGAGTTTGAGGAAGAGACATATAGATTGATGGACCTAGTAGGTATTGAACGGCGCCTGAAATATTCTTACCCGCATGAACTTGACGGCGGACGCCGCCAACGCGTCGGGATTGCCCGCGCCTTGGCAGTCAACCCTAAGTTTATCGTCTGTGACGAACCTGTTTCCGCGCTTGACGTGTCTATTCAGGCACAGATTCTGAATCTGCTAAAAGACCTTCAGAAAGAGCGCGGATTGACATATCTATTTGTCACCCACAACCTATCCGTTGTTAGGCACATTTCAGACCATATCTGTGTAATGTATCTAGGACAGCTTGTCGAAAGATGCCCGACGAAGCAGTTTTTTGAAAAGCAGCTTCATCCATATTCGAAGGCTTTGATTTCCGCTGTTCCGTCCACAGATATACACCATAGAAGAGCGCGCATTATCCTCAAGGGAGAAATCAACTCTCCGATTAATCCAAAGCCGGGTTGCAGGTTTGCCAAACGGTGCGTTTATGCCGATGAGCGCTGCTACCAGCCTATTCCCCTAGCGGAAATCACACCGGGCCATTATGTGGCCTGCTGCAAGGCAAAAGAAATCAATAGTCTCTAAAAAAGCTGCCGGGAATTACTCCGGCAGCCTGTATAAAAAAGATAAATTTATCTAATTTGTGCCCGTAAATGTCATGCCACGAAGGATATCCAAGAAGTCCACAGCAGCTTCAGAGAGATTATGGTTTTTGCGATAAATTACAATAACGTTGCGGCGCTCATAGTCTTGGTTTAGGCTATACACTACAACCTTTGGGTTATTGTTCGCGAAATCTATCGTGCTCGCTGGCAGGATTGTCACGCCAATACCTGCAAGCACAAGTGCCCGGCACATTTCCGGACTGCCGCTTTCCACTGCTATCTTCGGGTGGAAACCATCTCTCCAGCACAGGTCGTGCAGCAGAAGGCGGGTGTAGTAACCCTCGCTAACCACAACAAACGGCAGGTCCTGAAACTCCCCAAGAGAAACAGTCGGATGCGAACGGTTTCCTTCCGGCTCGGCTATGGTGACCTCTTTATTTATTGGAAACCCCGACGGCACGACAAGGAGCGTCTCCTCTTCCTTGAGGATTGTAACGGAATTATACTTGCTTTCATCAACTGGACCGAGAGCCAGGCAAAGATCAAGTTCCCCACTATCAACGCTTTTTAGAATTTGGCCATGCTTTAGCTCCCGCAGGGTAATCTCATACTTCGGGTGCTTATTGCGAAACTGTTTGACAGCCCGTGGCAGAATGCTCTGTCCGCGGTGCGCTGTCGCTCCGACCACAATACGGCCGTATTCCTGCTCGTCGCCCATATTCTGAAGGCGCCTTTCGGTTTGCATTTCCAGAGCCAGCACTCTCTGTGCCATTTGTACATACTCTTCCCCTGCCGGCGTGAGCCGCAAGGGAGTGACTGACCGGTCAAAAAGCTCTCTCCCCAGCCTGTGCTCGAGCTTACTTATAAATATGCTGAGCGATGGCTGGGCAATTATCAGTTTATTAGCGGCTTTTGTGAAGCTGCGCTCTTCTGCAACCATCAATACGTATTGCAATTCGCGTGAGTTCATTTTCCTATGTCCCCCGAATACTTCAGTGTATTCTATCAAATTAATCATGTAAACGCTATAGCCTTGCCTATATAAAATGAAATACAGGAGAAATTATATGAAAGAATGCGTTTTTATTAGCAGCTGGTCGCTGCAAGTGCCGCCCCCGGCAACATGCGGTATCGGCCAGTATGAGTTCAATACAGACACAGGCGAACTTACTCCAATCAGAGTATTCAAAGATATGCCAAAGCTAAGCGTTTCCTGCATCGACGCAAGCCGCAATATCCTATACGTCCTGGACGAAAGCTGTGATTTGCCCTCCTTTGGGGTCGGCGGAGGCGGAAGCGTCTATGCGTTCAAGCTCGACCCCGAAACAGGAAATAGCGTACAGATTAGCTGTGAGCCTACGATGAGCCCGTATCCCGCCTATCTTTCGCTGGATACTGCGGGTAAATATCTGGTCGTCGCAAACCACGCGACGCATTCCTACATTACAAAAGTAAGGCAGGACGACGCGGGAGATTATTATCCAACTGTCGAGTTCGATGATTCCCTGGTCACCCTGTTCGCAATCAACGAGGACGGCTCCATTGGCAAGGTCTTAGACGTAGCTAAGCACACGGGACGTGGCCCTAGCGAGAGGCAGAGAAATCCTCATCCTCATTCGGCAATGATGTCTCCCTCGGGGAACCTGTTCGCCGTGTGTGACAAGGGAAACGACGGCGTGTACATGTATAAAATTGACCGTGAAAACAACAAGCTTGTCGCAAGCGAGCCCTATATGGCAAAGCCCGGATCAATGCCGAGGTACTGCGTTTTCCATCCAACGAAACCATTTTTCTATCACAACAACGAGAGCAACATGTTCGTTTCCGCGTACACATACGATGAGGATGGCAAGCTGACCTCCATAGGCGATTTCTGCGCGCTTGAGGAAGAGTGTGCGGCTGAGCAGCAGGGTCTTACTATGCATCCGAGCGGCAAGTATTTATTTGACATTCTCAAGGTGCCAAAGATGGTCGCTATGTATGAAATCGACCCGGAAAACGGTTCGCTCACGCTGAAACAAAACTATCCGCTTCCTTACGAATGGCCGAGAGGCTCCACCCTTTCGCCTGACGGGCGCTTCCTTCTAATTTCATGTGCACTTGGAGATAAAGTAGTAGTGCTTTCTGTCGGTGAAGATGGTATACTATCCCCAACAGGAATCGAACAAAAACACACAGGCGCGGCACACGTCACGTTCTGGAAACCATAAATAAGGGGAGGAAAGAAATAATAGTTGACATCAACA
>Ga0153972_1000422_pt1 | contig 13455 bp, 14 predicted proteins | sample TSGA056MetaG_FD_104732 | JGI IMG/M metagenome (GOLD analysis project Ga0153972, IMG submission 104732) | Attine ant fungus gardens microbial communities from Georgia, USA - TSGA056 MetaG | ecosystem: Host-associated > Fungi > Mycelium > Unclassified | place: USA: Georgia, George L Smith State...
TCTACGATGGTAGTGATAAAGGGGCTGGACATAACCGCCGGGTCAAAGCCCAGCCGCTTTGACAGCATGGGCAGCAAGCACCCCACCGTCTTTGCCGCAAATACGGTCACAACCAGGGTCAGGCAGACCACCAGTGCAACAGGAACGCTCACCCGGTCAAAGAGCATCAGCTTTACGAAGTTGGCCGCGGCAAGCGTGACCCCGCAGAGGACGGCCACCTGCATTTCCTTCCACAGCACCTTGAACAGGTCCCGGAACGCGATCTCGTTCAGGCTCATACCGCGGATTATGGTAACGGAGGACTGGCTCCCGCTGTTTCCCGCCGTATCCATGAGCATGGGAATAAAGGCGGTCAGGGCCACATAGGCCTCCAGCGCCGCCTCAAAGCCGGTAATGATCATACCAGTAAAAGTGGCGGAAATCATCAGCAGCAGCAGCCAAGGGATCCGGGCCTTCCACAACTCGAACACGCTGTTTTTCATATAAGGCTTTTCCGTGGGGACGATGGCGGCCATCTTTTCGATGTCCTCCGTGGCCTCCTTTTCGATAACGTCCAGCACGTCGTCCACGGTCACGATCCCCACAAGCCGCCGCTCGTGGTCCACCACCGGAACAATGAGCAGGTCGTATTTGGAAAACAGCTCCGCAACCTCCTCCTGGTCGTCCGTGGTTACGGCGAAGACCACCTGGCCGTCCATAATTTCCGCGATCTTTTTGTCGTAATCCGTAAGCAGCAGATCCTTGACCGTGACGACGCCTTCCAGCTTCCGGTCGGCACTGGTGACAAAGCAGGTATAAATGGTCTCCATGCCCGCCCCCACCTTCCGGATCCGGTCGAAGGACTGGCCGACACTCATGCCTTTTTTTAAATCAATAAATTCAGCAGTCATTATGCTGCCTGCCGAATTTTCCGGATATTTTAAAAATTGGTTGATCAGGGCCCGAGTCTCGCCCTTGGCGTTCCGCATGACCCGCTTGACCACGTTGGAAGGCAGTTCCTCCAGGAGATCCACCGCGTCATCCACATACAGCTCCTCGATGATATCCGAAAGCTCCGCATCCGTGATGGAGTTGATGATATGCTCCTGCCGGTCAATATCCAGATGGGCGAATACCTCCGCCGCCTGCTCCTTGGAAAGCAGCCTGAAAAGCATCGCCAGCTCTTTTTGGGGCAGTTCCTCCAGGAACGCGGCCACATCTACCTCGTTCAACTGCTCCAGGTACGCCTTCAGCTCTTTCATGTGACGGCTTTCCAGCAATGCCGTCAGCTCCTCGAACAGTGCTTTCAACTCTTTTTTTTCCATGCTTCTGTCCTCCTGTTCTATTTTTAACCAGCCGGACCCGGCATATGCGCAAGGCCCGGCTCCGGGACAGAAACGGACGGGCAATCAGCCCGGCAAACGCGCGAAAGGCGGAAAAAACCTGATTGCCGCCGCGTCTCCGATCCCAAGCCGTATGGGTATCTGACTGCCGCCTTCGTCCATTTTTCCCACCTCCATTCGAAATCATCCGTTTTTGTTTGACCTGTATCCAAGCGCTTAAGCGGCGGCCCGGACGGCCTATTTCTCCGGCTCGGCGCACTCCCCGGCTCCGCCGGTCAGGATATCCAGCCCGTGCGCCAAAGCAGGCAAAACCGCCAGCAGGTTCTCCTTGGCTGCCTTGGGACTGCCCGGCAGGTTCAAAATCAAAGTACCGCCCCGCAGGCCTGCCGCCGCCCTGGACAATATGGCCTTGGGCGTGATCTTCAGACTTGCCAGTCGCATGGCCTCCGGGATGCCGGGCGCCGGCCTGTCACAGACCGCCAGCGTAGCCTCCGGCGTTACGTCGCGGGGGGAAAAGCCGGTTCCGCCGGTCGTAACCACCAGGGCAAGCCTTTTTTCATCCGCGCAGGTGATAAGCGTTTGGGCAATCGTATCCTGATCGTCCGGAATCACCGTCTGGTAGGCTACCTGATATCCGGCTTCCTCCAGAAGCGCTGCCACCAGCGGCCCGCCCTTGTCCTCCCGCAGGCCCGCGGCGCCCTTGTCGCTTACGGTAATCACTGCCGCCTGATACATGTCGAATCCTCCTCCCGGATAAAGAGCCCGCTCTTTCCGCCGGACTTTTCCATGAGCCGAATATTGTCGATAACCATATCCCGCTGCACAGCCTTGCACATGTCATAAATGGTCAGCGCAGCCGCCGTGGCCGCCGTCAGCGCCTCCATTTCCACCCCCGTTGCCCCGGTGCAGGCGACAGATGCCTCGATTTCGATTGCGCTGTTTTCCGTATCGATGGAAAACCGGATGTCCGCGCCAGTAATGCCCACCGGATGGCACATGGGAATAAGCTGAGACGTGTTCTTTGCGGCCATAATCCCGGCAACCTGGGCCACGGCCAGCACATCCCCCTTTTTCATCCCGCCGCTTTGCACCAGGGCCAGCGTTTCCGGGCGCATCAGCACCCGGCCTCTCGCCACCGCGCGCCGCATGGTATCGGCCTTTTCGCTGACATCTACCATCCGCGCCCGGCCGGACTCGTTAAAGTGCGTCAATTCCATCGTTATCCTCCAATTTGGTGCATAGCCCGTACACTCTCACTGGCCCCCGTTTCGTTCATGTGATGGGACAGGGGCTTGTCCGCAATTCCGGCGGCAATGGCGTCCCGGAGTGCGCTTCCGGAAAGTCCCTTCAGGTTGATTTCGCTGCTGCTGTGGAGACAGGGCTTCAGCTTTCCGTCCGCCGTTATCCGAATCCGGTTGCAGCGGCCGCAGAAGTGACGGCTCATGGGACTGATCAGCCCGATGTTCCCCACGCTGTTTGGAAGACGGTAAATCCGCGCCACGCCGCCCTGCGTTTCCTCACAGGGGATCAGCTCCGGCGCCGCGGCCAGCACCACCTCCTCGCCGATAAATTTCCGCTTTTCCCAGTCCGCGCTGACACCGATGGGCATCAGCTCAATGAACCGGATTTGCAGCGGCATGTGCTGGGTCAGGGCGACAAAATCCGGAATCTCATCCCGGTTCATGTCCTCCATCAGCACCACATTGACTTTAACGGGCAGCAGCCCCGCCGAAAACGCCGCGGCAATCCCGTTCAGCACCCGGTCCAGCTTCCCGCCTCTCGTGATCTCCGTGTATCTGTCGGGCCGCAGGGTGTCCAGGCTGATGTTAACTCTGGTTACCCCCGCTTTCTTCAGCGCCGCCGCGTAATCCGACAGCAGCACGCCGTTTGTGGTTATACAAAGCTCCTGGAGGCCCGGAATCGCGCCCACACGGGCGCAAATATCCAGGATCCCTTTCCGGACAAGCGGCTCTCCGCCGGTTAATCGGATTTTTCTGATCCCAAGGAGCGTGCAGGCTCGGGCGATTTCCTCAATTTCTTCAACGGTGAGGATTTCCTTGTGGGCCTTTTTCTCAATCCCGTCGGCGGGCATACAATATTTGCAGCGTAAATTGCACAGGTCCGTTAAAGACAGGCGCAGATAACTGATTTCCCTTCCATGACAGTCCTTCATAAGTTTGCCTTCCTTTCTAATACGAATCTCCAGCCAAGGAGTCAAAATAAAATTTAAGAATATTTTTTGTCTGATAAGGCAGACGGCGCAGGGGGGCTTTTTGCCCTGCAAGGAGAATCACGCAGCTAGGCGGAAAATAGACTAAATTTTATCGGCTGCTTAGCGGGAAATTTGTATTACTACTCCACGGAAATATAATAATAGTAAACCGGCTGTCCGCCCCAGACGAGGTTGACCTCAGCCTCCGGGAGCGCCGCCGTCATGATTTCGGCGCAGCGTGCCGCCGCCTGCTCTTCTACGTCCTGCCCATAAAAAATGGTCACGATTTCCGGAGAAAGGGGCTTGATTGCGGCCGCGGTTTCCCGAATCAGCGCTTCAATGTCCCCTCCGCTGCCGAGCAGGTCGTTTTCCAGAAGGGCCAGGTACTCGCCGCTTCGGAGCCGCCTGCCGTCAAAAACGGAGTCCCGGGAGGCGTAGGTAATCTGGGCCGTGCGGACGGCCTGGGCCGCCTCGGTCATCCGGGCGGTGTTTTCAGCTTCATCCGCGTCGGACTCCAGCGCGAGAAGCGCCATGATGCCCTGGGGGATCGTTTTTGTGGGGATAATTACCACCCTCTTTTCTGAAAGCGGAACGCACTGCTGGGCCGCCATGATAATGTTTTTGTTGTTGGGGAGCACATAAACGATCTTCGCCGGCGTCCGTTCGATGGCCTTTATGATATCCTCCGTGGAGGGGTTCATCGTCTGCCCGCCGGTAATGATCCGATCCGCGCCCAGATCCCGGAACACCTCGTCCAGCCCTTGGCCTGCGCTGACCACCACCGCGCCGTAGTTCTTTTCGGGGGTCGGAAATAGCTGCCCTTCCTGCTTTGCGGGCGGTTCCACAGCCAGCGCTTCCGTATGCTGCTCCTTCATGTTTTCGATCTTTACCGTCAAGAGCGCACCATAGGTCAGTGCCTCTGTCAGCACCGCGCCGGGGGCGTTGGTGTGTACATGCACCTTCACAAGCGCGTCGTCTTCCACCACGACGGCGCTGTCCCCGATCCCGTCCAAAAACCCCCGGAGCCGGTCCGGATCCTTCGCATTCTCTCGGCTGACAATGAATTCCGTGCAATAGGCAAAGCGGATTTCCTCCGACCGAAACGCGGAAAAATCCGCCTTTTCCGCTCGGGGCGCCGCCGTCTGCTCCGGCGCGTTTTCGATCAAAACACCCTGAAGGGCGCGGTGCATTCCCTCCAGAATGATCAGGTAGCCCTTCGCGCCGGCGTCAACCACGCCGGCCTTTTGCAGCACAGGATTCTGGTGGACGGTTTCGGCCAGGGCTTCGTATCCGGTCCTGATCGCATGTTCCAACACCAGTTCCACATCCGTCTCGTCCGCAGCGCATTCAGCGGCGGCATTCGCCGCCACCCGGGAAACGGTCAGGATCGTTCCCTCCGCCGGCTTCATGACCGCCCGGTACGCGGCCCCTACGCCCTCCGTCAGGGCCTGAGCAAACTCCATCGCGTCCGCCTGCCGCTTTTCCTTCAGGGACTTGGCCACGCCCCGGAACAGCAGGGATAAAATCACACCGGAATTCCCTCTTGCCCCCCGCAAAAGCGCCGCCGCCGCCTGGGCGGCCGCCTGGCCCACGTGCTCGGGCGCGGAAGCTGTCAGCTGCGCCGCGGCCGCCTCCATCGTCATGGTCATATTCGTCCCCGTATCCCCGTCCGGTACGGGGAATACATTCAGCTCGTTAATTTCCTGCTTCACATCCCGAATCGCGGCGGCCGCGTTCAGGATCATATTCCTGAAATCCGTGCCGCTAATCATGTTCTTCAATATCCTGGTACCTCCGTCCGCCCTATTCCACAAGCATGGAGTCGACAAACACATCTACGCTTCTGACCTGAACGCCTGTGGCGTTTTCAACCTTGTAGCGAACCTCGCTGATGATGCTTTTTGTCAGTGCCGCGATGTTCACGCCGTACTCTACCACGATATGCAACTCGATGGTAATCTCGCCGCCCTCGTCCAAAGTTACGAGCACACCCTTTCCCATCGCCTCCCGCTTGAGCAGGTGGACAAGCCCGTCGCTTACGGAACGCATGGCCATGCCTTTTACGCCGAAGCAGTTCGCGGCCGCCGCCCCCGCAAGGGTCGTCAGGACGTCGTTGGCAATGCGGATTTCGCCCCTGTCAGTCGTAATACTCACCATAATGATCGCTCCGTTTCCCATGTCGGTTTTTCAATTGGATAATTATATTATACTTTTTTAAAAACCACAAGTCAAATCGCAAAATCTTACACGGCGACAATTTTCCTCAGCGTCCAAAATTATGCATTTACAGCTTGAAACCTTTTATGGATTTTAGTATAATCTGAAACGTAGGGTATGCAATCGGTCAATCTGCATACAACCGAATCAGTAGGAGGAGTTCCGGAATGAGATTATTGACAAGATCGGATTTTGACGGTTTGGCCTGCGCGGCGCTGCTAAAGGATTTTGGTATTATTGATCACTGGAAATTTGTTCATCCAAAGGATATCCAGGACGGCCTTGTGGAGGTCGGGGATCAGGACGTATTGGCCAATATCCCCTATGTCAAGGGCTGCAAAATGTGGTTTGACCATCACTCCAGCGAATCGGAGCGGCTGGGCAACAACGTCGAGTTTGAGGGCGAGAGCCGAATCGCGCCCAGTGCCGCCAGGGTTATTTATGAATATTATGGCGGAAAGGAAAAGCATCCCCATTTTGAAAACATGGTGACCGCCGTAGATAAGGTCGATTTTGCCGATTTAACGGCGGACGAAATCCTGAATCCGACAGGCTGGATCCTCTTGGGCTTTATTATGGACCCAAGAACCGGGCTCGGCAGGTTCCGGAACTTCAGGATCAGCAATTACGAGCTTATGGAACTGCTCATCGAGGAATGCAGAACCAAGAACATTGATGAAATTCTTGCGCTGCCCGACGTCAAGGATCGGATCGCCCTTTACTTCGAGCAGGACGCGCTGTTCCGGGATATGCTTTTGAATCATACAAGAACGGACGGGAACGTGATCATTACCGACCTGAGAAACGTCGATACAATTTACACCGGCAATCGGTTTGTGATCTACAGCCTGTTTCCTGAGCAGAATATCTCCATCTGGGTAGTAGACGGACGGCAAAAGCTGAACTGCCCCATTGCGGTGGGCCACAGCATATTGAACAGGACTTCAAAAACAAACGTCGGCAAGCTTCTGCTGAAATACGGCGGGGGCGGCCACGATCAGGTCGGGACCTGTCAGGTCGATTACGACGACGCCGACAGGGCAATCGCCGAATTGATCTCTCAAATGAAATCCGACGGATAAGCGCGCCGCCAAACGAAATCGCCGCCCCGGACAAGTCCCGGGGCGGCGATTTCGTTGTGGGGCGGGGCGATCTCTTTATTCCAAATACGCCAGCGGGTTCACCGGCGTTCCGTCTATGCGGAGCTCAAAGTGCAGGTGGTATCCGGTGGCTGTGCCGGTCATGCCCACACGGCCGATCAACTGGCCCTGGTAGACCAGATCCCCTTCGGGCACATCGATTCCGCTTAAATGGGCATAATAGGTGACGTCCCCGTTGTCGTGCTGAACCTGGATCAGGTTTCCATAACCGTCCGACCAGCCGGAGAAAATTACCTGGCCGCCGTCCGCTGCATAAACGTATTCGCCGGACGGCGCGGCAATGTCAAGGCCCTTGTGGTTGGACGAGCCGACGCTGACGTTTCGGGGCCCGAAGCTTGAAGATACCGTCCCCGCCACCGGCCACAGATAAATCCCCGTGGATGCGGTGACGGGCTTTTCAGCCGTCCCCTGGTAAATGACCTCTGTGACCGGCTCCGCCGTCACCGTTTCCCGCAAAACCTCCCGGCTTTGCTCCTGTCCGTTCACGTAGGTGATCCGAACGGTTATGAGGATTTCCCCGTCCTGACCGGGCTGGGCGACCTGTTCCTCGCCGATGTAGAGCGTGTCGTCCTGTACATACGAGGTGTCATAGGGAGCCGCCTCCGTATAGGCAACCTCGTCAACGGTTTCCACCGGAAGACCTTCCAGCAGTGTTCGCAGCGCATCCCCGTCCAGCACGCCCTCCTTGTCCGCGTACCGGTATTCATATTGAAACGACGGCAGATAGACCGCGGACACAGTGTCCGGGCCGCGCAGCGTATCTAGGTGCGCCTCCATAGCGGTATGCAGCTGCTCCAAATTGGATACGCTGCCTGCCTCCACGCCGTCTATGTATAAAACAAACTGCTTTTCAACCTCGTCAATCCCTGCATAGATGGCCTTGGTCATTTTCGCCTCCGACGACGACATTTGCCGCGGCGTTACGCTGAGCCGACAAGAAATCCGGTCGGACAGGGTGTATTCACGGCCCAAAAGCGCCGATACCGTACCCTCCACGGACGTCACAAGCGCATCCAGCTCCTCCTGGCTCTCAACCGTCCCGATTTCCGTCCCATCCATCAATACGGCCAGCTCCAGGCTGTAGGCGGCGGCAAACTGCGCCGCCGCGCAGAACATGAGCGCCAACACAATGCCACAGGTCACGAGCCGCCGCTGTATATGCCTCGGGGTAATCCGGCGTGCCTGCACTGGAACGGCAGCGCGTAGTCTTGTGTTCCTCACAAATGCACCTCCTTCTGGTTACAAAATAATACAAAGGTTACAAACCGGTAACAATCGCTATGATACACCCATCCCGCCGTCCTGTCAACAGCTTCGTGAAAACTAGACAGGCTTTGACAGAAGGTTTGTACCTTCACGCCGCCGGCGCCTGATCGCGAATTAAGGACATCCCTAATAAAAGCAAGCCTGATTCGTACTGTCGTAATATTTCGGCGGTACCGCAAATATACTTGTACAAAAAAGTAGGAGGCTGCGATTATGGCGCATGAAGAAAAATACAAGACGGAGCTGCCCCACAACGTGATTATGGAGGGCAGGGAAAAACTATCTGTTTCCGGTGTGGAGGATGTGGAAAGCTTTGACGAGGAGACAATCGTCCTGCATACCACGAAGGGCCTGCTTGTGGTTCGGGGTAAGGAGCTGCACATTGAGAAGCTGAGCCTGGACGGGGGCGACCTGTCGGTGGAGGGACGGATCGAAAGCCTGAAATACGAGGAAGATAAACAGGCGAAGGGCGGCCTGATGGCCCGCCTGTTCCAATGACGGTCTCCGTATCGGAACAGCTCCTTCAAGCGGCCGCAGCCCTGCTTCTGGGGGGCGCCGCGGGACTTTTTTATGATTGCCTGCGGGTTCTCCGGAAGCGAATCCGGCGCCTGGCCGTCACGGTTATCATGGATATCCTTTTCTGGCTCCTGGCGGGCCTTGGCCTGTTTGCGTTGGGGATGGGCGTTGGTAAGGGGCAGGTGCGGCTTTTTATGGCGCTGTGCGCCGCCGGAGGCGCGGTATTGTACTTTGCCGCGCTAAGCAGTGAAGCCCGCTGGGCGCTGGATCGGTTCGCGGATTTGATCGCGCGTATTTTCCGCGTCGCGTCCGCGCCGGTGCGCCTGTTTTTTAAGGGGCTAAAAAAAATTGCAAAAAAAATTAGAAAGTACTTTAAAAAAATCGTCGGATGGGGTAAAATAAGAATATTCCACACGAAAGAAAGCGGGCAGACGATTACGGAGGGGTATGCCGATGAAAACCAAAAGGGCAAGTATATTTACGAAGCTGGTCGTGTTGGGGCTCACGCTTTACGCGGTCGTGAGCCTGGTGGACTTGCGGGGGAAGCTTCTGCGCGCGGAAGAAGAAAAACAGGCGCTGGCCGGCGCGGTGCAGGCGCAGGCGCAGGAAAACGCCGCGCTGTCGTACGAAATCGAACACAGCGATGACGCGGACACGATCGCGTCGTTCGCCCGCGACCGCCTGGGACTTGTCATGCCCAATGAGAAAATCTTTTATCCCTCCGGCGGCTGATGCCGGAGCGGCCTTCCTTGCGACACGGCGGATGAAGTTGGATATGCAGCAGGAAATCCCAGGCATTTCCTGGGATAATAGACCTGTCCGAGAACCTGTCGGCGCGGACTGGTGAAAAAAGACCGGCCAGACGCCACGCACAGGTTCTCGGACAGGTCTAATATAAAAATAATATAAAGGGGACTCGCTGGACGATTATGGGGTTAGATGTGGGCGCGATTGTGGCCGGCAAGGTCACGCATATCAAGGATTTTGGCGCGTTTGTGGCGCTGGACGGAGGGAAAAGCGGCCTTGTCCATGTTTCTGAGATTGCAAATGCATATGTGCAGAACGTAAAGGACTATTTACAGGAGGGACAGGAGGTTACGGTACGTGTCATCGGGATTGACGCGTCCGGCCGGATTCGACTGTCCATCAAAAAGGCTTTGGAGCCTGCCGCCCGCCCCGCGCAAAGGACGCCGCGGAGCGGCGGAGACGCGTCTGCCGCCGGAAAGGCCAATCCGGACTCGTTCGAGGAGAAGCTGAAACAGTTTATGCAGGAATCAAACGCCAAATTTTCCGAGTCCGCCCTTTATACAAAGAGCACCTCCAGACGCAGATAACAGGCTTTGCCGATAAGAGCTGCCGCATAATTCGCAAAATGCACAAAATCCCCCATGATTTTTGTGCAAAAACGTAATTTTGCGGCAGCTCTTTTCCTTTGTTCCAAAAAACCTGTTGGAAAATCGGCCTGGGTATGGTATAATAAAGAAAAGTAATGGCTGCGTGTCCAGTGGAGGCTTGATGACAATGATGAAAATACGGCGCACCCTGACCTGGCTGCTCCTGGCCGTATGGATCCTGGGGCTGTCTCCGCCGGTAAACGCCGCGTCTGATGTGGTCTTTTTATCCATCAATAACAGATGGAGCACCGACACGCCGATTGTTTCGGGCGGTGTAGTCTACGTAACGGTACGGGAATTTTCCGAGTTTAACATTTATTTTAGTACATACAGCACGAAAAATACGCTTTTCATGTACAATAGTGAAAAGGAGCTGTTTTTCGACCTGGCGACCGGCACCTCCGCCGACAGCGACGGGCACCCCTATGCCGCGTCCCTGTTGTATCAAAATTCTATGTATTACGTCTCCGGCCAGTCTGTCAGCGAATTTTTCGGACTGGAATATTCCCGCATCAATTCCGACCCGGCCCCAATTGTCCGAATTAAGGCGCCGGGAACGGTTCTTTCGGATTCCGACTTTGCGATGGCCGCCTCCAACTCCTTGAATCGAAAGTATACGGAGTATTTGGCTGCCACGACGGAGGCGGAGGTAACGGCGGAAAATAGCAGCCCAACACCGGATTCGGGCGGAACCGTCGGCGTGTCGTCCGCCCCCGCCGAATCGGAAACGCCTGCTCCCGAGCCGATTCAGGTCTATATGTACTTTCACGGTATCTCCGAAGCGGAAACGCCGGATGTTCTGAATCAGCTTTCCAAATACGGCTGCCAGGCGACCTTTTTCGTAACGGAAGCGGACGTGTGTGAAAACCCGGATCTGATTCGCCGTGTCTACGGCGAGGGACACACCCTGGGCATCGCCTGCGCCTCAGAGCTCTCGGCGGAATATGAAGCTACATCGGCGGCACTGTTTGCCGCAGCCCGGATCAAAACGGTACTGGTCGCGCTCAGCGCGGACGACCCCGACCTGGCAGAGGAGGCCGCCGCCCTGGGGCTGATTGTCACGGATCGAGAAGACACCGATCTGAGTGCCCTGGAGCTCGCCTCCGGCGGATCGTCGGCACATGTCGGCATCTCTTCCGCCTCCTCCCTCGCGACACTGTTTCGCAGCACAAAAATACAAAACTATTCCATGCTTGCCGTCACGGAAACCGCCGTGTAGGCGAAAGGATACAGGATGACAATGGATACCTTGCGGGCAGTTGTGCTCGCCGCCGGAAAGGGCACCAGGCTTGCCTCGGAGCAAAGCGATCTGCCAAAGGTCATGCGGTGTGCGCTGGGGCAGCCACTTCTGGCCTATGTGTTGTCCGCCATAGATTTTATTGAGAAACGGAATACCCTTCTGGTTGTCGGTTATAAAAAAGAAAAAGTAACAGAGGCATTCCCTGAATATCCCTGTGCCGTGCAGACGGAGCAATTGGGAACCGGACATGCGGTCATGGCAGCAAGAGACGCACTTTCGGGCTATTCCGGGCATTTGCTGGTATGCTATGGGGATATGCCCCTTGTCCGGCGTGAGACGTACCGCGCCCTGGTGGAAACCCATATCGCCCAGGGGAACGCCTGCACAATCCTCACTGGCACTTCGGACTTGCCGCTGCCTTACGGCCGGGTAATCCGGGACGAGGCGGGCAGCTTTGTGCGCGTTGTGGAGGACCGGGACTGTACGCCGGACGAGGCCCGCGTCCGGGAGCTAAACAGCGGCGTTTACATGTTCAGCGCACCGGTGCTTCTGTCGGCGCTGGGCGCACTGAAGCGAAGCAATACCCAAGGCGAGTATTATATTACGGATGTCCCCGCTGTTTTGTGCGAACAGGGGAAGCGCGTCGGCCTTTGCAAGCGGGAGCTGCAGGAGGAGATCCTGGGCGTGAACACGCCTGCACAGCTACAGCAGGTGGAGTCGGCGCTGGCGCGGCGCGTTCGGTAAAAAGGGGTTGCATTTGATTTTTCGATATGTTACAATAGTTTGCGGTTGAAAGGCGGGCCTTTAGCTCAGTTGGTTAGAGCATCCGGCTCATAACCGGGCGGTCCCGGGTTCAAGTCCCTGAAGGCCCACCAAGAAACGCTGCAAACTCAAGGGTTTGCAGCGTTTCTTTTTTGTCCGGTGAAATTTCACATCACGCATTTTGTGTTCCGCATCCTTTCTATATTTTTGTTTTTACCGTATGGTCTGCCGATAGCGCTGCCCATCTTGCTAAACAGTGGTATGATTGGGAGGTCCTCTTTCGCCCACAACAAAGCGCCGGTGGAGCTCGCAGGAATGAGGTTGTTATCCGCTACTGATGGCTTGTCTATATAAAAGCTTTTTCCTTTATAACCAGGAGAAACCATTTCAAGAAATCCCAATCCATTACTGGTATATTGTTCAGTAGCAATCAAATCTTCTGGTCATATAATGGAAGTAAAAATAGTTTGGAGATTTAATATGATTGATGTGCAGCAATACGTAGTCTTTTCGCTGGAATTGCATGTGTTTTTGGACACATAATGAAAATGCATTCATTATTCCTTGAGGCGGATTTTTCACCGCCAAGTGCCGAACTTTCAAGAATCGCAGACACCCATAACGTGCAATTTGAAATTCCTTCGGAGAATATCGTATCTTAATAAAAAGGAGAATATACATTGGGCGCCGAAATATGTTCACCACTAAAACCTGGAACGCACGCGCTTCCCCCGCTCCCCTATTCTTATCAAGCGCTTGAACCTGTGATTGATGCTAAAACATTAGAAATCCATCATGATAAACATCACAAAAAATATGTTGATAATTTAAACAAGGCTGAACTTTCCCTTGTAGCCGCTAGAAATCAAGGAGATTTTGCATACATAAAATACTTGGAAAATGAATTGGCTTTTAATGGTTCAGGCCATATCCTCCATAGTATTTACTGGACAATTATGACTCACCCCGGAAGTGGCGGATTGCCAAGTGAAAAACTTTTGAGCTGGATCAATTTGTGCTTTGGTAGCTTTGATGCATTTAAAGCACAGTTCTCTGCCGCCACAAAAAGCGTTGAAGCATCCGGATGGGGCATTCTGGGGTATAATCCGGCATTTTGCCGCCTTGAGATATTACAATGTGAAAAGCACCAGAATTTAACACAATGGGGCATTATTCCTATCCTTGTATGTGATGTATGGGAACATGCATATTATCTTAGCTACCAGAATATGCGGGATCGCTATGTTGATGCATGGTGGAGTCTTGTAAATTGGAATGAAGTAGAACATCGTTTTGCAAAAGCATATACCGGCAAGTTACCTATTCTATAATATAAATGGACTTATAGGGGCTGCCGCACTATGAA
>Ga0153972_1000424_pt1 | contig 13424 bp, 15 predicted proteins | sample TSGA056MetaG_FD_104732 | JGI IMG/M metagenome (GOLD analysis project Ga0153972, IMG submission 104732) | Attine ant fungus gardens microbial communities from Georgia, USA - TSGA056 MetaG | ecosystem: Host-associated > Fungi > Mycelium > Unclassified | place: USA: Georgia, George L Smith State...
ACTAGTTACCTCCATACATAGCCAGGCCCTTGGTTTAAGAGGACTTGGTAGTTAGTTAGAAACTGACAGTGGCAGTGTAGTACCAAACCCAGGTATTATATCCAAGACCTGACCTTGCAATTGGGTGGTGTTCAGTAGACTACTTGTACTCTTTCACTTTATTAACCTTGTGCTGGGGGTTTATTGTGGTCCATACATGCAGAGGAATAGCAGTGCATCCTTAAGAAGCTGCTTAGAGTAGGGATCCTCTTCTTAGAGGTGCTTCAGATATTATTATTAGTAGACTCAATACATATGTGTACCTTTGTTGGGGACCTGAGTGCATCCATGCATTTGCCAACTGTTGTTGTAACTCCTCAACCTGGTTCTTGAGCCCAGCTTGCCTTCTAACAGCTAACTGCTGTTGAACAGCTTTCTCCATCTCTGACATCCAGACTTGAAGCAAATTCTCCAGTGTTGCTGGTGGGTTTGGATCAATAGATGTATGACCAGATCAATATATATGTGCATTGTTGTCATCCATAATGTAGTCAAGGCTCAAGTGTTTGTAGCAATAAGGAAGCTTCAAATCATTCATCTGATATCATAAATGCTGTGACATGAAATATAGTACAGAAACCTGGTCTTAACCATTCAGCCATGTTTACAATATATATATATATATATATATTTAACATGGGATACAATCATAGCTAAGTCTAACACAGTGCAGTGGTGAGATAGGTCCTTTTCGATGGTGTAGCTGGAAGGGTGTGACTGTGTGACAAGCCCAGACAACTTGACAGGTGAGGTGACATGATACTGACACGATAGTGACAGGTCACTTGACATCCCAATTGATGGGGCGACTTGACATCAAAATGTGCGCCGTGTATGTCATCCATTGTTTTAATATGATAAAAACATGACAACCAAAAAAAAACAAACTAATTTTAGTGTGTTGTTCGATATTTCAACAAATCTAATATCACAGGTATGAACAGATGCCAAAGAAGGTATGCATTTAAACATGTTCCAAGTTGCCTATAGTTCTCTTTTGAGCTGTTATCTGCTCAGATGACGATTCTGTCTCTCCAGATGAGAACTGCATGGTCGAAATTTCCTGAGTTTTGTGTCTACGGCCCAAGCCCGATGGCTTTCTGCCACCCACAACTTCTCTGCTCGATAAATGATCCGCGGAAACTGTCTTGTTATCCCAGGCTTGTCCTCTTGCAACACGTAGTATGATGATCATAGGAGAAATACACTTTAGATTTGTTATTGATGTGAGCAGCCTTTTGGAACGAGGACAATGACTCACTTCGACTTGTACCAACAGAGGAATAAACAGATCTGCAGCCGTATTCTTGGTCCCATAAAGCACAATGAAGATGAAAGAGATCAAGCCATATGGCAAAGCTGACTCTAATATCATTGTAGCCAGAGTTGTGTAGAGACGGGTGTGATCGCTGCCAAGGGACTTTTTCAACTGGTGTCTCATATATATCAATCTCCATATTAGAAGCACTGTAAGGAGGACGTTGAGGCTCATCGACAAGGCAAAATAAGGTAAAGAGAAAACGAGGGTATTCTTTGTGAATAAGCTTGACTTTGGATGAGACGCTTGTAAAGTGAGTAGGATTCCACATGCTGCAGGGACCACATGAGCTTCCAGTGGACATTCTAGGGTGAATACTTACCAAAGGATGCAAGCCATGCTAAAATTGGGATTATAAGCAACCACCACAAACGATATAGAACATAGCAGCGCCAAATCTGTCAGGGCGAGGATCGCTTCTCATTTTCAGGGACAATAATGGTTACCACCTACCAACAACCCATCCGTGAGGAATGAGACCAGGATAGATTCGGCATCACCAGCTGTAAGCAGTGTATTTCCTTCCTGCTCCATAAGATATCCATAAGGACCGCCCAGATAGTTGCGATTGTCTATCCAGACCATTTGACCAAATCGCATATTGAAACAGATGTTGACAGTCCCGAGGGCAAAAAGTAAGAAAACAAAGATCAACCACGTTTGAAAGCGCCTAGTCCTTGATTTCAAGAGGTAATATGAGCACGTCAGATACACGGATATATGTACGCCTAACGGTGAATGAAGATCTGAGCGGTTAATGGGTACTGAGCGTACGAACCGTATGCGATCCCTCCAACGAAGATAGCAGCAAGGTCTGTTTGCTCGTACCATAACGCTGCTGGGGGCTCGTCTGGAGCGAAAGGGTTGGTCATGACGATCCCAGGATCTCGAGTGCTCTGTCAAATGATGGGAAGACACTATTGAGGGTTCGATGCTTTGCAGAGGTTTTATGGCGATTCCAATGCCGAGCGCCCACCGCCGGTTGGGCACAATGAAATCATGATACCACAGCAATGGAATCAAAGAAAGCAGTTACATTATTGGTAGCCGAACGAAACGGAGAAACACACTCGAGCCATCAACTCAGCTGCTGATGTTATAACACGAAACAGTCGGGAGAAAATTCGATCAGGATTCTTATGACATGCACATGGTGACAGACGCTGTTCCTCGACGAGATGCCATCACTGAGAATCATTACTTGTAAATGGCGCTTTCTGATGTAGAGAGAGTCTGTTGCATTTGCAATCAACTAACAAAGATGCCTCCAAGGATTGGTCACATTATATTGATAGACGAACCACTTGCATTGCTCTCATCAGAAACAGAATATACCTTGTACGCTTCTTTATTCATTTATCATGCCATTCTCATGCTCCACGATGAAGATGGCATAGATGATGACCTCTTTTGATGAGCGCAGTCTAATATTCTCATGACGAAGATCAAGTGAGAAAGCCGCTCCACGGGTCGTCTTTGCCAGTGAATGGGATAATTCTGCGAACACAGTGTTCCTTCCAGAAACTAAACAAATCACCAGTGGTGCTTTTCATGAGTGTATCTTGTTTCCTACGTTCCATCGCGAGCTTAATGTTGGAGACTGTCAACTGATGGTTATTAGAAATTGGATTGGTACGTGTTCAAGGGGAACAACAGAATGATCAAGCTAATTCCTCCGAAAACCAACGATACTAAGACAATACATCCACAGTGATCACTAGTGAGTGAGTAGGCAAGGGACACAAAGTATGCAGCAATTGAAGTTTCTGATTTAATGGAGACCCAGACGATGGCGATTTGTGATCAGAGGCATCATACAGCGACTGATCTCACTAACAGTTTACATTTCGGGGAAAAGAACTGGACTCGACCTGGAGAGATCTAAGAGTCAATCTAAAATGTGCCAGACCGTGCTCCATATAAAGTTATCCGCTGTTGGATCGATGCGGATCTCCTCAATTATTCCAATTTAGAACTTTGTTGAGATAGCAATTTCTTGATACATATTTACTCATAGATAAGGAATTCTCCAACAACCTGCATGTATCTAACAGGCTCTTCGAGAAATGGGGTGTGGCTCGAAGCTTCGAGAGTGACCCATTTCACCTTCGGGATTTCGTCGAAAAAAGGCTTTACGACGAAATCTTGAGCGATGTCCATGCGCCCGTTGATAATGAGAGTTGGTCGACGGACAAGATGAAGACGATCTATGATCGTCCAATCTTTCAAGATGCTATGCGGACATTGGCTACTGTCTAGCTATCCAATACATTGAGTAAAACGACTTACGGAGCAGCTGCCACTGTGGGATCACCATCAGGACCAAAGACCCGTGCCATAGTATATGTAAGTTTCTCAGGGACTGGCTTAATGATGCATCCATGCTTTGCATGGAATTTTTGCAGTGCAGGCCCGAACTTCTCCGGGTCTTTCATCCCTCCCGCGACGCCTTGCTGTACGTCCTCCGGGAGGGCTTGAAGTAGTTGCAAGTTGGACTTGTTCCAGAGGCTAGATGCAGCAAGCGAGTCGGCGATAATGAGACGCCTCAGGCCAGATGGCCGCTTGCGAACCTCAAACTCACTGGCTAAAATGCCTCCCCAAGAATGACCAAGGATACTATATCTGTCCTGGATACCGAAATGTGCGACAAGGTTCTCGAGTTCCTCGATGAACAGATCCACTGTCCAAAACTCTGCTTCTTTCTCCTTCAGGTGCGTAGACTTGCCGTTACCAAGCTGATCATAAAGTATGACAGGTATGTCGTACTTGGCAGTTAATTCTGAGTGAACATCAAGATAGTCATGGACGAGACCTGGTCCTCCGTGCAGAACAATCAGGGGGTCTTTTTTGTTCTCGACTACGCTCCCGTAGAGCTTATAATAAGTTTGAAATGTTTCACCATGATAGGAGAAATCGATTGTGCCATCCATACAGGTGGTTTGGGTGGACATTCTAGACAATGAAAAATACACAGTGAATGAATGATCGTGTTAGACATTTTCCAGAAGACCTACTTGGACAATTGAACAGGAAAGGTTTCTTGAATAAGCCGAGCAGCAATACTATATACATCCCGTGAGGCAAGATAACAGCATCTTTTGATGAGCCAATCGGCTCTCCATAGTTTGTGACCATCAACGACACTTATATTCCATCAGGACATGTGATGAACAGGGTTAGGTGATCCATTCATTCCCTGTTGATTGATGTTGATGTTGATTAGCAAGACCACCGGAAAGCCAGACCTTCCTTGATTCTGCAACAGATATGCGAAACCCAGCCAGCTTCATGGAGCTGCCACTTGAAGTCCCCAGTGGAAAGCAGCGGAAACAGCTGAGGGGTGGCTCGTTGAATCACTGTATGTGGTGTCATATTAGTTCAGAAAACCTCCGGCACTCACTCGCTTTTAAGCGTCCTTCACATTCTTCCTCGTACTCTTGTGTGCTACAGCAACTTTCTGTTCTGCTACACTTTCAACTTTTCTCTTCATAAGGAGTGCATCATTTTCTTCACCCAGAGTAGACCACGGGAACATACCAAGCAGCTTCCGCCCTCCCAGTCAATATATCAACCTGGACAAGATCAACCATAACCGCAGCTTTCCTCCTATCATCAACTTTCCTGATGTCGTTCTTCAAATCAACCAGACTGATGCCAAACGCGTCATGAGGGAAGATCATCGGATGTTGCACACTAACACCGGAACTATCTACACTGACAATAGACATGTTCTTATCACCAGAGAGGTTCACTAGAGTTTCTCCCCCTTTTCTTCCCCTTGCTCATCGTCGTTAACTAGATATCGACAATTGTCCAATTTCGCCATTTGGATTTCGGCATGGAACGCTGCAAGATGATCTTTGCTTTTCCTCATTACCATCCAGAAAACAAAACCACTAGTGGCGTGATCGACGTATGGCTTCTCGACACATCAACAGAGATGTCGAGGGAAATAACCCGTTCCCGGATCAGCGCTCCCAAACGACACAGACTTCTGGATTCCCTGACTGTTTCCTATAGCGTAAACTTGGCGATCCAGTTTGATTGTCGCTCGAACGAGTTCACTACTCTTGAATTTTCTTGCCAGTCAACCAAGCAATGTGACGTAGACTTTTGGCAGGACAAGCGGTGGCATCCTATCGAGGGTACGTGTCTAAAGACCATTGATGGCTAATCATTCTTCACACCCAGAAATAGGATTTTACATTATCCAAGAGCCCTATTTCACTACGAGGACATAGTTATTGGACGGTATCAGACGTATTCTATGCATTTGCCTCGACTTGTAAACAGTTTCCTTCTGACACAACAAGTAGTCCGAAAGCTCTTCTCTGACTTTTGATTAGTCTACTGTTTCATTGCAGCTCTCTGTGATGTGGAATCACACGTTACGCCACGAATCATGATGGAAGTTTTTGTGACATCGTGCCATACTTAAATTCTAGATCCTGGGACGATTCCGACATTTATCATCGGTTCAAGCGAACCTTGGCTCTCATCTTCTTTGACCATCAAACTCAAGATGCAACGACACATTTCACTATCTACGAAGACCGTAACGATGGTCTTCATGGCCCTCGTCCTGTCCTTTCTGGCACATATTTTTGTCCTCGTTGTACACCTCAAATTTTCATCGTTTTACAGTAGGCTGGAACTTCCATTCATGTATGGGCACATACTGAATGGACACCAATAGGCATCGACGACAACCCAAACTTCCCGATTCAGGTCAACGATGCGGCGCTTACACTTGTGATGACTCATCGCTTTGGCCTTTATTCCAACGATTCCGATTGGGACTCCATTCTACCAGTTGGAGACGGCTTTCTATACCTCCCTGATCGCGACCAACATTATCTCCCGGCACATTATCATCAACTGCACTGCATTCGGTCGCTGAGAAATTATTTCCTCAATGTCCATGATATGACCAAGGCAGACTTTGGCCATGTCGACCACTGTCTCATCTACCTTCGAGAGCTAGCCTTATGTAATATCGACCTAACTCTCGAGCCCCCGAGTCATAAACAGCTCGACACACACGGAGAGATCAAACTTGCGGTGACAGGTGTCGGGGTGACACACCGTTGTAAAGACTGGTCGCAGGTTCGAGATTACATGGTGTCAAACTACGGAATGTACAAGGAGTCGTACAAAAGGAAGGCGGATGAATTTTATAACAGTCGAGATAGTTCTGGTCATGAATAGTACAAACTAATATTCCTTAGGACCCTCGATCTATGTCATAAAATTTTGTTCCCAACCCCTCAGAATCAGTACATCCTGTTTGAACATAGCCACGGGGCCTAACCTCTGGAATCTAACAACTGAGATGTCCTACTCGGCTGGTTCAACAACTTGCGTTAAAACTAGAGTCGCAATATCAATATTTTGCTTACATTCTTTATGAATATGTGAGTGCGAGTGGTTGTGCGACAACACCCCATGTCCTGAGTGACCTTTCAGTTTGGGAAGACCAGCAAATATATCTGGATGGGGAAGGTCAGACAAGCTGGTTTCTTGGTGCTTTCCCGTGCGCATTTGACACACGGACAGTGATGCATTGGTCACAGCGAGAACCACAGAAAAGGCAAGGAAGATGTAGGTAGTAACAATCATCTTTCTTGGTATCGTGGCGGGCTGGTAGACGGTCATTGTACTAGAGTCTTGTTCGAGGAGGCTTTTTTCCTCAGGTACCATGCCTTCATCTTCCGGCAGGAGTGAATAGACGGGCCTCATGATTAGTGGGTGCAATGTAATTATTGATACAACGATAATAAACTATCTCGTCATGGAAAATCAAGGAGTCACGTACTCCAACTCGGGTTCCGCTGTTGGGAGAATCTGATGGACCTCGCGATCCCTGTGCCTGATACCATTATGGCTTTTTCCCGCTACAAAGGGAGTTTCCTTTGTGTCGCACACCGAGGGAACGGTACATCTCAGGCAATCCTAAAGTTAGATGTATCACTTGCTGCACACGCGTAGCGATATTTCTATATCTACATTTACCACCAGTAATATCGGTGATATTACTTCGTTTCGCTGGGAACTTGGCTGGCATCTCCAAGTGCTGTCTCAGAAACGTGAGATCAAGGAACCCATATCTCTGAAGAACATTTCGGCTACTATTGAACCCATAAAGCTGGCTGTTTTGGGAGATATGAGCCAGACGGGTCCAATCAGTTAGCTTTTGTTCAACCACAACAATGCAGTTCAAGCTCACTTTGATCATTTACATCCTCGCCGCATTCGCTGTTGTCAAACCTCTTCCAGGTGACTTTCTTACCATTGATTGAACATTTACATGGTATTTACATTGAGCGCTTCAGTTGAAAATGTAGAATGCGATGCAGAGGACATGGAACGAAGGGATGGAGCCCACTTGGCCCTTTGTGTTTGATGAGCCTTGGTAAACCACCACTTACCTGAGTCTTGAATCAAAACTCACAAGGCCGCCGTAGCTGTAGGCATCTTCTACGTTGTATCTTTTTTATTTCCGGATCTGGTCTCTTTGTATATATGTAAAACATTGATGATGAGCGTATATATAATTCCTCCATTTCTTGAACACAAGCCTCATAGTGATCCAACTCTGCATGGCAAGTATGTCAATCTCTCTGAAAGCTCTGGAGAAAAAAATAAAAACTAACATTCGGCCTTGCTCTATCGAAGAATTTACCAAGTTCCTTGTGATTTGCATTGGATCCATGCTTGGAGTATTGCTTCTGGTGTACCAACTTTACGCAAGACATGGTCTACATTTCGGAGAGAAATATCATGGTGAGACCCTTTCTGAGAGATATACATACACTAAGCATATTGGGAAAGTAAGCGACTTCGGTGACTACCCAACGCATTGGGAGATTGGGAGTTATCGCTCGAACCAGCATGGATTTCCCGTGAGAATACAGTCCACTACACCTTCAATACTCGATATGCAGATGAGGAATGGAATACTACATTGCCCTCGGGAGGCACTCTTCTCCACTTAGGACCCAATTTGAAGCCCTTCACATTGGGAATGTTTCACGAAATTCGATGCCTCAACATTATCCTCAAAACCCTCGCAGCTTATTATGCTGATGAGTCTGAAGACTCTCACATACAAAACCCACAGTTAGCCCATCACTGCATGAATTACTTACGCCAGATGGTGCTTTGCCGTAGAAGCCTACGGTTGCAATCTGTTAGAGCATCGAGAGGTAACCATGTAACGGCATGGGATGTGACTGATACTTGTCTGGATTGGACAATGGTATATGATGCCGCAGAAAAGAACTATCAAGACTATCTTCATCACTTGAAGGTGTGTAGTGATTGGCTCTGCCCACATAACTGAGTCGTACTGAATGGCCACCCCGGAGCCAGCCTTCATTAGCTCGTGTTGGTTATTAAATCACGGCATGTATTATTGTCTCCCTCAAGCTTGGTGTTCAAACAGAACATGGAATTGATATCATCATCATCAGCATCATCAATCATCTATCTATCTATCTATTCATAGGTAGAGCCTGAGGGAAGGACCTGACTCAGAAAACATGCAACAGATATAGATTTCACAACCAAAAGACCCATTTGCTGGAATGGGGAAGATCTAGACACTAGAAGCTGAATAACAGAGGTGTCAATGAACATGACAGGATAAGTTAGATGAGGGGAAAAGGGATATCATAGTTTTCATGATCCTTAACGAACACCATGATCTACAACTTTCTTAAATGTCACCTGTCATTTTTTATATTCCCAGTCATCCCACTTTGCCTCAGTATCCTCAAGCTTGATGGATGGCTCAAATCCTAGATCAACACTGTTAATGATGACATACCAAGACAGAAAAGTATGTGTCATTGTCATCTGTTTTTTGTTACTTTTTTCAATCTTCCCAAGGCTTGCCTTTTCAGATTTGTCAAACTAAAGGAAATGAGTCCATTGCAGCATCAAGTATTCCAGGATAGAGAGATACCTTGCAACAGCCAGGAGCTACTCAGAGGTAAACTGCTCTTTAGCATCCGATAAAATTGAAACAAGAGAATAGCCCAAGTAGCAGCAACTTCTTTGATAGACCTGTCAAGACACTCAGTCTTAGTCTGATGTATACAGAACTATTCTATTAATGTACCTATTAAGATATTTAGTCTAGCTAGATCAGTACAATATATCTGTCACAAAAAAGTGACTACTAAATAGTATCACAGAGGTATAACAAATATCTGTTCAATGAATTATATAAATAGCTGGTGCAAGGATGTCAGATGACTACCTAACTTGTCATGAGTTACCTTAACTATGACCAAGAACATATATTTATAGAATGATGGACAAAGGAATTGAACTGGTAACTATAAGAACTTAGACTGAGATGCCTTAGAACCACTTCTAGTCTGAGTTAACAAGGAGAACTCAATGGAGTTTTTGTTCAATTTCTGTACATTACTTATACATCTACTACATGGTCTGTGCACTACTTTCCCACACTTATCATGTAACATCATCATGTGATGTCACTCTGACCTGTGACACATGTTATGTGACATGCCATATAATACTTTCCCACACTTCTTCCTTTGTATAGTAAGTCTAAATACAAAAAGAAAAGAAAAGAAAAGAAATATAAATAATGACTTAGTTATTTTGGCTGTGTCATGATACTATAGGCCTGAAGAATTTACAGCACCCCCTACTGCACATTACCACTTTTGTTACTGTACTTGATCACAAATTTACCACACTATTTGGCAATGTTTATAATAACTTTGCTATACATTACTGCAACTTGACTGTACATTGCTGCTACTTGACTACTATCTATTACCTTGCTATACTAACTCAGTAATAGTAATTAGTAATAGTAATTAGTGATAATCCTAAGTAACCAACAGGTTGACTAGTCAATTAAACTCATAAAATGGCTAAGTTTATTGGCTGACAAGCTATAATCACTAGCTTAGTAATTATTCAACTATACTACAGTTGTTATAACCTGTGATACCATTACCCAGTCACATACACCTTACCAGTTGTCAGATGTAGTAGTCATCCTGACTTACTCTGCTTCCTGAAATTCTCTGTATTATTTAAATAGCCAGTTAGTAATTACTACTCTTAGCTTTGTTCTCTACTAGGTAGACTACTCTATGCATCCCAGTTCTGCCAATCTCAGTTATCCATCTGCAAACCTCCTTCTCTTTAAGGACAATAGTATAGGGGTTGGCTCAACCAGTGTTGTAGTCATGTCTAGACAGTCTTTCCAGTCTTTGCCTGACAACAGTACCAAAAAGCTAGTGAAAAATAAATTATATAACTTAGTTCTATAATACAGTTAATAATTTGAGTAGAGACTTATTACAGCCACTGCAGCAACTTTACTATGCTTTCTGGTTTCTTGACTTCCACTGGACTACTTTACTAGATTTTTGGTTTCTGTCACAAACTTTATTTGGACCATAACTCTGGGAATACTCAACCAATTTTAACAATCTAAATGGCCACTAAAAGCCCTTAAGAAGACCTTTCAAACAGTACCAAAAATGTCTCAAAGAAATCAGTATTCACTGAGTTATCAGCAGATCAGTCTGCAATCACCAAGTCACCAGACACTAAATCACCAATATTTTGGGAACTACTTGACAAAATTGTTTGCTTCAACAACTATTGTGAAGCTCTATTCAATGTGCTTCTTTTGGCCATAAATAGACCCCCAGGCAATAAGATTTCATGGAAATACAAGATCCTCAATATTTGTACATAATACTGATCTTTACTTATAGATTATTATTTGTTCTTGAATAAAACAAAGAACTGCCCTAAGATAGTTAGGTTATCTCTATTTCAAGAACAATAGCACTCCTATATATAGAACAATAGGTAGTGATCATGTGGTAGGCTATCCTAGTGCATAGACCACCACAATTATGTATTTAAGGACTGTATGTCTGAGGATAAACCTTAGACTTAACAATATTTTTTGCTACTGTCTAAACTTTGCTTTTTTGATTCTTTTGATTATTAAATCATCAACTCACAAATCAGTAAGTGGCCATTTGTGATTGTTCCTAGGCTCTCTGGTAGTCTTGGATAACCTTAGAACCTATTTAAATAATTTTTTTTTTCACAAGTGAGTTGACCATCTCACCAGAGATATATTACTGTTACACCAGCAACTTTAACACACTTTCTGGTTTCTTGACTTCCACTGGATTACTCCACTAGATTTTTGGTTTCCAGGCTCCCTAGTGTTAGAGGTTGCTAGGAAATTCAAGTATAGTTGTTTTAAATGTTTGAATAGTTGAGGCTGAGGTTAGTATACACTATTGAGTATGAAAATCTACTGTATTATGTAATAGTGGAATAATTAAATAAATAATGTTCATATAGGTTTTATTCTAACATCATCCTCCTCTCTCAATTACTGTGTTTTCACAGTTGTAATGTTTAGGCTTTCTATAGATCACTAGTAATAGGTCTCTGTGCTTTAGGGTGCATTTGATGAAATTTGTAGATGGCCTCTCATGCATAGCATAGGTAGCTTGTAGGTTCCCAGGTATCTTCATCATGTGGTAGTCCTATCCAGTAGACTTTATAGAGATAATTCACTCTATTTCTCTTTGCATCAACTATAGAGTTGACCTCCTACTCAGGTTTGTCATTGATTATGTCAGGATCCAGTGGAAGCAGGGATGGTTGGCCTAGTAAGGGGAGAGTATATGGCTCTAGGTAATTGACATTAAACATGGGCCAGATATAGAGGTGAGTCAGTAAATTCAGTTCATATGTATTTCTGTTAATGATCTATCTTATAGTGTAGGGGCCGATTTTCTTGAGGCAAAGTTTTTGGCAGGGTCTTTGGATATGTATGTTTACTGTCCATAGCCAGACTTGATCTCCTATTGCAAATTCTATGGCTTTTTGATACTTGTTATAGAACCAGGCATTGGCTGTCTGGGCCTTTTTAAGGTTTAACTTCAAGACTTCAAAGCATTCTTTCATTTCTTCTGCATATGTTACTGCAGCCAGTTTATTGAGTGGTAAACAATTTGTCTCTTTTACTATGACTGCCCTCAAGTGGTAGCCTTGGTTTACAAAGAACAAGGAAAGGTTTGTTACTGAATATTATGAGTTATTGTAGGAAAATTCTGCTGAGGATAGGTATTGGTCCCAATTGTCTTGCTCCCAGTTACAGTAGGAGCATAGGTAAGATTCAATAATTATGTTAACTTGCTCAGTTTGACTGTCTGATTGGGCCTGGTAAGCAGTGGTGACTGCTTGTTTGATGTCTAGATATGTGCATAGGTGTTTCCAGAAACTGTTTATCAACCTTGTCTTGATCTAACACAATGGTTGCAGGTAATCTGTGGTGTTGGACTACTGTGTCCATGAAGAGGTCTACTACAGTACTGGTATTTAGGGTCTTCTTGCAGGATACAAAATGCTCTATTTTGGTAAAGTGGTTGATTATGACTAGGATACAGTCTGAGTGGGTTTTCTTGGTCATTGGTAGGTTGGTGATCATGTCCATTCCAATTCTCTGCCAAGGGCTGCTTGGGGGGGGAAATGGTATCAGGTTGCTATATAGAGTGTGCATAATAGGTTTATTTTGGCCACAGAGTTGACAGCTCTTGGCATACATGGCAACAGTACCTGTCATGTTGCTCCACTGGTACTCATGGCATAATAGCTTGAGGGTGTAGTCCCTTCCAAAGTGTTCTGCCAGTGGTTTATTATGGTATTGATGATCACTTCTAGGTATAGCTTCTCTGGTATGTAGATTTTGTTTCTATAAGTCCAAAGTCTGTTTTTAAATTTCCAATTTATAGAGTTTGATTTTGGTCCTTTGTTTGTGAGGTATTGTTATGAGAGCCCCAAACAGGAAAAGGTTTTCCATGTATTTGAACACTTAATCCAAAACCTCAAAGCATACAATGGAGTAAGGATATAAATAGGATGGGGACTCAGTAAGTCAAATCACGTGACAAGGTCAGGTGATCATAGAACATTCTGGAAAGAACATGTGATTGCAGGACTCTAGGGTACAGCCACTGTAGTAGTAGTATAAGTAGGGCTGCAA
>Ga0153972_1000426_pt1 | contig 13384 bp, 8 predicted proteins | sample TSGA056MetaG_FD_104732 | JGI IMG/M metagenome (GOLD analysis project Ga0153972, IMG submission 104732) | Attine ant fungus gardens microbial communities from Georgia, USA - TSGA056 MetaG | ecosystem: Host-associated > Fungi > Mycelium > Unclassified | place: USA: Georgia, George L Smith State...
ATGTCTGAGGATAAACCTCAGACTTAACAACATCTTTTGCTACTGTCTAAACTTTGCTTTTTTGAGCCTTTTGATTATTAAATCATCAACTCACAAATCAGTAAGTGGCCATTTGTGATAGTTGGGGAAAAAGAAAGTATGAAAGAGAAAGGGAAAAGAGGTAGAATGAGAACTGGAGTCAATGGAAAAATTCCTTGGGACGAGGAAACTTGAAGGGGAGGTCATGTTATGAGAGCCCCAAAAAGGAAGTAGTTTCCCATGCATTTGAATACTTAATCCAAAACCTCAAATCATATAATGGGATCAAGATATAAATAATGTAGGAACTAAGGCAATCAGATTACATAACAAGGTTAAGTGATCATAGAACATTCTGGAAGAACATGTGATCATGGACTAGTAGTAGTACAGCCACTATAAAATAAGTATAAGTAGTAGTCCAATCCAACAAAGAACTCTATTGAGTTCTTCTTGAACATCCACCTAAGGTGATCACTAAGGACATTCACTGTCTATTGATAACAATGTAGTTGTTATGCTGGAACTCTACCATTAAAAGGAGATCATACCAGTTGTTCTGTTGTTTGTTTACAAAGACATAAAGGTATTGATCCAACTCTTGGTTGATACATTCTATCTGTCTATCTAGGTGTTATGAAATAGTTTCCAAGAAGAAAATACTTCCATATATATCCATCAACTTGAAGAACATTACTTAAACTATAGCAGACTTAATCTATAAATAGCATGTGAATGCTTATATAAACTGTACAGTACTAAGTAAAGATCATGTAATCAGAGGAGATAGGCATACAGACTATCAAACATTTGTATAAGTAAATAGCAAAATTGTTATCAATGGACAGTGAATGTCCTTAGCAATCACTCTAGGTGGATGTTCAAGAAAAACTCGATGGAGTTCTTCGTTGAATTGCTGCTCTACTTATACTACTACTACAGTGGCTGTACCCTAGAGTCCCATGATCACATGTTCTTTCCAGAATGTTCTATGATCACCTGACCTTGTCACGTGATTTGACTTACTGAGTCTCTACCCTATTTATATCCTTACTCCATTGTATGCTTTGAGGTTTTGGATTAAGTATTCAAATGCGTGGGAAACCTTTTCCTGTTTAGGGCTCTCAAAACAAAAATCCAACAGGGAACTCTATTAAGTTCTTCCTAAATACTCACCTCAAGTGGTCTATAAGTCTTCATGACTAAGCAACAACACTGGGGATGCCAGGCAGTAGAGGAGGCTAGCCTTATACCAAGAAGCCTGTAGAGTTTCTGGATGAAAAGTATAACAGACTGTAGACTCTGGTCTGAGACTACTTGTCTGGGGAGTCCATGGAGTTTCTAGATGTAATGAAGGAATAACCTAACTGCTCCTTCCACAGTCACTGTTGTATAGGTCAGAATAAAGTATACCTTCTTTAACACTGAATCTACCACTGTCATTACCACATCATGTCTAGACAACTTGGGGAGTTCTACTATGAAGTCTATGCTTAGGGTATTCCATTGTATCTCTAGGACTAGGAGAGTGTATTGTATGGGTTTTATCCACAAGCATAGATTGCAAGTGCTAACATACTGTCTAATGTACCAGAACATCTGGGACCACCAGTAGTTCCAGAACACAAGCTTTAGAGTTTTCTACTAGCCAGGGTGTCCTATGATTTTTATATTGTAACACAATGAAATAATATGTCTGTAAAGTTCTGGGTTCTATGGAATATATATCTTACCTCAGAAGCAGAGCAAGCCATTGGCATTTGATTGTTCCATAGAGTACACTATCTAACAGACCTGAAGAATTTACAGTACCCTTTATCATACACTACCACTTTTGTTACTATACTTGATTGCAAATTTACCATACTTTTTGATAATGTTTATAATAACCTTGCCACACATTACTGCAACTTGACTGTATATTACTGCTACTTGGCTACTATCTGTTATCTTATTACACTAACTCAATGTTATGAGACAACTCCCAAGAAGAAAGCTATTTCTCACACATTCATCAACTTAATGGGAAATATCCAAGAATACAATGCAGGAAAGATATAAATAGCATGGGAAGGATTATGTAAGATATAGATAGTTCTTAGTAAGGGTCATGTGATCATAGGAGATAGGTATATAGACCATTCAATATTTGTATAAGTATCTAGTGAAATCTAACAAGGAACTTTATCAAGTTTTTCCTGAACAACTACCTTGGTTGAGCTCTAAGTCCTCACAACTGTACACTAACACTTAGTAATAGTAATTAGTGATAGTAATAATTCTGAGTAACCAACAGATTGACTATGTTATACTCTGTAACACTATATAATGGAGTATTCCTACTTACTATTGCTGACTTCAGCACACTAGCATTAGCTTACTAAGAACTGTACTATTATAACTCATCACCCTAGTCTACCCAGCCTAGAGTACCAGTAGTAGCCTAGCTTTGTTATCAACTAAGCCTTCTCCCTAATTCATCTTTCACTATTTGTGGGCAGACATAGGAAAAGACTCAATCTGATTAGTTAAGGTCAAGCCCATCAACTTGAGAACCAAGGCTTGACAGACTAGTCAATTAAACTCATAAAATGGCTAAGTTTATTGGCTAACAAGCTATGATTACTAGCTCAGTAATTATTCAACTATAGTACAGTACCAAAAAGCTAGTAAAAAAATAAATTATATAACTTAGTTCTGTAATACAGTTAATAATTTGAGTAGAGACTTATCACAGCCACTGTAGCAACTTTACTGCACTTTCTGATTTCTTGACTTCTACTGGGTTACTCTACTAGATTTTTGGTTCCTAGGCTCTCTAGTAGTCTTGGATAGCCTTAGAACCTATTTAAATGAAAATTATTTTCACAAGTGAGTTGACCATCTCACTGAAAATATGTTACTATTATACTAGTAACTTTACCATGTTTTTTGGTTTCTTGACTTTCTTTGGGTTATTCTACTAGATTTTTGGCTTCTTGGCTGTTTGGTAATCTTGAGTGGTCTTATAATTTATTTATCTCTTCAATAAAGTTCTCAAGTTTTATTTTAAACTATGTTTTGGTCTAACTATATAAAGACTAATATTGAATTTGTAAAATTTTGTAGGTTTATATCATTTCTAGAACTTCAACCCAAATATTGTATTTTCAGCTCTACTTTACTTATAAATCATAGTTTTTGTATGTATAAGAACCAATATTCTAAGGTCTGTTTGCTGAGTTTTCTCATTTTAGAAATTTCTCAAACATTATGCACAATACTTCTTGAGTTCATCTCAAGAAAATTCTTCAATACTGGTACAAAATGAAATAAAATAATCTCTTTGTATATTATATTTTTTTCTAGTTGATTTTTTTTAAATACTTTTCTATAGAACTAGCTAATATTTAAGCTTTGATTCAAGCACTTCAATCTTTAACACAATCTTCCCAGCCTTTGAATCTACAGCAATTTTCCCAGCCTCTCTTATTGTCTTTAACTTCAAATATCCCTTTCTAGCCCTTCTAGTTTGCCTTGCCAGTCCAATATAATCCTGGATTTATCCATTCTACTTTAGTTTCACTACTATCTATGCCATCTACTCAAATATACTCTTATTTTCCTTTACAGTCCTTTCCATTACCTTCATTTCAAAATATTCCTACTCAATCTTCTCAGTTTTCTATGCCAGTAGTCTACTATGTTTCCAAGTTTTTTACTCTAGCTCCATCTACCAATCTATCACTTACAACATTAGCCAATCTATATTCTTTTTTTCTTCTCTAGTCTCTTTCAATGTCTTCAGTCCAAAATATTCTAGCAGCACAATATATTCCTGAACTTCCCTCTTTTACTCTAGTTCCATTAACTAATCTACTACCAATAATATTAGTAAAGTCATACTCTTATTTTCATAACAGCCATTTTGAGTGGAATTTTACTGAGGCTGAACTTATCAAAGGAAAGTAACTATCTAATCATTGGGCTTATGAAGTAAAAAAAGATTATAACCAGAAAAATGGATAGAAAAAGACTTCTTGTTGGCAAGAAGGATTCAGATCTGTACAACAATATTTGGGAATCATCCAATACTCAAGCTATGACTGCAAAGTTCTTATACAACCTAGGACCACAAGATCTGGATGAGAAATTTAGATTTAATGGAAATATCAATGTGGAGAACCTTTTTTTTATATTTCTTATAGAGTTTGGGCAATAGTTTATACATGGAAAGATGGAAAATACTTTGTACAAGATAGTTTTCATAATTACACTTCCCCTTTTGTCAACATTTATTTAAATCTTGATAAAGAGGCTCAGTTTGATGAAATAGTACTTAATAATCTTAATGTTGGTCTTTCTGGTTTACAACTAGGTATTTTGCCTTTGACTGGACCTGGAAATCAGTCAAGGATATTTCTCATGCCTTACACAATTGAGATCATGTTATCTATCAGAGAAGTAAGACTAGAAAAAAGTTTACTCTTCATAAACTTATAGTTTTTCTTTTGTCTATCAAACAATTTACTGAAGATTACTCTTAGTTTATCAAAATGTTATAACTTGGATTAGAGAACATTATCTGCATGCAAACTTCCTTTATGGCATCCTAAGCTCTTTATAGCAATAATGAACTTGAAGAAGATATTGTATATAAAATGGTTGCTAATACAGCTCATGGTTTTTAAAAGAATAAAAGCTGGGTTCTTATGATGACCTCAGTCTTCTCACCAGTCCTCAAGAGATAGATGCCTATTCTAATGTCTTTTATAAATGGTAGCTTGATAGAATATCATAAAGTTTATTTTATTACAACCTTTCAAACTATTACTACTTAAGCTTTACAAAAAATTATTTGATAGTTTATAATCTAGGTAATGAACTTTAGTGAAGCTCAAAGAGAAGGTTTTCTTAAGGCATTTACTGATCTTTTTTCATCAAATAGAGATCCTAGAAACAGAAAAGAGCTAAGAAATATAGAAGAGAAATTGATTCAAGAATGTAGAGAGTATTTTAGAAGATTGATCACAAGGTGTTCAAGGATCAGTGGTATAGTTTCTGTTTCTAAAAGGGATGAGTTTATCATCAAGGCACAAAAACTCATGGAAATCAAGTTATTGGATGAATTTCAAAGTATAGTTCAATGGATCCTGGATGAGTTCCCTCATACTGCCAACTGGATAAAGTACTGACTTTGAAAACCTTATGCTTAAATGATTTTTCCCACTTATATATCTATAGATTCTGAGCTATAGGAGGTATTGTCAGCTACAACTAATACTCAAGAATCTTTGTACTTTCAGCTATATTGTGCAGCTGGTTGTGATAAGGGATTTTTTAAAGGACTAAAATCTCTCTATAGTTGGGCACTTTCTTTTGAAGATAATTACAAAAACAAGCAAAGTACAGTTTTATTTTCTCTTTTATAAAAATAAAACTAAGAAATATATCTCATAGTGAATATTCTGACTTACTATAGCAAGACAAACCAATAGAAACAAAAGAGATCAAATATTTCAATATTACTTTCTACTTCAACTAAGCCTAGTCATAAATCAAGATCTTTCAAATCCCAGACTTCAAGAAAGAAATTTATTAATGATGGTCATAGTTCTGACTCTATATAGAAATTAATTCCTAAAGGCCCTGGCTCTCCACAAAAGAAGTCTAAAATTGTATTCAATTATGAAAAACACATTTGGAGAACTATATTATCTATGGAAGCAAAATTTGTATTGGCTTGATACATCTCTTCAGCTACTTTATATCTTTGTCTGTGGATTATTTTCAGAGTTCCAGGAAGTTATAGATACACTTCAAGACAACTCTGTTCTATTTAAAGTCTTTGAATGCTTTCAGCACTGTTTTATAGAAGATCATGACTCTGCTTGGTTTTCTCAAGAACATAATACTCTATGGTCTAATTTATATGCTTATTAAATCATAGAAAATAAATTTGGCTTTCAGTCATTATTTGCAAGTGATTTTTCTCTTATTAATAAAGATTATTGATATTTTTTCATAGAGCTGGTTATGGAAAGAAATTGCTAAAGAAACAAAGCAAAAATAGATTGACAGCTCAACAATCTTGTCTATATTCTTTGTTCCTATAATATTCAACATCTGATATTACACTGGTGACAACAGAACTGGAGAAAAGCATATAGAGCTAACAAGAATGCCTTTTATTATCACAGATATATTTGCTTTTTCTGATGACTATTTATATTTCAATGGCAATTTTTGAAGACTGGTTCAAATACTAGGTTGGAATAAAAACTGAAATAAAGCTTTTCAATATAACTTGCTGGAGACAACATAACAATTCTCTTTTATGCTTTGGGATTCTGAGTAGTATCAATTCTCTGGTGTTAAATCTATTACTTATTTTTGTTGTCAAGCTATCAGTTGGTGATGATAGAACTCCTTTGGACTAGAATATTCCTCAACATCTAGAGCCTTTGGGATTAGACTAGGTCAAGAAATCAAAACTTGTCTATGATCTTATAGGTTTTAGATTTATAAATGAAGCCTAAAATCACTTTATAGTATACTATCAAGATAGAAGTATTACTGGAGTAACAACATATGATGAAATACAAAATCACAGAAGAGCTATTTGAGTTTCTAATCTCCATTCTTCAATATATCTTTCTAGCATCTCTCTCTTGTTACCTCCTAGTTATTTTTGACACAATATTATCTATAGACTTTGTGGAGGAAGAAGAGCTCAAAGCTGCTTTTATAGACAATGTATCAAAAAGTGTCAAGAGAAGCTAGAAATCTTATTCTCAACCAGAGATCCTTTACTTATGTCCAAAATTTTATATTAGGGAGATTTGAAGAAAGTGCAACCAGAGTACTGAACATGGAAAATCAACTCAGTATCTACCAAGACTAATGAATATGTTTATCTCTCTTATACCTATGTCTCTCTAGCTCTTTCTTTTCCCAAGGAAAAAAAAAGAAAACATTGTAGATTTTATGACTCCTTCTTCATTATTACTATTTATTGGCTCTTTTTTATACTCTCTCACTTTTAACAAGTATTCAACTTCTACAATACTAGTCAACTATCCTATAAAAGGTCAGAGAAGTCCTTTCATAGATATACAGGATCTATGGAAGCAGAAAATTCAACCAGAAGTTGAGTTAAAGATAAGTATATCAATTCTAAAATATCTGTATTTTGTACTTGTTTTTAATTAGAAAGAACAAATAAAGGTTGTTTTGCCTACTCAACCTTTACTTTCTAAGCCAAAACCTATAAAGAAAAGATCTCAAAAGATAATCTTTGAAAAGAGTCTTGAAAAGAGTTTTGAAAAGCAAAAACATGATAAAATAATAGAAGTTGTTTCAAAAGGTAACAAGTACCTTACTATACCAAACTACCTAAAGTAGTAGTTGAAATTCAAGTTCCACCACCACCTTCTACTAGATAAAACTTAAGAAAGAGAAAGAATCTAGTTAAATAGATATTGTATTTAATCTAATATATATATATCAAGAAAATTGAAGTTTAAATAATTGATAATTTAAAGGCAAGCCATTTTTATCAACATAGTGTCCAATCCATAGTTCTATTCTCTTTCCTAGTGCTAAATCTTGTCTTGAATAATCATTTATAACAATAAATAAATAAAGTAGAGGATATAATATTTTTTTCTCTCCACAAGTAGAATTACTGCAAATTTGAGTAATTGGTGACAATTCTTTACAATAGTTAGTTGATATAGCAATCAATATATTCAATAACATACCTGGATAACAATTTTTTTTTCTTCTACTAATTTCTATCTATTTAAAACATGGCAAAATTCATATAAACAAGTATAAAGATTACCAAGTGGTCTATATAGATGATTGGACCATTTCAAAAAACAAATACCCTGTTTTTTATGCTGAATAATCATAATAGACTTTATTTTAGCTCCAAGATCAAGATTAGCTAGAAAAAGACTTGGAAAAATAACAGGGTTTTGAAAAACAAAAATATTTCTAATAAAATTTATTAAAAATGAATAGTATATAGTTGGATGAAAGTTTGTGTTAACAAATGCCATTGTTAGCCAGAAATGACTACTGAATAGTAATAAGCATGGTTTCTTTCATTTTGAAAAAAACTTCTAACTTTGTAAATTAATATATTTGCTGAAGTGAATTGATTTTCTAAAAAGGACCACCACAACAAACAAAAAAGAGAGATAATCAGTTATCTCTTTTTAAGTGCTGTATAACAAAAAATAAAAAGATATAGGGAAAAAACTAAAGAAGATAATTAAGTTAAAAAATTGTTTTGAATAAATTTTATGTACTTACATCCTGAGATTGGAGTAAGTATATATTTGGTTCTGGATGAATCTAGAACTCTCCTTCTAGGGTTACATAGGTATATATAAAAGTAATAAATCAGTTGAATCTAAAAAAGACTTAGTAATTATTATGAAGTATTTAAAAAAAACACACTGTGAAAGTTGTTAGGGAAGTTCTTTTATTTGGGCTTATTACAAATGGCCACTTACTGATTTGTGAGTTAATGATTTAATAATCAAAAGGCTCAAAAAAGCAAAGTTTAGACAGTAGCAAAAGATGTTGTTAAGTCTAAGATTTATTCTCAGATATACAGTCCTTAAATATATGATTATGGTGGTCTGTACACAAGAATAGTCTACCACATGATCACTATCTATTGTTCTACATATAGGAGTGCTATTGTTTCTGAAATAGAGATAACTTAACTGTCTTAGAGCAGTCATTTGTTCTATTCAAGGACAGATAATAATCTATGGGTAAAGATCAATGTTATATACAAACATTGAGGACCTTATATCTCTATGGGATCTTATTTCCTCTGGTTCTATTTATAGCTGAAAGAAGCACATTGAAGAGAGCTTCACAATGGTTATTGAAGCAAATGATTATATCAAGTGGTTCCTAAGATATCAGAGATTTAGTGTCTGGTAACTTGGTGATTGCCAACTGATCTGCTGATAACTTGGTGAATACTGATTGCCTTGAGACATTTTTGGTACTGTTTGAAAGGTCTTCTTAAGAGCTTTTGGTGGCCATTTAGATTGTTGAAATTGGTCAAGTATCCCTGGAGTTATGGTCTGAATGAAGTTTGTAACAGAGCTTTAGTTCTACTTCAATCAAGCTAATGCTATGTACTGAAGATCCTTTAGGAAAATAAGGTTTGATATAACCATAGACAAAACAAGATATACATGATGTTGGATCAAAGCTAGAAAGTCAGAAAACCAAGATACAAAGATTATCCATTAATATAAGAGAAAGTCATGCTCTTGTAGGACTAGCATTTGAGACCATGAAAGACTGCTGAAGAAGAGAAAAAGGCTATTTTATATCATTAAAAGGAGAAAATTGAAGGATTTCAAGTGTATATGATATGCTTGATGTTGAATTGCTAGATTTGTTGACCAGCAATAAGAACAGATAAAATCACCAAGTTCAATATTAGTAGAAACATAGTTAAGACATTCTGTATAAGGATTTTGGCCACAAGAACAAATATACAGTTGGCCTCCTTCAGTATACCAACTACAAAACTAATATTTTGGAGTTAGGGTATAGATGAATGGTATTATGAAGTTTGAACCTATATGTTATGAGACAGTTCCCAAAAAAGAAACTATTTTCTACATATTTCTCAATTTAGTAGATAATATTCAGAAGTACAATGCAAGAGGGATATAAATAGTGTGGGAAGGCTTATGTAAGATATGTACAGTTATTAGTAAGGGTCATGTGTTTGTAGAGGATAGGTACATAGACCAATAGACATTTGTATAAGTAGTTGTATAATCCAATAGAGAACTCTATTAAGTTCTTTCTAAATAACTACCTTGGTTGAGCCCTAAGCCTTCATGACTTTGCACTAATATAGCATTACTTTGTTCTTCAATCAACATAGGATCATATACCAATTTTTGGAAAGAGAAAGTTAAAATATCTTTTTGAGTACTGTCTGGTGATATAATTTGAGATCTTATTGGATATAAGACATTAAAATGTGTAGAGTTTGTCTTTTTTGTGATTTTAGACATAGGTAGAAGAGTAGGTTCTAAGTGAACTTGGGAAAAGTGAGATGGATATCCTTATTATGAAATATTCAGTTAGTTGTGACAATAAATCACATGATCTCAAATTAAACTGACAGAGATTCCTCTTATTTTTGGATCAAGAATTTCTATAAATTAAGTTGTTTGTAACAAAATAAATACAAAGACTATTATATTACAAAGTCCCCTTTGATAGCTATTAGAGAGGCCTCTTCTAACAGATACCAAAGGGGAAAAAATAGAAAATAAGAACAAAAAATCTATTGAAATATAGGTATTAGTAAATCTACCTACATATAGGTATTAGTGAACTGAAAAAAAAACAAAGGTAACTTACAAAAGACAAAGTACTAGAAAGTACCCTAATGCTTGTAGTAGAGGGAATATAGGGAGAATATAGTCAGTGAGCAACATTGTCAGAAAAGAGAAAACAAAATAGAAAAATACATATGGATGGTCACAAGTGGAGATATATCCATGGAGGGTTGACAACCTATCATACAAGAAAGGACAAATAGAGGGGCTGAGATAAACATCCTATATACATAAATGGGTTAGTAAATAAATAAAAATCAAAATAAAATAAGTCAATGACGTACTGGGAACTCTACTTAGTATAGAGACAGGGACATGTCCAGGGAGCACAGACAAGACATTGTATGAGACAGAACACATAGTGGAGGTAAGATGAACATTCTAAGAAAAAAAAGATCAGTAAATCAGATAAAATAAAAATAAAATATATGAATGATGTAGCTAAGACTTGACATGAGCTGGGTACAGGAGCATGTCCAGGAGGTGCAAATGAGCCATTGTATGAAGGAAGGACATATGATAGAACAGAAATGAATACCTTATAGGAAGACATAGGTTAGTAAATACCATAAACTCTCTCTGTGAGAAGAGACAATCTACTGTGTGCTCTGGCAAGTAAAAAAGTAGAAAACAAGCCTCTAGATCCCACCAGAGTAAGCAGTATAGCACACAAAACCCCAAACCCCCCCTAGTCTATAGCTATTAAAGACCAAACTGCTAGACAAAGGAGAGATGGAGATATCCTCTTATCCAGGGCCAAGGAAGAGACTTTACCACACCCATGTCATAACAGCCCTGGGCACTGGATGATAGTCAGTAGAATAACAGGTATAAGTTCTCAGTAAGGAAATCTCAAAGAACTAGCATAACAGTATACTGGTTTTGTTTTCTGATACATGGAATGATATGACTAATCATTATATCATGCCCAATTTCTTATTTTATTTTTATTTATTTACTGACCTATTTTTTTCTTAGAATGTTTGTCTTGTCCCTACTATGTATCTGTAGTAACTTAGCCTAAGATGACTTAATCACACTCCAAGTCTGAGTTAACAAGGAGAACTCAATAGAGTTCCTATTGGATTCTATACACTACTTATACAACTACTATATGGTCTGTATACTACTTTCCCACACTTATTATATAACATTATTATATGATATAACTCTGTGATATCCTTGATATGTGACCATAATATGTGACATTTGTCATGTGACACCTTCCCACACTCCTTCCTTATATAGTAGGTCCAAATAAGAAAAGTAAAGTAAAGTAAATAATAACTTAGCCATTTTACCAAGTCATAATAGTGTCTTGCCTTATATAATGTCTCATTGACTCTCTCTGGATATGTTCCTGCCCCCACCTCAAGTAGAGTTCCCAGTATGTCTTTTGTATATTTTCTTTTGATTTTAATTTATTTACTAATTTTTTTTTTGTAAAGTGTTTGTTTTGTCCCTACTATACATCCTGTCTTGTACAATACCTTGTCTACACTCCTTGGATATGTTACTGTCTCTACACTAAGTGGAGTCCTTGGTATGTCATTGACTTATTTTCTTTTTATTTTTATCTAATTTACTGGTCTTTTTTTTTTCATAGAATGTTTGTTTTGTTTCCACTATATATCCTACCTTATATAATGCCTTGTCTGTGCTGCCTGTATATATTCCTGCCCCTACCTCAAGTGGAGTCTCTGGTAGGTTATTTACATATTTTCTTTTCTTTTTAGTTATTTACTGACCTATTTCTTTTCATAGGATATTTGTCTTGGCCTTTATATATCTTCTCTTGTACAATGGCTTGTCAACCCTTTCTGAAATATCTACTCTAAGCTCCCTTGTCACCATATATATGTCATATTTGTTTTTAATTTATTGTATATTTTCTCTTATTTACTGACAAACTTCTTGTAGATCATTGTTGATACCATACTTATCCTTTGGTATAATGGTTTATGAAATTTCTTCTTATGTAGCTGCAAAAAATCTTTACAATTTTCTATTGCTTTATGTAAAGTAGACAGCAAATAATTGATATTGTTATACTATACTTGCAATGAACCTAATCAAAACTAATCCTTGTTGCTGCTAAGACTTGGAGAGAAGACTGAATTGTTAGACTGACTTGCTCATTGGCTTTGACATCATTAGCAGTTGTGATAGAAGATACTGCCAGGATTATAACAGTAAACATTGTTGAAAGGTAAAATTAAGATCCCTTATTTAAGCAGTTATCTAAGTTCCTTAAGTTGAGTATTTCAACATCCATGGTACTAGTCCCTTAAGCAGTGCAATTTGTCTACCACTCCTTTACTGCTCCTCTACCAAATGCAGTACTATACTGCATTTGTCACAAATAGTCACAGATTCTTGCTCCACTGATATTTTAATAAATATCATTATTCTACTATTGGAATATTCAAGTACAGATTGATTTTTAAGCTATATATATCTTAAATCCTGTTACTGTATTGTCTTAGATAGAAATTATGTACTTATCTAGATTTTTATATATATTTTCAAAACATGTCTCTCAATACAACAGAGTCAGTAATTATACTCTAACCTTACTACTATGTTCTCAAGTATAGAAGAAAGTAGTTTGGATAAGATTTAAATAAAAATATACAGGCTTATACTTGATTTATTAGCTGTTCTTACTTGTTATTTTCATACCTATTTTCTGTTTTTATTTCCATGTCAATATATATATTTATTTTCTCCCTGAGCATTTCAATAACCTCAAAGTTACCTTTGATATAGCATATAGTAACTACAATATAGAGTAGAGCAAGAGATAATATCAATTGTTAACAATATTATTGCAATGTGACATAGTAGTGACATGTTTGTGATATATTTGTGACAGGGTACAGTAAGTGCAGTAGGGGGTACTGTAATTTCTCTATGTCTATCTTGGATACTATGACTTGGCTTTAGTATTCCAGGTATAGTATTGAGGAAACTGCCAGTAGATAAGGTCC
>Ga0153972_1000428_pt1 | contig 13347 bp, 14 predicted proteins | sample TSGA056MetaG_FD_104732 | JGI IMG/M metagenome (GOLD analysis project Ga0153972, IMG submission 104732) | Attine ant fungus gardens microbial communities from Georgia, USA - TSGA056 MetaG | ecosystem: Host-associated > Fungi > Mycelium > Unclassified | place: USA: Georgia, George L Smith State...
AGGGTACAGCCACTGTAGTAGTAGTATAAATAAGGCTGCAATCCAATGAAGAACTCCATCGAGTTCTTCCTGAACATCCACCTAGGGTGACCACTAAGAACATTCACTGTTCCTTGGTAACAGGGGGCTCAAGGGGGTCCACGGAGAGACCCGAATGCAATGGATGTAGACAGAGGAAGAGGGGGGGACAGAACATGCTACGTATGCGGAAAGTGGGGCCATATGGCCAAAAACTGTTGGGAAAGGCACAAGGCGAGGGTAGTAGAAACGCCGCAAGAAGTGGCAAAAGAAAATGGAGGACAGTGAGCTCTTGACTGGCCTCCAATAATGTGTACAGTGTATTGCACCCAGAAAAATTAGGCAATAAAAAGAATTCCCCCGATACAACTGAGAGAGTAAGAGATGTACAACGTACGATGCAACCACTAAGGGAAGTCTGGTTGAAAGTGGGGCTGGAGAAGCTGGAAAGTCATGAGGGAGTGGCAGTAAAAGCATTGTTGGATAGCGGAGCAACAGGCTTATTCATGGATACAACCTTTGCAAAGGAAAAAGAGTTCAAGATGGAAAAGTTAAAAAGACCCCTCTTGGTCAGAAATGTAGATGGAACAAAAAACATAGAAGGAGCCATAACACATCAGGTTGAATGCAACATGTTCTTCAAAGGACATGTGGAAAGAGCAAGGATGGATATATGCAACCTAGGAAAAACGGAGGTGATACTGGGAATGCCATGGCTGGCGGCCCACAACCCAGAAATAGATTGGGAAAAGGGAGAAGTAAAGATGACGTGCTGCCCACCTATATGTGGAAGAAGAAAGCAAGAAGGGGAGGAAAAGAACATGAGAAAAATGGAAAAAGATGAAGACGAGGAGGTGGTAAAAAGCCTAGTGCCCCAGAGATTTTGGAGATGGAAAAAGGTGTTCGGGAAAAGGGAGTCAGAAAGAATGCCAGTGCGAAAAATCTGGGACCATGTGATAGAACTAAAAAAGGGGTTTACGCTGAAAAAGGGAAAAGTATACTCACTATCAAGAGAGGAGAGGGAGGAGGTACAAACATTTGTGGAGGATCAGCTGAGGAAAGGGTATATCTGACCCTCCAAGTCGCCCCAAACGTCACCAGTACACTTTGTGGCAAAAAAGGATGGCACACAGAGGATGGTACAAGATTATCGACACTTAAACCAGTGGATGGTAAAAAATGGGTACCCCCTCTCCCTCATCGCGGACATACTGGATGGAGTAGGAAAGAGAAAGGTGTTCACGAAGCTGGACTTAAGGTGGGGATACAATAATGTCAGAATCAAGGAAGGAGACGAATGGAAGGCAGTGTTTACAATGCACATTAGAGCGTATGAACCCACAGTCATGTACTTTGGGCTAACAAACTCCCCCGCCACCTTCCAAGCGATGATGAATGACCTGTTCAGGGACCTCATAAACCAAGGGGACACAGCGACCTTCATCAATGACATTCTAGTAGCCACAGATACGGAGGAAGGGCATGACGAACTGGTAGAGGAGGTGCTAAGGAGGTTGGAGGAAAACGACCTGTTCATGAAACCAGAGAAATGCAGATGGAAAGTAAGAGAAGTAGAGTTTTTGGGAGTGGTAATCGGTCCGAAAGGAGTAGAAATGCAAAGGGAGAAGGTAGAAGGGGTTCTGAACTGGCCGGCACCCAGGAATGTCAAAGAAGTACAAAGATCTCTAGGACTTGCCAACTACTACAAAAGATTCATAAAGAACTTTGCTAGGATAGCGGCACCGCTGCATGTGCTAGTCAGAAAGGAGCAAAAATGGAAGTGGGAAAAGGAACAAGAGGAAGCATTCGAAGAACTTAAAGCAGGGTTCACCATGGAACCTGTTCTCACCATCCCGGATATTGACAGGGAAATGAGAGTGGAAGCGGATGCATCAGACTATGCGATGGGAGGGGTGCTGTCAACGAAGTGTGAAGATGGGAAGTGGAGGCCGGTGGCCTTTATCTCTAAATCGTTGAATGCCACAGAACGAAATTATGAAATCCATGATAAAGAGATGCTGGCAGTCATAAGATGCCTAGAAGCATGGGGGCATTACTTGGAAGGAGCAAAACTTGAATTTGAAATCTGGACAGACCATAAAAACCTCCAGTATTTTATGACGAGCCAGAAGTTAAATCGCAGACAAGCAAGATGGGCCCTATACCTATCACGGTTCGACTTCACGTTAAAACACATTCCAGGGAAAAGTATGGGAAAGGCGGATGGATTAAGCAGAAGACCAGACTGGCAGGAGGGAGTGGAAAAGGATAACGAGAATCAGAAGTTGATAAAACCAGAATGGATCAGAGGAGTAGAAATGTTAGTAGAGGAAGAAAACCTAAGAGAGAGAATCAGAAAGGTGCAGGAAGGGGATGGGAGGATAGTGGAGGCAATAAAAGGGTTAAAAGGGGCAGGCATAAAAACATTAAGAGACGAAGAGTGGAAAATCGAGGATGGAATGGTACTAAGAGAAGGAAGGATATACGTGCCAGAGGGGGACCTTAGGAGAGAAATAATACAATTACACCACGACACTCCACTAGGGGAGCACAGAGGAAGGTAGAAGACGATGGAGTTGATCAGTAGGAACTACTGGTGGCCGGGGGTGACAAGAGAAGTGGGAAAGTATGTAGAGGGATGTGACGTGTGCCAAAGGTACAAAAACCAAAGCGAGGCACCGGCAGGGAAGTTAATGCCCAACATGATCCCGGAAAAACCATGGAGCCACATATCGGCAGACTTCATCACCAAGCTACCATTAGCTCAGGGGTACAACGCGATTCTAGTAATATGTGACCGTTTTAGCAAAATGGTGCACTTTATAGCGATAACAGAAAAGACCTCGGCGGAAGGACTCGCAAGGTTGTTTTGGGACCACGTATGGAAACTACACGGGCTCCCAGAAAGCATCATATCAGACAGAGGAGTGCAGTTTGCAGCGGGAATGATGAAGGAGTTGAACAACTTATTAGGGATCCAGACAAAACTCTCGACAGCCTATCACCCACAAATGGATGGGCAGACGGAAAGGGTAAACCAAGAGTTGGAGCAATATCTAAGGGTCTTCATCGACCATAGGCAAGAACAATGGCCGGATTGGTTGGGAACAGCAGAATTCGTGTACAACAACAAAGTCCACATGGCTACAAAAATATCGCCGTTCAAAGCGAACTATGGTCAAAACCCAAGGATGGGGTTTGAAGGAAGGAGAAAGGGGAAATATGAAGTGGCAGAAAAGTTCATGGAAAAAATGAAGAAAATCCAGGAAGAGGCCAAAGCAGTGCTAGGAAAAGCACAAGAGGAGATGAAAAGGTTTGGGGACAGGAAACAAGGAAAAGGAGAAGAATACAAAGTAGGGGACCTAGTACTGCTAAGCACGAAGGACTTAAAATGGCAGATGAAAGGAAGGAGGTTGGAAAAGCTGACGGAGCGTTTTGTGGGACCATACAAGGTAAAAGGGATTGTCTCGAGTAATGTGATAGAATTGGAACTACCAAACTCTATCAAAATACACCCTGTAATCAACGTAAGTAGAGTACGACTCTATAAACCACAGGTAAAGGGACAGAAGAAGGTACCACCAGAGCCAGTTATCATCGAAGGAGAAGAGGAATTTGAGGTGGAGAAAATCATAAACAAAAGAACAGTTAGGGGGAAGGAGAAGTTCCTAGTAAGGTGGAAAGGCTATACGGCAGAAGAAGACACCTGGGAAAGTAGGGAAAACTTGGGAAACGCAAAGGAACTAGTAGAAGAATTTGAGAGGAAGTACAGGGAAGAGGACGAAGAACTAAGGCGACAGAAAGAAGAGGAAGAGGAGAAGGAGTTTAGCCAAGAATTACCTAGGGAATTCACAGCAAAACTACTATATGGTTGGGGGAAAAGAAGGTACGAAAGAGAGAGAGAAAAGAGATGGGACGAAAATTGGCATCAATGGAAAAATTCCTCAGGACGAGAAAACTTGAAGGGGGGGCCATGTTGTGAGAACCTCGAGTAGGAAAAGGTTTCCCACGCACCTTGAACACCCAAGCTAAGAATCCCAAGCATACAATGAAGCAAAAGGCAGAAGAGGGACTTAGTAAGCCAAAAAGTCACGTGACAAGGTCAGGTGACCATAGAACATTCTGGAAAGGACATGTGATCATGGGACCCTAGGGTACAGCCACTGTAGCAATAGTATAAATAGGGCTGCAATCCAACGAAGAACTCCATCGAGTTCTTCCTGAATATCCACCTAGGGTGACCACTAAGAACACTCACTGTTCCTTGGTAACAAGGAAGCCTTTTCCTGTTTGGGGCTCTTATAACACATGTCCATGCCATAACTCAACAGACTCTATTCTTACTGGACACTGGATGGACCCCATAGATAGGTTTCAAACCAAGGCAACACCCCTCTAAATTAGAGACTATCAATAAGTTCATGGAGTGTATGAAGTCAGCCATAGAAGAAGCCAAGTCTATGATCTGCAAGGTACAACAGGATATGTCCAGGTATTACAACTAGAGAAGAACTCCGGCTCTAGTGTTTCTGTAAGAAGTTAAACTAAGATGTCTTAGAACTACTCCTAGTCTGAGTTAACAAGGAGAACTTAATGGAGTTTCCATTAGATTCTGTACACTACTTATACAACTACTACATGGTCTATGCACTACTCTCCCACACTCATCATGTGACTCCATCATGTGATGTGACACTGTGACATCCTGATATATGACTGTAATGTATGATATTTGTCATATGATACTTTTCTATACTTCTTCCTTATGTAGTAAGTCCAAATAAGAAGAGAAAAGAAAAAGAAAAGAAAAAGAAAAGAAATATAAATAATGACTTAGCTGTTTTGCCAAGTCATAACAGTTTCAACCTGGAGATCAAGTGTTTCTAGATATCTCAGATATTAAAACCACCTATTTCTTTGCCAAGTTGTCATACTGCAGACTAGGACCCTTTCCTGTAGAATAACAAGTAGTGTAAGAGGATGGCTGTCACTCTAGGACAGAGCTTAGCCAAGTACTGGATTCACACTTATTTAGCTTATCTTATCTTATAATACCCATCCATCTATTCTCTTACCTTTCAGTCTATATGTTGTCTCAATCATTCTATTTATTTAAATTAGAAAGTGCTATTATCAGACTGTAGCTCACATGACTGTGCACAGACCATCCTCTATAGTATATATAGGGGCTTGTATTGTTATAACTTGGCCAAATGGCTAAGTTCTCATTTATATCTCTTTTCTTTTTCTTTTTCTTTTCTTTTAATTAGGAAATCAATAGATGTGCAAGAGAGAATAACTCAAAAGAGATGTGCAGGACTTTATAAATAGAAGTAAATACAAGAATGTATATAAGTAGTATATAACAATTGAATAGAAACTCTATTGAGTTCTTCTTGTCAACTTGGACTAGAAGAGTGATTAAGTTGTCTTAGCCTAAGTCACTATATGTATTAGTAGATTTACCCTTACTCAAATATTACTCCAGCTTCCAGGACCCTTACTTAGCTCTCTAGTATGACTTCTGGCCAATTGCTAGTTATTGCCCTTACAAGTAAGACCTATGACCTACTAACTGAAGTTACCTCTCTTGATGAGAAAACTCCACTCTATATTCAACATAGTAAAGCTATCCACTGTTCTGACTAACCCTATCCTAGAACAGAGACTGGATATCACAAATAGCTACTTATTGACTTGTGATTGATTGATTTAATAATCAAAGAGTTCAAAAAAGCAAAGTTAAACAAGCAGCAAAAGATGTTGTTAAGTCTGAGGTTTATTCTCAGACATACAGTCCTTAAATACATAATTGTGGTGGTCTATATACAAGAACAGACTACTATATGATCACTATCTGTTATTCTACATATAGGAGTGCTATTGTTCTTGAAATAGAGATAACCTAACTATCTTAGGGCAGTCCTTTGTTCTATTCAAGGACAGATGATAATCTATGAATAAAGATCAGTGTTATATACAAACATTAAGGACCTTGTATCTCCATGGGATCTTATTGCCTTTAGGTCTGTTTATAGCCAAAAGAAGTACATTGAAGAGAGCTTCACAATGGTTATTGAAGCAAATGATTATATCAAGCAGTTCCCGAGATATTAGCAATTTAGTGTTTGGTGACTTGGTGATCACTAACTGATCTACTGATAACTTGGTGAATACTAATTGCCTTGAGACATTTTTGGTACTGTTTGAAAGGTCTTCTTAAGGGATTTTGGTGGCCATTTAGATCATCAAAATTGGTTGAGTATTCCCAGAGTTATAGTCCAAATAAAGTTTGTGATACTAGACCCCCTACTACTACCTATCATCATAGATAGAGAGAAAGAGTAGGAGGTAGAAGAGATACTTGACAGTTGCTGGCACTAGAGAAGATTCCAACTCTTAGTCAAGTGAAAAGGATATGGCCAAGAACATAACTCTTGAGAGTCCATCTCTAATGTTTTAGTACCCAACCTAGTAGCAGAATTCTTGTTATATACCAAAAATTCAGTATAAATTAATATTTATATTCAATTTATTTTTATTTTATGTATGATTTCCATTCCTAAACTTCTAATCTGTCTACTCCTATAGGATCATGATATAGACTAAAACATTTGTACTATAACTTCTATTCCAGGATTGGTATAAGTACTCTACTAGTATATTGCAATCCCTTAGTTCATAGATTAAAGTCACTTTCTTCATATTCTTGTAGTGCTCTCTCTCTGCTATATATCTCTTAAACTCCTTACTCCTAAATTTACCTCTACTTTGGATGACATTCCACTACTCCAAAATAAGTGACTACACATGCAACAGGAAATTGAGGCACAGTATACAAGCTGAGGCCAAGGTTGTTCCACTTCTACATCATCATTGTATTCCCTCTAGACCAGTTGTAAAACCATGGGACTGGAGAGCAACATCTCTCATTTTATCTAGTAGTGTGTTCCACTCTCTAACTCCACTTATTGCATCACTTTCCAGAACCTGGAGTGCATACTCATAGTATATTCACAGTAATTAACAGTATATTTCTAGTCTTCCCACACTACTATCCCCACCTACCTGACAACCTGACAATTCTACCACAGAAACCCAGTAGCTCCAAGACACATCTGTCAAACAGATTTTGATGCTATTTTTTGATCTGGTGTTATACTGGGCAGTCTTTTTAGGCAATTTAAGTGATATTTGTTGCAAATCTATACTATAATTCAGCTCAAGCAGCAAAAGTGGCACTGATTGTATACCACTTGACCCCCAGTCTTGGACTCATATATATTATCTGAGTAGCAGAATAGCAGCTGTAACCACTACTATACCAGTCTCATAGGGCCTGTTCAGCCATTTTGTACCAGACACAAACCAGAAATCCCCTCTAGAAGTACTCTCAAGAACTGTTTGAACCTTGGGGAAACTAGTCTCCTCTGGTAGAATGATGTCACAGTTTAGCAGCCATTGTATTTGATGGCTTAGGCTTTAGTGTTACTATCAGACCTTGGTGATTATTTTTGATATCCCCTATAGATAGACATGTTGTGAGCAATCCTCTTAAGGGCAATACCATTAGGGTATCTGGGAAGGAAGGGATATCCAGAACAAAGAAGAAAGGTCAGGAGTATGGGATAAAGGAAGAGAGAGGTCAAGAAAGTTGGAATTGGAAAGATTGGTAAAGATACTAACCTCGAGAGTAGGTTACCCATGTTAACTTTGAGGCTTCTCAAGCCACATTCAAAGGCTAGATTCAATGGAAAGATATAAGAGAAGACCAGGTAAGAGGGTTAGTGTTAGTACAAAGTTGTGAAGGCTTAGAGCTCAACCAAGATGGTTGTTTAGGAAGAACTCAATAGAGTTTTCTATTGGATTGTATAACTACTTATACAAATGTCTGTTGGTCTATATACCTATCTCCTGCAATCACATGACCTCTACTAATAACTATACATATCTTATATAAGTCTTCCCATGCTATTTATATCCCTCTTGCATTGTACTCCTGAATATTATCCACTAAGTTGAGAAATACATAGAAAATAGTTTCTTTTCTTGAAACCATCTCATAACATAGCTCTCCCTTTAAGTTTTCTTGTCCTGAGGAATTTTTCTATCATCTCTAGTTTTCCTCCTATCTTTTCTCCCTTTGTCTCTTATACTCCTTGTTAGACTATCCCTACAGTATTTTATCCATAAACCTCTCTGGTAGTTCTCTTGAGAATACCTTTTTGTGCTCTTCTTTTTTCTGTTGTCATACTTCTTTAGCCTCTTTGCCATACTTCTTCTCAAACTCTTCTACCAACTCTTTTGCATTCTCTAAATTCTCCTTACTTTTCCATGTATCTTCTTCTGCCATATATCTCTTCTATTATACTAAGAACTTCTCCTTTCCTCTTACTATTCTTTTGTTTAGTATTTTTTCTACTTCAAAATCTTCCTCCCCTTTGATAATAACTGGTTTTGGTGGTACCTTTTTCTGCCCCTTCACTTGTAGCTTATACAGGTGTACTTGACTTATGTTAACTACGGGGTGTATTCTAATAGAACTAGGCAACTCTAATTCTACCATATTGCTCAAGACAATCTCTTTTATTTTGTAAAGTCCCACAAAGTGTTCTATCAATTTCTCTGATTGTTTTCCTTTCATCTGTCACTTGAGATCTTTGGTGCTTAGCAATACTAAGTCCTCTACTTTATATTCCTCCCCTTTACTTCGTTTCCTGTCTGCAAACTTCTTCATTTCATCTTGAGCTTTTCTCAAGGCTGTCTTTGCTTCCTCCTGAATTTTCTGTATTCTTTCTACAAACTTTCCTACCACTTCATACTTCCCCTTCCTTCTTCCTTTCAATTCCATTCTTAGATCTTGACTGTAATTAGCCTTGAATGGTGACACTTTTGTAGCCAAATATATTTTGCTATTATATGCAAATTCAGCTGTCCTCAACCAGTCTGGCCATTGTTCTTGTCTATGGTTGGTAAAAACCCTCAGATACTGCTCCAATTCCTGATTCACCCTCTCTATCTGTCTATCCATCTGGGGGTGGTAAGCCATCAACAACTTAGTCCAGATCTCCAATAGCTTGTTCAACTTCTTTATCATTCCTGCTGCAAACTGTACTCCTCTGTCTGATATAATACTTCTGGAAGTCTATACAGCTTCTAGATATGGTCTCTGAACAACCTGGTAAGTCCCTTTGCTGATGTTTTCTCTGTGGTTGCTATAAAGTATACTATTTTATTAAATCTGTCACACACCACTAATATTGCATTGTATCCTTGGACTAAGGGCAGCTTTATGATAAAGTCTGCTAAAATATGGCTCCATGGTTTCTCTGGGATTGTGTTTAGCATTAGCATTCCTACTGGGGCCTTGCTCCTATTTTTATACCATTGGCAGGCATTGTACCTATTTACATATCTCTCTACTTCTCTTGTCACTCTTGGCCACTAGTAGTTTCTTGTGACCAACTCTACTGTTTTCCATCTTCCTTCATATCCTCTAACTGGGGTATTATGGTGGAAGTATATTATTTCCCTCCTCAAGTCCTCTTCTGGAACATATATATATCCTTTCTTTATGACTATTCCTTCCTCGATTGCCTATTCCTTATCCCTCAGGTTCTCATCTTCTACTAGCATTTCTACTTCTCTTATCCACTCCTGTTTGATCAACATTTTATCCTTGTTATCATTCTCTACTCCTTCCTGCCAGTCTGCTCTTTGACTCAGTCTGTTGGCTTTACCCATGCTTTTTCCTAGGACATACTTCAAGGTAAAATTGAAGCATGACAAGTATAAGGCCCACCAAGCTTGCCTTTGGTTTAACTTTTGACTTGTCATAAAGTATTGGAGGTTTTTATGGTCCATCCAGATCTTGAATTCTATTTTTTCCCTCTCTAGGTAGTGTCTCCATGCTTCCAGACATTGAATCACTACCAACATCTCCTTGTTGTGAATTTTATAGTTTTATTCTGTTGCATTCAGTGACTTAGAGATAAAGGCTACCAGCCTCCATTTCCTATCCTCACACTTTGTCAACAATACTCCCCCTGTTGTATAGTTTGACATGTCTGCTTCTACTCTCATTTCTTTGTCCAGGTCTGGTATTGCCAAGACTGGCTCCATCATGAATACCTCTTTTAACTTTCTGAATGCCTCCTCTTGCTCCTTTCCCCATCTCCACTTCTCTTCCTTCCTAACTAGCACATGTAGTGGTGCTGCAAGCTTTGCAAAGTCCTTAATAAATTGCCTGTAGTAGTTGGTAAGTCCTAGAAACTTTTTCACCTCCTTTACATTCCTCAGTATTGGCCAGATTAAGACTCCTTTTATCTTCTTCTGCATTTTTACTCCCTTCAGTTCTATCACTACTTCTAGAAACTCTACCTTTTTTACCTTCTACCAACATTTCTCTGGTTTTATGAAGAGATCATTCTCTTTGAGTTACTTCAACACTTTCTTCACTATCTCATCATATCCCTCCTCTATCTCTATTGCTACAATAATATTATCAATGAAGATGGCTGTACTTCCTTGATTTATCATATTGCAGAACAGATCATTCATCATTGTTTGGATGGTAGTGGGGGAGTTTGTGAGCCTGAAGTACATTACGGTTGGCTTGTAGGCTCTGATATGCATTGTGAATACTGTCTTCCATTCATCTCTTTCTTTGATTCTGATATTGTTGTATCCCCATCTCAGGTCTAGCTTTGTGAAAACCTTCTTACTTCCTACTCCATCCAGGATATTGGCAATTAGTAGCAATAGGTAACCATTTTTGATAGTCCACTGGTTCACATGTCTGTAATCCTATACTATTTATTGTTTTCCATTCTTTTTAGCTACAAAGTGAACAGAAGATGTTTGTGGTGACTTCAATGGTCAGATATATCCCTTTTGTAGTTGGTCCTCTACAAACACCTATACTTCCTCTTGCTTCTCCCTTGACAACAAATACACCTTCTTTTTCTTAGGCACAAAGCCTTCCTTTAACTCTATCACATGGTTCCAGGCCTTTTGTACTGGCATCCTCTCTGACTCTGCTTTTCCAAATACTCTCTTCTATTCCCAAAATCTCCTTGGCACCAGTCCTTCTACTGTTTTCTCCTCTTTTGTTTTTCTAACCACTTTTTTCTTTTCTTCCTGCTTTCTCTTTTCATATATCAGTGGACAACATGTCATTTTCACCTCTCTCTTCTCCCAGTCGATTTCTGGATTATAGACAGCTAACCATGGCATACCTAATATCACCTCTGTTTTTCCCAGATTACATACATCCATTCACACCCTCTCAACATGTCCTTTGAAGAACATATTGCATTCTACTTGATGAGTGATTGCTCCTCCCACATTTACCATTCTATTTATATTTTGTACTAGTAAAGGACTTTTCAATCTTTCTAGCTTAAACCCTTTCTTCTTTGTGAACTTTGTGTCCATGAATAAACCTGTTGCCCTTCTATCCAACAGTACTTTTACTGCTATCCCTTCATAGTTTTCCAACTTTTCCAATCTCTCTTTCATCCATACTTCTCTTAGTGGCCGGAGTGTATGCCATACATCTCTTACTTCCTCAGTATTGCTTTGACAAGAAACTTTATTTTCTAGCTTTTCTGGGTGCAATACACTATATATATTTGAAGAGGCTAGTCAGAAGCTCACTGTTCTCTATTGTCTTTTGCCAACTCTTGCAGCATTTCCACTACCCTTCTTTCTCTTTCTTTTCTCTGCCAACAATTTTTGGCTATATAGCCCCACTTTCCATATACAAAATATGTTCTATCTTCTCCTCTTCCTCTGTCTACTTCTATTGCATTGGAGTCCCTTGCTGGCCCCAGCTGTCCCCCTCTATTCTGATATCCTCCTCTATACTGGTCTCCTGGCCTCCATATGATCTGTCCCTCCTTTTCTCTATATTGTTATGAGATAGTCTTTAAGAAAGAAACTCTTTCTCACACATTCATCAACTCAAAGGACTTTACCAGTTTCCATAAAGAACTTAAACTATAAATAGTGTGGAAACACTTACATAAACTATATAGTACCTAGTAAGGATCTTATGATCATGGAAGACAGGTGTACAGACCATCGAACATTTGTATAACTAGCTAGTAAAATTCAACAGAAAACTCTATTGAATTTTTCCTGAACACTCACCTCAAGTGGTCCATAAGTCTTCATGACTAAGCAACAACACATATGACCCTTCCCCAAACCCTCCTCTAGGCTATGTATTTCTCCCCAACATTCTCTTTTCTGCCCTACTCTGCCTCTAGTTTCTATCTAACCTTACTACCCTCTCCTACCACTCTTTGATTGTGCAGGGAGGGCTTTCTGCTTCTACTAACTTCCTTCTGATTCCTCCACTTAACCCTCTTTTGAATTCCTCTATAAGGGATTGCCCCTCATACCCACTTCCTCTTGCAACCTTCTTAAATTCTTGGACATACTTATCACATGTCCTTCCTCTCTGTTCTATTGTTCTTAACTGTTCTACTTTTCTTTCTTCCTCTGCTGTTTTCCCAAACTCATCTCTCATCTTACTAAATAACTCTTCCACTATCTCTACTTCTGATTCTCCCTTCGACAACTCATCTAATAGGTTATCCTTCTATACCTCTACTACCCCCTCCCCTGTACATAAGACAGCACCCAGACCATCTTTGTTGATTCTAACTTCTCCATTATCTTCATCCTTAGATACAAACAAGCTGCATTGATAAATGCTCCTACTTCCTTTATCTTTTCTGTCACAAACTTCATTTGGACCATAACTCTAGGAATACTTGACCAATTTTGATGATCTAAATGGCCACCAAAAGCCCTCAAGAAGACCTTTCAAAAAGTACAAGAATATCTCAAAGCAATCAGTATTCACTGAGCTATCAGCAGATTAGTCAGTGATCACCAAGTTACCAGACACTAAATTGCCAATATCTTGGGAACTACTTAACATAATCATTTGCTTCAATGACCATTGTGAATCTCTCTTCAATGTGCTTCTTTCTGCTATAAATAGATCCAGAGGAAATAAGATCCCATGGAGATACAAGGTCCTCAATGTTTGCACATAACAATAATCTTTACCTATAGATTATCATTTGTCCTTGAATAGAGCAAAGGACTGCCCTAAGATAGTTATGTTATCTCTATTTCAAGAACAATAGCACTCCTATATAGAACAATAGGTAGTGATTGTGTGGTAGGCTATCCTGGTGCACAGACCACCACAATCATATATTTAAGGACTGTATGTCTGAGAATAAACCTCAGACTTAACAACATCTTTTGCTACTGTCTAAACATTGCTTTTTTGAGCCTTTTGATTGTTAA
>Ga0153972_1000430_pt1 | contig 13322 bp, 19 predicted proteins | sample TSGA056MetaG_FD_104732 | JGI IMG/M metagenome (GOLD analysis project Ga0153972, IMG submission 104732) | Attine ant fungus gardens microbial communities from Georgia, USA - TSGA056 MetaG | ecosystem: Host-associated > Fungi > Mycelium > Unclassified | place: USA: Georgia, George L Smith State...
CCACTGTGTAATGCTGTCAGGAAAAATAGGAGCGCCGGTGTCGGTCGTAAACACTCTACCGTCTTTGTCCTCCCAAGCATCGCCCATAAGCTGCTGCCGTCCTAATTGCCAATCCTTATACTCAAGTAGAAGCACAAATGCTGAACGAGATAGTCTGATCGGTCGAAACGAGTCGGCGGTTTTTGGAGTATCGACATAAACTCCCTTGCCTGGCACATAATTGGAAGTTTGGCATATTGTTATTGTTTGCCTTTCAAAGTCAATGTCTTGCCAGCGCAGACCTAGAAGCTCTCCTCGTCGCAGCCCGGAAAGTAAATCAAAAGTAATCAGGATTCGCTGTTTAATCGGCTCGCTACGAAGCAGTATGAGCAGCTGACGGGCGTCATCTTCGTCTAAATATGCAGCTCTGGTTTTAATGCTTGGCAGCTCGGCCCTTGATGCAGGGTTTTCTTGTATATATCCCAGCTTTACTGCACGAAACAAGATGGATGAAAGCACCCGATGATATCCCCTGATAGTAGAAGGGCTTAGCGGTTTCATATTCTTCTCAATAAGAAAGATTTCGCTCGTACACTTACCCATATAGGTAGCGATTTTTTCTGCGCTTTCAATAGAAATATGGTTTCCATCTCTGAGCTGCTTAAATGCCCAGGCAGAAGCTCCTGACTCTTTCGACAATGACTCAAGACTAAGTTTGTTATTGCTTAGCCATTTTTTGAAGTCAATCTTACATATAGCCCACTTCTTTCTGCGCATCCCAGCTTCCTGCAAATTACTGTAAAAAGATGCAATATGACCGGGTCGTAAGTCTTTTAATTTAATATGCCCTAAAGCTTGGCTTATATCTTTGATTTTGTCATTATAAATATAGATAGTTTTGTCTTTAAGATTGGTTTTGGCATAGTCTTGCATAAAGATGTCGATGAAATCGATCAAGCGGATGTTGCCGTCGCATAAGCTGGTATGTTTTACTCTCTCCTCGAAAAGCACGGTTTGGCGTTGAAGCTCTTTTTCGAGTTGTTTTTGTGTCAAAGTCGACTCTGGAGTCCATGTTGTGGTGCGGCGAATTTGCCTGTTATTAATATCGTAGCCGCATGATACACTAATTAAGTATGAGTTTCCTCTTTTTGAAATGCTTGCCATTCTTATAATCCCCTTATAAATGTCGCTGTAAGTATCAAGGTGCCACTGAGTGGCACCTTGTAGTGGGCTTAGCTGTCAGTTTCAAAATCCTGAATTAGACCGAGTGCCTCTTGCGATTGTGAGACTATAGCTTCTTTACTACCTATTTCAGAAACTTCCATAATCACAGTGTATTGATCATCGTTTAGACTGTGATTATTTGTTGGGGCAGAGTTGAAGATATAATCATGAGTACGCACTTTCAAATAAACGAATCCTTGAATAATAAGTTTTGGTGCTTTAGCCAATACGAAACCCAAAACAGTAACGAGTAGCACAGATCCATATATAGGAATTGGAGAATACTCACCAATTGGAAACTGTCCACCTAAAATGAGGATAAAGAATAATATACCACTGCCAAATCCAATCCAACCAAATGCGATCACTATAACGCCCAGCATGGTAATAGCACTGCTAAGAAAAGAACATATAAAATAAACCGGTAAAAGTAGAATCCGTAGAATAATATTTCCTTTAGAATTTCGTCGATTATTCATATTAACCTCTTTCATATAGCAGTAATCAGTGTATCAAGGTGTCACTCAGTGGCACCTATTTGAAATAAAGAAGAAAAAATTACATTATGAATAAATAATACTGTTGTAAATCTACGGAACAATCTGCTATAATTCTCCTACTGTCGACAGAAAATAAATATTTGGAGATGAACTATATGCCAAACAAAAATGCTGACATTAGAAAAATGTCAGAAGAATTAAGCGATCCAAAATACTGCGACAGAAAAGCAAAGCTTATTAAACTTATTAATACAATTCCAGCCGATAGTACTATTTGGATGACTTATTATCCTCGTCTATTAGCACTTGCAGAATCTTTGTTGCTTGAGGAATCTTGTCCTCCGGCAATTGATCAACAATTCTAAGAATTTCAGCCTTCAAACTGCCCTCCACTTCGGTGGGGGGCTTTTCTTCGATTAAGTCAGATTTCATAATACCAAAATAATCAGCTAAGGTTTGTATCGTACCCATTCGAGGCATCTTTTCTCCACGACACCAAGTTGAAATAGTTGATTTATTAATGCCAAGTTCGTTAATTAAATCAATTTGGTCTTTTCCGTTTAAATCCATGTAATAGTTTAGCTTTTCAGCGAATATTTCCTTTGGATTTTTCATGCACAGTTCGCCCTTTCTTCTTAATTTACACTACACTAGAAGTAGAAAAAAGTCAACAAAAAACCGAATAAAATCTACTTTAAGTATTGACAACCTAATCTACTTGTGGTAGATTAGCGTAAAGGAGGTGATTCTTTTGTCAGAATTTACTGTAAGTCTTGCGGCAGCGAGGATAAACGTAAAGCTAACTCAAATTGAGATGGCAAGAGCCATAGGGGTACACCCATCCACGATAAAGAACTGGGAAAGTGGAAAGTTTCAGCCAGATTTTAATCAAGTCAAGAGGATATCAGAGGTGACGCATATTCCTATTGATTTTATTTTTTTACCTGATAATCTACAAAAAGTAGAAAATGACGAATAACAAATAACCTAAAATCATTGAAACATAGCGGTATGGAAGTTGTCACTCGGTGACACCCTAGTCTGAAATTTTGCATTTGCAGTCAGGAAAACGGACGCAGCCTTTGAATTTAACTTTTTTGAACTTATAAGTTGTTACACTATTACAGCTAGGGCAACGCCCAATTTTGTTCTTTGCAAGCGCAGATTCGTAGAGCGCTTTTGCAAGAAGCGTAGGATTTAGTTGTGCAATTAGATGATATAGTTTTTCCCTGTCAACTAATTCTATGTTGGCGGCTTCGGCCACTTTAATTGCCGGCGGAGTGAAGTAGTGTGTTGTGATGAATACTTGGCGATAGCCAGGATGATTAAACTTAACCCCAATAAACTCTCGAATATTTTTTGGTCTAACTATATTTGTGCCGGACAAAAGATATCGCTTAGCTTGAAATATCAACTTAGTTGATCCATTTTCGGCAAACAGGTCAACTCCACCATCACCAATGATCGAAGTGATGCGGGTTGTATAACCTGCTGACGCATATAACCGAAATAGGAATTTTTCAAATCCCTGTCCATCTTCGCAGCGAGCAGCATCGATGTCTTTATTTTTGCTTATTCCATCAATTTCGTATAACAGATAATTAAGCATCCTTTGTTCTCGTACTTGCTCGGTTTCCTGTTCAAGCACAAGCTGCAATTCAGATTTGACTTCGACTTCTTGTTCGAGGGCAAATTGATTCTCAGAATCTATTTCAGTTGGAATTTATTCGATTGGGTTTCTATTCTTTTCCTTAAAGATTTTCATAATTATCGTCCTCAATAGTTAGTTAGTGTCGTGTTGGGTCGTCGCTGCGACAAACCAGATAGTCTAGGGAGACGTCGAAGTAGTCTGCGAGGGCGATGAGGTTTTTCATTGTAGGTTCTTTTTTGCCATACTCGTAATTTTGGTATTGCGTCGTGGAAATTCCAACTGATTGTGCAATAGAGCTTTGTGGCGAACCGCTTGATAGTCTTAGCATTTTTAACACTTCCATGAAAGTCATAGTATCACCTGCCAGAATTTATTTAGAAACATTTTGACACAAACTAGAGTTGGTGTTAATTTAGAAAGAGAGGGGCTAGTGAATATGGAATTGAAAGCGGCTCGTACAGCGTCCGGCAAGACGCAGGCGCAGGTCGCAAAAGAAACGAGCATCAGCCAAGTCCACTATCAAAACATAGAATACGACAAAAGCGAACCTGGCGTACGGACGGCAATCCGCATCGCCAAGGCTCTGAACAGCTCGGTAGAAGAACTGTTCTGGGAACAGCAAAACCCACCTGACGGCAATCAGGCGTTGGATAAGTGACATTACCAATGTACCACAGATTGCCAAGTTGGGTCAATAAAAATAAGGGTGTCACTCAGTGACACCTTAGGTGAATATGATGCTGTAGTATAAGTTTGAAAAGGAGGAGCACGATGAAAACGCCTGATATTGCCACAGCAATACGAATTTATTACACCAAGACTGAAATCGGAAACAAAGAAATTCGAGAGCTTTTCAGTTCGGGTTCTGCTAACACTGTTGAGCTTATGGACATTGCCCGTAAGGTCATAGAAGAAAACAAGGTTATAACTTTTATCAAGACAAATGTCGAAACAAAAAGCGCATATCAAGCGTGGGGGCTGGATATTAAGTCGTATGAAGCGCGCTATGCAAAGATAAAGTCATTAGACCTGTTGGCTGCATCAGATAGCAATTAAGCTAAAGATTTTGGAGATGTAGACGCAAGGTGTCACTGAGTGGCACCCTAAATGAATAAAAGAATAAGACACAGTAAAAACGACACTGAAGGAGAATTGCAAAATGGCACTACCACGAATGAGAACCGCCGAGCGTGTTCTTGAAATCATTAGGGAAGGCGATCCAGACACGGAGATCACTCTGCACTATATCAGAAACCTTATAAACTCCGGTAAAATCCCGGTTGTTTATGCCGGACGAAAGAAGCTTGTGGATGCGGATAAAATGATTGATTACATCGGCAATGCCTATGAGGCAGTGCCGTCGGAGCAGGTTCGTCCCGGGGAAATCCGGCAGGTTTCGATATGAAAGGAGGGAATTATCATGGGAGCAAAGGTATTTACTGAAAAGATAATCATTGACGATCACACGGCAAGCAAATTTCTGAAAATGGCAGAAAAATTCTTCTCCGACCCGGAAAATCAGCGCAAGTACACGGAATGGCATAAACAAACTTATGGTTGTCTGCCGAACGAAACGAAAAGAGGTGGATAAAATGGATAACAACATGAACGAAATTATCACACAGGAAGAAAAGGAACGTGTAATGGGGCTGCCGCTGGAGGTTGCCAAAATTGTTTCAACCCTGCCCGAAAAAGAGCAGGAAAAAATGTTATTTTTTGTAAAATGCGCAGAACTTTTCAGTGCACACGATAATACAAACAAATCCCGTGCGGCGGTTTAATCGCCGCACGGGACAACATGAACAAAGTTCTTCGTAGAAGAAGCAACTGGCTATATGAAAAATAAGGTGTCACTGAGTGACACCCTAGATATATGAAAAGTATATGTTAGCCTCAGCCTCACTCCCTCACAAAGGAGAAAAATATGCCAGATAATAAAAGTAGCCCTAAAATCACATTTGATTATTTTTACGGACGGGAAAGCAACCAGTTCAATTATTATCAGGTCCCGCAGATGCTCATAAAGGAGCCGTGTTTCAAAAACCTGTCTTTTGGTGCCAAGTTGCTTTACGGCATAATGCTAAATCGTATGAAATTGTCGCAGAAGAACGGTTGGTTTGCCGAGGATGGGAGAGTGTACATCATTTATACGATCGCCGAAATAACAGAAGATCTAAATTGCAATAGAGAAACGTCTATGAAGTACATATCTGAACTTGATGACAAAAAAGGAATTGGGCTTATAGAGCGCATTAGGCGAGGTCAGGGAAACCCGGATATTATTTTTATTAAAGACTTCGCTAGACTCTCAGAAAATTCAACAGCAGACTTTGACAGTTTTTACGATGAGGATGTTCAACTTCAAGAAGTCGGAAAAACCGACCTCAAGAAGTCGGAAAAACCGACCCCAAGAAGTCGGAAAACCCAACCTCAAGAAGTCGGAAAACCCGAACTCAAGAAGTCGGAAAACCCGACTTCTAGAAGTCCAAAAAACCGACCTCAAGAAGTCGGAAAACCCGAACTCTTACATTATATAAAACAAGATTTAAAAAGCATTACTAATCAATCAATCTATCAGAAAGCATTTTCGGGTGATGAGATAGATGGACTTCGAGCTTGTGTTGAAGAAATGATTGAGGGGGATATAATTCGTGAGAACTTTCCCAACGAATATGTTGACACTATCCGTGAGGTTATCGTAGAGGCTGTTATGACCCCTCCGGGGCAAGCCATAACGGTTAATAAGCAAAAATATGACATTTCCGTCATACAAGATCGGTTTCGGCAGCTCGACCGGGAACACGTTGAGTATGTGCTTACTTGTTTAGAGGGGACAAACCCGGATGTAAAAAATATCAAGAGCTATCTCACGACTGCGCTGTTTAATGCGCCGGCTACCATGGATAGTTTTTATCGGCTGAAAGTTAACCACGACCTAAAGGTTTGAAAGGAGCAAATATGGCACATTTTGACATAAGTGAGGAAGTAGCGCAAAATACCACCGACGTAACAAAACAAGGGCTGAGGATGGCTCTGAACCTCCTTGCCAACCATCTTAATTTTGGTAGCAGCAAGAATCTTGAAAGCACGGAGGTTGGAGAACAGACGATTGAAGATCTGAATCGCAGCTTCGATACGAAGGAAATGATCGAGGTGCATAACGAGCATATCGACGAGCTGCGAGCGGAGCTGAAGCGTTACAAGGTGGATTTTGCCGTTGTCGAGGTTCCCAGAGACGAGCAAACCGGAGCAGCGCCTATATATCGGCTCGTATTCAAGGCAAAGGATGTTGCGATTATTAACAGCGCATTAAAAATAGTTGCCGAGAAATTTGGCGAGAAGTCCCGGATGGACGAGCAGTTCCAGCAGGCAGAGGAAAAAGCAAAGCGGCAGGCTCAGGAGAAAACACAGGATAAGGAACGTGATGTTAATCGCACAAAGGATCGTGGCGAACCGAGCTTGTAAACAGAGAAAAAACGGTAGGGGGCTTTGGAATGGGCGTAACCAGAAGATATCCTGGATATGAGGGAAATAAAAAATGGGAAGTTTTCCATCCAGCGCATGGGACGATTACTGTCACCGCCCCAGAAGAAACAGCGGCTTTATGTATAGCAGCGGAAGCCTGGGGCGCTACTTGGACTGACCATGATTTTTATTCTCGCTGTGAAGTTTGGCGAAGCTGAGAAATTTAAAATGAGGGTGTCACTGAGTGACACCTTGAAAACAGAAAATGAGGAGGAGAATATGAAAAATATGGGTACCGAAGGAATAGTACGAAAGCTTGATGAACTTGGCCGGGTTGTAATACCTGCGGAATTTCGTAGGAGCGCTGGAATTAATCCCACTGATGATATTGAGATTAGCCTGGAGCGTGACGGAACAATAAGCCTGAAAAAGCATGAAATCTTTTGCGGCTTTTGCGGTACAGAAGCAGAGCATCTGGTGGAATTTAGAGGCAAAAAGATTTGTCATAATTGTATTTCCGAATTAACCCTGTGGTGTGATAGGAATATCATGGTGAATGAACATGGGAGATAAAATTAATAGCCATATAGGCGAAGGCATAAATAAAGTAGTCTTTGCAAATAGTGTTCTAGACACACTTTCGAACCACGATGAGGTGTTCATTAAGTCTGAACAAGGTAAAATCGTAGTGTTCGGCATAGACCGACAAATACAAGACAAATTCGACAAGATGTCATTTGATGCTTAATGTTGAACTAGGGTGTCACTGAGTGACACCTAAAATTGAATACGCTGCCGGTTGCGGTAGCTTGAAGTCGGTTGCGACATATGCGAAAGCGGAGAGATCCGCTTCGTGTGTGTCGCTTTTTTATTTTTAGAGATAGGGTGATGTGTTTGGACTGATGACATCAATGCACAAGGCATATATACGAAATAATGAAAGGTGAAAGGAAATAAAACCATGAAAGCATTAGATATGTTCGTTGCAATGACAGGGTTTGAAAGATTTTCCTGTACAATTGCGAATATTAGTCCGGAATTCGTGCTGCTGCCTGATTGGGCAAAGAATGTTGCGTTCAATGATTACAAATCTGTACAGACAGAAACATTTTTGGAATTTGGAGAGGGCTATGAAGACGAGATTAACAAAATCATGTGGAGTTCCAGCTCTATTGCGGGATATATCGAAGCCGCAAGAAAAGCGATGGAAATTGAAACGGTATTGTCATTAAGACCTGATGGTTTCGGTATAGAAACAAGAAACGAGCTTGCCTCTACAATGTCCCTGCTCTCGCCGGGCTTGCTCCAAGACGCAGAGGATAATCCAAATCATGAAACCTATTATCTAGATTTCATGGACAAGCATCCCGTACTAGTAGCTGAGTTCGATGATACAGGAAAAACGATGGCAATTTCGCTGTATGATATGCCACTTGACTTATCTACCGGGCATGTTGTGTTCAACGCAGAAGAGAAAAAACAACCAGCGGTTGAGAAAGCGGTAGCGCCAACTCCCAAAAAAGAGATTGAAAAGCCAACGAGGGCAGAGTGGGGAAGGTATTTTGCGCTTTCTGAAGCACTGGATGAAAAAACCTATGCTATTAACAGCAAAAAGAAAATGGACAATGCACTATACAGGCTGGAAGTTCTTTGCGAAAAGCGTGGTCTTGACGCAGATCAGCTTGTTGATGAGTATCGTGAGGCAAGGGACGAAGCCAATAAACCCACTAAAGCGCAGTGGCGTAGATATTTTGCCATGAGCGAGATTCTGGGTGAAGAGACAATCCCCATTAACTCAAAGTCGTTGATGTCGAGTGAAATTGATCGTCTGAATCTTATTGCAAAGCAGCAGGGATTAGACCCACAGAATGTCTTGAATCAGTATTACGCAGATAAAAAGGCGGAGCGAGAAGCAGTAGAAGAGCCAGAGAAGCCTCCGGCAAAGGAGCCGACCTGCGCCCTGCCGGTTGATGCTCGCCAGATGATGCTAATTGGCACTTATGAAACGCTGTTTCTCTTTCCGGAAGAGAAAACTGTGGAGTGGCTTGAGGAAGCTGCACTTTACGCTCCAAAGTCTGACGCTAAGGCTGACGGGCTAAAAGAAGCTTATGAGAAGGCGCTTGAACTCTTGGGAGAGACACATGAGAGTTTTATAAACAACCCCCGCTACGCTGATGGTGCAAATATTATGCTGGATTTTTGCCAAAACAATGACCTTAGTATGCCTGAAACTCTGGATTTAGAGCAGGACTCACCAGATGCTTGCTTAACCGGAGAAAAAATTGAGACACCACGAGGCAGGTTTTCCTTAACATCGCTTACCACGGAGCAGATGGAAAGCGCCGGATATGGTTTTCATCATAGCTCGGATGATGGTAAATATGACATCATGGGAAACGGAACGAGGGCGTTTGCGGTTTCTAAGGAAGCTCAAGCAGCAGAAAAGCCACGGATGGCGGATCAGCTCGCAGATGCACAGATAAAGGCTGATGAAATCAACAACGCCCCCAAGACGACCGTGCAGGATATAAGCAAGGAAAAAAGCGAGGGGAGTAGATGATTGACTTTATTTCAACTTGGAAAGCGGTCTTGATGATTGTCTGCCTGGCTGTGGGCGCAATAGGTATTATTTGTGCGTCCTTTCTATCTGCTTTTATGGAGAAGAGAACCAACCAATCAGGAAGAGGGGATTTCGAAAATGACATTCAAAGAATTCAAAGAGACGCATGACGGTGGGTTTTATTCAGTAGCCGCACAGGATATAGCGGGTCTGTATAAAAAGGGTTCTTCAATGTATGGCGATTGTGACGATATGGAAGTTTCCGATTACTTTTATCAGCCGTTAAATGGAATATACACGGTGTATTTGACTGAAAAAACACAAGTAAAGGCCGAACCGCTTCCGACACAGCTTGCCCAAACCGAAAAAGTGTTGAGCGCACTCTGGACTTACGAGATGTATTTTTCTCTTCATCCTAGCCACTGTATCGTTTATAAGGTTGAAGATAACTTCTATGCGAGGCCTGAGTACAGTCTCGTTGACCTCGAAAAGCGTCTGGAAATTTTGGAGGGTTTAACAAACCATTATGACAGCATGACGCAGGAGCAAATAGAATTCTGGCTTGACACTGTCAGATATGACGGAGAAATCGACTTTGATAAAATTCCTGAAAGGTCAAAGTCCCACCCAAATGAAAAGGCGTCAATGCGAGAGCAGTTTGAGGAGGCAGCCGAAAAAGCGGCGGCATACAATGAGCAGCACAAGCATGAGCCGCCGGAGCGCAGCGAGATGGAAAGGTGATTTAATTGAAGTTTACAAAAGGCGGCGTTATAGCCGCTGTGCTGCTGTCGCTGCTTGCCTTCTACTTCGGAAATCGTATCGGCGCAGAGTACATAGCTCTTGCCTCCGACCTTAATATACTGGAAAAGCTCACTGCGGCTGCGGATCAGGTTTTGCCTTCCATCCTTGCTAAGCCTTTTTGGATCAGCGCATCCGGCACTCCGCTGCAAATCGGCGCCGTTTTCGCAACAGCCGTCATTCTGGCGTGGCTATATATAACAGCGAGCAAGAAGCACTTTCGTGCCGGTGAGGAAAAAGGCTCGGCACATTGGGGCACAAAAAAGGACTCCGCACCATTCAAAGCCAAGAGGTTCGAGGACAATATCATACTGTCAGCAACCGAGAGCATTTCCCTGGCTAGTCTGCCTTTTAAATATGACCGCAACAAGAATATTGTAGTAATTGGCGGATCCGGCTGCGGAAAGACATTTGGCATAATCGAGCCAAATATATTGCAAATGCACTCAAGCTTCGTCATCACAGATCCCAAAGGAACGATCCTTCCCGAAGTAGGCAAGTCGCTGGAAGACAACGGTTACGAAATCCGTATTCTTAATACCATCAACTTCAAAAAGAGTATGCACTACAATCCGCTGGCGTACATCAAGGGAGAAGCGGACATCCTGAAGGTGGTCGATGTTCTGATGAAGAACACAAGCGGCGAGGGTGAGCAGAAGACGGAGGATTTTTGGGCAAAAGCCGAACGTCTGCTGTATACGGCTCTTATTGCATACCTGTATTACGAAGCTCCGGCTATAGACTGTAATCTTCCGATGCTCTCGGACATGATAGATAGGTGTGGCGCAAAGGAAGATAATGAAAACTTTAAAAGTCCTATGGATATTATGTTTGAGGAGCTTGAAGTGCGAAGCGGAAATCGCCATTTTGCAGTAAAACAATACAAGAAATTCAAGCAAGCGGCGGGCAAAACACTCAAGAGTATACTTATTTCCTGCGCTGCGAGGCTTGCTCCCTTTGACATAAAAGAGGTTCGAGAGCTGATGCTTGAGGACGAGCTGGAGCTTGACCTGTTGGGCGACCGCAAAACGGCTCTATTCGTTATTATGTCGGACACAGATACTACCTTCTCGTTTATTGTAGCTATGTGCTTTTACCAGATGTTCAACGTCTTGTGTACTCATGCCGATGATGATTGCGGCGGCAAGCTGAAGGTTCCTGTCCGCTGTCTGCTTGACGAATTTGCAAACTGCGGCAGAATCCCGATGTTTGAGGTGCTTATATCTACAATCCGCAGCCGCCAGATTTCTGCAACAATCATATTGCAGTCTAAGGCGCAGCTGAAGAATATTTATAAAGACCATGCGGCAACAATCCTCGACTGCTGCGACAGCTATGTATTCCTCGGCGGTAAATCCACTGATACGGTTGAGGAGCTGTCAAAGATGCTCGGTGACGAAACAATAGATATGCAGGCGTTTAACCCAACAAAAAGCGAAAAGGGCAGCATAAGCGTCAGCAACCAAAAGGACAAACGAAACCTGCTTGACCCGTCCGAGATAAAGCGCATCAGCCGCTTGGACTGCATTGTTGACATAGCTGGAGCGCCGCCGTTCCGCAGCAAAAAATACAACCTTGTTAAGCATCCCAAATACAAGCAGACCGGCATAGCCAACAAGACAAATATGTATGACATTCAAACCAAGGTCGAAAAGAAGCGAGGCTCTTCATTTTCCCCACCTGCATCGGACGAAGTGGTGCTTTTGGTGGATCTCGCAAGTGGAGCGTTAATATCTTCGTTTTGAGTCGGGGTGTCACTCGGTGACACCTAAAAACTAAATACGCTGCCGGGTGCGGCAGCTTGAAGTCGGTTGCGACATATGCGAAAGCGGATTTTCCGCTGCGTGTATGTAGTTTCTTATATTCTTTCTGCACCTTGAAAACAGAATACACAGCACACAAGTACCTTGTCCTGTGGCAGTGAGCGAGTAGAGGGCGGCGCATAGCGATAAACCGCAACCTCTGAATCTGTTTGGCAAGCAGACGCCATGACCTGCTGTAGGTAATAATGATACTTTACAAAACGAAACCTCCTACTCGTAATAGGGGGAGCCCCTGTTCTGTTTGCAGTCCGTAGCGTGGCTGCGGCAGCGTGGGGCTATGATGCCTGCTTTGCCGGTAGGCAGCTTGTGTGTTCCCGGTCTTGGGGGGCGTGGCAAATACAAGGCAAATTACACTAGAAACATCTAGGGTGTCACTGAGTGACACCCTAGCGATGATAACACTAATAATGGAGGAGAAACAGGTGAAGAAAATTGTATGGCTGCTGGTAGCCTTTACCCTCTGCGCCAGTATTGGGATACCGGCTGCTGCGGCAAACACAGTACAAGAAGATACAGCTCCGCCGAATATCCAGCTGGAGGTCTATAATGACATACTAACGGTCACAGTGAAGGATACATATTCCGGCGTGTCTTCCATCTATGTAGGGCATGAATATTTTTCCGGCAATGCAGGGACAACTTTATCTATTCCGCTTCAAACTTATGCCAGAGAAGAGCATATTTATATTTATGCAGTGGACAACGCCGGGAACGTCTCGAATACAACGGTAGTTAAAAATCCCTATTACACCGGCAACGCCGGGACAATCGTCGGCGAAGTGACCACTTATTCCATTCGTCCCTCGGACGGCACTATTTCCCAAAGCGGAGAAAAATCCGCTGTGACCGGCTCCGGGACAAGTGAACTTGTTTCATATCCTATAAGCATGGAGGCTGACGGGGACGGGTATATATATTATTACGCAATTGGCTTGTCGCAGTCCCCTGACAGCATATCTCACGAAAACATGACTATAGAGGGCGCATCGTATAAGTATGACAGCACGGCAGTATATGACGTTTTTGTAATTGAGTCCATGACGGTGACCGAACAGCTTGAACTGGCCTCGGCAACGAGGGACACAACAGATGTACTTTCGAGCTTGGAGAAAACGATGGAATACAGCGAAAATGGATATAAGGGAACGCTGCATCTGGATATTGGAGCAATCGGCGTTGAGGATGGCGAGAGGCAAAACTACTCCTACACCGACACGCAAACACGAGAATATCCGGGGCTTTCTTTCCCGGACAGCTCGGAGATACCTAAAAGCATCACACACAATGGCGTGACCTATGAACTGGCAAGCCTTGATTTCAGC
>Ga0153972_1000432_pt1 | contig 13319 bp, 14 predicted proteins | sample TSGA056MetaG_FD_104732 | JGI IMG/M metagenome (GOLD analysis project Ga0153972, IMG submission 104732) | Attine ant fungus gardens microbial communities from Georgia, USA - TSGA056 MetaG | ecosystem: Host-associated > Fungi > Mycelium > Unclassified | place: USA: Georgia, George L Smith State...
ACACCATGATTGTGGACAAAGAACTGCGTGACGTAAAAGCGGTACAGACCTTGAGCCGTGTAAATCGCATATACCCCGGAAAAGAAGATACTTACATTCTTGATTTCGTCGAGAAGAATGTCGAGCGGATTAAAACAGCCTTCCAGCAGTTTTATCAGGAGACTAGTTTGGAGGAGGAGGTCAACTTCGACCTCATTTACACCACACAGAAAATCCTACGCGATTTCCGAGTCTATGACGCAAAGAATATCGAAGCCATCTCGGAAATCTATTTCGACCCGGATGTGCGAAAGGCAAACGCAACGCAGGGCAAGATATCCAATGCGCTCAAGCCGGTTGCCGATAAGTATAATGCGCTCACGCAGGAGCAGCGCTATCAATTCCGCCGCGAAATCCGTGCATTTGTGAAGTGGTATAATTATATTTCGCAGATTGTTCGGATGTTTGACAAGGAGCTGCACAAGGAATATGTATTCTGCTCCTACCTTGCAAAGCTGCTGCCCTCAGACCCTGCGCCGGAATTCGATCTCGACAATCGTGTTAAACTGGAGTATTATCGGCTTGAGAAGGCCTTTGAAGGTGCAATCGAATTAGAGAATCAGCCCGGAGCATGGAACCCGACAAGTTCAAAAAAGACGGGCAAGAAAAAGGATGAACTAAGCCCCTTGGATGATATCATCCAGCGGATAAACGAAGAATTTCTAGGCGACTTTACCGATGCCGACCGCGTTATGGTTGACACACTCTATAACAAAATGCGCAAAGATGAAGATACACGTAAAGCGGCCAAAAGCAATGATCGCCAACTATATGAAAGAAGCCTCTTCCCCGGTCTGTTTGATAGTACAGCACAGCAGGCTTACATGGAAAACAACGCGGCATACGAGCAGTTATTCTTGGATGCTGAAAAATATCGCGCTATTCAGAAGGCGCTGGCGGATAGGCTTTATCGAGAATTGCATGATATGAAGTAGCGCAAATGAAGCTACAGTGCAATCCACTGTAAGCGTGATCGTTGACAGATCTTGTTGTAAACGGTCACAAATAAAACAGCTATATAATTTTGCTTACTACGAAGCAAAATTATATAGCTGTTTTTCATTTTCAAAGCCGGGGTGGCAACCGCAAATTTGCGGTTTGACTATCCACGGCTAAGAAAATGCGGGGGTATCCAAAGGGGGAGATTTCCCCATTGGCACACGATTTTGCCTCCGGCAAAGTCTAGTGTGTTATACCTTTTGTTCCGGCTGGCGTGAAAAGGGGTGATGCAGCGTCCAAGCAGCACGCTTTTTCGCGGCAGGAAAGCAGGCGGAAATTTGTGAATGGGAATGAACAAATTCCGCCTGCTTTCATCAAGGAACAAGAGGTATATAAAGCCCCCGTCCTTCGTCTCTCGTCCCGCCGCGGCGCTGCTATTGAAACCACCACGGCAGTTCGAGCCACACATTATCCAGCGCAAGCTTTTCAGTCCGTTTTACGTTACTGACTGTCAGATTGAAATGTTTTGCCATTTCCGGAATGGGATGCTCAATATCATCCACAAAGCCGAAGCGATACTGGAGATATGTACGCTCACGCGCCGAAATCCGGCTCAGCGCATTATGCAGTTCCGAGAGCGTTTCCGCCTTAATACAGATTTGCTCGGGCGACTTTATAAATGCGTCGGCGATTACTTGAATGCGTTGGGACCTTTCCTCGTCCCTAACAATATCATAAAGGCCCACTCGCGTCATGCCGGGACCGTTTACATCCTGCGTCTTCTGTTCATATAACGAGCTGTGTGCGCGGAGCAAATCCCACATAGCGTTACGGATGGATGGGGCCGCGTAGGTTAGGAATTTGTTGCCCAGTTCCGGATCAAACAGGTCGATCGCTTTCAGAAGGCCGATGCAACCCTCTTGAATAAAATCATCCGCTTCAATGCCATACGCAAGGCACAGCTCCCGCTGTTGGGAAAAGATGCCGTTCGCCGCCTGCCGTATGTAGCCGAGATTGTTTTCTGTGAGGAGGCTTCGAGCCTTTGTGTCGCCGCCCCGCGCCAACGCGCAGAGCTGTTCATTCGTCAGAGCTTCCATCGTCTATTCCCTGAATTGGTTTTTGGAACAGCGGTATGAGCGCCGCGCGGAGCGCGTCGAGGTGCTCCGCATCTACGCCGTTTATGCCCTCCAATGTACCGGTGACGGCGCCTACCATTTGTTCCGGTGTGATGGTGTGCAACGCTGGGGCTTCCTGATTCTTTATAAGCTCTGCCATAAGTTTTTCTGTAACCTCTTTGGATAATGCCTTGGACGCGTCAAGTCCTGACTCCATATCCCGCTTTATTTCTTTTAGCGTCGTCATGAAGGTATTTTGTATCATGGTCAGGTCAGCCTGGTAAACCGGCACCTTCTCCAGACCGACGGCACGGGCAGCTGACACAGCGGCACCTTGTTCCTCGGGGTTATCCTCCCCATAGTCGAGAAGCATGGTGCGGAGAGAACTGTAAAGCTGGTTCTGTCCGGCAACTCCGGCAGCGAAGGTATCTGCAAAATATTGAGCGACCATCTGAGTAAGTGTCGCAAAGCGCGGATTCTCCAGCATACGGTTGACAACCTCCGCGTTGGCCTTTCCAGAGTAAAGATTCCGCGCCGATTGCGCGGACAGTCCAAGCTCTCCGATGTCGTAGTTTTTCCTATCCGGCACGTCGGTGATACCCAGCAGGAAGTCTGTAGACACATGAAACACCTGTGCCAGCGACTGCAAAGTTTCGTCGCTGACGGTTTTCGTCTGTCCGCTTTCAATCCGCCCGACAGTCGAAGGGCTGACGCTGATCATTTCCGCCAGCTCATGGCGCTTCCAGCCCTTCTTTTCGCGCAACTCTTTAATTCTGTCCTTCGTCGCCCCCGGCAAATATGCCATGCCCACACCGCCATTCGTTTTTCTTCTGTCCTGATTTTAACATATAATATGTCCCATTAAAAGAGCGATGCCCGGAAAATTTGCAAATGTGCAAGTTTTCCGGGTTATCTTTTTGCAAATTTGCGTTTCTATCGGATTTCGGGGTCTATAGACAATTTCTTCGTATATTGAGATAGGAAGCTGAAACAGCGACCAAAAATATACTTGGGGGAATTGTAATGAACATTTACGAGATTGTCAAAACCGCCGTCACAACACGACAAGCAGCGGAGCGGTATGGACTAACGGTTGGGCACGGTGGCATGACCTGCTGTCCGTTTCACGATGACCGGCATCCCAGCATGAAGGTGGACGAGCGGTATTACTGCTTTGGCTGTCAGGAAACTGGTGATGTAATCGATTTCACCGCCAAGCTGCTCGGCATCAGCGGCTATGAAGCCGCGTGCAGGCTATCCGCTGATTTCGGAGGCGCACCGTCTGCCGCAGCCTGCAAAGTGCCAAAAGCCGTGCACTATCACCGTGATGACAACTTGTGCTTCCAGACCCTTTCGGAGTATCTGCGGCTGCTCCGGGACTGGAGGGAACGCTATGCACCCGCATCACCGGAGGACAAGCCGGACGTACGCTTCATCGAATCCTGCCGGATAGTGGACTACATTGAATATCTCACAGATATTTTTATCACCGGCGGCAGGGATGAGCGCACGAACGTTGTAGACGACCTGATAAAGGACAAAAAAATCCAGACGCTTCGAAGCCGCCTAAATCGCCTGAGTCAGGAAGGAGAACAGCAGCGTGAACGAGACGACTACGACATTTCCATCTGAGACGAGCTTGCCAGTATGGCTTGACGGGAGAAAAATCAACGAGGTGCTGTTCTGCGAGGAGTTTTTGCGAAAGCATCCTATGATCTATATCAATGACACATTCTTCACAGTAGACGGCAGGGTGACCGACGAGAATTACCTGAAAAAGCAAATTCATGATTACGTCAGACCCTATGTGACCTCGGGAATCGCAAAGCGGGCGGTGAACCTGCTGGACGCCCTGCGGGTGGAGTGCTGGACTCCGCCACTACCGGTTTATCTGGACAGGATTCATCTTGCCAATGGAACCCTTTTCCTCGACGGTACGTTCAAAGAGGAAAAGGATTTTTGTATCAACCGGTTGCCTGTGCGCTATAATCCGAAAGCTTTGCAGCCTGAAAAATGGCTGCATTTTTTGTCCCAGCTCTTGGAACCGGATGACATTCCGACGCTGCAAGAATTTATGGGCTACTGCCTCGTTCCCACCACGAAAGGGCAGAAGATGCTTATCCTTACTGGCAAGGGCGGCGAGGGGAAATCACGAATCGGGCTTGTGCTCCGCTCTCTTCTGGGAAGCGGCATGAACACCGGTAGCATTGCAAAAGTGGAGACCAATCCTTTCGCCCGCGCCGATTTGGAGCATGAGCTGCTGATGGTGGACGACGACATGAAGTTGGAAGCACTGCCTCAGACCAACCATATAAAGGCCATTGTGACTGCTGAACTGCCGCTAGATTTGGAGAAAAAGGGCAAACAGAGCTATCAAGGTCAGCTTTATGTTCGGTTTCTCGGTCTTGGCAACGGCAATCTTCGCTCCCTGTACGATCGCAGCGTGGGGTTTTTTCGCAGGCAGATTATTCTGACGGCAAAGGAACGGGACGAAAACCGTGTGGACGACCCTTTTATTGCTGAAAAGATGTGCGCCGAGGCAGAGGGCATCTTCCTCTGGGCCATGGAGGGGCTACGGCGGTTAATTGCTAATAACTATCGGTTTACCATCAGTCAGAAAGCGCAGGAAAATATGACCGCCGCTGTGACCGACGGCAACAACATCATTGAATTTCTGCAATCCGAGGGATATATCCGCTTCAAGGCGGATTACGAGACCAGTTCCAAAGATTTATATGCGGTCTACAAGATGTGGTGTGAGGATAATGCCATAAACAGCCTGTCGGCCAAGAGCTTTGGCTCTTACCTCAAACAAAACGCCGACACTTACGGATTGGAGTACACAAACAAAATCCATATTGGCGGCGGGAAATATGCCAGAGGCTTCGTTGGGCTTGAGCTGCTGCAAAGAGCATTTTTGTAAGAATGCGATGACCGGAAAATACGTGTACCATCCGTATCAAGTGTACCGCCGGTACGAAAGTACACTTGGTACACATACTTCGAATTCAGTGTCAGTATTTTTCAAATGGCTGGCGGAAACAGACAAAAATTCAGCATAAAAACAATGGCAATGAAGCCCGTAAAGTTTTCGTCGGATTACAGAACAGATTTTGCGGAAGCGTGATGCATCAAACCGTGAACACAGTTCACCCTTCCGTGGCTGTTTCAATTATTCCGCTGAAAATCCCACGGAACAGCAAAGACGGATGTGCCCGTTTACGAACAGGGCATCGCGCCGGAAATTTTGAGCGGATTTCAGCATCCGCATATTTTCTATCAAATGGTAAAGCTCCTGCTTCGGTGAGCGCACAGGCTTCACCGAAGCATAAACAAAATTTATGGAGGTTTTTTCAATATGAATATCAGAAACGAAATCAAGGCGCAGATCGTTCGCGCCGGATACACGATGCAGGAAGCAGTTGACCTGCTTTCCGACGAGTACGGATGGAGTGACAGCGTATCCAATCTCTCAGCCAAGCTGCAAAGAGAATCTATCCGCTATAAAGAGGTCGCCCAGCTTGCCGACGTGCTTGGCTATGACCTTGTATGGCAGAAACGGAGGGACAGCTAATGGCGAAGCCACAATACGCAATTATGCGTTTTCTGAAATACAAGGGACCGGAGATTGGCAACATTGAGTCTCACAATGAGCGTACGAAAGAAAAATACGCCAGCAATCCCGATGTGGACACCAGCCGCAGTAAGCTCAACTACCATCTGATTGAGCCAAACGGCAAATACCGTGCCGAGGCCGAAAAGCAGATTGCAGCTGTGAACTGCCGTACCCGAAAGGACAGCGTGCGCATAGTTGAGACGCTGATTACTGCCAGCCCGGAGTTTTTCAAGGGCAAGAAGAAGGCGGAGGTCAGGGGATTTTTCGAGGAGGCGGTGCGCTTTTTAGAAAAACATCAGTCAAAGGACACAATCATATCAGCGGTGGTGCATATGGACGAAAAAACGCCCCATATGCACCTTTCATTTGTCCCGCTGACGGAGGACAAGCGACTCAGCGCCAAGGATATTGTCGGCAACCGAAAAAAGCTCATCTGGTGGCAGGATGAGTTCTGGAAACACATGGTCAAGAAGTATCCCGAGATGGAGCGCGGCGAGAGCGCCGGAGAAACGGGCCGAGACTACATCCCACCCCGCGTCTTCAAGGAGGCGGCGCACCTCAACAAACAATTTGAAAAAATACAGCAGACGGCTTCGGAAATCACGCCCTTTAATAGCAGGGCAAAAATCGCCGAGTTGATGGAGCGGCTTGGAAAATTCGCGCCTCAGTATGAGAGTTATTTGACGCAGGTAAAGAAATACGACGGTGCATTCAAAAAACTCAAGAGTGAGAACATTGCTTTGGCGCAGGAGGCCAAGGATAACAAGGATAACAGCATGAAGCGCCGCATGGAGACCGCTGGGCAAATGGCGGACTATTATAACCTAAAGCGCAACGTGGAGCGTTACGCGCCGGAGCTTTTGGAACAGGCGCATATTACGGGTAAAAATAAGAACTATGAGAGGTAACTGAATGACAGATTTTTATGTATATGAATCTATTGATCTTTACATCTGCTTTGCCCCAATTTTTGAGCCGCTGTTTTATTTCATGGAGGAGTGCCTATGATTAAAAATGCTGAATTTGAAAGGTGCGCTGATTTTCTTGCCAGAATGATTGAGAAGTATGGCAACGAAGTAATCCTGCCAAAGACAGCAGATATGAATAATATTTGTGGTGATAATAATAAGAAAGAGGAATGTGAAGCAAATTTACACACGAGGCCCTCTCAACGCTTGACAGATAAAAGCACAACATGATACAATGGTTGGGACAATTATGTGATAACAGTAATTCACAGGAAAGGAAATGTGAATGAGAACGAAAAAATGCTACATTTATACACGTGTCTCCACCTCAATGCAGGTTGACGGGTATAGCCTTGATGCGCAAAGGGACAAGCTTAAAAAGTATGCGGAGTTTCAAGAGATGATGATTGCCGGAGAATACTCTGACGCAGGAAAATCTGGCAAAAATACTGAAGGCCGTCCAGAGTTTCTTCGGATGCTGAATGACATAGAAGAAGGCAAGGATAATATCGATTTCGTTCTGGTGTTTAAGCTTTCCAGATTCGGCAGAAATGCAGCGGATGTACTCAGTTCACTGCAAAGTATGCAGGACTTTGGAGCAAATCTTATATGTGTAGAGGACGGCATCGACAGCTCCAAGGATAGTGGGAAACTGATGATTTCGGTACTCTCCGCCGTGGCTGAAATTGAGCGCGAGAACATTTTAGTGCAGACGATGGAGGGTCGCCGACAAAAAGCACGCGAGGGCAAATGGAACGGCGGTTTTGCTCCCTATGGTTATAAGCTTGAGAACGGTGACCTCATGATTGCAGAAGATGAGGCGGAAATCATCCGCCTCATCTTTGAGAAATTTATTCACACAAATATGGGGTCTACATCCATTGCATCCTATCTAAATCAACATGGATATGTAAAGAAAAAGCGTCAAAACAACACATTGGATATGTTCTCGTCCAACTTCATTCGAAAAGTTCTGGATAATCCAATTTATTGCGGCAAATTAGCATATGGGCGCAGGAAGAACGAAAAAATCCCTGGCACCAGAAATCAGTATCGCATAGTGGCGCAAGAATCCTATCCTGTGTACGACGGCATCCATGAAGCGATTGTATCCGAGGAGGAGTGGAATCTTGCACAGAAAAAGCGACAGGATACCGGTGGAAAATGGGAGAAAATCTATCACCCAGAGCGGGAGAATATTTTGTCCGGCCTGCTGCGGTGTCCAATCTGCGGAAGTGGGTTGTACGGAAACGTAAACCGCAAACGCAAAAAGGATGGTAGCTTTTACAAGGATTATTATTACTACGCTTGCAAACATCGCCTAGAAGTGGATGGACATAAATGCACATATAAAAAGCAGTGGAGTCAAGAAAAAGTAAACACTGCCGTTGAGGAAGTCATCAAAAAGTTAGTGCAGAACCCAAGATTCGAGGAAGCCATCCGTGAAAAGATTGGTGCGAAAGTTGACACCGGCGAGCTGGAGACAGAGCTTGATAGTCTGCGCAAAAAGTTGAGACAGCTAAACGGTTCCAAAACCAAGCTAGGGCAGCAAATTGACAGCCTTGATATTACGGACAAGCACTATGACCGCAAATATCAGGATATGCAAAACCGACTCTATAATTTATATGACGAGATTGAATCCATTGAAAATAGCCTGACAGAAACAGAGACCCGAATTACAAATATCCAGCAACAAAAAATATCCGGCGATCAGGTCTATCAATTTCTACTTTATTTTGATAGACTATACGATAAATTCAGCGATGCGGAGAAAAAGGAATTTCTCAATTGTTTCGTGGAGCGAATAGAGATTTACGAGCAGGAGCGGCCGGACGGAAGATTCCTCAAGCGCATAAAGTTCCGCTTCCCTGTCTTTTTCGATGGGCAAGAGACACAAGAGCTTGGTTGGGACAATGAAGGTACCGTTGAGACAGTTTGCCTGATGGAGCGCACGGAAACGCGCCGGGAGGGGTAGTTATTGATTTTGTCGCGCACGGAGGAACTATGAAAGAAGTTTTAGGTTATGAAACTTTCACAAAGATTGAGCCGCTTGAAAAGGGTTGGTCAAGTGATAAGAAATACTACATAGAAACCGCTGACGGTAAGCGCCTGCTCCTGCGGGTTGCCGATATTTCCGAATATGACCGCAAGAAAAAAGAATTCGGGATGATTCAGCGGGCGCTGGAATTGGACATTCCCATGTCACAGCCGCTTGATTTCGGGACATGTAATGAGGGGAAAAGTGTTTATCAGCTTCTTACATGGATTGACGGCAAAGATGCAGAAGAAGCACTCCCGCTGATGCCCCGTCCCAAGCAGTATGAATTTGGCATACAGGCAGGGAGAATGCTATCCAAAATGCAAACGCTTAAAGTCCTGCCAAAAGGCTCAGACTGGCTCAATAGGTTCGGCTCAAAAATGGACAGCTATATAGCAAATTATAAAAACTGTGGTCTAAGCTTTGACAGTGATGATCTGCTTATTGAATACATACAGGAAAACCGCCGCCTTTTGGACAATCGGCAAATGTGTTTCACGCATGATGATTATCATCTTGGGAATATGATTGTTTCGCCTGAAAACGAATTATATGTTATTGATTTTCAGCGCTTTAGAATGGTTGAACCCTATCATGGCATGAGCGGTCTTGTGTTCAGCGCAAAAACAAGTCCGTTCTTTGCCAGCGGACAAATAAACGGTTATTTTGATGACAATATTCCGGAAGACTTTTGGCGGTTACTTGCGCTTTATTTAGCGGCGGTTGCAGTTAATGCCCTGCCGTGGAGCATCCCATACGGACAAAAAGAAATTGATTTTGCGTATAGACAAATTGCGGATATTTTAGGCTGGTACAATAATATGCAGGATATAGTGCCATCATGGTACTTGGGGAGATTATAATAAGCAGACCTGCTTCATTGAAGGTACTAATGCCACGAACAATATTGGAGGTTTAATTAATGGAAAAGGTAAATCTGAAAGCGGCTGTTGATGCGGTCAAAAGCCTGTATGTTTACGAAAAAGTCGGGGCGCTTAACGGCAATGTTTTGAGTGTGGTAAATGTCGAAAACCGAACGCTTGACTTTCATGTGCACGAAAACTCGGACGAGCTGTTTTACGTGATAGACGGTAGCTTTCATCTTGAAACTGAGGACGGATTAACGCAGGTGGATAGTGGCGAAATGATTATCGTACCTAAAGGCGTAAAACACAGGCCGGTGGTAACAAAGCTTGCCAAGTTCTTATTGATCGAGCTGGAGGGCACGCTAAACAAGGAAAACAGCGGCGATTTGTACGAGGCTTAGAGTACGAATTTGAGATTGAAGTAACGGGCTTTCTCCGTGGTGACCATACCGAGGGGTACTGCCGCAACGGTGAGGAAATCGGAGATAAATATACCTGCACCTATGGCTGCCCTGTGAATTCGGACGGACAGGGTATTTGCTCAAAAGTGATGACTGTTATGTTCCCCGTTATGGAGGCTGCCAGAAGCGGCGGAGACTTGGAGAACATTGGCGGCAGCAGCAAATGTACAAAGGACATTGTATGTCCGGATGGCTGCGTATGGTAATAAACTTAAATAAACACCCCCGACAAATCTTCGCACAAAAAATCGGGAAAAGGTCCTTCCAATACCCTATAATTGAATACACAGACAGGAGGTGACAGATGTGAGATGGACTGAATGTATCAGCGGCGCTATCGGCTATATTGAGGATAATATTACGCAGAGCCTCACGATAGAAGACATTGCAAAGAAGGCGCATATCTCGCCTTTCTATTTTCAAAGAGGCTTTGCGATGCTGTGCGATTTTACAGTAGGCGATTATATCCGCTGCCGAAGGCTTGCCCTTGCGGGCAGCGAGCTTGCATCGACAGATGCAAAAATAATCGACATCGCCCTGAAATACGGCTACGACTCGCCCGACAGCTTCACGAAAGCATTCGCCCGTTTTCATGGCTGCACTCCTACCGCTGTGCGGAAAGACGGAGCAAGCATAAAATCCTTTACGCCGCTTTCCATCAAATTCACATTAGAAGGAGGATATGGAGTGGACTACAAAATTGTCGAAAAAGACGAATTTACCTTAGTCGGACTGAAAAGAACATTCAGGTACGAAAATGCGATGCAAGATGTGCCAAAGCTTTGGGGGGAACTTCATCAAAAATCCGAGGGAATGGCGTTTTGCCCCATGTACGGAGTTAACACCGACGAATCTATGCAGGGGGACGAGTTTGAGTATCTCATCGCAGATAATTATAACCCCGCCGCAGATATACCCGATGGATTCGTTACCAAGGTCATCCCTAAATTCACATGGGCTGTTTTCTCCTGCAGGGGCGCAATGCCGCAGGCGGTGCAGGATGTGAACAAAAAGATTTTTTCCGAGTGGCTGCCCAATTGCAAGGATTACGAAATAGCCGCAGGCTACTGCATTGAGATGTATAGCGACCCCGCAGAACTTAAAAACGGAGTGCAGGACGATAATTACTATAGCGAGATGTGGGTTCCCGTAAAGAAAAAGTAAGCGCGCAAAAACCTTGACAGGCAAAAAAAGCACACAAAAATCCCAAGGGGATTTTTGTGTGCTTGGCGTATATAAGGGGCAAAAAAGTTTATTCTTTTTTAATCCTGCAGGGGCTTCCCATAATTGCGCTATTCATATATAATATTTCTGCATTAAAATGCAGGAATATTATGCGCATGAATGCAGCCGAAAGGAAGACACAAAAATGCAAAACGATATCCGCACGGCAATACAAAAAAGACTCTTTGAGATGCAGGATGAAAAACTTAAGCTCTTTCAGGCAAACCTGATTCCAACAGCCGAAAAGGAGCTTATAATCGGCATCAGAACGCAGGAGCTTCGGAAATACGCGAAGGAGCTTTTGAAGGACAAGGACATCTTCCTTTTCCTGTCGGCGCTGCCGCATAAGTACTTTGAGGAAAACCAGCTTCACGGCTTCATCATTTCTGAAATGAAGGATTATGACGAGGTGATCGCGCGGCTTAACTCTTTCCTTCCATATGTTGACAACTGGGCGACCTGCGACCAAACCAGCCCAAAGGTCTTTAAAAAGCACCGGGACAAGCTGATTTGCGAAATAAAGCGCTGGCTTTCCTCGGAGGAGACTTACACAGTGCGCTTTGGCATTAGTATGCTGATGAACCACTATCTGGACGATGACTTCAGCTGCGATTATCCGGAGATGGTTTCACAAATAAGAAGCGACGAATATTATGTAAACATGATGATTGCGTGGTATTTTGCAACAGCGCTTGCAAAGCATTATGACGAAACGCTCCCATATCTCCAAAACCGCAGGCTTGACACATGGGTTCACAACAAAACAATACAAAAAGCCAGAGAGAGCTTTAGAGTAAGCAGCGAACAAAAGGATTATCTGAAATCTCTGAAAAAATGAACCGGAGATATCCTATGACAATGAAACCATGCTGCCCGAAACGGGTGCGTAGGAGGCTATCGAATTAAATTATAAGGAAGAAATTATGGCAACAACTAAAGAATATCATGATTATGTGGTAGAATGCCTTTCCAAGACCGCCCAGATCAGCACCCGCAGTATGATGGGCGAATACTGCGTTTACACCGAGGGCAAGCATATCGGAGATTTGTGCGATAACAGGTTTTTAGTGAAACAAACTCCGACGGCAAAAAGGCTTTTGGCAAACTGCAAGCTGGAATACCCGTATGAAGGATCAAAAACTCTCAAATATGTGGTAGAGGATTTTGAAAACGAGGAGCTGATGCGTGAGCTGCTTGAAGGGCTTTACGCAGAGCTTCCCGATCCGAAGCCCCGCAAAAAATAACGGCTTTGAGGCTTAGGCTTATAATAAAAGCACCGCAGCTCAACGGGTGAGCTGCGGTGTTTGTTTTAACTGCCTGCAATTAGCCAGGTTCAGTTAGGAGTGTTTTTCTTTTTCCTTAATATGCTGATGAGCACAACCACAAAACATATAACCGCCGCCGTAAATACAACGATGGTCGCCGTCAGTGCGAAATCATCGGCTGTTTGCGGAACATCGCCAAGAGGAATTATGGGTTCGTATATCCATATGCCTCTATCATTATCATAAGTCCAAGTGCCAAGGGGCGTGCCGTCGGCAGCAACTTCAATCAGAACACCGTCCGACTGCTCAACAAGCGTCGCCCCCTCATTAACGGGGGTCGGATACGGCGCTTCGGGAGTGGGAGTATAAGTTATGTTGGAACTTGAATCGGCGCTTTGCTCCGTGCCAGTGTCGGAGTTTGAGTTCGCATCGGTGCTTGAATCAGTGCTCGCATCGGTGCTTGAATTCGTGCTCGTGTCGGGGCTGGCACTTACAGACGGGCTTGTGGTTGTGGACGAGCTGGTGTCAGAATCCGTGCTAGAACTCGTGCCATAATCACGTGACCACTTGGCGTAGAGCACAAGGTCGCTGGTAATTGTAATGCTGCTTCCGACAGGGTACAAAGTTCCATACTGGTCATACCAGCCTTCAAAAACGTATCCCGGACGGGTAATTCCGGTTGCGGAACGGCTTTTGATAGTATAGCTGCCGCCTGCGTAAAGATCTGTATCGGCATAACTGCCCGAACCGCCGTTAGCGTTGTAGGTCACGGTGTAGAGAGATTG
>Ga0153972_1000433_pt1 | contig 13318 bp, 9 predicted proteins | sample TSGA056MetaG_FD_104732 | JGI IMG/M metagenome (GOLD analysis project Ga0153972, IMG submission 104732) | Attine ant fungus gardens microbial communities from Georgia, USA - TSGA056 MetaG | ecosystem: Host-associated > Fungi > Mycelium > Unclassified | place: USA: Georgia, George L Smith State...
AGCTCACCTTCATTCCGGATGCACCACTCGGTGAATGGGTGAAAGGAATCCAAATCCATCGCTCTGATGAGTATGTCGTTTCACCGCGGCATGCAAACTGCACGGATATCGGTGAGCAGAGTCTTTCTGACTATATGATTAGCCCCAAAGTAACATGGGCGGTATCCGAAGAAAACAAGTATTATTCGTTCGACATCAAAGCGCAATATACAAGCGGCGTGCAGCTTACCGCACATAGCGTGATTATTACCGAGACAGAAGCGGCTGCGATTACCGGCGCGGCTGATATCATCAACTACAATCAGGCAAAAGGACGCCCATTCTTCGCAGACAACATCACCGATACCATGATAACCGCTATTCAGAAGCCATTGGATGAAGGGTGGTATATGCGAATCCATCCGGTGATTTATACGGCGGGAGCCACATCCCTGCAGGGTACGAATAAACAGATGAGTGTCAATGTAATCGTGGTGAAAGACGGAACCGGATTGTCCGGAGACAGAAGCTACGGCGTCTATGCCGGCGATGCGGTCATTGAGTTATCATCGGCACAGATGTTAAGCGGACAATCGGATCTGGATAAAGGATATACCCATGCCATCGCGATTCTGGCGGACGGGACAACGGCAGATCCGACCATCGACAGCGCGGCAATCGGCACAATCACAGGCACGACTCTTTCTGAGGTTCCCAAAGACATTCCCGTCACTTATACCTATGCGCCGGATGTGGATTCCACACCCGTCGGGAAAAATGTAACGGTGAGAGTTGTAAGCGCCTCCATCACGATAGAAAAGTACGGGGATAAAAGCGGCGGCACGACGCTGACCGGCGCGGAATTCACCATTGAGCGGTGGGACGGCAGCGGCACAGGCCAGTGGATATATATCGAGTATAACAGCGTTACAGAAACATGGTCGGACACGGCTTCCGGAAATCCTTCCTACACGCAAACCACGGCAGGCACAGAAGGAAGCACCACTTTTGCCGGTCTGCCGCTGGGCAAATACCGGATCAAAGAGGTGGCGTCTCCCACCGGCTACACAATCCTCAGAGAGCCAATCATAACGGAGATCCCCTATACGATTGATGATACCGATCCGAATTACGATAGGGTAACCGGCGGCAAAACTCCCGACAGCACAGTGACCGGCGGCAGTGTGACCACCGCTTACTATTACAACATGACCTATACCATCACCGATATGGCCGTGATCAATATGCCCGCGACGGGCAGAGGCGTAACGCCTGTCATGCTTGTGCTTGCCGGTCTGGGAATTGCGCTGCTTTCGTCAGCCGGATATGGCATTTTTTCCAAACGGCGCAGAACGGCCCATTAACTATTGTCAGCATTGTCATGGGCGCATCAAAATACCGCCCGGCAGTGTTTATATAGAATAAGTCAACGTTAAATGTGTGAGTAAAAAATTAAAAAAGGAGTGAAAATTATGACCAGAATGAAGACACATTCAAGAGCAGCCGCAATACTGTTCGCAATACTGATGATGTTCGGCGCGATTTTCGCATCAATGCCAAACGTATCAGCGGCAAATGAGGGAACCCTCAACATTCACAAGCTGAGTGCTGTCGGGGTTTCCACCAAAGAGACAGGAAAAGAGTATTACCAGCACCCGGAAACCGGCCTCTACCATGAATACCTGGCCGGAGCCAAGTACACCGTGTACAAAATCGGTACTTTCGAGGAAGAGAACACGGGCACCTCGGTATCTGTTGCCTACACGAAGGATCCGAAGCTTATGATGAAGGGAAGCGCAGTGTTCGGCTCGACCACCGTACCCGGAGACATTGATTTGAAGGCGTCCATCGCTGCCGGACTGCCCGGTAGTGCCGAAACCAGCGCCACCACTGCCGCCGGCCCCCTTAGCATCACATCCGGCCTGGATACAAACGGCGTGTACCTGATCGTAGAATCGACGCTGCCTCCAGGCATTTCGGCCGGAAAAGATTTCATCATCACGGTTCCGATGTATAACGCAGCTGCAAACTCAGGCGAAGGGGCCTGGGAAACCACAGTAAACGCATATCCGAAAAACAGCGAATCCGACGGCACGATTAAAAAGACGATTACAAAAGTCGACGGATCGCCGTTAAGCGTAACCGGCAATACGCTTTATGCCAATACCGGCAGCACAGTCACTTACTCGGTGGATATCAAGGTTCCGACTGATTACACAACCACCGACACCGACCCTTTGAAGAATTATACGGAATTCAATATCATCGACAGTTCCAGCCAATATCTGAAGTATAAGTATACATTGGATCCTGCGAACGGTATCACAATTAACGGATCAAACAGCGGCACATTTGCCGGTACAGATTACACCGCCGTCTATGTTCCCGGTACAGGCGGAGCAAATAATATGCTCACAATTAAGTTCACAGCCGCCGGCCTCGGGAAAATAAGAGCGAGCGAGACATTGACGGTCACTTATGACGCCGAAATCCATGCGGATGCTGCCGGTTCGACCGAAGCGCTTGTGAATAAGGCATGGATCGAATTCAAAAAAGGCACGGGCGATGGAACCATCACCCCGCCTCCAACCGATCCTCCCGTAACCGTTAAAATCTACAGCTATGGCGTGAAGAAAATGAATGACGCCGCGACCCCGGCTCCGCTGGCAGGCGCGTCGTTTAAGCTGGCAACAATGAACGGCGCCAATTACGAGTATTTAAGCTATAACCCCACAACCGGAGCATGGATTGTGGTTACGGAAGCTTCTGCCCAGGTATTTACGACCGCCACGAGCGGTACCGTTACCGGCATTGCCGACGAAGCGATCCTCCAGTTCAAAAACCTTGACCCGGAGAAGACCTATTACCTGATCGAAACAGCGGCTCCGGCAGGATATATCAAGCTGTTAAATCCTATTGGGATTAAAGCTACCGCTGCCACGACAAACGCCGTATACAACACGTATAATGACAACGGGGATTATGTTGCGGATACCGGCTATACGATAAAGATCACGAACGTTTCGGATGCAAACGGCGGCCTGATCGGCGGCGGCGGATTGCCGACAACCGGCGGCAACGGCATCTACCTCTACCTGATCATCGGCGCGGTGCTGATGGGTTTTGCCGTAGTTTTCTACATCAGGCTCGGGAAGAAGAATAAAGAGGAACAGTAGACAAGCGGCAGCGCAAAGGCATTCAACCGTGAGTGACGGTCGACATGGGGAGCCGGCTTCGGCTGCTCCCCATGTGTTTTGGAGGAAAAATGGAAGAATATACATCAAAAAAAAGAAAAAAATGGTTTCCGGCCATTCTGTTTGCTCTCATTTTCCTGACTGGCTTTTTGCTTGCGTCCTATCCCTTTTTCAGCGACTGGTATAATCGGCGCCTTCAGGAAAAACTGATTACAGAGTATGACCATGCGGTCGTAGCGGCCAACCCGGAAGCGCTGGAGGCCGAGAGGGAAGCCGTAAGAGTATATAACGAGAGTCTGCTGGGGGATATGGTATTGAGGGATCCCTTCGATCCGGAAGCGCTCATGGAAACCACAGCGGAATATGAGGAAAGGCTCAACATGGCCGGCGACGGGGTCATGGGCTATATAGAAATACCGAAAATCAATGTCAATCTTGTCATTTTTCACGGTACGAGTATGGCGGTGCTGGACAAAGGCGTCGGACATCTGGAGAACACCTCTCTGCCTGTCGGCGGGACGGGAACCCACGCGGTTTTGTCTGCTCATACCGCCTATGCGAAAGCGTCGCTTTTCAACGACCTGATCAAGCTTGGTGAAGGCGACCTGTTCATCCTGACGGTACTGGACGAGAAGCTGGATTATGAAGTGAACCAAATAAAGGTCGTGGAGCCTGCCGACACAAGTGACCTGTACATAGACCTACAAGAGGATTATGTGACACTTGTGACTTGTACGCCATACGGTGTCAATTCTCAGCGCCTCCTTGTGAGGGGTACGCGCATCCCCCATGCGGAGGAAACGGCTGCACAGATACAGCAGGAACCAAACAACCACCGGTTATACCCGCTCATCGCGGCGGCGGTTCTGCTGACGGTCATTGTAACCATCACTGTCAGGAAAATGCGCAAACGATGGAGAGAGCGCAATGAAGCATAGAGCATTGAATATTGCCGTCATCCTCCTTTTCATTGCCGGCCTTGCCATATTCTTCTGCCCAATTGGCGCAAATTACCTGCATGAACATAAAGCACAGGGTGTTATTTCGGATTTTGATGAAGCAGCGCAGGAATTCCGGCAGGCGGAAAAGGAATCGGCACAGTCCGGGGAAGATCCGGCCTTCAGGGAACTTTACGCCGATATGCAGGCTTACAATCTGAAACTGTACGAAAACGGTCAGGACAGCTTGCAGGATCCGTTTTCCTATGAAACCCCGGCTTTTGATCTGACCGGATACGGTTTTGAGGAAAATATAGTCGGCTATATCAGCATTCCAAGAATGGATGTGGAGCTGCCCATCTATCTCGGCGCGGCAACGGCCGATCTGGCGCTTGGCGTCGGGAATCTCGGATATACCTCCATCCCTGTTGGCGGTACGAACACCAACACAGTTCTGGCAGGGCACCGGGGTTACCGTGGTACCGCGATGTTACGAGACATTGAGGCGCTGCAAATCGGGGATAAGGTCTACGTAACAAACTTCTGGGATACGCTGGTGTACGAGGTTGCGGAGACGCAAGTGATTCTGCCTGCCGACATTCAGAAAGTATATGTCCAGGAGGGGCGGGACATGGTGACTTTGATTACCTGTCACCCCTACACCAAGAATTATCAACGGTACGTCGTGTACTGTGAGCGCGTGGAAACGGCGGATATCGAAGAAGCGGATACGGCCGCCCGGCCTGATCTGGAGAATATTATTCATTGGAGTGAGATCTCAGTATCGGAGAAACTCATATTTGTCGAGCGCAGACTCCCCACGGGTGTCACCGTACTGCTGTTGCTGTTTATTGCGATCAAGCTGATTTTATGGGTGTTCCGCAGGCATAAAAGACGATTATCCGGATGTGTCGGCGGAATGCATGAGGGCGGTACGGGAGACAAAAGAAGGAAGCATTGATGCTGTAAACTAACATGTCATTTTACAGCAAATAGTATTGATTAATTTTCTTTATTCGGTTATAATGGTTGTAGAAGGAGGTATTTGCCATGCCCAATATTAAACCAATATCCGATTTGAGAAATTATACAGAAGTATTGAAGGAAGTGACTCCCGGAAGTCCTGTTTACCTTACAAAGAATGGAAGAGGAGAATATGCGATTGTAAATATACAGGAGTTAGATGAGCTTCGTGCAATGAAAGGATTATATTTAGAACTGGAGAAGGGAGAAGCTTCTGCAAGAAAACGTGGTTGGCTGTCTGCTGATGAGGTAGAGGCTGGCTTGGGTCTATGAGAGAAATTTCTTAATCACCTTTTTTGTACTATTGCTAATTTCAGTGAGGACATTCAAACATCAGGATTAAAAAGGGAAATTATGAAAGAACCCTTAAAGAGGTGAAGCTATGGAGGAAATAAAATGGCTTTTGCGCTCTTTTCACGTTGTAAAGCCCGGATAAGTTGCTCCTGCTCCAGTGTGCAAATAGTAGCTTATGAAAGGTGGTATGCTCGATGTCATTCAAAACAAATGATTGTCAACAGTAAACATTGGAGGATAGCTTTATTTCGCTCACTGCTCGTGAGAAAAAGCACTAGAAAATTCATGGACAAAAATATTTGCTGCTGAAATTTTCCCAGCTATACATGAAGAACGCCTTTCGGTTTTATACAGTAATAAAGCATCAAGACCGAATGCTCCTGTCAATGTCATAATTGGTGTACACATTAGTAAGGAACTTTTTGATTATTCCGATTAAAGAAAAATAGAACATAAAACAAGCCCCGCCCGATGTTGGCGGGGGTTGTTTTATGTTTTGCCGGTTTCTGCAAACGGCTCATACAAATGGTTTTGCGTGGTTTTATCCTACTTTTTGTGTCAAAAGTATTGACATAGGTTCATCATTGTTTTACCTTTGAGTTATAAACTGTTGAACGTTTCGTGATTGGGAGTTTATCTATGCCTGCTGAGATGAAGTCATGGTTAAAACAAAGGCAAGTGAAGCTGCGGGCATTCGCTCATATGTGCGCCAGCTCAATGCTATTACAAATAATTAACGGCTAACTCGTGACTAAAAAGCAGTGTAGTTTGTGTAGTCGCTGATGGTTAAAAACGGGCGGCTTTCTGTTGAATTTAATTTAGAAAGGAACTTTTAAGCATGAATTTAATGAAAGATATTTTAAAAGGAGCCATTATTGGTATAGCAAATATTATTCCCGGTGTCAGTGGCGGTACGATGGCTGTTTCTATGGGTATATATGATCATTTGATTTCTGCCATTACGGGAATCACAAAGAATTTTAAGAAAAGTATGCGGGTATTAATCCCCATCATTTTAGGTGCGGCTATTGGAATCATCGCACTCTCATATATCATCACACCGGCATTAGAAAGATATCCCCTGCAAACGAGCAGTCTTTTCATTGGTCTAATTCTTGGCGGACTGCCAATCTTGATGAAGCATGTAAAAGGAGCTAAGATTGGGATTGCGCATATTGTTGTGTTTGCCTTATTATTTGTATTTGTTATCGGGATGGCCTTTTTAAACGAAACAGAAAGCAATGTAATAGATATTACTATCAACTTGGGAACCATGATTCAGTTATTCCTTGTGGGCATAGTTGCTTCAGCCACGATGATTATCCCCGGCGTCAGTGGTTCAATGGTGATGATGATTTTAGGTTTTTATAATATTATTATCAGCAATATCAGGATGTTTGTTGATGCACTAATCAGCTTTGATATGCCGGCTTTAATTCATGGCTTAAGCGTTTTTGTTCCTTTTGGAATCGGAGTTTTAGCGGGCATTGGTATTGTCGCCAAGATTATTGAAATACTATTTAAAAAACAGCCGGTAGCCGCTTATTGCGGTATCCTTGGCCTGATCATTGCATCACCCATTGCTATTTTATATAATGTTGACTTTTCTGCAATAAGCTTTGTAAGCGTTAATGTCAGTATCATTATGTTTTCCATTGGCTTTGTGATAGCCTTCGTATTAGGCAAGGAAGAATAAGTGGAATAAGATGTACTAGCGTGAGTTTACAAGTTACGCACCCTTGGCATAGGAAAAAGCTTATTTTAATTAGTTTTATAATGAGAAATCGTATTACCTAATCCTTTTGCTATGAAAACCTTGATAATTGACGATAGAAAACATCAAGGCAATTAGTAAAAAACAGGAACAGACGATATTCTTTCACCTGAGGATTTGGAACGCAATACAAACGTGAAATCCCGAACCGAAATTTTTGAGAAAAATTCTCACTTCCGGCAAAGGTAACGCATATATAGCCTTCTGTGATAACACTCCCTGTGGGCATATCTTCTTCGGTGATTCCCGTGACAAGGATTTGCCCGGATACGCTGAGATTATCGCTATATATTCAACCGAGCCATAATGGGGAACAGATGTTGGTCAACAAATGATGGATCCTGCGATTACGGAAATTAAAAGGCTTGGATATGGTAATGTTATGTTATGGGTTTTAATGGAAAACAAATCCATTATCGGCAGCGGCGGATCCATGCTGATTGCGCCGCTGTGAATTATGGCTCATACAGAGTAATGGAACATATTGGAATGCAACGCGAAGCCCTGCATCGTAAAGCGTTTTGAGCGCGAATCGACAAAGAATGAGTTGACCGGGCGGTATATCTATCACACCTTGCATTCCGCTGACAAATGGTTTATCAATCACAGCACATGTTTTGATGAATCTTATTATGAGCAAGTTCAACAAAAGATTCTCAGTTATCTGAACAGTCTGACCGACCCGCAGTTAAACGAATGTCCGAAGGGCTGTACGGGTACACGCTTAGGATTAGCGTTATCACAATTTCGGCATATGGTATAATCAATCCATTACCAACAAAAATACAGCAAATAAAATGATGGCATAAGTTTACAGACAGATGGGAGTAACATGAAATTTTTTCACATCTCAGATTTACATATCGGAAAATCGCTGAACGGACATTCCTTACTTGAAGATCAGCGGTACGTCTTAAGTCAGATCCTGGAGGAAATTGATAAAAATGACCCGGAGGCAATCCTCATTGCCGGGGATATATATGATAAACCAATGCCTGGTACCGCCGCCGTTTCATTATGGGATGATTTTCTGACGGCCCTATCGGAAAGACAGCTTTTTGTTTTCGTCATCAGCGGGAACCATGATTCTCCGGAGCGGATAGATTATGGCAGCCGGATTATGAAAAGTAAGAAGATACATATTGCCGGAGTATATCAGGGAGAAATCCGGCAGGTTACCCTACAGGATATTCACGGCCCCATCCATTTTCATTTGCTTCCTTTTGTGCGTCCGGCCAATGTCCGCGCTTATTATCCGGAAGCAAAAATCGAAAACTATACGGACGCGGCATCGTTGATTCTTTCCGGGCATCCGCTTAAAGAGAAGGAACGAAATATTCTGACAGCACATCAGTTTGTTCTGCCCCCCCAGGGAAGTGTGGAGCGTTCGGAATCGGAGATCGAACCGGTGGGAGGGTTAAACAGCATACCAGCCACTTTATTTGATCATTATGATTATGTTGCCCTGGGACATCTTCATGGCCCCCAGCAGTTGGGGCGGCAAGGCGTCAGATATGCCGGTTCTCCCCTTAAGTATTCTTTTTCCGAATGTTTACAGAAGAAATCCATTACGATGGTTGAGGTCGGAGAAAAGGGAGAGTGCAATACTTCCGTTATACCACTTAAGCCGCGGCGGGATATGCGCAAAATTCGCGGCCCCTTCGCGGAACTGACGGCGCCTCAGGTGCTGAAGCAGGGTAATCAGGAGGACTATATCCATATAACTCTGACGGATGAAGAAGAGATTATGGATGCTGTCGGCAAACTACGGCGTTTTTATCCTAATTTACTGGAGCTTAATTTCGACAACAGCCGGTCTCGCGCTGCGGGGCAGAACCTGGAGGCGGCTGCGGTACAAGCAAAGGATGCGCCGATACTTTTCGGTGAGTTTTATTGGGAACAGAACGGCAAAGCGCTGACTGCCGTCCAGGAGGAAATCGTTTCCAATTATTTACGCAGCCCGGAGGACAACGGATGAAACCATTATATCTTACCATGAGTGCGTTTGGACCCTATGCCGGTCAAATGGAGGTGGATTTTACCCTGCTTGGTCAAGAAGGTTTATATTTAATTACGGGAGATACCGGGGCCGGTAAAACCACTATTTTTGATGCCATCACTTTTGCCCTTTATGGGACAGCGAGCGGCAGTAATCGTTCCAGTGCGATGCTGCGAAGCGATTTTGCCGCCGGAGATATCCCCACCTTTGTGAAACTGCGCTTCGCTTATAAGGGAGAAACATATGAAGTGGAACGGAATCCCGAATACCTGCGCCCGGCCAAACGGGGGGAAGGTTCCGTAAAGGAAACGGCAGGGGCCGTACTGGTCTGTCCAAACGGCCGGGTAATAGCCGGTGTCCGTGATACCGACCGGGCTATTGTGGAGCTGCTTGGCATTACCAGGGATCAGTTTGTCCAGACGGTAATGATTGCTCAAGGGGATTTTCTAAAGCTGCTGTTAAGTTCAACCAAAGAACGGGCGGTGATACTTAGGCGGATATTTGAAACGGAAAAATTTTTGGATTTTCAGGAGCGGCTGAAAGAAAAGGTCCAGGACCGAAAACTGGAGCTTAATCGCGATAATCAGCGGATTTTACAGCTGGCGGAGGAAATTCGCTTCGAGTCCGGAGAGACCATGGATAAGAAATTGGCGAATTGGATTGCTGAAAAGGATCCTTATGACAGTGAGAATCTATTGAAAATAGTTACCAATTTGGTAAAACGGCAGGAGGATGCGTTTCAGGAACAAAAGCAAAGGTTTCAGATGATTCAGAAAACACGGATGGAATCGACCGATAAATTGTCCGCCGCCCGGATAAATAATAAATTGCTGGAAGAAATGGCGAGGAAAAAGGAAGAGCAGCGTCGGCACCGGGAGCAGAAAAATGCCCATGATGAAGGTAAGCGGCACTTGGCTTTATCCCAAACCGCCCGGTTAACCGTTTGGCCCCTTGAGGAAAAGTGGCAAAAGGCGTCCGAATCCCTGATACAGTTGAAATCCGGGATATCTGCGCAGGAAAAGCTGGTTCGCGAGGTAACCGGTCAATATGAAGCTGCGGAAAAAGAGTATCAAAAGCTGGAGCTGGAAACCCCCAGGCGGCAGCAGCTTATTTTTGAGGAGCGGGATCTGGAAAGCATGCTGCCAAAGTATGAAGAGCTGCTGGCCAAAACGGATGAATGCATCAAAGTAAAACGCGATTTACAAGTTAAGGAGGGGGAGCGGGATTCCCTGTTGAAGGGAAAGGAAAGTCTTTGTCTATTACTGGAAAAAACGGTTATGGAGACAGAAAAGCTGAAGGAAGTTCCATTAAAGCTGGAACAATCCCGGCAGGTCATAAAAGAACGAAAGATTTTGCTTGGGAAAATAGATGAATGCGGCATTCTCAATCAAAAATGGCAGGATGGGGTAAGAAAGCTTGAACTGCTTAGGAACAATTATGCTGCTGCCCAGGACTCCTGGCAGCGGGTAAGGGACGAGTATCAGAAACTGGAAGAAATATTTTTACGGGAGCAGGCGGGAGTGCTGGCAGCTTCACTAAAAACCGGGAAGCCTTGTCCGGTATGCGGTTCATTGAAGCATCCGGAGCCGGCCCGGTCCTCCGGCCATACCCCTTCGGAAGCCGCCGTTAAAACCGCACGCCGGCGGGCAGATGAAAGTCACACCTTGGTGGAAGGGTACGCCAGAGATTGCCATGCCCTGGATGCCGCCAATCAATCCGTGCGGGAACATTTAGAAAAAGCTTTGGCGGCACTGGAACTGAGCAAGGAGACGGATACGGTACATTTGACAGAAAAGATTAACGCATTGCGGGTAAATACCCAAGCGGCGCTCGGCCTTAGCGAAGAAGAAGAATGCCGGCTGTCCGCCAAGCTGGCTCGGAAGACGGAATCGGAAGCAAAGGAAAGGACTTTGAAGGAAGAAGTCATAGGTAAAGACCAGAGAATCGAAGATATAAAGGCTGCTGTCACGAATCTCCGGGTGGATGCCGCCGGCAGGGAAAAGGAGCTTGAAGCAATCAGGGAACAGCTTATATTTAAGGACATTGTGGAAGCACAAGAGCAATATGCCAAACTGAAGTCGATGCGCCTGGAGTTGGAAAAAAAATACCATGCCGGGAAAGAGGCTTTTGAAAGCCTGCGCCATCGAAAGGGGGAAAGCGAGGCGGTTCTGAAGGAGCGTCATGGACGACTGGACGGACTGAGAACGGAAGAAGAACATTTAAAAGAAATCTTTGAGGCAGCGCTTGCGCAAAATCAGTTTACTTCCCTGAATAGGTACAAAGAATACCTGATATCAGAAGAAGAAATCCAAAAAATGCAGGAAGCTGTCAGCCGTTATCAAGAAACAGACACTCAGTTAGTTAACGAAGTATCCCGGCTGGAGAGGGATGCGGCCGGTAAAAGCTATGTGGATTTATCCGATTCGGAAGAAGAGATGCGTAAGCTGGAGGAGCTTTCCGATGCCATAATGGAAACCTGTGCGAATCTCCAAAGTGTCAGAGACCATAATAAAGACCGGCGGGATATCCTGGGCAGAATAATACTCGAAAGAAGGGAAAGGGAAAAAATGTTCCTGGATCTGAAAACCATATCCGATACTGCCAACGGTAAACTTACGGGGAAAATTAAAATAACTTTTGAAACCTATTTACAAGCGGCTTATTTTAATCGGGTATTATATGCTGCCAATCAGCGGTTCGCGGCAATGACCGGGGAGCGGTACCTTCTGTACCGCCGCCGGGAAGGCGGCAGCCTGCAGGGGCCAGGCGGACTGGAGCTGGACGTATTGGATCATTATACGGGCAAAGTGAGGGATGTGAGATCTTTGTCCGGCGGGGAATCCTTTAAGGCTTCCCTGTCTCTGGCATTAGGCTTGGCGGATGTGGTTCAGCAGCATTCCGGCGGCATACAGATAGATACTATGTTTATTGATGAAGGTTTTGGGTCACTGGATACGGAGTCATTGGATATGGCAATCAAGACTCTGCAGAATCTGACCGGCAGCAATAAAATGGTAGGCATTATTTCTCATGTGGGAGAACTAAAGGAACGCATCGATCAGCAAATTGTCGTTAAGCAGGGTAAACAAGGGAGTTTTGTTACGGTAATAAACTGACCCTGATATAGGTGAATTATAAAAAGGAATAGGGATATGATTAAGATTTTAGAGTATATCGGAATGACAGGTATTGAAAGCAGTCAGCAAGTTGTGATTACCGTTGTCCGGCTTTTATTGGCAGCGGTGCTTGGGGCGGTTATCGGCATGGAGAGAGGAAGAAAGCACCGGCCGGCGGGACTTCGCACCCATATGTTGGTATGTGTGGCTTCCGCTTTGGTTATGTTGATTAATGAACATCTGGTCTATGCATATGGCTCAGGGGATCCCACCCGGATGGGAGCTCAGGTTATCAGCGGTATTGGTTTCCTTGGAGCTGGAACCATCCTTACCGACAGACAGAACCGGGTCAGGGGCCTGACCACGGCGGCCGGTCTGTGGGCCAGCGCCTGCGTGGGACTTGCGGTTGGCAGCGGCTACTATATCGGCGGAATTGTGGTGTGCGTCCTGATGCTGATGATATTTACCAAATTTGTGGATGTGGAACAGCGCTTTGTCAGAAAAGGGAGGTTAATGGAAATAAACATAACCTTTGATGGTGCCAAGAACCTGAATAATTTTATTAGTGAAATTACCAGCAATGACTGCAGCGTGATATCCTTTGAATACATTGAACCGCAAGTGGATCGGCCTGTTAAAAACGAGAAAGACGGGCCTGTTTATAAAAAAATCGTCAGCGCCAATCTGCAAATTATCCTGCCAAGACTGGATTTCCATTCTGAAATTCTGGAAATTCTGGAAAATAGTAAGGGTATGATAACCATGGAAGAGGTATAGTAATTGCGTTAATTATGGCGCCTGCTGCCCATTTTGTGGGATGTGGCGATAAAAGAGCTGCTGATAACAATAGAAAGCTATGAGGGTAAATAATGCTCAGGAAATATAACCGGATACATTTCATCGTCCTGGATTCCGTCGGCTGCGGAGATGCCCCTGACGCGGTAAGGTATGGGGATCAGGGTGCGGATACGCTGGGACATATCGGGGAACAGACCGGACTG
>Ga0153972_1000434_pt1 | contig 13283 bp, 8 predicted proteins | sample TSGA056MetaG_FD_104732 | JGI IMG/M metagenome (GOLD analysis project Ga0153972, IMG submission 104732) | Attine ant fungus gardens microbial communities from Georgia, USA - TSGA056 MetaG | ecosystem: Host-associated > Fungi > Mycelium > Unclassified | place: USA: Georgia, George L Smith State...
CAATCCGGCTGGAAGTGGAGGCCGGGACGGATCGGAGGCTGCTTTCCATGATTAAAAAAGAGCTGCATATGGAAGAACAGGATATTTATAAAATTGACGGTCCCCTTGATCTTACTTTTTTAATGAAGATGTATGGTCTGGAAGGCTTTGACCATTTGAAGAAAAAAAAATATGAGCCTCAGCCGGTGCCGAAGCTTCCGGCTGGATGCGATATTTTTGAAGCAATCAGAAAGGGTGATATCCTGCTGCATCACCCATATCAATCCTTTATACCGGTGGTTGACTTTATCAGGCAAGCGGCCCAGGATCCGGATGTTCTTGCCATAAAGCAGACTCTTTACCGGGTGAGCGGAAATTCCCCGATTATTGCCGCCCTGGCTCAGGCTGCTGAAAACGGGAAGCAGGTATCCGTACTGGTAGAATTAAAAGCCCGTTTTGATGAAGAGAATAATATTGTCTGGGCCAAGATGTTGGAAAAAGCCGGATGTCATGTTATATATGGTCTGGTGGGACTTAAAACGCATAGTAAAATCACCTTGGTGGTCAGGCGGGAAGAAGACGGTATCCGTCGTTATGTGCATCTTGGCACCGGCAATTATAATGATGCAACGGCTAAGCTTTATACGGATATTGGTATGTTTACCTGTTCGGAGACCACCGGCGAGGATGCCACGGCGGTATTTAATATGCTGTCGGGTTATTCGGAGCCGTTAAGGTGGAATAAATTAGTTTTGGCGCCTTTGTGGATGAAGGATAGGTTTATCTACCTGATTAGCCGGGAACGCAGATATGCGCTGGAGGGGAAAAGCGCCCGGATTATTGCGAAAATGAATTCCTTGTGTGACCGTGATATTATTGCGGCTTTATACCAAGCCAGTGCCGCCGGCGTAAAAATTGACTTAATTGTCCGGGGTATCTGCTGTCTAAAGGTGGATATTCCGGAAGTCAGTGAAAATATTACGGTACGATCCATTGTGGGTAATTTTCTGGAGCACAGCCGGATTTTTTATTTTAAAAATGATGAAAATTATGAAATATATTGCAGCAGTGCCGACTGGATGCCAAGAAACCTGGAGCGGCGTGTGGAAATTCTCTTTCCGGTGGAAGAGGAAGGACTGAAGGAAAAGGTTCTGCATATCCTTCACGGTCAATTGAGAGATACGGTGAAAGCACAGGTCCTTAACCCAGACGGAAATTATGAGAAAATTGATAAACGGGGGAAAGAAGTATATAATTCTCAGGAAGCATTCTGCGAAGAAGCGATTCTTTCCGCCAAGAGCGTTAACGGAGATTCCCCGGAGAGCAGCAGAGTATTTATTCCGGAGAAGCCGCCCGGATAATGCCGGGGACTATAAGGAACTTAACCTATGCTATCACAAAAGATAAAAATCATCTTGACGGGATAAAGGAATCTATCTATTATGATAACAGAAGGAAATTCTATGAAGCATAAAATGCTTCGGGGAATGCAAAAGGAGGGTTAGCAAATGCACGAATACGATGATGCGGTATTAGCTTGCTTTTTAAAGAATCAGCTGCAGCTGTTCCCTGACAAAGTAGCTGATTCTTTGGAAGAAGCGGAAAATTTCCTGGAAGAATCTATGGCTGTGGTTATGGATTCCGTTGATGAAGTATTGGCATTCTTTGAAGAAGAAGGAATCGATACGGAAGGAGCGGGAACCGATGAGATTCTTGAGGCGGAAGAAGTGTTTGATGTTGGGGACGGACGGTATTTGATTGTGGAAGGGTAGCAATTAATTTAATGACGGAATATAATAAATATCCTGCAGGTGGTGTTTCCTGTGGGATATTTATTTATCGTAAAGTTTGGAACCGGTGAGTATTTTATATATTATAAAAACTGCTTCTTCAAAATCTCCGCCAATCCATCGTGATTATTATCCTGTGAGGTGACAATGTCCGCTGCCGCCTTTACCGCCGGTAAGGCGTTTGACAGGGCTATTGCCGTATGAGCGGCCTCCAGCATGGAGATATCATTTTCCATATCGCCGGCGGCATAAGTATGGGAGGGTAAAATATGCAGATGTTCCCGGATAAAATTAAGCGCTTCCCCCTTACCGGTGGATGCGGAAAAAATTTCCAGGTATTTGTCACTGGAGAATAAAAGCTGAATCCGTCCGTTACAGTAATCCGCCAGATGATTGCGGAAAGCTTCCAGGCGGGAAGGATCAGTTAAGTGGACAGCGGTCATTTTAAAGGTACCCGAAGCCAGTTCGGCAGCAATATCTTCCGTATAGATAACCGGCAGATCAATTCTTCGGGTGTAAAAGGCGATTTCCTCATTTTGTTCCCGGCAGACAATATTGGTGGCGGAGAAGCCTTGGACATGGATTCCGAATTTTGCCGCTTCCGCGTCGATATACCGGACCTCCTCTTCTGACAGACAGTGCTCTATCAGGCTTTCCCCCAAGTCACAGTCATAGACCATAGCTCCGTTAAAGGCAATCACCAGCATGCCCGGATAAGTAAGCGCCAGTTCTTCCCGCAGTTTCAGAATGCTTAAAAGCGGGCGGCCGGAAGCGGGAATCACTTGGTGCCCTCGTTCAATAGCTTGATCCAGTGCGGTCTTCATGATAGTACTGATACTGCTTTCATCATTCAGCAGGGTACCGTCCAAATCCGTAAAAAGAAGCTTGGAATGACGGCTTTTCCGGATACGGTTAAGCAGTTCCTCCGGGACATAAAGATTACCATAACCGCTGCCCAAGTCAAGTTCCGGCTTTGCCCCGCCGTGAAAATCCGAGCCGCCGCTGATTAGCAGATGGTGTTTTGCCGCAAGGCCGCGTACCTGCCGTTCCTGAGCCTGGGTATGAGTGGAGTAAACCGCTTCGATCCCCATTAATCCGGCGGCTTTTAACTCCATAACCAAAGCATCCAGCTGCCGGTCCTCCATACGGTATACTATGGGATGTGCGAGTACGGGAATGCCCTCCGCATCCTGAATCAGCCGGATGGCTTGAGCCGGGGTTACCTTTTCCCTGGGAATAAAGTATGGGCAGTCATCTCCAATATAACGCTCGAAGGCTTCGTTCAGAGTCTTTATATATCCGTGCGCAAGCAGATATCTGGCATAATGCACCCGGGTGATTACCCCATCCGGAAATTGGGCCAGTAATTGTTCATATGTGATTCCAATGCCCGCTTCTCTTAAAAGGGCGCACATTTTTTGATTACGCCGGATGCGGGAATTTACAAATTCATCAAGTTTTTTCAAAAAGGATTTTTGGTGATAGTCAATAAAGAGTCCCACAATGTGAATATCTTTTCCATGATATTCAGTGGACAATTCGATACCGGGAATGATTTCCGGCGCGGGCATGCCCTTACAGCGTAAAGAAGCCGCATAACCAATGGCTTCCTCCAGTCCGGCGACGGTATCGTGGTCGGTCAGGGCAAAAGCCGCAAGGCCTTTTTCCATACTATAATCCACCAGCTCCGTAGGAGTATAAGTACCATCGGAGCGAGTGGAGTGGACGTGCAAATCTACTGTTTTATTATCCATGTTCAATCTTCATCTTCTTCTTTGTCGGCGGTGAATATAGTCCGTTTTCTTGCCATTTCATCACTTTCCAGATATTCATCATAGGTGGTGATTTTATCAATCAGGCTGCCGTCCGGCATGATTTCCATAATGCGGTTGGCCGTGGTCTGGACAAACTGATGGTCATGACAGGAGAACAAGGCAACCCCGGGAAATTTAATCAGACCATTGTTTAGGGCGGTAATGGATTCCATGTCCAGATGATTGGTGGGTTCGTCCAGAATCAGACAATTGGAACCGCTAATCATCATTTTGGATAACAGACAACGGACCTTTTCCCCCCCGGAAAGGATTTTTACTTTTTTAACCCCGTCGTCACCGGCAAACAGCATCCGGCCGAGAAAGCCACGAACATAAGTTACGTCTTTTATGGGAGAATAGCCGGTCAGCCAGTCCACAATGATCAAATCATTATCAAATTCCGCGGTGCTGTCCTTGGGGAAATAAGCCTGGGAAGTGGTTACTCCCCATTTATAGCTGCCTTCATCCGGTTCAAGTTCCCCGGCCAGGATTTGGAAAAGTGTGGTCTTGGCAATCTCGTTGGAGCCAACTAAAGCGATTTTATCGCTATGCCCGACAATAAAGGAGAGATTATTCAATACTTTTTCACCATTAATCGTTTTAGACAGTCCCTCAACAGATAAAACCTCGTTGCCGATTTCACGCTCCGGGCGGAAGTCTATATACGGATATTTGCGGCTGGAGGGTTTAATATCGTCCAATTCAATCTTTTCCAGTGCACGCTTCCTGGAAGTTGCCTGCTTGGATTTGGAAGCATTGGCAGAAAAGCGGGAGATAAAATCCTGAAGTTCCTTAATTTTATCTTCTTTTTTCTTATTGGCTTCTTTCATCTGCTTAATCAGAAGCTGACTGGATTCAAACCAGAAATCATAGTTGCCGGCATATAGCTGAATCTTGCCATAATCGATGTCAGCCGTGTGGGTACATACCTTATTTAAAAAATATCGATCATGGGAAACCACAATAACGGTATTGTCAAAGCTAATCAGGAATTCTTCCAGCCATGCAATGGCATCCAGATCCAAGTGGTTGGTGGGTTCATCCAACAGCAGAATGTCCGGGCTGCCGAACAGGGCCTTGGAGAGCAGTACTTTTACCTTGACGGTGCTGTCCAGATCCCGCATCAGGGTATCGTGCAGGGCGGTTTCCACACCCAGACCATTCAGCAGCATGGCGGCGTTGGATTCCGCTTCCCAGCCATCCATTTCCGCAAACTCTGCTTCCAGTTCACTGGCCCGGATACCGTCTTCGTCGGAAAAGTCTTCTTTGGCATAAATAGCGTTTTTTTCCTTCATAATATCATAGAGTCGTTGGTTTCCCATAATAACAGTATCCATAACAATATAATCATCATATTTAAAATGATCCTGTTCCAGAACGGAAAGCCGTTCGCCCGGGGTGATTACCACATCCCCCTTGGTAGTCTCTATTTTGCCGGAAAGAATCTTAAGAAAGGTGGATTTACCGGATCCGTTGGCGCCAATCAGACCGTAGCAGTTGCCTTCGGTAAACTTGATATTCACATCCTCAAACAGTGCTTTCTTTCCAATCCGTAACGTTACATTATTAGCACTAATCATGTTAAAACTCCTTGTTTTTCCTGTTTTGTGAAAGTCACTTCCTCTATTGTACCGAAAATCATGGAAAATGCAAGAGAAATCCAAGTAAAATCAGGGTGAATAAGTTTAGGTTGAGGGAACCGGCAGGTGGTGTTAAAATAATTAATATAAAGATAAAAGAATGGAAGATGGGGAGAATAAGATGCAGAATAAACTGAATTATAAGCGTACTTTTTTTATTGGACTGGCTTTTCTTAGCATCAGTGCTTTTTGGCAGATGTATGATAATATCATACCGCTGATGCTGCAGAAGACCTTTCAGCTCGGGGAGACCGTTACCGGAGTGATTATGGCCCTGGATAATGTACTGGCGATATTTTTGCTGCCGGTGTTCGGAGCTCTTTCGGATCGGGTGGATACCAGATTTGGTAAGCGTATCCCGTTTATCGTGGTCGGAACGGTACTGGCGGTGGGGTTCATGATGCTGATGCCTTATGCGGATCATCAAGCGAATCTGGCTCTGTTTGCGGCCGCCTTGTTCTGTACTTTGCTGGCGATGGGTCTGTATCGCTCGCCGGCGGTGGCGCTGATGCCGGATCTTACGCCCAACCGGATGCGCAGTAAAGCCAATGCAGTGATTAATTTGATGGGGGCGGTAGGCGGTATTTTTGCGCTGATTATGATTAAGTTTTTGGTGGGCGCCGGAGAACGGCCTGATTATTTTCCCTTGTTTGCCAGTATTGCCGTACTTATGGCTGCCGCGGTAATTATTCTGGTTCTAACCATCCGGGAGAACAAGCTAAAGCGGGAGCTTGCTGCGGATCTGGCCGATGATGTGGATGTAAACGGTGAAGAGAAAAAAGAGGCCGAGACTGCTGGGAAAACAGTTTTGCCCAAGGCGGTAAAGCGAAGCATGAGTTTTATGCTGGCATCCATATTTTTATGGTTTATGGCATATAATGCCGTGACCACTGCGTTTTCCCGTTATGCAAAGGAGGTATGGCAATTGGAGGGCGGCGGTTTTGCGGACTGCCTGATGGTATCCATGGCGGCGGCGATTGTAAGCTTTATCCCGCTTGGCAGTGTTTCGGCAAAGTTTGGCCGGAAAAAGACCATAATGGGCGGGGTACTGCTGATGGCCCTTTGTTTCTTTGCGGCAATTTTCGCCGTGAATTACCATCCGGTCATCAATGTGGCCTTTGCTCTGATTGGCGTGGCATGGGCGGCGATCAATGTAAATTCCTATCCCATGATTGTAGCCATGAGTGAAAGTACAAATATCGGTAAATTTACCGGAACCTATTATACCTTCTCCATGGCGGCGCAAATTGTGACACCGGTATTATCCGGGTTTTTATTGGAAACTATATCATATAAATCCTTATTTCCATATGCTTTTGTATTTTCCATCCTGGCTTTTATGACAATGACTCAGGTAAGGCATGGAGATGTAAAACCCCTGAAGAAGGAAAGTGTGCTGGAAAACTTTGATGTGGATGACTAAGTTGAATAAAAATGCATATTTAACTTATTGTATTTAAGTCCGCTATAGCGGACATGGGATCTGAAGATAAAAAGGAGTTTATGTAATGTTTGGTATTTTACTAACTATAATAATTATAATTGTAATTATCATGGTTTTATACCTGCTGCTTATTATGCCACATATGATCGGAAGGGCAGACGGGGAACCGTTTAAAAAGGTTTTGTATGCCCACCGGGGCCTGCATGATAACAACACAGATGCACCGGAGAATTCTTTGGCCGCTTTCCGGAAAGCGGTGGAAGGCGGATATGGGATCGAACTTGACATCCAGCTTTCCAAAGATGATATCCCGGTGGTATTTCATGATTTTACCCTGGAGCGGGTTTGCGGTGTAAAAGGCCGGATCAGGGAATATTCTTTTGAAGAACTAAAGCAATTTACCTTATTTCATACAAAAGAGAGTATTCCCGGTTTTGAAGAAGTACTACGCCTGGTAAACGGAAAAGTGCCGCTGATTGTGGAGTTTAAGATTGAAGATATGGATATTTCCCTTTGTCCCATTGCGGACAAGCTGCTGCGGGAGTATCAGGGGGAATATTGCATGGAATCTTTCCATCCCCAGGCGGTTTCCTGGTACCGCCGCAATCATAAGGAGATCATGAGAGGGCAGTTGGCAGACGCGTTTGTAAAAAAGCAGGAATACACTGGGGGGGTGTATTTCCTGCTGCAGAATCTCTGGTTCAACTTCTATGCCAAGCCTGACTTTATTGCTTATAACCATAAGTACTGTCATTTACTTTCCCCGGTGCTTTGCCGTAAGCTGTACCATAGTATCATGGTAGCCTGGACGATTAAAAGTGAAGAAGAGCTTAGCCGAGCCAGGGAATTTTATGATATGTTCATCTTTGATAGTTTTATTCCGGCCCAGGGGAGCCGGGGATATGCAGAAAAATAATTCTGTCCATGGATTCCTTAGTAAATGTGCACAAAAAAATGCGCTGTGTCAAAATTTTGACAAATTCTGCTTGCTATTCGTTTGGCAGATTGTTACAATAACTTGGTATAAAATGAAGGGTTATAAAAAGGGAGACAAAAAAGAATGAAGAAATGGGTTTATAATTTTAAAGAAGGAAGTGCGGAAATGAAGAATCTGTTGGGCGGCAAAGGCTCCAACCTGGCAGAGATGACCAATCTTGGACTTCCGATTCCTCAGGGCTTTACGGTGACTACGGAAGCCTGTACCGATTACTATGACCAGGGCAAACAGATTACCGATGAAATTAAGGAACAGATTTTTGCCAGCATCGCGGATTTGGAAGCTTTAATGGGTAAGAAATTTGGGGATACACAAGATCCTTTGTTGGTTTCCGTACGTTCCGGAGCAAGGGCTTCCATGCCTGGAATGATGGATACCATCCTTAATCTTGGTCTTAATGATGTAGCGGTAGAAGGCTTTGCAAAGAAGACCGGCAATCCACGTTTTGCATATGACTCTTATCGTCGTTTTATCCAAATGTATTCGGATGTTGTTATGGAAGTTCCGAAGTCATTTTTTGAGAAGATTATCGACGAAATGAAAGAAGAAAAAGCGGCGGCGCTTGACACCGACCTGACTGCGGATGACTTGAAGGAGCTTGCCGGCAAGTTCAAGAATGTTTATAAAGAGAAAATGAGCGGTGAAGAATTTCCTCAGGATCCCAGGGAGCAGCTTTTGGGCGCCGTAAAAGCAGTATTCCGTTCCTGGGACAACCCGCGTGCCATTGTATACCGGCGTATGAATGATATCCCCGGTGACTGGGGCACTGCCGTAAACGTACAGTGTATGGTATTTGGCAACAAGGGTGAGACATCCGGAACCGGCGTTGCGTTCACTCGTAATCCATCTACCGGTGAACAGGGCATTTATGGCGAATATTTGATTAACGCTCAGGGTGAAGATGTTGTGGCCGGTGTGCGTACCCCCCAACCTATTTCCAAGCTGGAAGAGGACTTGCCGGAATGCTATCAGAAATTCATGGAAATTGCCGGAAGATTAGAAGATCATTATCGCGATATGCAGGATATGGAATTTACCATTGAAGAAGGTGAGCTTTACTTCCTGCAGACCCGTAACGGTAAAAGAACTGCTCCGGCAGCAATTAAGATTGCCTGTGATTTGGTGGATGAAGGAAAAATCACTCCTCAGGAAGCGGTTTGCCGTATTGAAGCCAGATCCTTAGACCAGCTGCTGCATCCTACCTTTAACGCTGCCGCGTTGAAAGCGGGTGAGGTGATTGGAACCGCACTTCCGGCTTCTCCCGGCGCGGCTGCCGGTAAGGTTTACTTTACTGCAGATGCCGCCAAGGCTGCCGGCAAAGGCGGCCGCGGAGAAAGAATTATTCTGGTTCGTTTAGAGACTTCACCGGAAGATATTGAAGGAATGCATGCTGCTGAAGGTATCCTGACCGTTCGTGGCGGGATGACTTCTCATGCGGCGGTAGTTGCCCGCGGTATGGGCACCTGCTGTGTTTCCGGCTGCGGTGAGATTAAGATTGATGAAGAAGCCAAGAAGTTTGAGCTTGGCGGCCACACCTTTACGGAGGGGGATTATATCTCTCTGGATGGTTCTACCGGCAAGATTTACAAGGGAGATATCCAGACCGAGCAAGCTGCCTTAGGCGGTGACTTCGGCCGGATTATGGCCTGGGCGGATGAGTTTCGAACCATGAAGGTACGTACCAACTCCGATACCCCGGAAGATACCATCAATGCCGTAGAATTAGGTGCGGAAGGTATCGGTCTGTGCCGTACGGAGCATATGTTCTTCGGCGAAGATAGAATTCCCAAGATTCGTAAAATGATTCTGTCCGATACCGTTGAAGCAAGAGAAGCGGCATTGAATGAATTGATTGTATTCCAGAAGGCTGATTTTAAGGCTATGTATGAGACTCTGGAAGAAAAGCCAATGACAGTGCGTTATCTGGATCCGCCTCTTCATGAGTTTGTTCCCACAGATGAAGCTGATATTATTGCTTTAGCGAAAGACATGGGACTTGCTCCGGCAGAAGTAAAGGCTAAATGTGACGAGCTTCATGAGTTCAACCCGATGATGGGACACAGAGGCTGCCGTCTGGCGGTTACCTATCCTGAAATTGCCAAAATGCAGACCAGGGCTGTTATGGAAGCCGCTATTGAAGTAAAGCAGGAGAAAGGATATGATATCGTTCCGGAAATCATGATTCCTCTTGTTGGCGAGAAAAAGGAATTAAAATTTGTAAAAGATATCGTGGTGGAAGTAGCCGAACAGGTGAAGAAAGAGAAAAATTCCGATATCAAGTATCATATCGGAACCATGATCGAAATTCCCCGTGCTGCACTGACTGCGGATGCCATCGCGGAAGAAGCAGAATTCTTCTCCTTTGGTACCAACGACTTGACCCAGATGACCTTCGGCTTTTCCCGTGATGATGCCGGTAAATTCCTGGATTCTTATTATCAGGCTAAGATCTATGAGTCCGATCCGTTTGCCAGACTGGATCAGGTTGGCGTCGGCGCATTAATAGAAATGGCCGTGGAAAAAGGCCGCAAGGTCCGCCCGGATATCAAATTAGGTATCTGCGGGGAACATGGCGGAGATCCTTCTTCCGTAGAGTTCTGCCATAAGCTGGGCCTGAATTACGTGTCCTGCTCACCTTTCCGGGTTCCGATTGCCAGATTGGCAGCAGCACAGGCAGCTATACACAGTAGGGAGGAGTAGGGGGAAGTATATATCTAAAATTAAAGCAGATGTATCAGTGAATGTCCATTTGCTCTGTCTAAAGCACTATTTGCAATCAAAAAATGATAGCGGATAGTGCTTTCGTTGTAAGAATGGATAACGTGACTACATTATACAACTGCAAAAATGATGAATTTCTTTTATATGCCGCTAATGAGTCTGGCAACAGTAGTAAACACAAAACAGGTTCCGATACCAATAACGGTTGGTACAAGCACTGAAATAACCGTCCACTTGAGGCTTTGTGTTTCCTTTTTTATGGTCAGCAGCGTTGTTGAGCAAGGCCAGTGCATAAGGGAGAACAGCATGACGCTTATCGCAGTGATTGGGGTCCAGCCGTTGTCTACAAACAGTTGCTTCAATACCGACAGATTATCCAGTTCAAGTATGTTTCCCTTAGCCATGTATGCCATAATAATAATTGGGAGCACAATCTCATTTGCCGGAAATCCGAGAATAAAGGCAAGAAGGATTACGCCGTCCAATCCGATAAGTCTTGCGAACGGGTCTAAAAAGCCGGAGCAATGAGCGAGAAGCGTCATGTCCCCGATATGCACATTTGCCATGATCCATATGACAAGTCCCGCCGGAGCGGCGACGGCAATTGCTCTTCCCAGTACGAAAAGTGTTCTGTCAAATACCGAGCGGATGATAACCTTTCCAATTTGCGGCTTCCGGTAAGGCGGAAGTTCTAAGGTAAAGGATGAAGGTACTCCTTTTAATATAGTCTTTGATAAAATCTTGGAAGCTACAAATGTCATAAATACGCCCAGCACGATTACAGCTGTCAGGAGTATGGCGGACAGAACGGAAGCTGCGCCGCCATTAGCCGAACCGACAAAGAACATGGAAATGATTGCGATAAGGGTTGGAAAGCGCCCATTGCACGGAACAAAGTTGTTGGTGATGATAGCAATAAGGCGCTCCCTCGGTGAATCAATAATACGACAACCAATAACCCCGGCAGCATTGCAGCCGAATCCCATGCACATTGTAAGAGCCTGTTTGCCGCAGGCGCAGCATTTCTTGAAGCATTTATCCAAGTTAAACGCCACACGCGGTAAAAAACCGATGTCCTCAAGTAATGTAAACAAGGGGAAAAATATTGCCATTGGCGGCAGCATGACGGACACCACCCAAGCTAAGACCCTGTATACGCCCAAGATAAGCATTTCGGTCAGAAATTGCGGCGTATTCATCCATCCAAAGAACACAAGCAATTGATCTTCTATCCAAAATAAAAAATCACTGATTACTTGTGACGGATAGTTTGCCCCTGTGATGGTCAGCCAAAAGACTCCGATCAGCGCAAGAAACATGATAGGGAATGCAGTCCATTTGCCCGTTAAAATACGGTCAATTTTTGAGTCTTTGTTTTTGTAATTTTTATTCTCAAAAGATACCGTGTCTTTGCATATATCTTCGGCTGTATGAACTATGGACGAAACAATATCGTCTTTAATTTGTCTTTCCGTGATCCCACGGCTGGTGAACTCATTTTTTATATCACTGAGAGTTTGAACTATATTTTTATTGGTAAAAAAGTTTTCTTTTATATTTCGACCTATAAAACTATGCATATCCTGATCCCAATGAAGAAGCATCAAGGAAAGCCATCTGCTGTCTACAATACCTTCACAGGTTTCTCTTATTAGAGGTTTGATTTTTGATATGCCAATTTCAATATAATCGGGATATTGTATTTTTACAGGACACTGTCCCCCACCCTGAATTGTTTGTGAAACGGTGTCCATTAATTCGTCAAGCCCTTTTTTGCTGCGTGCGGCAGTCCCCATAACCGGAACGCCCAGCTTCTCAGATATGGCTTGTAAATCAATTTTTATCTTTTTCTTTTCAGCCTCATCCATCAAATTAACACAAACGGCCACATTTGGAGTAATTTCCATCGTTTGAAGAACAAGATTCATACTGCGCTCAAGACATGTGGCATCGCACACAATGACTACCGCATCGGCTCTTCCAAAACAGATAAAGTCTCTCGCAACTTCTTCCTCTGTCGAGTGCGCCATCAGCGAATAGCAGCCGGGCAGGTCAACGATGACATACTCGGTGTTTTTATAAGTACAGCTTCCCTGCGCGTTTGTGACTGTTTTCCCCGGCCAGTTTCCTGTGTGCTGTCTAAGACCGGTCAATTCGTTAAAAACGGTGGATTTGCCTACATTGGGGTTGCCCCCTAATGCGATTACCCTGTCTGAATCGTGAGCCTTTTTCATTACAAGCCCCATATCTACGGCATTCATTCCCATTGAATCCTTATTTAACCCCATTGCTTACACCTCGCAGCATTCTTATTTGCACACACGATGAATCTTCGTGGCGAAGCGCGATAACCGCTCCGCGTATGAGATAAGCTACGGGGTCTCCAAGCGGACTCTTTTGGACGCAAGACACCTCAGTTCCTTTAATCAGCCCGATGTCTTGAAGCCTTCGGCGCATACTGTCATTTGAATGAATATCTATAACCAAGGCGCGCTGGCCTTGGTTCAGCCCGGATAATTTTTCAATATTCTGCATAAGTCACCCTTCTTGCTAATAAAGTTAGATTAAGGAAAGTCTTTTTCCTGATACTAATTTATGCGAATGCCGCTTGATTTGTTACAGGTTTTGTAAGGAGAATTTTATGTCTAATCAAGATGAGTTTTACACGCTCAAGGGATATTCCTTCATGGGTGATGAAAATACTATTACCTCTGCAATGGAAGACTATTTGGAGATGATTTACAGGATATCATCTGAAAATCAAGTAGTCAGAATAAAGCAACTATCAGAACTGTTGCATGTAAAACCTTCGTCTGCTTCAAAAATGGCCGCTATTCTTAAAGAGAAGGGGTTTATTGAGTTTGAAAAATACGGACATATTATATTGACAGAAAAAGG
>Ga0153972_1000435_pt1 | contig 13283 bp, 10 predicted proteins | sample TSGA056MetaG_FD_104732 | JGI IMG/M metagenome (GOLD analysis project Ga0153972, IMG submission 104732) | Attine ant fungus gardens microbial communities from Georgia, USA - TSGA056 MetaG | ecosystem: Host-associated > Fungi > Mycelium > Unclassified | place: USA: Georgia, George L Smith State...
GCAGAATTTCGCTATCACTATTGAATTAGAATCCGCTGAAGCGGACAGGAGGTATAAAAAATGGATTTTGTGAATTATGGATTTGAATCATCCATGATGCCGGAGGATTCCCAGGGAATTCCGGCACGTATTACGGCAGTCCACCGGGGCCGTTATGAGGTGGTCTGTGAGTTGGGCCAAGGTCTTGCAAGTTTAAAGGCCGGAGAGTATTATAATGGAGAGGAATTATTTCCCACTACAGGGGATTTTGTTCTGATTGACTGGCAGGGGGAAGGAGAAAGTCGGATTTTAAAGACGTTGTCTCGGAGAACCCTTTTCTCCCGGCTGGATCCGTCTTCCTCCGGACACGCCGCCCAAGCGGTGGCGGCTAACTTTGATTATGTGTTTATAATGCAGTCATTAAATCATGATTTTAATGTAAGAAGGCTGGAACGATATTTGACATTAACGTGGCAGTCAGGGGCCGAACCGGTGATTGTCCTGACAAAAGCGGATTTAGTGCCGGATTATTCGGAACAGGTCGGAGAGGCAGAAACTGTTTCTTTTGGGGTAAAGGTAATTGTTATCAGTGCCAAAACAGGCTTTGGTCTGGAGCAGCTTTCCGATTATTTAATGCCGGGTAAGACAATTGTCTTCCTGGGCTCTTCCGGGGTCGGTAAGTCCAGCCTGGTAAATGCTCTCGCACAAAGTGATTTCATGGATGTAAAAGAGATCCGGGAAGAGGATTCCAGAGGCCGGCATACCACAACCTACAGACAACTGATTTTGCTGCCCCAGGGTTATATGCTGATTGATACTCCGGGGATGCGGGAGCTTGGCATGTGGGACGTAACCGAGGGCATCGGACAGAGTTTTGCCGATGTGGAGGAATATCTGGGGAAATGTAAATTTTCTGACTGCAGGCACAAGACCGAACCGGGCTGTGCGGTGCAGAAGGCGATTGCGGACGGGAATCTTTCCGCCCAGCGCTGGAACAGCTATCTGAAGTTAAAAAAGGAAGTCAAATATACCGATGATAAAATGGGATATCTGCGGGAGCGGCAGCAGCGGCATAAGGAATTTGAGAAATCAAAGCGTATGAGAAAAAAGACAGACAAATAATTGACGTGGGAGGATAAACGGTGTACAGCCTTGCGGTAGAACTGTTATAAGCTTTCCCCAAGTATGTCCGACTATTATTGACAGGGGGATGTACGTTCAAATATAATGTAGAAACTGTAAAAAATAAGGAGGCAATCATGCTATTCAACAATGGCGCGAGAGCGGAAAAAGCAAGTGGTAAATACAGCTTTTTCAGCAATATGATCTATCATTACAAAAACATGCTGAAATGGGAACCTAAACTGTTTTTTATCGGTTTCCTGATGCTAATCCCCTGGACACTTGCCGGTGTGCTGGGAGATGTCCTTCCTTCAATAGTGGTAAAGGGCCTGGAGGAGGGCTGGGAGCTTGGAATCTATATTGGTTCTTTAGTGTTACTGATTCTGTTTATGTGGCTGTGTAATATGCTGGCCGGCGCGGCGGAATCTTACTGTTATAACAGCCGGCCTCTTTACCGGATGCATTATTCCCGGCCTTACATAAAGAAAAAAATGCGGATGGACTATGATATTCTTGAGAAGAAGGATTTCCAGACTCATGCCAATGCCACCTATACGGCGGTCTATCAGGGCCGGGGTATTGATGATGCGGCATGGCGTCTGCCCAGTTTTCTTTCTTATCTTGGCCCGGCAGTGGTATATGGGATTATGCTGGCGAGAGTCAATATCTGGATCCTGGTGCTGGCTTTGATCAGCGGCATAGTTCAGATCCAGATGCTGAAGCTGGCCAGGATGAAGCACGGAGAGTCTCATCCAATTCTGGCGGATTTGTCAAGGAAGATGGCGTATCTGACCGGCCAGTCAATGGAGCCGGCGGCCGGCAAGGATATCCGTATTTATAACATGGCCGGATGGCTGATGGAAAAATATGAAGATACCTTGGATACCATGAACCGAGAATATTACAAAATCCATAACTGGTATTTTATCAGAGGGCTGTCCGATGCCGGCTTAGATCTGCTGCGTAACAGCCTGGTCTATGCTTACTTGATTTATCTGGTTACGTCAGGAAGGCTTAGCCTTTCGGAGTTTGTGCTTTATTTCGGGTTTGCCAACAGTTTTGGGCAGAGTCTGTTCCTGTCGCTCAGAGAGGCCATTTCTTTTGGCGTGATTAGCAATACTTTCAGCAGTATCCGGGAATATTTTGACACCGGGGAGAACCGTAACGAGGGGAGTGGTATTGCCGAAGACGTGCTTCATAAAATCCGGCGCTCCCCGGTTACCCTGGAGCTTAAGGATGTAAGCTATACCTATCCGGGACAGGAGAAACCGACGATATCCCACGTGGATCTTACCGTTGCCGCCGGAGAGAAGCTGGCGCTGATTGGTCTGAATGGCGCCGGGAAGACGACCCTGGTTAAATTGATTTGTGGGTTTTATGCCCCGACAGAAGGAGAAATCCGGTTAAACGGCATTCCCATCGAACAATTTGAACGGACTCAGTATTATAGCTTACTATCGGTACTGTTCCAGGATTACACCTTACTGCCGCTGACGCTGGATGAAAATATTGCTTCCGCTGCGGCGGATGAGATAGATCCAAACAAGCTGGAGAAGTGTCTGGAAGGTTCCGGCTTCCGGGAACGATATGCTCGCCTTCCCCGGAAAGGGGAAAGCTTGTTGGTGAAGGAAGTCAATGATGATGCGGCAGATTTTTCCGGTGGAGAAAAGCAGCGCTTGTTGTTTGCCAGAGCCCTTTATAAAGCGGTTCCGCTGCTCATTCTGGATGAGCCGACGGCCGCCCTTGATCCGATTGCGGAGAATGAAATCTATTTAAAATACGGTGAAGTGACGCAAGGGAAAACCTCTATTTATATTTCTCACAGGCTTTCCAGCACCCGATTTTGTGACCGGATTATCCTGCTGGAAAACGGCCGGATCGTGGAGACCGGCACCCACACTGAGTTAATGGAAAACCAGGGTAAATATGCTGATTTATTTGAGATGCAGAGCCAATATTATAAGGAAGCGGAAAAAGATAAACTGAGAATGCGGATTATGGAAGGGCAGGTGTAAGAGATCTTGAAGCAAAATAAGAAAACAGAAAGAAAGACATCTGATTTTACTATTATCAGGAAACTACTGACTTTGTTTGCCCAAAATAATAGAAGTACATTAATTGCCTGTATTCTATTGGCATTGGTGGATGGGATCAGACCATATGTGCCGATTGTCCTGTCCGGTGTCCTGATTGACGCGCTGGCGGATGGGGCCGGTTTTCCCTTGATGCTTCGTTACTTGGCCATTGCTCTGCCGATTATCTTTATCCTGCAGCTGCTTTCCGTTTATTTGCGGGAGTATTTTAACGCCAGAGTGGAAAATTGCATGGAGCGGCAGAATCGTGATATGAATGGACAGAGTATGGAAAGCGACTACGAATATTTGGAAAATCCTGAAATGCAGGAGAAAAAGCGGAAGCAGGAACAGGTGGTAAATGTCCGGGGAGGTATTTACTGGATGCTCATCTGGCCCCTTGACCGGGGTCTGACAGGACTCATCAGTGTAATATGCGCCATATCTGTTGCCATACCGTTATTCCTGGGGGATATCAGTGTATCCGGGTATGGATTCTTAGGCTCTAACTGGCTGACGGCCGTGCTTCTTATCGTACTGGCGGTCTGTATTTATATAAGCTATAAGTCTAATCGTTTGAATAATAAATCAATTCGGAAAACCTTTCAGGAATATGCAAGTTGCAATAAGGTGAGCAATTATTTCCTTCACAATATTTTATCCGGAAGCGAAAGTTCAAAAGATCTGCGGATTTTCCATCAGGAAAAATTGATTGATCAGGGAGTATGTGGCCGGCAAGAGGAAGCGAGAGGCAGTCTAAGGAAGATGAGGGGACTTTATATCCGCCAGAATTGCCTGGAGCGGACCCTTTCCAATGTCTGCGGCGGAACTGTTTATATTTACGCCGCCTTAAAAGCATACATGGGACTAATCAGTATTGGCAGCGTAGTCCGCTACGCCGCCAGTGTGATTAGATGTGTCGATGGTTTTGTGGAGGTACTGTTTGCCTTGTCCCAATGGCGGGAAACGGCAGATTATGGCAGGGATTATCTTGATTATATTGAATCCGGGAGTAAGAAGGAAAATGGTACCCTGCCGGTGGTGTTGAATAATGACAGCCGCTTCCAACTTGAATTTGACCATGTATCCTTTAAGTATCCGGGAAGCGGCCGGGAAGTTATTAAGGATTTAAATTTAAAAATGAATATCGGCGACCGGATGGCGATTGTGGGACGAAACGGCTCGGGAAAGACCACTTTTATTAAACTGCTGTGCCGGCTCTACGATGTAACAGAAGGATCCATAAAACTAAACGGAGTTGATATCCGCGATTATGAATATGGGGAATATCTTAAATTATTTTCGGTGGTATTTCAGGATTATCGTATGTTTTCCCTGAAGGTGGGCGAAAATATCGCAGGATCTGAGGATGTGGATCAGGATCAGGCCATGGATGCGCTGATAAAAGCGGGATTGGGTGAACGCATGGAACGGATGGCGGATGGCCTGGAAACATATGTTGGTAAGGAATTTGATGAATACGGTGTTAATGTTTCCGGCGGTGAACGGCAGAAGATGGCCATAGCCCGGGCGATTTATAAAGGGTCGCCCTTTGTGATAATGGATGAACCCACTGCGGCGCTGGATCCGGTATCGGAATGTGATGTATATGCCGGCTTTGATAAAATGGTGGGACATAAAACCGCCATCTATATTTCACACCGTCTGGCCTCCTGCCGCTTTTGCAGCGATATTCTGGTTTTTGACAGCGGGTGTGTAATCCAGCGGGGGAATCATGATTTGCTGATAAAAGAATCCGGCCTTTATCAAAAGCTCTGGAATGCTCAGGCCCAGTATTATGAGGTATAGTGGGAAAAAGATAATAGTAAGGTAAGAATGAGCAGTGCACTTTGGCGGATGATATCTTCCCGGAGGGTATTGCTTATTTTTTTATTTCAAAGGAAAGTGCTCCTATGAAATAAAACCGCTTCGCTGAGGATGCACACAAGCGCGGTGCGGAAAATGTCGCTTCGCGACCCGCGCTTGGCGCGAGAATGTGCCAAGGCACATTCTTTGTTAAATAAATATTGTTTAGTTAATTAACAATATTGACAAGTGCTGTAATAAAGTATATAATTTCGATTAAAATGGTAGGTTATTAAAGGAGGTATGCCGGTGAACTGTCAAATTACAGACCAGCTTTTCAATGTCATGAAATCCATGCAGGAGGCGCAGAAGCCGCCCAGGGATTATGGCACCGGGCAAAAGCTGTTTCATTCCGAATTATGTTTCCTGGACGCCGTACACAAATCTCCGAACACAAAAGCCGGTGATTTATCCCTGAAGTTGGGAATATCCAAAGGTGCGGCCGCCCAGATGGCGGCGAAGCTGGTGGATAAAGGGCTGATTGAGGTCTATATGCAGGACGGTAACCGGAAGGAAAAGTATTACCACCTGACACCCCTGGGAGAAACCGCCCGCAAAGGTCATGAAAACTTTCATATAAATGAGAACAAGCGGCTTTGTGAATACTTTTGCACGTTAAGTGATACCGAAGCACAGACGATCCTGCACTTTTTACAGTATCTGGAGGAATGCATACCATTTTGCCAAATGAACTGTAATGATAATTTATGTAATAAAGAAGGGACATAAGGATATGGAAAACGCATTATTGGAAATTCACAATTTACATGCTGCGCTGGAAGATGGAAAAGAGATTATAAGCGGGTTGGATCTGTGTATAAAAAAAGGAGAAACACATGTTATAATGGGGCCCAATGGTGCCGGCAAATCCACCCTTGCCAATGTGGTGATGGGGCATCCCGTTTATGAGGTGACCGATGGGGAAATATTATTTGAGCAGGAGGATATCACCGAAGAAAGCACGGATAACCGCGCCCGCAAAGGAATTTTTTTGTCTTTCCAGGCCCCTGAGGAAGTGGATGGTATCACTGTGGAGAACTTTCTTCGTACGGCAAAATCCGCATTAACGGAGCAGCCGGTTAAGGTATTTGGTTTCCGCAAAGAGTTGAAGGCAGCCATGGATACATTGCAGTTTGATGAAGCTTATGCCCAGCGTTATTTGAATGTGGGCTTTTCCGGCGGGGAAAAGAAAAAAAATGAAATTTTGCAGATGTTAATCCTAAACCCTAAGCTGGCCATATTGGACGAGACTGATTCCGGCCTTGATGTTGATGCCGTAAAAACGGTGACCGAAGGGGTCCGCAATTATAAAAATGAGGACAATGCGCTGTTGGTTATCTCCCACAGCGCGAAGCTGCTGGAAAATCTGGATGTTGACTATGTGCATGTCCTGGCGGAAGGGAAAATTGTATACAGCGGCAGAAGCGACTTAATTAATATCATCAACAAAGAAGGCTTTGCACGTTTTGTTTCCGCCGCACCCAAGGAGGATTAATGTGGAAAAGAAGAAAACTCAAGTAGATGAGATAGATCGTAACAATTATGATATCCGTGATGAAGATAACGCGGAATATAAAGTTGTGGGAGGGATAACGGAAGAAATTGTCCGGGAAATATCCGCTTTAAAGAAAGAACCGGCCTGGATGCTTGAATTCCGACTGGAATCGCTCCACCGGTTCAACCGAATGGAGATGCCCAAATGGGGGCCATCCCTGGAAGAGCTGGACATGAATGAAATTGTGACTTATGTAAAGCCAAAAGCGGAGATGACCGATGACTGGAATAAGCTTCCGGAAGATATTCTGGATACCTTCAAACGATTGGGAATCCCGAAAGCGGAGCAGCAGGTATTGTCGGGAGTGGGCGCCCAGTATGATTCCGAGGTGGTGTACCACCGGATTCAGGAAAGTATGGAATCGCAAGGAGTTATTTATACGGATATGGAAACAGCCCTGCATGAACATGAAGACCTGGTGAAGGAGTATTTCATGAAGCTGCTGCCTATGTCGGAGCATAAGTTTATGGCTTTGCATGGGGCGGTTTGGTCAGGCGGTTCCTTTGTATATGTGCCGGAGGGGATCCATGTGGAAATGCCCCTGCAAAGTTATTTCCGTCTGAATGCACCCGGTGCCGGCCAATTTGAGCATACCATGATTATTTGTGAAAAAAATTCCAGTGTCCATTTTATTGAAGGCTGTTCTGCGCCCCGTTACAATGTCTTGAATTTACATGCGGGCGGGGTGGAGCTGTATATCCGTGAAGGCGCCAAACTGCGTTATTCCACCATTGAAAGCTGGTCCAAAAATATGCTGAACCTGAATTCCAAGCGGGCGCTGGTGGACAAGAACGGCACTATTGAATGGGTATCCGGAACCTTCGGCTCCCATATTACCATGTTATACCCCATGAGCATCCTTAAAGGGGAAGGGGCGAAAAGTGAATTTACGGGGATTACCTTTGCCGGAAGTGGGCAGCACCTGGATACCGGGACTAAGGTGGTTCACGCAGCCCCCAATACTTCCTCCACCATTTCCTCCAAATCCATCTCCCGGGACGGTGGTAAGGCTATTTACCGCAGCTCCGTGAACATACAGCCGGAAGCTAAAGGCAGCAAATGCAGTGTGGTCTGTGAATCCCTGATGATGGATAATCAGTCACGTTCTGATACCATTCCGGTTATGGATGTCCGTAATGATGAGGCAGATATCGGACATGAAGCCAAAATCGGGCGGATTAGTGAGGAATCTATTTACTACCTGATGACCAGAGGGCTTGGGGAAGAAGAGGCCAAGGCTCTGATTGTCCGCGGCTTTGTGGAGCCGGTGACTAAGGAGCTGCCGCTTGAATATGCCATTGAGATGAACCGGCTGATTGGTTTGGAATTTGAAGGCAGTATCGGCTAAAACCGGGAAGAAACCGGGAAGAAACCGGGAAGAAACCGGGAAGCTTTACTAAGACGCGAAAAACCGCGTCTTAGTAAAGCTAGATCCCGCTTTGGGATTTACTTTATTATGTCTGATTATTTAAAGCGCCGCTGTGCGGTGAGAGGTGAAAATGAAAACACAGTTAAGTCAAATTAGTCCGATGCAGATCCCTACCTGGAGCTGGCTGAGAATAAATGATACAAGTATTGCTTTTGAAGGGGAAGCAGGGGAGTATAATGGGAATCCTTTCGGGGCTTTGCCGGAGGGGGTGACAAGCAGCGTACCGGATCCGGAACATACGATTCCCCTGTCACTTATCCTGGAAAGTACGGCGGCATATGTCATGCGGGAAAGTAACCATTCCGTTCAGATAAATATCGGAGCGAACCGGGCGGTTGGGGAGCCAATTATATTGAAATATGATCAGGGGCAGGCAGGCGGCAGGCTGGTTAACCGGATTCATGTTAAAGCGGCGGCGGGCAGCAGTGCTAAGATGGTGGTGCAGTATGTCAACGGCACAAATGTGCCGGTCTTCCACAGCGGGCTGATCACAGTGGAACTGGAAGAAGGCGCCCGGCTTCATTTAACCGTGGCTCAGATGCTGGGGAAACAGGATACCCATGCGGAGGCCGTTGAAGTGTTGGTGCATAAAGACGCTGTGCTGGACCTGGTGTTGGCGGAATTGGGCGCTGCAAGTTCGGCCGCGGCCGCCGATGTACGTTTGATTGGCCGCGGAGCAAGCGGTGATATGAACTGTTTGTATGCGGCTGGGGAAAATTCCGGCCGGGAGATGAATTACCGGGTTAGCTTTGAAGAGAAACTGACCGCAGGGAATATTTTTGCCAGAGGTGTCTTGAATGGCGGCGCCAGTAAGGTAATGAAGAACACACTTGATTTTATCGGCGGCTCCGGCGGTGCCAAGGGACGGGAAGAGGAATCGGTTCTGGTGCTGGGTGATCAGGTGGTTAATATCTCTGCCCCGTTATTGCTTTGTGGGGAAGATAATGTGGAAGGACAGCATGCCACCAGTATCGGCAGACCGGATAAAGATAAGCTGTTTTATCTGATGAGCAGGGGTTTCAGTGAAAAAGAAGCAAGGAAGCTGTTGGTAGAAGCTGCTTTTTCACCGATTTTACAGAAAATTCCGCTGCCTGAATTAAAAGATGATATCCAGGAAATGATTCAGGAGGTGGTAAGTGTGAGAAGACATTCGCTTTCAACTATTGAGTTTGAGGCCGCTGAAGCGGACATGGGGTATAAGGATGCAAAAGAAGTATAAATCAGATTTTCCGCTGCTTGCAAACCGAATGGATAATGATAAGCCGCTGGCTTACCTTGACAATGCGGCTACCACTCAGAAACCGGCGGTGGTGATTGAAGCGGTGAAAAGGCATATGGAGTATAATAATGCCAATCCCCACCGCGGCGCTTATACCTTAAGTGCCGATGCCACCGGAATTTATGAAGATACACGGATAAAGGCGGCCCGGTTCATTCATGCCGCTTCCGAGAATGAAATTGTATTTACCAAAAATACCACTGAAGCGCTGAATATGGTGGCTTTATGCTATGGGATGGAAAAGGTGAAGCAGGGAGATGAAATACTGATTTCCATTGCTGAGCATCACAGCAACCTGCTCCCGTGGCAGCGGGTTGCCGTGAAGACCGGAGCGTCCCTTCGCTATTTGTATACCAATTCCGACAGCGAAATTCCTGCGGAGGAAATCCGGACCAAAATAAACAAGCATACAAAGGTGGTGGCCATTACCCATACCTCTAATGTGCTGGGGTACCGTATCCCTGTCGGGCAAATTGTTCAGGCGGCCCATGCCGTCGGCGCCGTGGTGGTAGTGGACGGTGCGCAGGGGGTGCCTCATATGCCGGTTGACGTACAAGCACTGGATGTGGACTTTATGGCGTTTGCCGGGCATAAAATGTATGGGCCGGAGGGAATCGGTATATTATATGGGAAGGCCGCTTTGCTGGATGAAATGGAGCCATTGCTGCTTGGGGGCGGCATTGTGGAACAAGTTACCGAAAGCTCCGCATGCCTGCTGCCGGCGCCCCATAAGTTTGAAGCCGGTACTCCTAATGTGGCGGCAGCAGCGGGTTTAAATGCGGCGATGGAGTATATGCAGCAAATCGGTTTTGATAAAATCCGGGAAACAGAAGATCAGCTTACCGATTATCTTCTGGATCAGCTGCGGCGCCTGGACGAAGTGGAGATATACGGAAGCCGGCACTATGGCATTGCTCCGTTTAATGTCCGTGACGTGCATCCCCATGATGTTGCCAGTATTCTGGACGGCGGCGGGGTGGCAATCCGTGCCGGACACCATTGCGCCCAGCCCTTGATGAAGCATTTGGGGATTAATGCCTGCTGCCGGGCCAGTATTGCTTTTTATAATACCAAAGAAGATATTGATCGTTTATATGATTCCCTGAAGGATGTAAGGAGATGGCTGGGATTATGAATCTAAATGAATTGTATTCGGATATTATCCGGGAGCATAGTATATCCGCCCATAATAAGCACCATCTGGGGACTCCCAGTATTGTCGTGCCGGGAAATAATCCCACTTGCGGCGATGAAATAGAATTGGAGCTGGAGCGGGATAACAGTATCATTAAGGATGCTTCTTTTACCGGCATCGGCTGTGCCGTTTCACGAGCCTCCGTTTCCATTATGATTGACCTTGTCCGGGGAAAGACGTTGGAAGAAGCAAGGGAGCTGGCACTTATTTTTCTGGCAATGCTGCGGCGGGAAGAATTGGACGAGGAATCAATGGAAAGACTGGAAGAAGCCGCCGCCCTGCAGAATGTTGCCAACATGCCGGCACGGGTAAAATGTGCCACCATGCCCTGGCATACACTGTTGAAAGCGATAGAGCAGCTGGAGGCGGCAAATTTCCATTATTATCGCAGAAATTAAACACCACCTTGTCGGATAACCCCTGCAAATGGGTATCTTTACATCCCGCCCATTTACTCCTGCGCGGCAGACGTAAGGGTATGATAATGCTGTTTATAGTAATGCTGATATTCTCCGCTAACCACATCATTAAGCCATTCCTGATGATTCAGATACCAATCAATAGTCATCCGGATTCCTTCTTCAAATGTAACCTCAGGTGCCCAATTCAGTTCCTTATTGGTCTTGGCCGGGTCAATGGCGTATCTTCGGTCATGGCCTTTTCGATCCTGTATATGTTCGATCAGGTCAGTCGTAACGGTCTTGTCATATTTTTCCCGGATATGATTTATGATAACGGCGGCAATATCCAAAGTGGTTTTTTCATTATGACCGCCAATGTTATAAACTTCACCCAGGACGCCTCGTTTTAGCACCGCTTCAACAGCGGCACAGTGATCCCTTACGTATAACCAGTCCCGGACACTTAAACCATCGCCGTAAATAGGAAGCTTCTTATGGTTGATGCAGTTATGGATCAGCAGCGGGATTAACTTTTCAGGGAACTGGTTAGGTCCGTAATTATTGGAGCATCTGGTGATATTGACCGGCAGCCGGTGAGTTTCCCAATAAGCTTTTGCCATCATTTCCGCGCCTGCTTTGCTGGCGGAATAAGGATTCCTTGGCGCCAGCGGAGTAGTTTCCATAAAATACTCCCCTTCGCCCAAATCGCCATAGACTTCATCGGTTGACACATGGAGAAATTTTTTGTCATTTGGGAAAACACCGTCCGCTTCCCAGGCAATCCTGGCATTCTCCAGCAAATTCAAGGTTCCTTCCACATTTGTTTTAACAAAGGGTCTGGCATTGTGGATACTTCTGTCCACATGGGTCATGGCGGCAAAATGGACAACGTAGTCAATGCTTTTTTCCCGGAAAATGTGGGAGATTAATTTTTCGTCACAGATATCACCCTTAATAAAAGTATAATTCTCATTACCATCCAAATCTCTGAGGTTTTCCATATTGCCGGAATAATCCAGATTGTCCAGGTTAATTACGGAGACCTCCGCTTTTCCTGCCAGTAAATAATGGATATAATTGGAACCGATAAACCCGGCTCCCCCGGTTACTAAATAATTTTTCATCTGTTTGTTCTCCTTTTCTTTTTTATGTTCTGATTGATAATATAAAGTATAACCTAAGGGAACAGTCAAGGATGAATTTTTATTTCCTGCAGATAAAGATCCCGGCTTGCTTGTCTACCATTATCACTTTCTGACGCCGCATAATCGCTTTCAGATATTTCTGAAACTTGTCCTTTTTCTCCAGAATAATTTCCGCCTGATTGCCATGACACGACATGATATATTTATACAAGGGACTAATATCGGTGATCTCCAGCCGGTCATCATGGATTACGGCGGTGACGCTGTCAAAATGCTTTTCTAATAGGGAAGTTCCGTTTTCCAAACCAAATAATTCATATAAGTTAATGTCTGACAAAGATATCCTGGAATCAAAATTTTTGGCGATTTCTTCAATGGCTTTCATATGCTGTCGGCCATAAGTGGTACAATAAAAACAGCCGTCGGGCTTTAAGACTCGTGAAATCTCTGCTACTGCTTTTTCCACGTTTTTGGCATAAAACATAACGTGATTGGCAATTACCACATCCAGGGAATGGTCCCGAAAGGGAATATCACAGCAGTCAATAATCTGATACTGAGCTTTGACTAAGGGATCCAGCTTTAGTTTGGCGTCATTAAGCATACCGGAAGAAACATCGGACAGAATCAAAGTAAAATCAGCGTTAAGCCGGTCTTTATTGGTATCCCACAGTTCGCCGTTGCCGCAGCCCAGTTCCAGAACTGCCGCATCCGCCCCGAATTGATAAAAATCAAATAGAAAACGATACCAGTCCTTTTTAGCCGTGGAGTATATTTTGTGGAGCTGGATACGGGCATTGATATTGGCAGCGTCTTTATAATGCCGCACCAGATTATCGCCCATATTTAACAGCTTAACCAAACGGATGATTTCCGGCCATTTGACGGTATTCCCATTTTCCAACAGCTCGGAAATCATTTTAATATTTTTATTAATATTTTGCAGATTTAATATTTTGCTGTTGATTAATTCGGTCTGTATCTTCAAAGATTCCGCCAATTCCTGGCTGTCTTCTTCAAAAAACATTACCTTGATATCCTTTATGGACATTCCCAGATATCTCATTACCAGTATTTTCTGAATCTTTATTATGTCATCATCGGTAAAATACCGATATCCATTTTCTTTTCCCAAAGCAGGGGAAAGCAGCCCCTCCTGCTGATAATACATAATCGCTTTTTTGGTCACACCGACCTTTTTTGCAAAGTCACCAATCATATAGTAATTCATATTAAAAGA
>Ga0153972_1000436_pt1 | contig 13243 bp, 8 predicted proteins | sample TSGA056MetaG_FD_104732 | JGI IMG/M metagenome (GOLD analysis project Ga0153972, IMG submission 104732) | Attine ant fungus gardens microbial communities from Georgia, USA - TSGA056 MetaG | ecosystem: Host-associated > Fungi > Mycelium > Unclassified | place: USA: Georgia, George L Smith State...
TAGTTGGAGCTGCAATATTTATCGGTGCGCTAATTGTATCTTCCATACTAGAACGCATAGTGAAACGGCTTATTGGAAACATTGTAAAAACTGCCGCACTGGAAGAATACACCCATGAGAAACCAGACAATTTATTAGATGAATTTGATCAGATAAGAGAAGTGTTAAAAGATGCCAATTTTACTCCAATTTCCGGAATACAAACATTTATTAATAAGTATGAGTATGGAGGTGACTATCCCGAAAATATGAAAGATCATGGCCTTATCTTAATAGATGAGCCTAAGCAAAACATAGCGATTTTCACTGAAGCGACGGGGTTCAATATAATTCCAGTAAATAATATTAATAATGTCGATTATCATACAAAAACTATTGAAAAAGAAAAGTCTAAAGAAGATATAAAGGCTCAAATTAAAGCAGATGCCTCCGTAAATGTTGCCGGCGCACTTTTTGGCACTGTAACGGGTCATGGGTTTAGGAAGGTTGCGGCTAAATACAATTACATAAATTTTTATTCGGTTAGATTGGAACTTAAAAATCCTCAAGAATTTTCTGGTGTTTTGCAAAATGAAAAGCTCAACTTTTTCATTCCAACTTCCAGGATACTGTTTGCAAATGTTCTTCCGCATGACAATGATGAAGCACTTGAAAATGCCAGCCGAGTGTCTGCCTTTATTAAACATTATGCTGCAAATTGAATTTATTGGCTATGCGTGAAATCCAGTTGAGATTTTCTCCCGAATGCGCAATAGCGGCATCAGACAGATTAACTTAATCCACAAATGCGCAATTGCCATCAAAGAAAATACACGCGGCGGGCATATTAAAATATCCGCCACGCTTTGTAATCTGAACCTACAGTATGTGGATTAGTTTACCACGCACCAATAGCTTAATTCCCGCGGTTACCTTTGCCGCTAATTCGACAATTCCGTAAGCGGCATACATTATGCCGAACAAAAAGTAAGGCAGGACATACCGGCACTGGGCTTCCCACAGGATGCTGAACAAAAAGCCGCCCACAATGGCGATGAAAGGAATACACCAGGCCGCTCCCTCAGGCCCCTGTAACAGACTGAACACCCCCGCCAGCAAACATCCGGCAAAAATAATGAATTGATATCTGTCGCAAAAAGTAAATAGTTTATCATGAAGGCTGCCGTGATAGATATTATCAATGATGCCTTCCGGTTCTTTGCTGAACAAATAATTGGAAAGCAGGCTTTCATATAATGGTTCATTCCATTGAGTTAAAAGCTTTAATTTATAAAATGTAAATGTCTCCGAAGGATTCCTGCGGAAGTAGTCCAGCCGCTGATTTATATAATCCACTCCCACTTCCGCCGCCAGCTCCTGATTAAGGTTCGCGGCAAAATAAACATCTTTGATATAATTATTGTATCTGCCCTGGGCGTTTTCATTTTCCTGCATCCCCATGGCAATATACAGTATGGATGGAATCCCTCCGTCCACTTCATAACCGGAGCGCAGTTCATATGATATTTCCACACCCCTGACCGTTCCCGCGGCAGACAGAACCAGCACAAGGGCCATGGCGGCGAATCTAAGCCGTTTCTTTTCCAGGGCGATTAAAAGCAAACCGATGATAACCCCGCAAATAACAATCCAACTGTTTTTCCGGACTAATACGGAAAAGGCCCCGGCTATACAAGCAACTGCGCCATAACGGTACCGGGATGTCTTCTCTAACCTGACAACCGCCCAGAACAGCAGCATTGTTAAAAAAATAGAGGGAATATCGCCATAAAGATAAGGCGTATAGATAAAAAGCGGAAAACAGACCAGCATCAAGATAAGGTACCAGATTCTTATCCGGGCACTTTCAAAAGCTTCTTTCAAAAAAAGATAACCGAATAAAATAGTCAGTCCATTCATGACCCCATAGATTATATAAATGACACCATACTGAAAATCACCAAACAAACGAAATATCATCTCATAAACCAAAACCAAACCATGCTGATGGGGATGAATATTTATCTGCCCTCCCCGGCTCATCATAGTATAGTCACCGCCCTTGGCATAAACCGCAGCGGCACTGACAATCAGCTGATCACCGTCCGGCGCGGTATGAGAAGCAAACGCCCACCAGACAGATAACCCGGCAGCGGCCACACATACGCACCTCAACAGAATCTTCTCCAGACGTTCCCATAAAACAGGACATTTTTTCATCCATACACCAAGGCCGATTACCGCTAAAAGGGCCAGAAGAAGCGCCAGTATATTTCCTATCATGGAGTCCTCTTTGGTTAAGATTTTATGGATATAATCCGTACCGGTATAACAACTGAACCGAAAACTATACCAGGTAAAAAATAAAAAGATAATACTTACAAGGATAAGCAGAATTGCTTTGGCAGCGCCCGTCCATTTTTCATAGATATGCTTTGTCATAAGTCCTACATTCTCTCTTTTCTATGTATTTATGTAACAGTTTCGCCTTGCGGCGAAACTGTTACGTATTTATCTATGTATGCTGTAACGCATTTCGTACACTATTTTACCTTTACTACCGGCTTACCAAGTTTCTATCCCCCACATAAACAATAAAGCTGTCATTGGTCAGGACTTCCTTCAAACTGATCCGTTCACTCACGCCCTGCAAAAATATCTCATTTTCACTGTCAGAGACAATATAGGCGGTAACCATTTCTTCCGGTAAATCCGGCATATACCATCTTGTGCTGGTGAGCCACCAGTACATTCCCAGATTTCCCATATCATATACGCCGCCAATGGTAATCTGACCATTGGCAACGGCGCTTAAACGATTGGCATGCCAAAACTGGGCATATCCATATTCTATTTCATTTTCCTCCATATAGGCAACCACCTCTTTATAGTCGCTTTGTTTTCCATCCGCCGTCATTGCCGGCACATATGTATAAATAAAATTAAGGCTTCCGTATAATAAAATATAGGCTAACAGAAACCCGCACATTACCGGATAACCACGGCTGAAAATATCGGCCAGCATCCCGATGGACACGGCACCTAAGAAAATCACAATAAAGAAATAATAATGATATGCCGGTATGGTGGTGATACTGACAACACCTACGGTAAACAAAAGAGAAAGAAGAATAAAGAGCACCAAGGCCAAAGCCTCCTGTGTCACCTGCCGCTTCCCTTTCCTGCAAATCCGGAAACAGGCAAATATAATAATACCGATGGCAGCATAGACAAAAAGCTGCATCAGTCCATCCACTGATTTAAGATTGGCACTTCCGGAAATACCCAGGCATTCCAGGATAGCCGCAGGGACTTCTCCGGTCAGCCGGGAAATTACCTGGCTTCCATCCTGTAAATAAATCGGCTGCTGAACCGATGAAGGATACATCATGCCAAATAAATTACTCAGTAAAACCAATCCGGTAAAACCGGTTGCCCTCCATCTTTTTGGGTCAGGTTTCACAGTAAACCGCTTACTTGACTGATACAAATCCATCAGCTCCAACAGCACCAGGGGCATGGTTACTATTTGAAGACACCTCATTCCGGAAGCCCCCAGGCACATCACCAGAATAACAATCATCCCACCCAGCAAAATCAGGAATGGCCGCCACTCTCCCCGCCTGATGCGGAAATAAACCGCCAGTCCGGTTAACATGGCAATAACATGGGGTGTATAATATCCGGCAAACAAAAAGATTAAATAAGTAAAGAACGGCAGAATCTGCCCTTCGACTTGAATTCCATTGACAGGAAGACACATTAACAAAAAAACTGATACTGCTGTTCCCAGCCAGGATATCTTAATGGTCCTTAATAAATATAAGAAACTAATCAGAACCAGTCCGCCGATTAACAGGCAGGCCAGTCCCATGGAGAGATTCATATTTGAAGTAATGCCATAAAATACGGCTCCTAACGTTGCCGGGGAAATTATTCTCCGCTCCGTACTGGAAATCCAATTATCCGGAGTCAATGATTTTTCATTCCATATTTCCCGGGCCAAAAGTGCTTCGGCGGCAGTATCCGAATCCATTAATTCCACTAGCTTGGACAGATTTAAATAACAAAAACAGCCGAAATACATTACACTGAATATTGTTATACCGATGATTGCCGCCCGCTTAAATTTTTCCGCTATAGTTAATTTGCTTGCTTTTGTCTCTTCTGGTTCGATCGCGTCCAATAGCTGAAGCTGTACGTTTTCCAAAACCTTGTCCTCCAGTGAAAATAATTCTGAACTTCTATATCATATTAAAACAAGTTTGGACGCAAAGCAATAGCTTTATGGAAGAATTTTAATGTGCGGAATACTCGCCTCCAAACAAAATACCACCCCGATGGTTCTTTCAAAATTGGTATAGCCTCGCCCGGAGCAATCCGCATAAGAACTGTAAGTACTGTCTTGTTCCGCCGGGCGAACGCAGGCTAATCCGGAAATCATTACCGTAGTTTTTCCATATTTGGATGTTAAGAGCAGTCTCATAAGGGCCGACTGCCAATTCCACCACGTTTTGCACCGCCGTATTACCGGCAACATGACCGGCGGAGTTACCTTCGTTTCCGCTTCCCACACAAATAACCGTTCTTCCCATTTCCGCGGCATTATCCAAGAAGCGTTCCAACAATGAGCTGCCGTCATGGGCACCGTAGCTGTTGCCGAAGCTTAAATTAATACCACAGGCATATTAAGCTCGATACCCTTACGGATTGAATATGTAATCCCCCTCATGATTTCCGTTGTCCTTGGAAAAGCCAATTGCCCGGCCACTCCAAGCTTCACAATCAATAATTCGCATTTCTTCCGGCATTTCCAATGCCAGATTTAATAAATTTTCCAATTTTTGATTATTCATCATATCTCCTCTATATAAAAACGGTCTCATATCAATATATGAAACCGCTTCTTCTGCTATACTTTATCCGATGTCCCTTAGCCCAGTTTTCATAACCGCCGCAAATACCAATGAGCCCAACACACAGATATATTTTCATCACCTCATTAATCGTCCAACAGCTCAAGAGCTTAAAAAGCACAACAGATTCTGGCTTATAATATCGGAGCATAGGATCAGACCTTCTGTTCGCGCGAGATGTATGACATGTTCCCATTCTCTTTCCACTGGCAGAAAATCACTGAGCAGGTTTTCACGATATAGAATCCTCTCCGGATATAATGACACATCCGGATTTCCATCGAAAATCGCGGCATAGAATATGTCCGACTCCACGATATCCTGAAAGAAGTGGCTTCCGAAGGATAATTCTGGCATCAGGCCAGCCTGTCGATATGACACCTCGCAAATGGCAGTCATATTGCACAGTTCATTGAAATGAACAGGAACGCCCAAGGATGGTGTAGTTGTCCCCCATCTTCCCGGACCAGCCAGCAATACGCTGCTCCCATTCAATTTTTGATTTAACGCGCCTACCAGACGAGCAACCTGATATTTCGCTTGTTCGGGAAGCTTCAGATATTCCTTTGCTTTAACATAGATCACATAATCAAGTATTAACCTGGTATTACCGCCCATGAAGTTCCCAATAGCAGAAAAGAATATCTTATCTTGTTCCATTTGTGGGATTTCCACAGCCTTTCCAATACCTTTTGTCTGCAGGGGACGGCATTGAAGCAGGTTTAATCTATATGAACCCTCTGGGTTAAAATTCGAGGCAAACTCAATGTCTACCGGATAATTGTAGGCTGCTTCCAACGCGGAGAGCGCTGTACGAACAAGATCAGGAAACCCGGTTTCGGTCAGCAGTTTCTTAAAATCCAGGATTTGCGGTGTGGAGTCGCCTTGACGGCTAAGCTCCCGTAATCGGGATAGCGTGGCAAAATCAATACTAAAAAAAATCCCTTTGTCCGTTTTCAGATCATAGTCAATCAAGCTGTCCAACGGCACTTCCGTCATACAGTTTTCCCGCAGATTAAGAACATCCGCCTTATGCTGTGAAAATTTCTTTTCATCGCCGTGGTTGACGGGCGGACCCTCCGTCGGACGATCCAGCGAAACAATTCTGGCATAATCGCCGGAAACACGATCCACCGCACGAGTACCCAACCCGAAAACCAACCGCAGCATGCCGGCAGTCGGATCCATCTCCTTGTTCCACACATACAGGTTGGAGGAATGGCCCACTCCCGCAATGTGCGGAAAAAACAGTTCGCCGTAATGATCTCCGGAAACCCGCTGCACAAGTATGGCCATCTGTTCATCCCGACCGGTTAGCCCACGGCTTTGGCGGTATACCAGGGCGTCATCGTTCATGCAGCTGGCATAAACCGTGCGTACTGCCTGCTCAAACGCCGCGTACCGCTCTTCCGGGGAACCCTGATTAGCACAGAAGACGCTTTCGTATTTTCCCGCGAAGGCATTTCCGAAATTGTCCTCAAGCAGCGAGCTTGAGCGCACGATAATGGGTGATTGACCATAATGCTCCAGCATCTGTATGAGCTGTTCACGGATGATGTCCGGGAACCTGCCTCTCAGAAGGTTTTCCCGCAGTTCCGAAGCAAATGCGAAATAACCCTCGGGTGTCTTTTGTTTTGTACGAAGCTCCCACCATCCGTTTTGTACTATGTAAGTATAATAAATGTCGGAGCCCAGATAGAAAGAATCGTGTGGTTCCCAATGATTTTGCATAGTGTCCCGGGCATCTTTCTCAAGGATCTTCCTGCCCAGCAGCATGCCGACGCTCTTTCCGCCAATAAACCCGGAACCAATTTCCCGTGATGCGATGTCCAATATATCCCGTAGGGTAAAATACCGTCCGGCAAGTTCCGCGATACGGCGCTCCCTGCCAATTATCAATCCGATTAACAGCTGTTTCATCCGCTCTTGGGCCTTCTCGTCTTCTCCGAGAGTGGCTTGCGCGCGCTCCAGCGTTATTTCCCAATGATCTCTGGGCTGGCCGCTCCGCCCAATGCCAGCGAAAAGCGCGGCCGCATCGGCGCTGGCAGTAATGGAAACAGCCGTTTCCCCTTCTATCAGGTGTGGAAAAAACATGGTGGGGGAATATCTCTCCCATACCTTGAGCGGGTGGATATAGGTCTCATGATTAATATTGTAGATATCCAGCAAAACCTGCGTCGTTTCCCGGATACGGGCGATGGTGCCATGGGTGTGAACGCTGCGGATCAGTGCGAAATAGGCTACGGTGTCGAGCTGGTACAGAAATGGGCAGGTGACACGAAAAAAGTTTCCGATCATCAAATCCGAATACCAGAATTCCAGCAGGTCACTCAGGCAATCGAAAACATAGAAAACCTTTAGTCCTTCTTGCTCAATGATATTATGTATTTTAGTAGCGAAGCTCTCAAAACCCTCCGATGCGTCCACCGCGTACCGAATAGAGGGCACGCCATCCTCCATTAGTGGTTTATGGCTCCCAAAGCGGAAGTAAACTAACCTGCGGCCATCTTCTTTCGCCTGCCGTATATATGGATTTACTACCTGCACATAATCTTCAATAGACCGCACCTGCCAGACCACGTTGTCGCCCAGCCGCAGCATATCGATTACCTGATCAAGGCCTAAAAGACCGGTACTCACCCTGTTGCCGATTGACATATGTATCGCCCCCTTCACATTTATGGCAATTTTTTTTACCGCTAAAATACGATGTTATTTTCTTTGATAATATGCTCCAACCTTCTCTGTAAATATTTCGCCTGTTTCAGCGATACACAGTGAGTTCTTTAAAATCAAGATATTGCGCCGATATATTCATCCTGCTCCGCCTCCTAATTTGACCATTCTGTCCTCCTTGGTAAACGCCATCAGTCCCGGCCTTTCACAAACGAGCGCGAAGTCAATTGTGTCAAGCAGCGTACGTTCGCGGATCAGGCTTGTATAAATTCCGGCTTTCTCCACGTTACCGATGAGAATATATCCGTTTAGCTTGTTATCACTGTAAAATAATCTTTTATAATGTTCTTTTTCAGTTTTGGCATATATATCCCCTTTGTAATTACCTGCCGTAATGATGTGCAGACCGAAAAAACCAATGGCATTCATGGGGATTGCCTTGTCGAAGCTCTTTTCGCCACCCGCCATATTGATCCCTGCGCACTCGCCCTGCATATATGCGTTAGGAAGCAGCGCCATGATTCTGTTCTGGCCGCTTGACACGTCATGCGTTTGTGTGCAATCGCCTGCGGCGAATAAGTCCGGCACGGAGGTTTCGGATCGGCCGTTTACGACGATACCTCGGTCAATCTCGGCAATACCGTTCAGGAGCGCGGTATTAGGCCGAACACCTACCGCCAGAACCAGTATATCAAAGACGATTTCCTCGCCGCTTTCAAGAATCGCTGTATTCCGGTCAAAACGCTTGACGCTGCCGGAGAGCCTGAAGTCAATTCCTTTACGTTCAAGATGGTCTTGAACCAACCCCGCGCCGTCATCATCCAATATGCTAGATAGGATCCTCGGCGCAAGGTCGAGAATCGTAATATGCGCCACTCTTTCCAGAATACCCTCGGCGCACTTAAGTCCAATTAGTCCCGCGCCAATGATAAGTACGCGCTTATCTTTGTTAATCGCTCCGTCTAATTTCCGCGAGTCGTCAAGACTCATAAAGGTATATTGGTTTTCTACCGTATCAATCCCCTCAAACGGAGGCACAAATGGTGAGGAACCAGTGGCAACAAGCAGCTTGTCATAGGGTGTGCGGCTGCCGCCCGATAAAACTACTTGTTTGACCCCAGCGTCAATCTCCATTGCGGCCGCGTGAAGCAGCTGGACATTGTTCTCGGTATAAAAGCCGCCACCCCGGTATTTCATTTTTTCCTCAGTAACCTTCCCAAGCAGGAGGTAGGAGATGAGCGGGCGGGAGTATGTATGATGCGGCTCGTTCGTGATAATCGTGATTTCTCCCTGCCGGTCGATCTGTCGGATGCCTTCCACCGCTCCGATACCCGCAGCGGAATTACCAATTATAACATACTTCATATACTCACCCTCTCCTCGAAAACAATCGCGCCGTTCGGACAGCCCCTTACACACGCGGGGGTTCCTTCCGCCGTCCTGACGCACAGCTCACATTTTTGAACCGCCCCGTCATCAGAAGGGGAAACCGCTCCGTATGGGCAGCTTAAAATACAAGTATAGCAGCTTACACATTTATCCCTGTTGATTGTGATAACGCCGTCCGCTATGGTCAGCGCACCGGTGATGCAACCTTTGACGCATAACGGCTCCCGGCAATGCCGGCAGGAAACGGCGAAACTGACGCCATCCTTTTCCTCAATTTTTATCTTGGGGTTAATTTTTATATCCTTAAGCGCCCGCGCCATATCCTTTTCGTTGGTTCCGGCGAAGGCGCAGTAATATTCGCACAAATGACAGCCGAGACACCATTTTTCATTTACATAGACCTTTTTCATATATTTCACCCCATTGTCAGATAATCATCCCGTCCGGCTCCGACAGACACATACTTTATTGGCCGGCCCACGGCGTTTTCAAAAAATCTTGCTTTCATTCCCCCGCATGTTAAATTCCCAAAATTTCAAGCTCTTTTTCGTTTAGGCCTATACCTCGGAGCATAAGTCGGTTTCCCTTCAAGCTTTCAATTGAATTGATGCCCATGCTGCCCATCATCTCTTTGATCTCGTGCTGCCACGCGGTCAGCAGATTCACAAGACGCTTATATCCGATAGCCTCGCCGCTCATACGCTTTCCAGATTTATTAAACATTCCGGATATGGCGCAGCCCGACGGAATCCTTACCTGACCTTCTCGTTGCATATAAGAACCTCCTGATCACATAACAAAACAAAAGCGCTCATCACATAATGCGTGTAAGGAAGTCAATCGTCCGACCCGTGGCCCGGGTCTTAACTGTCTCCCGCATTATCTGATGAACACCTTTGTTCAATACAAATCAGTATACAACAATACTCTTCTGCCGTCAATTGATATTTTGAAATTCTACTCTCATCCAAAGTTAAGAGAGAACCTTTTTTACTGCAGAATTTTGCTTTTATATCTTTATCTTACGGAGCCGGACAGCCATATACTGCTTCATCCCCATAGGTATGTTGAATTTCCCTTTAAACACTCCCATAGGGGTAACCACCATATTCCAGGTATCAATAACATCCACCTGGAACTTAGTTTCCTCATCCAGATGGAAAGAGCGGAAAGACGGACGCATAAAGCTGAAATAAAACAGGTAAAAGTCTTTTATTTTCATATTCTCCTGCTCCGGGTCATCCAAAACCGCCACGTTTACATCCCAATCAAACGGAATTGCTTTTAACCGGCCTCCGTCTGGTATTTCCTTTAGTATTCGGCCAAGGAACTGCAGTCTGGCCGGACTGTCACCGAAAAGTCTTCCGCCATGTGACCACCAAAGCTTTTCCGCCCCGGTGTAATCCGGTGTCGGAATCAAAGTCTCACCATGCCCTGCGTAGCCGCCCCTTACTGTAGCCTCCCAAAAACGCCGAATCATCTCTTCTCCGGTAATATTACCCCAGCCGTACTGAATATTTCCCTCATAGGCAATCTCATCCCACACCACCGGCTTGCCATACTGCTCCTGGTATTTATCGGTCAGCTCCACTTCTTTATATAAATCCTGACGCTGCATACTGCAATGTGTAATCCATGGTTTGGAGTAATCATAGAAGTCCCTGCAGTTATGAATGGAACGCAGATGTCCGTAAGGATCCGCCGCTGCGATTACCGCCGCAATATTCTCCCAGTCGGCAATGGTCTTGTTACCGATCAAATCATATTCATTGGCAAGGGACCACCAGACATTCCGGTATGCGCCGAATCTGGCAATAACATATTTCAGATATAAAGCGTCATTCTCCGCTCCCATGGCGGAAAAACCCCAGCGGTCATAAGGATGAAATAAGATAATATCCGCTTCAATGCCCATCCTGCAAAGCTCATCAATTCTTTTTTCAAACCGCCGGAAATGGTCCGTATTGAATCTTTTAAAGTCCCAGTCATTCCCTTCAAATTTCCCGCCATTCACAAACGGTATTAAATCTCTGAAATTTTCTTTAGTAATCCCGCTGCTGTCCACCGGCGTTCCCAGATACGGAAACGTCACCGGATCCGCAAAATTAAAATCATAATGCTTGGGAAATATACAAAATCGGATCTTATTAAAGGTGCTGTCCTTTAAAGTCCGCAATGTCATTTCCTGCATTTCTTCCTCCTGGTTTACCCAGGCATAGCAGGTAGTGCCAATGGAATAGTAGGGACTGCCGTCACAATAACTGAAATGATACCGGCCAGTCACCTGCACCGGTCCATGGTTTTCTTCTGTTGGCGGTCCGGCAGCAAATTCACCCTCAAATACCTGTTCGGAAAAAGACCCCTTAATCTGAAAGGTATAAGCGCCTTCTTCCACGGGCATGAATCTTACCTTATAGATTCCATCGCCATCATAAAATCCGGCTACCTTCCTTTGTTCCTTAGCTCCGGTAAATTCCCCTTCAATGGCATAATCCACAAAAGGATTCCCTTCACTTTTCCCCGGAACGCTGACCTCAAATACCCCCCATTTTTCTACTGCCTTCTCATACTTAAGCACCATACCTTGTCATCCTCCCATAACGATTTCATCACTATTTATCTTCTTTACTATTTCATCATTATTTCATCATTATTTCATCACTACTTCATCATTATATCAACACTACATCATTACTGTTCATCACTACTTCATCACATTTCCTTCAACGACACATAATTTAATTTATTCCACAACCTAATCATCTATCTTAAAAAAATTACCCATCAGAATGGCTCAAAGCATGACCGACCGCATTTTTCCAGCCGTTATATTTCCGCTCCCGTTCTTCCGCACTCATACCGGGAAGATACTCTTCCTTAGCCGCAGCCTCAAATAGATGCTCTTTCCGGTAAATACCCATACTAATCCCGGCGGCATAAGCGGCGCCAATTCCTGATAATTCCGCAGCCTGGGGAATCCGCACCCTTTTATCCAGAATATCGCTTTGGAACTGCATTAGATAAGGATTCCCGGCAGCTCCGCCGTCCGCCCGGATTTCTTTAATATGAATGCCGGTATCCTTTTCCATAGCGATAATAATATCTTTTATCTGGTAGGCAGTACATTCCAGTGCCGCTTTCACAATTTCCGCCTTCCCGGTGGTACGGCTCATGCCGTAAATAATTCCGCAGGCATCGGCATCCCAATATGGAGCGCCGAATCCGGAGAATGCGGGAACCAGATAGGTACGGTCAAGGGGATTGGCCGCTTTTGCCAAATCCGCCGTTTCCCCCGGTGACCGAATCATTCCCAGTTCATCCTTCAGCCAGGTGATAACCGCCCCCGTATTATTAATATTTCCTTCCAGGACATAGCTGGTTTCTCCGCTCATTTTCCAGGCAAGGCTGGTCACCACGCCATGCTTGCCGATTACCGGATCCGGCCCGATATTCATCATAATGGAGGAACCGGTGCCATAAGTTGTTTTTATCATTCCCCGGGACAGGCAGCCCTGTCCAAACAATGCCGCGTGAGAATCTCCCATTACACCATGTATGGGAACCGGCCGGGGAAGATAACCTTCCAGGTCGGTTTCCCCGAAGTATCCGTCGGAATCCCTAAGCTTAGGAAGTGCCGCTTCCGGAATCTGAAAGATATCCAGAACTTCCTTATCCCAGTTCAGGGAAGACAATTGAAACAGCTGGGTCCTGGAAGCGTTGGAATAATCCGTAAGAAAGGTGCATCCTCCGGTCAGCTTATAAACCAGCCAGGTATCGATGGTACCAAGACAAATCCGGCCTGCTTCTGCCCGCTCCCGGCCGTTTTCCAGATGGCCAAGGAGCCAGGCCATTTTGGCCGCCGGAAAATACGGGGAAAGGGAAATTCCTGTACGAGTCTTGACCAGGTTCCCATATCCTTGCTTTTCTATTTCTTTGATAATCGATTCGGCTCTGGCACACTGCCATACTATCGCGTCGCAGCAGGGTTCCCCGGTTCCCCGATCCCAAACGGCGGTGGTTTCCCGCTGATTGCTGATTCCGATTGCGGCAATATCCGCCTTAGGTATATCCGCCTCATCCAATACTTTTTGAACGCACCGGACGGTATTACGGTAAATTTCATTCAGGTCATGGGATACCCATCCCAATTCATTGACTTTCTGCTTATGTAAAAGCATTGCCTGAGATTTTAACCGGCCTTGTTCATCCAAAAGCAGTGCCTTAGTTCCCTGAGTACTTTGATCGATTCCAATCACATATTTTCCCATTCTGCTTCTTTCCGA
>Ga0153972_1000439_pt1 | contig 13233 bp, 14 predicted proteins | sample TSGA056MetaG_FD_104732 | JGI IMG/M metagenome (GOLD analysis project Ga0153972, IMG submission 104732) | Attine ant fungus gardens microbial communities from Georgia, USA - TSGA056 MetaG | ecosystem: Host-associated > Fungi > Mycelium > Unclassified | place: USA: Georgia, George L Smith State...
ATATTGCCCCCCATGTGCTTGAAAACAAAATTAAAAAGTTTTTAGGGGGGTGTTTTTCATGATAAATTCCATTATTCAAGCAATCAGCATTTCTTTAGATGCTGAATTCGGGGAAGAATATGAAATCCACATGGAGGAAATTAAGCAAGACTTAAAAGAACCTTGCTTTTTTATTTTCTGCATTAACCCAACCCATAAAATGTTTCTTGGAAAGCGGTATTTCAGGAAAAATCAGTTCTGCATACAATACTTCCCTTCTACTGACAAGAAGAAAGAGGAATGTAATGCAATCGCTGACAGGTTATATTTGGGTCTTGAATGGATAACCGTTACCGGGGATTTGGTGCGGGGTGCGGGAATGAAATATGAAGTGGCGGATGGGGTTTTGAACTTCTTTGTAAATTATGATTTGTTCGTTTACAAGGTAGATGATCCGATTCCTATGGAAGATATTTCAAGCAATATTTCAGTGAAAGGATAAGGTGATATGATGGCGGTAAAAAATGCTGCTAAAGAAACCGCAGGCGAACCTGAAAAAATTGAAAGTTTATTTTCAAAGGAACGGTTGCTTGCGGCAAAACGATTTCAGGATAAAAAGGATATTGTGAACGCAATCCTTTCCCCTGATAAAGAATACACGGTTGAAGCCGTGGAACAGATGATTGAAAATTACATGAAAGGACAGGTGAAATAATATGGCTTTAGGCGGTGGAACTTTTGTTACGCAGAATAAGGAATTGCCGGGTGCATACATCAACTTTATTTCTGCTGCTTCTGCCAACGCAAACCTTTCTGATAGGGGTTATGCGACAATGCCCCTTGAATTGGATTGGGGTGTTGACGGTGAAGTATTTGAAGTAACCAATGGGGATTTTCAGAAAAACAGTATGGAAATCTTTGGTTATGAGTATAGCCACGATAAGCTGAAAGGGCTTCGTGATTTGTTTAAGAACACAAAAACCCTTTACGCTTACAAACTGACTTCCGGGGGAGTAAAGGCGGCAAATACCTATGCGGAAGCCCTTCATGGCGGTATTCGTGGCAATGATTTGAAGATTACTATTCAGAAAAATGCTGATGATGAAACTATGTTTGATGTAAAAACCCTTATGGGTACAACCGCTGTTGATGAACAGACCGTAAAGACTGTTGCGGAACTGGCTGCCAATAAATATGTAAAATGGGAGCCGGGGGCAACGCTGGCTTTGACCGCCGCAACCCCCCTTACTGGCGGCACGAATGGAACGGCTGACGGTGCGGCACATCAGGCTTACTTGGATAAGATTGAATCCTTTACTTACAACACAATGGGCGTTGTGGTGACTGATACCGTCACTAAATCCTTGTATACCTCTTTCAATCAGCGTTTGCGTGATGAAATGGGTATCAAGTTCCAACTGGTGGTTTACAGGGAAGCAGCGGATTATTACGGCACTATCAATGTGAAAAACAAAACCACGGATGCCGATTGGAGTGAAGCAAGTCTTGTATATTGGGTTACTGGCGTAAGTGCCGGGTGTGAAGTCAATAAATCCAATCAGAATAAGGTTTATGACGGTGAATTTACCGTTGATGTTGCTTTAACTCAAACAGAACTGAAAAAGGCAATCAGAGCCGGTGAATTTACTTTCCACAAGGTCGGTTCTGATATTCGTGTTCTTGAAGATATTAACAGCATGGTAACAACTTCCGATACTTGCGGGGATATTTTCAAGGATAATCAGACAATCAGGGTAATAGATCAGATCGCAAATGATATTGCGGTACTTTTCAATACCAAATATTTAGGGGTTGTGCCAAATGATAACGCTGGCAGAACTTCCCTTTGGTCGGATATTGTGAAACATCACCAGCAGCTAAATGAAATCAGGGCAATTGAAAGCTTTGCCGATTCTGATATTTCGGTTGCCCAAGGTAACACAAAGAAATCTGTTGTGGTAACAGATGCGGTCACGGTTGTAAATGCAATGGGTAAATTGTATATGACCGTTACAGTGGCATAAGGAAGGGGTGAAAATTAATGAACAATGTCATTATAAAGGGTAAAGATACTATTGCCGCAAAGCTGGCAGAGTGCTTTATTACGGTTGGCACACGCCGCTATAATTTTATGCAGATGATTGACATGGAAGCAAAGATTGAGAAAACAAAGGCCGCTGTTCCCCGCTTGGGTGCTATCATGTTAGGTCATAAGGCTTGCGGCATGGAAGGTACTTTTTCCGGTACGGCACATTACAATCAATCGGTGCTTCGTCAGGCGTTGCTTGATTATAAGAACACTGGCGTTGATACTTACTTTGAAATGCAGATTACCAATGATGACCCGGGTTCGGCTGCTGGCAGACAGACAATCATTTTATATGACTGTAACACGGATGGCGGCATTTTGGCAAAGTTTGATGCTGACGGGGAATATCTTGATGAAGAAATTGAAGGTACTTTTGAAGATTTCTCCATGCCGGAACAATTTGCAAGGCTGAACGGATTCCTAACCAACTAAACAAGTCAAAACCCCTTGTGTGGGCTTATATAAGGCTCATATAAGGGGTTTTGCTATCCATTTGATATGAGAAAGGAAGAATATATAATGTCCAAATTCGCTAAATTTATGAAGTCTAACAAGACGGTAAAAGAAAATGAGATGCACCCGGTAACAAATTCCTTGTGTGATGATAAAGGAAATCCCCTTGATTGGGAATTTCGTCATATCAGTTCAAAGGAAAATGAAAACATCCGGGAAAGCTGCACCGTTGATGTTCCGGTAACCGGCAAACCCAATATGTACCGCCCGAAAATGAAATCCAGCCTTTACATTCAGAAGATGATTATTGCTTCCGTTGTTTCGCCGGATTTGTATGATGCGGAACTGCAAGATTCTTATGGCGTGAAAACCCCGGAAGATTTGCTTTTCGCAATGGTGGACGATCCGGGCGAATACAACGAACTTGCCGCCTATGTGCAGAAATTTCAGGGCTTCAATGTTTCCTTTGAGGAAAAGGTGGATGAAGCAAAAAACTAATAGAAGAAGGGGATTGGGAAGCGAACTTTGCTTACTATGCCCTTCTTAAACTTCACATTCTACCTTCTGCTTTCCTTGAATTTGACGAACAGGAAAAAGCCTTTGTTGTGGCGGCAATCAAGGTGAAGCTGGAAAATGACAAAAAAGAAAAGAAACGCATTGAAAATAAATCCAAAAAGAAAGGTAGGTGATCCACTTGGCAACAATCAGGACGGCGATTGAATTACAGGACAATTTCACAAGTATTTTGTATGGCGTTATCAATTCGGTGAACTTGGGTTTGGCGGCAATGGAAGATATGCAGCAAACCATGAACAACCCGGTTGACACTACTTCCATGGAAACGGCAAGGGAGCAGATCAATCAGGCTACTATTGCGGTTCAGGAATTAGATGCAGCTATGCAGAATATTGAAAGCCCTTCCGTTGGATCGCCTACCGCACCAGTAAATTCAGCCCCGGTACAAATTCCAGTTGAACCAATTGTACCTGATCCGCTGGTGGCGCAACCCGCCCCGGTTGAATTGCCTGTTGAGCCGGAACTACCAAATGAACCGGTACAAATTCCTGTTGTTTGGCAATCTGATAATCTGGATGTGTTTACAGGCAGCGGAATTGAACGATTTCAGCAGGAAGTTCAAAGCACTAATACAATGCTTGAACAGTTGAGCAGTACACAGGATGCCATTGCAAGGCAAGCATACAACACAAGCATTTTCCCGCCCAATATGTTTCAGGATTTAAACAGTATGGCGGTTCGGGTAGATAATGTAAGAAGTAGAATTGCGGCAATCGAAAATAACCCCTTAAACATGGGAACTGATGTTGCAAACGCAGAATTGGAGCAGTTGAGAGGGCAATTAAATCAGGCAATTCAGGAACAGCAGGAGTTAAACCGGGCTATTGATCAGATGGATGTATCCGCAGCCAATGAAGCCTATTTGAGATTGTCAAATACAGTCGGAAACACAGAAAGATATATCAGGGATAATGTCAGCGAACAGGGGCGGTTTAACCGTGAAATCCGGGAAGGCGTAGATGAAGCTGCTAACTTGCAGAACATGATTGCAAAAGCCGCTTCTGCCTTTCTTGGCGTTGCTGGTGTACGAAAAGCAATCGGTTATATATCAGATGCGACAAGCGCATATAATACGCAGTTAAATGCCGAATTGCAGCTTATGACCGTTCTTGGAAATATGCTGGATCAAGATTATGCTTCACAGTTTGAAGTTGATGTTACTGCCGATACAAGCAACGCAATCAACGAGATTGCAGCCATTCAAGGCAGCGTGGAGGATATAACAGTAAATGTTTCTGCAAGTACCCTTGCATTGGAAAATGCCTTTGATAATGTCAAGGATAAGGCTTCCGATATACAGTCAAGGGGCATTTATGGTGATGAAGCCATGATTGCGGGTGCTGCTGAATTATCAACCTATTTCACGGATGTTGAAGCCCTCACTTCTATGATGGACACTCTTAGTAATTATGCTATGGGTATGTCAGGCGGCGGTGAAATTGATTCAAAGGCAATGGTTGATTACGCAACAAGTCTTGGAAAAATTATGTCCGGTGCGTATGACGGCATGACGAAAAAGGGCTTTGAATTTACGGATGCACAGAAAGCAATCATTGAAGGTACAGCCACGGAAGCACAAATTGTTGCCGTACTCGGTGCAGAATATCTTTCAATGAGTAGCGATATGCAAGCCGCAGCTGCCATTACCAGCGTTATTGATGAATCTTGGGCGGGACTGTACGAAACCATGAGCAACACGCCGGAAGGAAGAATCATTCAGTTAAAAAACGCCTGGGGTGATGTATCAGAAGTAATTGGTTCGCAGCTTTACCCTTATGTAATGCTGTTTGTGGATGCCATTGAAAGCAATTGGGGAACGATTGAAGGAATTGTATACGGTTTCTCGGAAACTTTGCAGTTTGTACTTGGCATTTTGGCAACATTGGTGGAAGGCGCTTTCAATGTATATCAGGTAATTGCTGATAACTGGTCGCTAATTTCCCCTATCATTTACGGTGTAGCCGCCGCTCTTGCGGTATATGGTGTATATTTGGCGATTACAAAGGGGCTGGAATTGGCAGGTGCAGCAGTAAAAATTGCAATGTGTGTTGCTTCCTATGCACATGCAGCAGCAACCGGAACAGAAGCATCTGCAACGGCGGCAGCAACAGCCGCACAATATGGATTAAATACTGCATTTTTATCTTGCCCGCTTGTTTGGATAATTCTGCTAGTTATTGCATTGATTGCAGTTATTTTTGCAGTTAGCAATAAAATTGCAGAAATGACAGGGGCTGCTGAATCTGGGTTTGGTGTTATTTGCGGCGGTGTAAACGTAGTGATTCAGTTTTTTAAGAACCTAGGACTGTCCATTGCGAATATCGCCCTTGGAATAGGCAACGCGATAGCGGCCCTTGGAAGTAATATCATGACGGCATTTCACAACGCAATCTGTTCTGTTCAAGCATGGTGGTATGATTTGCTTTCCACCGTCTTGACAGTTGTTGCCGGGATATGTGAATCACTGAATAAGCTGCCGTTTGTGGAGTTCGATTATTCAGGTATTACAAATGCGGCAGATGATTATGCAGCTAAGTCAGCCGAAGCAGCCGGGAACAAAAGAGAATACACTTCAATATCAGATGCGTTTGATAAAGGTATGTCAACCTTTGACACATTTCAGGATGGATGGGCTTCTGATGCGTTTGATGCGGGTGCAGCTTGGGGTGATGGTATTGCTGATAAGGTTTCTAATTTCAGCCTGTCAGATATTTTTGGCAGTACAGACATACCCAATGTGGATGGTTATACATCAGCATTGAATGGTTCAGGTGTAGCCGGAAACCTTGACAATATTTCAGGTAATACCAAAAACATTTCTGATGCAATGGACATTACAGAAGAAGATTTAAAATACTTGCGTGATATTGCCGAACAGGAAACCATAAACCGCTATACTACGGCTGAAATACATATAGATCAATCCGGTATGCAGAACACGGTAAACAACAACGGTGATCTTGATGGATTTATTACCGGGCTGACTGATGCGACGAATGAAGCGGTGGATGTTATTACGGAAGGGGTGCATGAGTAATGGCAAAAAGCGGATATGATTTTTATTTGAAGAAGTGCTTGTTACCCATAGCACCCCAAAAACTACAAATAAAAATCAACAATGCAAACAAAACGCTTACCCTTATTGATGAAGGGCAGATTAACATTCTGAAAAAGGCCGAATTAACGGATATTGAATTTGAATGTGAAATTCCCCAAGTTGAATACCCCTTTGCAACCTACAAATCAGGGTTCAAGGGGGCTTCATACTTTTTGGATTACTTTGAGGAATTGAAAACAAAAAAGAACCCTTTTCAATTTATCGTTTCAAGAACTTTGCCAAATGGCAAGGTTCTTTTTTCAACCAATATCAAAGTATCTATGGAAGATTACAGGATTGGTGAAAACGCTAATAATGGCTTTGATTTAACAGTGAAAATTAAATTGAAGCAGTACCGGGAATACAGCACTAAAACAGTAAATATTAAAATCTCGGCTTCAAAACCTCAAGCAGCGGTTCAGCAAGCAAGGGCAGCGGAAACTTCACCAGCCCCGGCAGCTTCACAGACTTATACCGTTGTGAAGGGTGATTGTCTTTGGAATATAGCAAAAAAGTATTATGGGAATGGTTCAAAATACACGGTTATCTATGAAGCGAACAAAAGTGTGATAGGCGGCAACCCAAATTTGATTTATCCGGGACAAGTGTTGACTATTCCGGCAGCTTAAAGGGGGTGTTTCCTGTGGATGTTGAATTATTGGTTGCGAATGAAACCGGAACAAAGGTATATCAGCCAATTATTGAAGAAGGCGTTGAATGGTCAACGCAAAGAAGAAGCACCCCCGGAAAGCTGACATTTAGGGTTCTGAAAGATGATATTATCAATTTTTCAGAAGGTTCAGCGGTTCGATTGCGGGTGAATGATGAAAAAGTTTTCTTTGGCTTTGTTTTCACTAAAAAGCGGGATAAGGATCAAATCATTACTGTTACTGCTTACGATCAATTAAGATACCTGAACAACAAAGATACTTACGTTTATGAGAATAAGACCGCTTCCCAACTTATCAGCATGATTGCAGCGGATTTTTCCTTGAATGTTGGAATCTTGGAAGATACCGGGTTTGTTATTGCTTCAAGGGTAGAAGATAATACTTCCCTATTCGATATGATTGAAAATGCCCTTGATTTAACCTTACAAAACCAAAAAGAAATGTTTGTTTTGTATGATGATTTTGGGAAGCTGACATTGAAGAATATAGGGAATATGCACGTTGGCAAGCCGGGGGCATATTTAATGATAGATGAAGAAACCGGGGAAAACTTTGAATATACTTCATCCATTGACACGGACACCTATAACAAAATTAAGTTGACTTACGACAATGAGGATACCGGGAAAAGGGATGTATATGTTGCACAGGATTCTTCAAATATGAATAAATGGGGGGTTCTGCAATACTTTGATACCTTGTCAAAAGGGGAAAACGGAAAAGCAAAAGCGGATGCCCTGCTTTCTTTATATAACAAAAAAACCCGCAATCTGAAAATTGTAAATGCTCTTGGTGATACAAGGGTAAGAGCCGGAAGCATGGTTGTAATAAATCTTGCGTTGGGTGATATGGCATTGAAAAATTTTATGCTGGTGGAAAAGGTTCAGCATACTTTTAAACTGGATGAACATTTTATGGATTTAACACTTAGAGGGGGTGAATTTATTGGCTGATGCAGTTGAATTTGTAAAGACAATTAAAACCGCAGCGGTTCAGGCGGTAGAAGCAACAAAGCCCGTTGAAGTGGTGTTTGGAAAGGTAACAAGCGTTTCCCCTTTGCAAATTAATGTTGAGCAGAAAATGACTTTAGGAAAAGCCCAACTTATACTTTCAAGGAACGTGACAGAACACGTTATTGAAATGACGGTAAACCACGTTACGGAAAATCATACGCATACACACGTTATTCACGATACTTACACAGACGGCGGTTCAGCGGAAAACCACACGCATAATCACGCCTATACAGGAAGGAAAAAATTCACTGTTCATAATGGGTTGGTGGTCGGTGATGAAGTAATCCTTATCAGGCAGCAAGGCGGTCAAAAATATATTGTAATGGATAGGATCGGGAAATGATACCTTCAAATACAGGCTTCCTTGAACAAGACTTTGAACTGACTGAACAACCAACCCATACTTATAAAATGAACCTTGAAAGTAACCTTGTCCGGGGCTATACGGATGATTTGGAAGCTATGAAACAGGTAATTTATAAAATCCTTTCCACGGAACGCTATCAATACATCATGTATTCTTGGAACTATGGGATTGAATTGCTTGATTTATATGGTGAACCTGTTTCTTATGTATGCCCTGAACTGGAAAGGCGAATATCAGAAGCCTTACTTTGGGATGGAAGAATCCAAAGTGTAACTGATTTTGAGTTTAACATTTCAATCAAAGGCGTAGTTCATGTATCATTTACAGCACATACCGTTTTCGGTGATGTGGTGGCTGAAAAGGTGGTGAATATTTAATGTTTGAAGAAGCAACTTATGAAGTGATCCTTGAAAGGATGCTTGACCGAGTATCAGAAAAATTCGATAAAAGGGAAGGTTCTGTTATTTGGGATACCCATTCCCCCACCGCTATTGAATTTCAAATTTTATACATTGAACTGGAAACAATCATCCGGGAAGCCTATAGTGATACAGCGTCAAGGGATTTCCTGATTTTTCGGTGCAGGGAGAGAGGAATTACCCCGCATGGGGCAAGTAACGCAATCCTGAAAGGGGAATTTACACCCGCTAATATTGATGTAACCGGAAAAAGGTTCAATATAAATCAATTGAATTTTGTGGTTACTGAAAAAATTGCGGATGGCGTGTATAGGGTTCAATGTGAAACAGCCGGAACGGTGGGAAATCAATATTTAGGTACTATGATTCCGATTGAGTATATCACAGGGCTTGAAACCGCTGAATTAACGGAAGTTTTAATTCCCGGTGAGGATGAAGAAGATACAGAGGATTTAAGGCAGCGGTACTTTGATTCCTTTGAAGAAAAGGCTTTCGGCGGCAATGTGCGGGATTACCTTGAAAAGACAAACGCTATTGCCGGCGTTGGAAGCACCAAAGTAACAAGGGTTTGGAACGGTGATATTCGTCCGGCTGACATGATACCAACCGCAAAGGTGATTGCATGGTATGAAGGGATTATTGGAACACTGGATGAAGAAGTTGCCCTTTGGCTTTCGTCCGTATATATGGCGGCACTCGAAAAGAAGCTGACAGTTGGGGGAACGGTGCTTCTAACAATTCTGAATTCTGATTTTGGAACTGCAAGTGATACCCTGCTTCAAAGGATTCAGGAAACGATTGATCCGGCAGAAAATGCGGGTGAAGGTTATGGACTTGCCCCTATCGGTCATGTTGTCAGTGTGAAAAGCGCAAAAGCCGTTACGGTAAACATAAAAACCACAATAACCTTTGATACTGGCTATGGGTGGTCGAACCTTCAAAACTCCATTGATACCGCAATTTCTGATTACTTGCTTGAATTAAGGAAAGCGTGGGCTGATACAAGCAGCCTGATTGTCAGAACGAGTCAAATTGAAACAAGACTGCTTGCAATCAAGGGGATTGTGGATATTGATAACACAAAAATCAACGGTTCAGCTAACAACCTGAATATGGGGGAATATGAAGTTCCGGTGTTTGGGGGTGCAAGCGCATGATGAGAGAAGTTGACCTTGTATCATACTTGCCCCCATTCATGAAGGAATATAAAGAAGTATCCGCTGCACTAAATGCGGAAAATCCTGAATTCAGTATTGTATGGAAGGCAGCGGATAGGGTTTTATACAATGAATTTATTGCAACTGCTGATGAATATGGTATTTCACGGTTTGAAAACATCCTTAAAATCTTACCGTCCAAAGAAGATACCCTTGAAAGCAGAAGGGCAAGAGTACAGGCAAGGTGGTTTAATGCAATTCCGTATACTTGGAAAGTATTTCTTTTAAAACTCATTGCCTTATGCGGTGACAGTAATTTCAGTTTTGGAAAGAATTTCATGGAAGGGTACACGGTTGAAATAGAAACCAACCTTGAACTGTTCGGGCAAGTGGAAGAACTGAAACATATAATTAGCGGTATGCTTCCCTGTAATATAGTTATCGTTTCAATCAATAAAATCCCTTGTGATACAACGGCTTTCGCCTTTATCGCAGGGGGTATTTGTTTGGTCGAACATTTCTTTATTACCAATGACGAACAGACAGACAATGTAATCAGGGGAACAGCCGCCTTTGGCGGTGGAATTGTGCAAGCGGCTGATTATTTCATCACTAATGATAGTCAGGAAACCCATGTTGTTAGCGGTTCGGCTTTGCATGGTGCGGGGGTTATAAATACCGCAGCAGTTTTTGTTACAAATGATTTCAATGAGCAGTTCAACATAAACGGAACAAATGAAATCGGTTCAGGCGTGGTTGTAACAGAATTCATTGAAATAAAAAATGAAAATTAGAAAGGATAAATTATCATGGCAGAATTTTCAAAACTGGTTATTACCAGTAAAGGGCAAGCGTTAATTTCAAAGGTAATCGCAGGAAGTCAGGGGGTTCAGTTTACTAAAATTTCCGCTTCAAGCACTACTTACACACTGGCACAGTTGGAAGCATTAACTTCCCTATCCAACGTGAAGCAAACAAGCCTTATCTCAAAGGTAACACGGACAAATGAAGTTGCGGTTCAGGTAGAAACCGCCTTCACCAACACGGATTTAACAACCGGGTATTATATGCGTACTCTTGGCTTATATGCGGTTGATCCTGATGCTGGTGAAATTCTTTATGCGGTAACAATTGAAACTTCCGGCAACTGCTATATGCCCCCATATAACGGAATTACTGTTTCCGGTGCATATGTGAAGTTAGTTACCACGATTGGGAACGCAGAAAATGTTTCTCTTAACGTAGATCAGGCGGCAGTTGCCACAATCGGGGATATTCAAGAATTGGAAAAAGAAATTTCTGATTTAAGGGCTTTTGTCGGTTACACGGCTGATGACATTTTTGGTGTTGAAGCCGATTTTAAGAATAAAACCTTTAAACGTCTTGCGGGGGCAGTAAACAGGGCGGCGGGAAGCGGCTTTGATAGTATTGAATGTTTTGGTGGCAGAAAGCGTTGCAATGTAACCAATGATGGTAAGGTGGTTGCCTATTACGGTGATGCCGCCTTTACCACAACAGGGAAGCTTACAACCGCAGTTACCAAAGATGATATTACTTATGCGGTAGGTACGATTGTTCAGGTTATGGTTGAACAGCCTAAATTTTATTACAAGGTGGTCCCGCTGGAACTGGAAAAAATCACAGCCGGGAAGGGCTTCCATATGCGAAAAGCCCGGTATTATGTTGCTTCCACGGCAAAGGCAGGGTTTAAGCTTCATCCGGCATTTATCAAGGATGGTGTTGTAAATAACTTTATTTACATGGCAGCATTTGAAGGTTCTTTGTGGGATGTTTCCGCAAGTGCTTATATCTTGGATGATGCACAGATAGCGGATTTTGCTAATGATATGCTTTCCAGTATTGCCGGGGCAAAACCAATATCCGGTTTAACGCAAAGTGCCACAAGACCGAATGTAAGAACAATTGCGGCGAAACGTGGTAACGGCTGGTCGCAATCTTACGCCGCAACAGCAGCGGCTTCCCAACTCCTGATGTTGGTTGAATACGCAACTTTCAATATTCAATCTACTATCGGAATGGGTGCAGCTTCAAAAACAGATGATGGTTCAACTTCCATGACGGAATACACTGGTGCAACCGTTTCTTTGGGGAATGCTTCCGGTGCTGTTACCAATGCGAATGGTATTCAAATTGTGTCTTACCGTGGGGAAGAAAACATTTGGGGTAATATTTGGGCTTGGGTAGACGGTATCAATGTGTACTGCTACGGTGAACATGAACTTTACGTTGCGGATCATGGCTTCGCTGATAATATCGCAAGCGGTTATGAAGCAATAGGGTTTACCGCCGCTAAAGTGAACGGTTACACTTCCGCATTTGGCTATTCGTCAGATGATTTTGATTGGCTGTTTATCCCTTCCGAAACAACAGGCAACAGCAGCCTTCCGGTTGGTGATTACTATTGGCAGAACGCAACGTATAACGGCTGGTTAGTCGCTCTATTGGGTGGTCGGTGGGATAGTGGCTCTAGTGCGGGTGCTTTCTATTGTCATCTGACTAATGCTTCTTCTGATCGTAGTCGGGCTATCGGTGGGCGGTTGGTGTATGTACCTTCCGCAGCATAAAAAGTAGTTGAAAACTGAATATATGGGTAATCATGCCATTGCAACCGATAAGCAAAAATAGAAAGTAGTAGTTAGTCACTCAATTAGGCAGTAAATGGAATAATGGTTCTAATGCAGGAGCGTTCTATTGGAATGTGAATAATACTTCTTCTAATCGTAATCGGAATATCAGCAGGCAGTTAGTAAATGCAGAAAAACCAGCACTTTGAAATATAGGTGCTGTTTTTATACACTGGCAGCATGATTACCCTGCCACTTGGCAAAACATTTAAAATAACAGAACCGTATTAGTAGATTTTGAAAATTAACTTTCAAAAGTTGAAAATTCGGTTTTAGTATATACAAAAGGAAGCCCAAAAATATGAAGCGGTACGGTAATCTATACGGAAAAATTTACAGTATGGAAAACCTTACGCAGATACTTGTTATCTGGAAAACGTAACAGAAAGGCGGTTTGATGATGGTTCATTATAGCAGAGTTAAAAGCACCCAAAAGCCGGATTCAATTGAAGTCCGGGAAACAAAAGTATTCATTGCTTCCAACATAAAAGAAGTATCGGAAAATGTTGGTGATGAAAATGAATTTGTCGGCTTTGAATTTGACTGGCTGGAATATGAAAAGGATGAATACATTCTTTTACAGGCTGAAAAGAATTCAGAGTTGGAAGACCAGTTGACAGATACACAGCTGGCGTTGTGTGAAATCTTTGAAAGTCTGGGGGTGTGATGAATGGCAAAAGTATACGCTGATTTAATCCGAAAAGGATTAAAATCAATTGACCAGGTACCGGATAAACTAAAAGAAGAAGTACAGGCAATCCTTG
>Ga0153972_1000442_pt1 | contig 13192 bp, 12 predicted proteins | sample TSGA056MetaG_FD_104732 | JGI IMG/M metagenome (GOLD analysis project Ga0153972, IMG submission 104732) | Attine ant fungus gardens microbial communities from Georgia, USA - TSGA056 MetaG | ecosystem: Host-associated > Fungi > Mycelium > Unclassified | place: USA: Georgia, George L Smith State...
ATTGCTGTGTCGAGCGAGCGCAGGCAAGCAGTATGGAGCGGTATCGAAGTGGTCGTAACGAGCCACATTGGAAATGTGGTGCACCGCAAGGTGCCGTGGGTTCGAATCCCACCCGCTCCGCCAGTTCATTTCAAATACGAACACGCCGAAGTTTGTATTTGTCAACGGTATTTTCGGCATGATTATTTCGTTGCCTGAGAATCGGTGACACATAACAGAAGGCTCGCTCTCCGGATCTCCGGAAGCGGGCCTCTTGTTTTATTTGTCGTTAAATAAAGGACTCCCTAATTTTAAGTCATTTTGAACTGATTCACACTCTCCGTTTTCGATATGTCGTCCCATCGAAGCGTAATACCGGCTTTGCAGGGTGCGTCGCCCTTTTTAGATATTCAGCGATTGCGTCACCGCCCGGCTTACGCTGTATGTAGGCTAAATGCCCTTCATTTCGTTCTATATCTAACGTCACAGCAGAAATGCCGAAGCGGGCAGTGGCCTCTTTTCTGGATAATAATGCGCTAATTTCAATGATCTCCCTTCGTCTGTATGGCTGTTGCCTCCTGTTAAAATATTAAATTCGGCATATGCCGTAGCTACAGCTTACCACTGACCAACATGAAAAAACAGCCGCCCCGAGTTGGAGTGGCTGTGGATTTGTAAAAGTGAGTGACCCCTGCAGATCGTTAAGCAGCATATACCAAAGATATACACCCACGCTTACGGTATATACACTGTAAGCGTGGGTGTACGAATAATTGGAGAGAAAAACAATACTATATGCGATGTCAGCATCTGTCGCGTGATGCTGTTTTATTTGCTATCCAAGAATTTTTTGGGTTGAAAAATCAATTAAAACTGCATTATGGGTAGTTTTGGGAGCCAAATAACCATAAGGAAGGCTGCAAATCATTTCTATATCTGCCAGCGACAGTCGTAATTCATCTAGAAGCCGCTCATTAGAATAATCACCGAGTTCTATTAGCATTTGTATTGATTTGCTTAAAATAATCGGCTGTTCACAAGTCCATTCGTCATCAAATGGTTCACTTTTCCTCCATCGTTTAGCAGAAATCTGCTTTTGGATATAAATCATTTGATTTTCTGAAAAAATTTCAAGTTCTTTGCACCGATACACCATAGCTTGAATTGAGACTTTCCATTTCTTTTTTAAAGGTACAAAAGCCTGTAGAGAAGTTGAACGAATGTCCAGCAAAAATGATTCGCGTGGGAGAAGAAAACAAGATGCAAACTGATTTGCCTCACGCTCTATGCGGTCTAAAACTTTTTTGTCTTCTAAATCTGTTTGTTGTATATTGCTATGCAAAATTAAATGTCCGAGTTCGTGTGCCAAATTAAATCGTGTTCTTACAGCACATTCTTTTTGAGTATCAAGAAAAATAAATGGTCGGCTGTTGACAACCGAAGAGCATGCATCAGTTTCAGTACAACCCGTCTTTATGGTAGCAATTATAACACCATGCGACTCTAAAGTATGTGCAAGATTTGCTATCGGGCTATTACCAAGGTTCCATGCAGCACGTATATTCTGTGTAATACACTCAATATCGTCATATGAAAATGACTCTTGATTCTCAAGTTGTGCGGGAAGCGATGGTATGTTAACCTCTGGGAAAACAATATCCTCTGTAATAAGAGAAGCTATCTGACTGGCCCAATTACTCCTCACCGACATAATATCTTTTGCTCTTGCAGCATTAGTCTTTAAACTTCTGTAGAATGTGGTGCCTCTATTTGGAGGAACAGAAAGAGGCTTATAAAAAAATGATATCGGGACATTGAGATGATCGCTGATGCTGTTAATAGTGACCGACAATGGTTCCATAATCCCTAATTCATATTTAGAGATTGACTGCCTTGAAACGCCCACTTTTTCAGCAAGTTCCTGTGTTGTCATTCCTCTTGCGAGACGTGCTTCTTTGAAACGTTCAGGCACTAAGTCTTCTTGGGGTTTGAATCTCATTTGCTTCGACATATTAGCCCTCCTTTTTCTATGCCTGCTCCTCTAGACCGCGTTCAATGGATTTCTCTCTGAATTCAAGTTTAATATCATCAGTTGCAGGAGAATCATCCACAAAAGCCATATGCCGAACTACTCCAAACACATCTAACTGTTGCACCCAACACTTACCATCCGGACTTGGTATGCCGCAATTAATAAATTCCGGGCTTCTTGTCTGCCAGCCGTGGGTAAGAATAGCATAGATTTCTTTATTTAAAAATTCCTCATCCACAGCTTCAAAGTCTTCCAACGCAGTTTGTCCATCAAGGCAATAATCATTCCGAAAAACAGCTTCTCTCGGAACGCTTGTAGGGCAGTGAACCTGACTGACCGTTATGATCCAGTTACTATTGCGCAGTTCAATGTGCCTATGATTTTTTCTATTGTTCAACGCAATGTGACAGCGAAAGGGTATGCTGCCCTCGTCTGCCCGCCTTTTTAGCTCAAACTCTACAGCCCAGTTTTTTAAATTAGGCATAATCTGAGACCGCAACTCCCATCCCAGAAAATCAATGGTATCTGCGGCTTCTGTAGCCAGTGCATACGCTGAAGTAAATGCGGGAATGAGAGCCAAAGCAACTTGCGGAGTAATAAAATCGGGGAGAAGCCTTAAATCGTTCCTCATATATAACCTCCTCAATGGTTACAAAATTTATATGCGCCTATTTTACTAAAAACATGGGTTTTTGTCAACTGGTTTGCAATAAAAAGTATATTTGCGAAAGTGAACTGCCATGAAACAGTCAGCTGCTACAAGTTGGAGCAGCTGACTGTTGTCTTGTTGTTACTTCCGGTGCGTGAAAAAAACCCTCCTATGCGCGTCCTGCAGCTCCGCAATTGCTCTGTGCTGCTCCTGAAGCAGTTCGGACAAAAGCCAAGCGGCATCATAGAGCGCTTTCGGGCTGCTGTCTGGAGACGCAATTGCGTCCTGGAGCACCGAGGCAAGGGATGCAAGCTGCGCTGCGCGTTTGACAGTATCCTCGAACAAGTCGCATATCCTCACATATTCAGTGTTCAGTGTCATATCGCGCCGCCTCCCTTCTTTTCATCCTCGGAAAGCGAAGCGAGATAGATATTGGTCACGCTGTCCCGCTCATGGCCGAGCCACTTGGATACCTGTCGGCGGGCCTCGTAAGGTGTGCTACCGGCGGCTATAAGCTCCCGGTACCGCTCCGCCGCCCAAGTATGACGCAGACCGTGGACCGTCAAGGCTGCCTCTTTCCCAGAGCTACGTTCATTATCACGATTCCGGATGATAAACTGCTCAAGCCCATTCATCACGGCGTCAGTCTTGACGTCATCCGGCACAAACAGTTTGCGGCCGCGCCGGGTGAGACTCAGACGGTTTCGCAGAATCTCCAGCGTAGCGGCACTGGCCGGGATACTCCGAAGTTTGCCACCTTTGCCCTTGACGGTGAGGTCTCCGCTCCGGATCGCATCCTCGGCCGCGGCTGTGTCCAGCCGCGCGCACTCATGGAGCCGCATGCCGGTGTGCCGGATCAGCGTGAGCATATCGGCAAAGCCGTCGTGACTTTGCACAATGGCCTGCAACCGCATTTGCGCGAACTCCTGTTCTGTCCAGGTGCGGTCCGTCTCGCCTAAGCGGCGCCGCTCCAAACTAAGCGTATCGTTCGCCGGGAGCTTATAGCGTGGATCCGGCATCAGATCATGGAACAGCCGGATTGCCGACAGTTCTGTTTTTATGTACGCCGCTGATCGGTCACGCTCCTGAAGGTGGGCGACATACGCCTCAATGTGCTTGCCGGAGATGTTGGACAGTTTCTCAAGCCTGTAGCTGTCGGCCAGAAAGACACAGAACCGCTTCATGGCGTCACGGTACCGCTCTCGGGTTTTGAAAGAGCCGTACCGGTTATGCCGAGCCAGTTTATCAAGCTGGGAAATCAAGGTCAGGTATATGCCGGTATTATTAACTGTAATCATATCGTGGTCCTTTCCGATTTGCCGGTGGGCACAACTATCCCGCTGACTTTGCCGCGTATTTCTACCCGTTTTCCACCGGACAATCAGAATTGTCGCAACTAAGATGGCTTACAATTCCTTGTGCGGCGGTGCTTTCGGGACATATACGCGCCCCCATAACAAATCCGTCTCTATTTTATTTCTGAGATGTTTAGTAAGTACGCCGCGCTGGCGGTCCCACGACCGTGCTCTGTGAAGAGCGGCGGCTGACGCCCCCCGAGGATCCGGATGCAAAGCGTTTGGCTCTGCCGGCGTCGCTGTGGCTGCTCTCAGCAAAAAGCAGCCCTCTATATAAAATCCCGCTGCGCTGATCTCCGCATGCGGCGGAGAAGCGGGCCGGCGCTTTTGCCCAAGCGCCTTGGCGACTGTTCCCGAATATTCCCGCCGTCGTCCTGAGCGGGTCGGAGTTATGTGCGGCACCGTGTGACGTGCGTCGGATATTGCTGATTTGTTGTGCATGATGTCTCCTTTCATGTGTCGCTCATCCCGCTTTCCGGCCTGGCAGGGGACTCGGAAGCGCGGCCGGCGCGGATGTCCGGCTGGATGAAGAAAAATGAACGCAAAAAGGACATGAAAAAAATCTTTCTTCATGTCCTAGTTTTTAGGTATTCAATTGTTTGCATTTAACCGTATTTGGACGCAATACGCCTGTAACGGGTTAAATCATTGTCATACTCACCGCTTCATTCCCGCCCATCCGGATCATCGCATTCGCCGGACAGATGAAGCAGCCAGACAGACCTTCGCCTGCGCGCCCCGGTGAGGGTGGCCGTGGAAAGCCGGTCTGTCCAAGCTGTTCCACATGGCGAGAAACGGACAACATACAAACTCATCAACTCGGGATTTCTCCCGTCGAGCCGCGGGCGCTTATCGCGCTGCGTGTTCCGCGTCTCGAAATAAAAACTCGTTACCAATCATCACAGCTCGTCGCCGGGGAATCCTCCCCCATGCCGTGTCCGTTTGCGGCGGTCATCGGCGGCTGCGGTTATAGGCCTTGAGCAAACACCTCTGGATCACCGTCCTCCGGCGCCGCTTTCCGTCCTCCCGGTTTTGTAGAGCCAAGCCGGTAAAATCTATAACACAGCAATTATAACATGACTCGGAGGGGTTGTAAAGTACCTGAACACTGCCAATTTTGTGCCACTTCTCCGCCATATAAAAATATTCTTTTAAGTTATTGACAATGATATTCTTTTAAGTTATAATGATAGTGCGAGGAGGGAATAATAAGCTGTGTTCAAGATATACTTTTACAGAGACGCATCTGGCAAGGAGCCTGTGCGCGAGTACATGGACGGTCTCGCCGCAAGGAGCGACAAGGACAGCCGTGTGAAGCTGAACAAGATTCTGGATTACATGAAGATTCTCTCCGAGTATGGCACACACGCCGGGGAGCCGTATATGAAGCACATAGACGGCGACATCTGGGAGCTGCGGCCCATGCGTGATAGGATTTTCTTCTTTGGCTGGAATGGCGATCAATTTATCCTGTTGCATCACTTTGTAAAGAAGTCGCAAAAGACGCCGCAGCGGGAGATAGACCAGGCAAAGCGGCATATGCGTGATTTTATCGAAAGGAGCGGTAACGATGAGCAAGAATAAGATTAGCCCCCTCGGTTCGAGCTGGGATGATTTCGCAAAAGACACTTTCACCGCTGAGGAGATAGCGGCCAGCAATCTGCGCATCGCCCTTGTCGGCGAGATTATAAACTCCCGGCAGGAGCGCGGTCTGACCCAAAAACAGCTGGAAGAAATGAGCGGTGTCAAGCAACCTATTATCGCCCGTCTGGAAAAGGGTACGACGGACCCGCAGCTCTCCACGTTGCTCAAGGTTCTGGCTCCGCTGGGGAAAACCCTCACGATTGTCCCTATCGAAAACAGCCAGACAAAATAAAATCAGGAGCTCATCAGCAGCAAGCGGGTGAGCTCCTATTCTATGTTCAGCAGTTGCGCCAGGCGGGCGGCTTGGGCACAAATCGTACCGGGCAAATGCCTATTCCGTCATCGCCAAGCCTGTTGCAACAACCATACGCGCCCTTTTAAGCAGCTCGGTGGGAAAACACTCCCCGGCAAGCATTTTTGCGCACTAACAGGCAGTTTCGCCTATGCTATGAATCCGCTGAATGGGTTCATTCTGTTTTGCTTTCTCTAAAATTCTCAAATGGGTCTATGTCATCACAGCCACAAACAGCTCTGAGTCTCTTATTCTCATTGACGAGATAATCAAGCTGTTTTTGCAGAGCAAAATTGATGGTGTCGCCCTTGTTGAACATGAGGGTTGCTGTGGCAAGCCCATGAGCTTTACCCATGCTGTATATCTCAGACAGATGCTCGGATATGCTTTTGCGGGAATCTTCATTTCGCATTTGATGAATTCCCTCGCGCACACCGATGAGATACGCGAGTACGACAAAGCTATTTCTGTCAATGGCCAGGAAATCATCCAGCATAGGTTTGAGGAGTGCCTGCGCCTCCTGCGCTTCCTGTGGCGTCAAGGTGTCGATTATGTCCAAATAGCTTTTGCTGCGAAGCAATGGCTCGTTTCCCATGTCTGTAATCCTTTCCTCAAATTGAAAATTAAATATGATAATCCCCGCGATTATCTCCCGGTGTTGGTCAAAGGAGGACCCACCATGGCAGGGGGTGCAGCGGAAGATAACCGCAGGGATGTTGCTGTGATAAAAGGAGGAGCCACACTGGCCTCAGGAAGAATTAAGCGTCTACTCTCAGGGCGTCACTCCCGACCAAGGAGCACAGTCGGATATCGGGCGGCATACTATCATGGGCAACTCACCTATAGCCCCCTCTTAGGTTATCCTGCTCTCGTTCATCAATGGCATCGTAGATGAACTCAACAAGGTCGTCACTGTGTTTGTGCAGAGCATCTGTAATACTATCCGCATTCTCCCCCTGTACGTTGTAGGTGATGTTAAAAACAGGGGACGAGATAGTGCTATGTCCATCTGCATACGAGACGCCATGCTCGGCCGACACTGCGCTATGAACGCTCATGGCCGACATCGCCGATATAAGCTGCGGCGCCAGCGTCACAAGTTGCATCTGCTCCGCTGTCGCTGCATCAACGCCGGCGCCGGCCGCTTCTTTCATCGCCGCCTGTAGTTCAGGCGTCATGGCCTCAGTCTTGTTGATGTAGCCAGCCCAAGTCATTTCGGCGCGCCACTCCATCTCGCGCGACGGGCTGTGGATACTGAGCTTGCTGTCAATGGCATCCATCGCCGCCTGAGCTATACGCCCATAAGCAGTGGTGACGGCCGGGAGCATATCGACAGCGCCGTCAATAAATCCTTGAATGGTATTCCGGCCGCTCACCACCGCGATGTCGCTCATATCCATCTCGTCAACGGCGGCGTCAAGCTCCTCTTGGAGCGTGGCCATAGCCCCCTCAAAATCAGTCACCAAAAGGGCAAGACTGTCAGAAACAGTAACTTGCTCGGCCTGCAACGTCTGCCAGTTTGCAACCATCGCCGCGAGTTCTTCATCCGTGGCGCTCGCCATACCGGCGATTGCATTGACGCTGTCGGTGGAGCCGTCCGCAAAGCTGGCAATGACATCGGAAAGTCCCTCGATATCCGAAGTCCTCTCGCCCAGGCTGCTGATATTTGCGTTGTAATCCTGCCAGTAAGTAATCTGGCTTTCCAGTGCGGAATTGATGGAGCCTGCGCTTGTTGCAACAACGTCAGCGGCTTCATCCCAGAGGGAGTATTGTCCCTGCACACTGCTCAAAGCAGCTTCGTATGCCTCTGTGTATGCGGATGCAAGCGCCTCCATCTGGACGGTGACATCGCTGATTAGGGTATTAAGCTCCTCGCTGCCGAAGGCGACCTCCTCCTGGGCTGCTTCGTACTCCTCGGCCTGTGCTGTGAGCGTGGCAAGGGCGGTCTGATTTTCGTCATAGGCGGCGGTGAGCCGGTTGACCTCGTCCTGGTAGTCATCGAGGTCAGTGGACCAGCCAATAAGGGGCGCGTCGACATTATAGCCTGCGGCCGTCAGTTCCTCCCGACGAATGCGCAGATTTTCCTCTGCCTCCGCCAACTGCTCCTTAAGCGTCAATTCCTCTTTCGCGAGGTCGACCCAGGTGCGGTAACTCTCGGCTTGCCGCTCTTGTTCGGCTTGCGCCTGGACCATATCCTTTACCGCCTGGGCGGACATATTCAAAGAATTGGTGACAGAATCATAGCTGAGCGCCAAATCGGGGACGGTACTGTTGAGCTCGCTGATAATAGCCTGCATCTGCTGTTGCTCAACGGCGGTGAGAGCTGTTTGCTCGCTGAGCTGCTGCAGTTTGAGTGCAAGGGCAAGCGCACCCTGCTCCTCGTTGTTGATTGCGCCGATGGACTGTGAATAACTGGAAATAAGCTCCTCGTGGGATTCGACCAGCGCGTTGGTCTCCGCGATGAACTCCTCAAGGGTCTGCTTGTTAGCTTCGTATGCGACGGTCAGTTCGTCTACCTGATAGCGGAGGGCAAGGGCCTCATCGGAGGTTTCACCGTACTGCTCCTTGGCGCGCTCATATTCGGCGTTCAGCTCCTGTAGCTGGTCGTACTGCTGCCTGGACGATGACGTCAGGCTCTTGTATTCCTTGTCGACGCTGCTAAAAGCGGATGCGAGTGCGACACCGACGCCAATAAGAGCAGCAGCGCCGGCGACAACTGCAAGGACGGGCAAGAGAGCAGAGGCAGAGGCCAAGCCGAACGCCGCCGATACTGCTGTGGCGACTTTCACCACTGCGGTGTACGCCAGAACGGCTACTGCCGCCGCGCCAAGAACACCGATAAACGCAGTGATACCCTGCACCAGTTCCGGATTTCGAGCGGCAAATTCTGCGACGCTGCTGAGAACCTTAGTCGCTACGCTATACACCTCCTGCAGCGCGGGTGTAAAGGCATCGCCTACTGCGACCGTTAGATTGGCATACGCATTGTTCATCATCGCGAGTTTGCTCTCAGTCGTGGCATACCGCTGAGCGGCTTCTTTCTGGAGAGCTGTATTCGAGGCCCATGCCTCGTTGCCGAGGGCGATTGTGTTGTTGAACAAATCCCCGGAGGCCGATGCCCTCTTGAGCGCGTCGCTCATGCGCAGCTCCGTAATGCCCATCTCTTCTAGCATGACGGTCGCACTCGCGCCCAGGCGCTCGGTATCGCTGAGCCCCGTTATAAATGCGGACAGCGCGCTGGCTGCGTCATCTTTAAATGCCCGGGCGAATTCCTCCGCGCTCATACCAGCAACATCTGCGAAATCATGAAGGGAATCGGAGCCGGTCTCGACGGACACCTGCATTTGTGAAATAACTTTGCTGAACGATGAGCCGCCCGCCTGAGCCTCCAAGCCGAGCGAGGACAGCGCAGCGGAGATGGACATTATTTCAGCTTCAGTCATACCCGCCTGCGTACCCGCTGCGGCCAGCCGCATACCCATGTTGACGATATCCGCCTCGGTCGTGGCGGTATTGTTGCCGAGCGCGACAATGGTGCTGCCGAGGCGTTCGTAATCGGTTGCCGCCATTTGAGTAATATTTGCGAACTTGGCCAGCTGCGAAGCCGCCTCTTCCGACGATAGGTTTGTGGCAACACCAAGATTTGCCATGACCTCGGTGAAGCTGATGATGTACTCCTCGGCAATGCCGAGCTGCCCGGCCGCCTCCGCGATTGCGGCAAGCTCGTTTGCGGTTGTGGGAATTGAGGTAGAAAGCACCTGCAACTCTCGTGCCATCGCGTCCAACTCAGCATCCGTCAGATCGGTTGTCTTGGCGACACCCGCCATCGCGGATTCAAATTCCATCGACGCATCGACGCATACACTGTACCACTCGGCGATTTCTTTTAACGCGACAGCGATACCGGCCGCTGCGATGAGTTGCCCTGCGGCGGCGAAAGCATTGGCACCCTCTGCGGCCTTTTCCTGTTTCTGAGCTACCTCGTTGAGCTCATTGCCCAATCTGACAGATTCTTCGGTGAGTGCGCTGGTATCAATACCAGCCTCATTAAGAGCCGTGCCCATCCGGTCGAGCTTCTGCGTCTGCTGATCCAGAGACGTAGAGGTATTGTCAATCTGCTTCTGCTTTGATAACAGCTGATTCTCAAGGGATGCCGAAAAGCCCTCTGTCTCACTAAGCTCGCGCTGAATATTTTCATACTGCTGCTGGAGCAGTTCAAGTTTTTTGGTTGAGTTCTCCACCGCGCTCTGCTGTTTCTGGTAAGCAGTTATATCAGTCTGCGCCTTATTGAGAGCATTTATCTCCTTCTGCATGTCGGAAATAGAGCCTTGCGCAGATGAAAACGCGCTTTTGAACGAGCTTCCCACCTGAGCGGCCAGATTAAAAAGCATACTGTATTCTTTCTGGTTAGCGGCCATATGACCACCTTCTTTCACTTGAAATCCCTGAAAACAGGGTGCTCCTTTCAAATATTATAGCTATGCCCAGCGGCCGCAGGGTTGTTAGAAACCGTTCAGAATGCGGTTAATCTCCGCGTCCATCCTTTTGTCAAACGTCTCAGCTGCCTTTGCGGTTATATCATCTTGGACGTCGGTATTGGCAAGCATCTGAGAATAGGATGAACCCATAATCTCCCGAATGGCATGCCCACCGTTAGATGTGAAGCCGCCAGTTCTTTCGAACATGCCATAATGGCCGCTACTCATACGGGCGATGAATGAATTTTCAAACTTCGTTCTTCCAGTGCTGCGGAGCTGATGTCCGGAGGCCGCGACTCCTGGGTTGACAGTACGCCATTGCCCGTTTATAACCGCCTGTACGTTACGGTGTCTGTCTTTCAATGGATTCTTAGGCCAGACGTCATACCGGTAAAGAGGAAGCTTAGTGCCGGAGAACGTAATCTGTCCTACTATAGAATCTGATGAGGTTTTGAAGGAGCTCTTTACATTAACATTGCTCCTGAGGTTTGTCGCCGATATGGCATATACGCCGCTGATGGCGCGGCTGGAGTGAGTGCGTACCGTATCTGTGGTTCTGGAGATTGCGCTTTGCAACGCTCTATGTAGCCCATCCGGTATCCCGGCCAGCAGCTTTTGCGCTCTGTCGAGACTGCCGCCCTTCAGGCCGACATTGAAACTGTTCATATCATGCGTACTCCTTTGATTTGCTCATGGTTTTCCCCTGTTTTCTGCCGGATAACCGGCAATTATTTTAGTCGTAATCAGCGTTCTGCTCGTGGTCAGTGTCCCAGTTCATGCGCTCCCGGACGCGCTCCTCATATTTCTTCGAGTCATATTGATATTGCGAAAGCTCCGTCATGATAGCGTATACCTCGGTGCGTACCAGCTCCGACACCTCCGCCGGATCCGAGAGGTGAGCCGCATCAACGGCCAGCCTGCCCGGAAGCGCCAGCAGCATTCCGCGGATTGTGTAAACCAAATCCTCCGTCAAGGCGGCCACATCCTCTGAGCGGTGCATCTTACCCTGCAGTTCTTTCGCTTGAAGAGCCATCATTGTCGCCTTGGCTTTCTTTATCACGACGTCGGCATTGAGCTTATCGTTCTCGGCTTGGCTCATAGGCTTTTCTTTGATTTTGAAATTCATAAATGCCTGTATTGAATCTGATAGATTGTATTTTCCTCTTGAAGCAGTTAAAAGAACACCGTCCTTTGTCAACTGGTGTACTCGCTGATAAGTCACACCGAGAACAGCCGCCAGTTCTGATCCTTTGACCTCTGTTTTTACGTCAATTTCCACTGTTCAATACCTCCAATCAAGTAAAATGCCCCGAAAAAATTTTCACTACCTGCATTTTCTTCGGGGTCGTCGAGCCCGCAAGGAATGGGGTACCCCCTTCCCAGTACCTTTTGCCCTCATGGGTGCATTAAAACACTGCTAACCTTCCTGTAGCGCTGTGATAGCGGGGCGGGGCATCTCATGCAGCAGACGTTTCCTTTTCTACTCCGAAGTATGTGTTTCTCACGGGTGGCTATTCGGTTGTGGAGTGTGTCGTGAATCTCATATCTCCCCGCGCGAGAACAACCACATCATGTTTGCCTGAAAGGCTTCCTTCGTTGGTTTCTTGCTTAATTTGGGTCCGCTGAAAAACCTCGCAGGGAAATAATCCGCTGCAGTTACTTGTTGGCTCTGATGATTTATCTTTGCGTTTTTCGGAGCAGCATCCGCCTTTACTTGAGCAAGGGCTACGGACTCCACTCTGTTTGCTTGCTGAGGATTCTCTTGTTTTTCCCGCTCGGGGTGAATTGTAGCATGAACGGCTCTACGCGCATCGCTATCCTGTTGACTCTCCCCATCCTTCACAGAAAGGTAAAGCTTAACGGCCCTTCGCGCTGCTCGTATCTGCTGGACTTGCTCAGGCGTAGCATCACTACCCCGTTGACTCTCCTCATCCTCCGCAGAAAGGTAAAGCTTAACAGCCCTTCGCGCTGCTCGTATCTGTTGGACCTGATCAGGCGTAGCGTCGGCAGGATACTGTTCTTCCGCCTTTGAACCAGAGTCTTTGCCGAGTAACCTTCGGACCTCCATAGTGGCAAGCCGCATCTTCGCCTCTTGAAATACGGGGTCATCTTTGAAAATTTCATCAAGTTCTTCGTGGGTGTAATCCCCGTCTAATACTTCGTTCATCTTCAGTCACCTCTCCCGAAAATGTACGGACCGGCAAACAAGTTTCGGGGCTTCGCTGCCTCGGCAGCCTTACGAGCAGCCTCTTCCTCCGCAAACCTTGCGTTCAGCTTTGCAATGTTCTCGGCATTGTAGTGGTTGTTGATTTTTTCCATATTCGGACCAAAACCACCACCATACGAACCATCAGTTTTACCGCGAATTTTCTTGTAGGATTCTTCTCTCTCCCGAGCAAACTCATGCACCAAACGTCTGGCATCTTGGTAAGCTCCACGGAGATGGCAGAAATGCTCATACTTTTCTGCCACAGCTTTGTACAACTCTTCATCACCAGTTATATAAGCGCCCTCTAAAATATCGATTTCGGTCGATACCTGAGCCTTTTCGATTTCCAGCGCTTTCATGTCGTCTCTGATACTATTCAGTTTTTTTGTATCTCCACTGACCGTAGCCGCTGTCAAGGGTTTCCTGAGTGCATCAGTCTTTGATTGAAGCATATCATGCTGCTTAGTTAAGACAGCGATTCTGCCTTCAATCTTTTCTTTCTTCTCCCTGGCATTTGCGAAGTAAGCGTCGCTTGCCTTCTGAGCTTTGATTCC
>Ga0153972_1000445_pt1 | contig 13175 bp, 17 predicted proteins | sample TSGA056MetaG_FD_104732 | JGI IMG/M metagenome (GOLD analysis project Ga0153972, IMG submission 104732) | Attine ant fungus gardens microbial communities from Georgia, USA - TSGA056 MetaG | ecosystem: Host-associated > Fungi > Mycelium > Unclassified | place: USA: Georgia, George L Smith State...
GACATACAACACAAAGGCAAACAACAACTTCCGACAAGTATAGAACGCTTGCGATCTTTTGGGTCTTTTGCTATCATGTGTTTAAGACGAATTCTTACAAAAAGATATTGACAAAGGACACATTGTTCTCGATTGTCTGTCCACGAGAGCTGCCACGACTTCTATCGTCGTAAGGACAACTCATCACAGTGTGCGCTAAGAGTAATGTGTTGGTCTCGACCAGGGAATGATACCAAGGAGGAAACTCACTGGCTCTCTAGGCAATGAATGATCCCTATACAATGGCAGCACCATTGGAAATTTGACCAAATTCAATTTCATGCACGACAATATTTTCTTTGACCATAGGCCCATGACTGACGCAGAAGCCGTCGCTCACTGTATGATCATATCCGATTATAGTCCCTTCATGCCTGACGGTGGGTCGTCATATATTGATTCGCAAATCTCCCCGCTCGTCTATCGCGTCCAAACAGGCACTATGGTGATGGAAGAGATATCATAATGAGCAGAGACCCTCGGCCGTTGGAGACAGATGAGTCTGTTCTATCAAGCCTCGATTCATTTTTCCCATAAATAATCAAATGTTAGATATGCAGCTTACAAAAACGCACTACGAGAGTTAGGAAGAGAGATACACTTCGGTCAGAGTCAGCGTCTGGTTGATCTTCAGACCCCTGCTCGGTCATCAACATGTGAGTCGGGTAGACCTATAGACAGCACTTGACAGGCATACAAGGCCGTTTTCGTCGTCATTCCCTTCCTCAGTCAGCTACGGAAACAGCACTCCCTTTTTGCTTGTTTTTGCATTTTCTGCCTTTCTTCAGGGCTACATCACTTCCAGCCTCGGCCTTCGTCAACCCAAGCAAAGTCTCATGAGCTGAAGATGTAATTTGAGCAATTGAAGGAAAGAGTTCGAATTCTGGTACTTACTCTCTCCAGCTAGGAGATCAGCTGCGATAGGCCGGCTCCCGGAAGTGATGTATCTTGTCGAAATACCATGTGCGACCAGCGGTCGGGCTAGCATTTGTTTGAGCTGGTTTTCGAAAATTTGAACTCCTGCATCATTGATTTGACGCCGTCGGTTGGTTTGATTTTGAAGATCTGAGTCACTGGAAGAACGTCTGAGGAACAAACACTAGGATATTATTCGCTAGACAAACCTCATGTAGTCTGAGTCCAGGTCCACGCCCAGCGCCTCCGCAGTTTCTTTCATCCAATTTTTCTCAAATTTCGCTTTCTTCATCTTGTGTTGATTCTGTTCAATCTGACGGGCCAGTTGAACTCGTACTTTTAATTGATCTAATACACTGAGCTCGACCGAAAACTCAGCTATCTCGTTTTCATCTGAAAGTACCACCAGGAATTAGAGCCGGGAAATAGACGAGTTGGTGAGGCCCACCTCGTGCGAGACTCGCCATAAGGGCTCGAACAATCCTGCGTTCATCTGGTCCTATCATAAGCATACTGAAACCCTTGTTCTCTGCACGGGCTGTGCGTCCGCTGCGGTGAATATACGCGTCTGCTGTGCGCGGTATCTGGAAGTGTATGACATGGTCGACGGCCGGAATGTCGAGGCCTCGGGCTGCAATATCTGTTGCTAGGAGAACAGCATTGGATATTGTCTTGAAACTGCAGAAGTTAATTTACGATGAGCATGAATCTTGACGAATGACAAACCGGTCAAGGTTCTTCAGCCTTTGTCGTTGTTCTAGTTGGGAGTGTAGGGGAAACACTTTAATAGCGAGACGTTCGAGAAGAGGCATGAGGCGTCGAATACCGTCTATAGATGACAAAAAGACGAGTGAACGACCGGGATGCCGGAGAAGGAAGTAGTATAGATAGACATCCTGGAGAATGAATGGGTGAATACTTCATCTCGGTGCCGGTTAGTACGAGAATCACCTTGTGATTGGCCAAACATTCAATCTTGGCCTCCTGGAGTGTGGGCACGACATTGCCCTGGGGGCTCAAATCTATGATGCTCGGTTCAGGATCTCGGAAGTCCAGACGTAGTAGAAGGTCATCTGCAATATTCATCACTTTAGATTGACAGACAAACAGTGGAAATGCGATACCAAGAGTGCTGCTAGAGTTGTCATCTTTGTTCCTTCGCTTCTTGTTTGACTTGGGCCACGTCCGCTTTTTGAGATTACGCTGAAGGCCTTTACTCAGCGTAGCTGAAAGCACGAATGTCTGCAAGCTACTAGAGGCACCAGGATTCCGATCATCGTAATAAGTATCACCAGTCATCGAAGGATGATCTATCGGTATTTCGTCGTCTCTTGACGGAATCAAGTGAACAAGACAAGACTTATCTTGGTAGGGCGAAAGACTCACGGGTTTTCACGTAGAGTCAGACGAAGTATATTCTCCAATTCATTGAAGTGTCCAGACTCAATCATTCGATCTGCTTCGTCAAGTACAATAAATCGAAGATTCTTCATGTCTTTGGTCAAATTTTCATCCTAGGAAGAACGAGGAAGCAAAAGTAAGATTTAAGAGACCGACCAAGAGAGTAGTTCCTACATCTTGTATTATGTCCCATAGACGTCCAGGGGTAGCGACAAGGACATCTACCCCCCGATCCAATATGCGATGCTGTTTTTGGCTGGACATACCTCCAACAACCGCAGCAACACTGACATGAGGTGGAGGTTTTTTGGGAGGGATGGGTCTGATCTCTTCTTTGCCTTCGCTCTCACCCTTTGTCTTCTTTTTTCCTGGTTTAGTTTTCTGGTTGTTTTGTGAAGCCGCATCGTCTTCGTCTAGAGAGTTCAGGCACTCATTCAGGTGAGATGAGACCTGCAGGGCAAGTTCACGGGTGGGAACAAGTATAAGGACTTGAACGGGCCGTCGTCTGCGAGGATGAGGTCGAGGCTGTGAGAGCAATTGATTAAGGATAGGTAAGCCATATGCTAGTGTTTTTCCTGAGCCCTGAGGAAAGTGAGATATCTATGCCCAAAATACTAATAAAACGAACTGTTTGTGCAACACCAATGATATCACGATTCTTCGAGGCGAGAGGGAGAACAGCAGCCTGGATAGGTGTCGGTGCGGTGAAGCACTTCTTGTGCAAGACATGTAATAGCTTTGGATGCAGCGAATATGAAGTCCATTCCGGCAAAAGCGCCGCTAGAACAGCGGTGAGCAGGGTGCAGAGCTGGAACAAATCATCCTTACAATTGAACGTTATTGTCTCCAGAGGATCAATCTCTTGGATATCATCCTCAGGGCCTCCTGATTCTGGCAGCGTTTGCACTGGGCCTTTTTCTTCAACGACCTGCCAGTTGCACGATCAAAAGGTTGATCGTGGCTGTCTGCAAAGGGCGAGCTTACACAAAATTTTGCTACTTTGCCCTCATCAGTCGTTGTATATATAACTTCGACTCCCTCAACTTCTTCCAATTCAAGAATGCCATCGTCGCCTCCTAATCCGGTTTCGAAAGGTCTTCGAATTTTCTTCCAGGGTAACTCCTCTGCATTGCATTCGATTCGAGGTCTCTTGCGTTGAAGGCCCATGTCTGGGGGATTTGTCACGGTCACAAATTGGGATTTTCTGACACCTGATAATCTATAACCTCTATGAAATTCTTGGTCCACCAAGTGGAATATCGAGCACCACACTAAAAAAAGATACGGTCTGCCTACGCGACCCGTGTAATAAATCGATAGTTTCTTTTTGAAAAAAAAACACTAATCATCTCCTGATGATCAATTTTTAGGATGGTAGAGATAGATACAAGTGGCTAAAACGAGACTAGTCGCACGTTTGCAACGAGTTTTCGCTCGTCCTTTCCCTTTTTTCTTTCTCAATTCAACTTTAAGTTGGTACTAGATTACATAGCATAACTATCTAACCATCACTTAAACACCACACAATATAAGATTGACACAAACCATTCTTTTTTTTCATCTTACTTCCCCTCCAAATAAAGCTTTATGCACCAAGGAAGGTCAATGTTGGTAGATCAAAGTAAGATAAAAAGAGACAGTATCACAAGTCCATTCCTGTCCAAGTGCAGATGACATTCAGATCAGCCTATCAATCTAGAATGATAGCGTACAGGAAGATTGTCGGATGAACTAGATCTTGAAAGTAGTTGATGTACTATGAGGGTTTTGGAATATCGAGCGCCACACTAAAAATGACTTAGGTTTTTAGATATAGATAGATAGAGATAATCAAGACGAGACTCGTTGCGCGTTTGCAACGAGTTTCCGGCCCCCCCCCCTTCTTCTATCTGAACCCAGCAGAGGTGGATCAGTATCTGGCCATGATCCTTAATCCTTGAGAAAGCTAGTTGACCATGATGATAGCTAGAGTCAGCTGTAGTCACAACAAGCAAACGGATTTAAATATAATTTTACATACTCCTATATTTTAGTTTAAAAGTGAACAAAGAAAGTTCATATCGACAACAATTGCAGCTTAGCTGCATCTGTCAAACGGGACTACTCTATATAATCCATACGTTCAGGCAGGAGAACGAAGAAGGACGAGGAGACGAAAATGTGAAAAAAGGGGGGAGCATGAGAACGAGAATAGCTAGCATAAATCACCAAAGAGTGTATAAAGCATGATATGTAACGAGGGAATATAGGATAGTGACTAGTATGTAGTATCCAGCGCAATCCAGTGCGAAGAGAAGGCAATCACATGTACTTGTAATGACAGGAAGGACGTGGGTGCACATCATGGTTTTTGAAAATGCTCATGAGTATGAGCACAGGTTGATAGACTAGAATGTAAAAGGCCCACAAGGTTAGCGAATAGAGGCCGAATGGCTGAGCGAAGACATTTTTCGCTGAATGCTGATCCCCGAAAGAGCCGGTAACAGGCGAAAAACCTTCCAGAGGACGAGACTGGGCTGATACTCCAGTTATCGAGGCAGTTGCTGATCTCGAAATCACTATCCTAGATAGTAATCCCTGTGAAATACAATCAGGAACCTGAGTATGTGGGTTGCTAGCAGGGCTGACGATAATATCGATGGTGGAGTCGATAGCGGGGACGGGTGAATGTGAGATAACCTCGTCCGGATAGGATTTGGAAGTAGTTGTGGAAGGATGGATGTCGGAAGGAGTTTGGGGTTCTGACTCATTGGGGGTCTGGATGCTGAAGCTCGAGACAGAAGCTGACATTCGGATTCGAGAAGGTCGAGATGAAATGGACATCGCTCTTGCCTGAACAGGGGTCAATATTGAATTCAAGGTCTTATGTTCCAAAAATACTCACCTCGGCCTCTGGACGCAAAGGAAGCAGCTCAACAACCCTGGTTTTCTTAATCTTGTGTCCATGAATGCCGAAGTACCGTGTGGACTCGAAGGACCAATGCAAGGAACCAACAATCCAATCAGCCAACCCTTGTACGTATATGATGACCTGGCGATCAATTTTAAGTCCCCAGGATGGCAAATTGGCCCTTTCTGTCTTGAATCGATCAATGGCAGACTTGCACATTTCTCCTACGAAATCAACAGCTGCTTGAAGGTCAAGGCCTCTCTCGTTCATCACGACAGGAATCATGTTATGTGTGTCACCCTTAGACTGTTCCACGTTGTATGAAAAGATATCCTAAATGACAGAGGCTTGTTAACATAAAATGTCCGCCACTAAGGCTAGACAACTTACGTTCGACCATGTGACGAGGTCATTAGTGGCCTCTCCCAGAGCAAGAATGCTGGGATGACTCATGACTTCGTCGGGTATTTTGAGATTGTTGGCATCTGTCAAAGAGGTCAATATTGCTGTCATTGTAACTTTGAAGCTTTAGGGCATGGCTTACACTCAATCAAAGCCCAGCACGGTTTACATCCGGAAGTATCTCGTCGTAGAGCAATATATGACTTTAGATCGGGTATTACTCCAGTGGCGCGATCCAAAGCTTGTTGAGTTACACTTTGAAAGAAGAAATCCATTGTCTCAATGAAGCGCTGCTGCATTCCAGGAGATGATGTTTGGATGATACGTTTAAAGAGGCTGACAGAAAGTCAAATCAAATTAGTGACACTGAGTGATCAGATAACCCATACTGTCTAGTCATCCTTCCGATACGAATATTGGATTGATATGTGTAAGGGTGATAGAGTGAGTTAAGAACGACACCTCCGATGCTGCGTGTTCTGCGGTCATCCATATCGTCCGAAAGATTGTCAAGATGGAACAGGAAGGTGAGGAAGTCGTTGCACACCCTCAGTTGAGGGCATGCAGCATCGGGATAGGTCATGGCTGTCAGCAAGCCAGCGTTGAGTCCATGATAGGCGACACATTTGGCTCCTATGAGGCTATCGCCGTGGAAGAGCCACTTTTTTGTCTCAACAGTGATTTGTTTTCGATGGCGGTTAACCCGCAACTTGATATCACAATGAGAGGCCAGGTCAGGAAGAATGAATGACTTAGGTGACGTCGTGTCAGCTGCGGGTAGCATGGATGACGCAAGTTGGGACAAAGGATAAAAGAAGGTATTTGGTGTATTTGGTGTTGGTAGGCGAAAGCCAGAAAGAGGAGGAAGGAGGTTGGGACAGATGGAGAGCCAAAACACGCTTTATAGGAACACATGAGATCGGTTCAGATTGCAATACTGATTCTGTCTAATGAATTCAGTAAGGTCGTGGAAAAAGACTTCAAGCCATTTCACTCAGCCGAGAGAGAAGACATGCATACGGATCTGTAGATTGCACATGAGTCAAGCCTCTTAGTGAACATCACGCAGGCTAGATCCGAGATTGTCGATAGATGCTTTAGAATAATATGTGCCTATGATGCGATCCAAATGTGGCTTGGGAGATCCAGTAAGGTGCGTGTGCAGCATTGCTCGGTATGATTAGGCATTCTATCTTTGACCTTTTTGTCTTTTTTTAAAAAAAGAATTCATCAATTTATTACACGGTGCTCAATCGCAGTCCGTATACCTTTTTATTGTCTCTATTGTGGGATCGGTCTAGTGCTTCTGGGAACGGTGATCATAAATAAATAATCGAGTTGATCCATGAGGTTTACTTTTGTATTGAACCTCGCGTTTCAGGTTCCTGAATCAAGGTAGCGCGGCCGGAGTTTGTGAGAATCAGGCCGCTCGACTTCCATTCGTACTAGTCAAACAGCCCATATGTAGAAAGAAACCATATACAAAAGGGTGAAAAGACTTATAAATCACCGAATAGCCATACGGTTCGGATGTAGCCGAGATAAGATCAGCAATGCGTAAACCTAGAAATGTTTTCTTTGATGCGTCGGGATAGGCTGTAGACTGAGAGTGGTCGATAGGAAAAAGATGAATGTGGCGGTGGGTGGTGGCGGACTCCAACGAGGAAAAGGTATACAGATATCTTTCATCGGGTTGTAAGGAATTCAGTGGGATTTGGGCTTCTCTGAATACAGGCCTGTGTCGTACATATACCTTACTCCAACCGCATGTCGAAAATTTTTTTGAAGGTGGTGATCTAGTGACAGGCTTGGCAAAGTCAATCGAACGCTTTCAGTCCGGTGAAGCTGGAGGTAATTTGAAATTGATATATATGACTCGGAGCAGATAGACACCCGATACTGGGCCAGATTTGATGTAGAGTATGCCCCTCTGTGCGAGTAGTTGGAACCAGTGGCGCAATTGCCTGATAGTTGTGTCTGGAAAAGATGATAAGCAGACGGACAACAAGACCTAATCGGGTCAAGCAGGCACATACAATTGGTACCGAACACATCACCGCTTCTTCTGACTGTGTCGTCTACTCGTGCTTCATTCATGGTTAGTCCTGGCATTCGCCAGCCGTCTGGGTCCGTGCGCACCTTCGGCATACAGGACCCGGCTAGTGACCCTCTGGAGAACTCGAGCACCAGCGAGTCGAACCTTGCTCGTAGGATGTTAGGACGTATATCCTTTGGTAGTTTGAATGGCTCTTTGCGATCCAGGCTCAGAGATGGTGACGTGGGCAGTTCGGCGTCATCCCCAGGTACTGTGGGCCGCCCTCCTGTGCCAACAGTCATGCAGTCTTCCGGGGAAGTATATGCAACGCCTCTACCTATCCTCTCAATGATTGTGCTCTCTATTGTACGGATTACATTTGTACGCCTCCGTTATGATCTACTCATCAATATCTAGACCATGCTTGGAGAGTTCCTGTCCGCTAATGTCTCCACCCCTTTCTTACTGTTCATGGTGAAAGGTAGGCCAAGCGTCGGCGTTTGGATTTTTTTCTCATAATGCAACAGGTTTCGGTGGGATGTCTGATGACTCAGAGGCCGCATTTTGGACTGGCATTCTGGGTCAGAAGTTTCTTCTATATTCAGATCAACTTCAAAGCTTACTATCTATATAGTATCGATGTTCTTCCTGACTCAATTTCTTACTTCATTATTGTGGGTAAGGACAATTTCCTCCTATCTCTGCCATAATGCTGCATATACTTCGTTCATAGGCTACTGTCGCCGAAAAGCATGGTCGACGTGTGGTGCTTGTACTGTCACTATTAGGTAGTGCAGCCACCTGTTTCATTTTTGGGACATCAACAACACTGCAACAAGCGATCGCTATACGACTCGCACAGGGCGTTTTTGCCGGAGCTGTTGGTGTGGCGCGTGGATCAGTCGCCTTTGTCACGGATGCCACCAACGAGGGAAGGGCGTATGCTATCCTCGGGTACGTTATTGTTTTCTTCCCATGTACCCACCTATCTCATTGCACTAGATTCTGCTGGGGTTTCGGTGGTGTTGCAGGGGCTGTCATTGGTGGTTCATGTATGTTCAAAGCTTTGTTCCATCTCGACGTGCTAAATACCCCGCGCTAGTCGAGCGGCCCGCTACAAAATGGCCCGATGTGTTTGGTGACGCTTCAGTTTTTACAACTTACCCTTACCTTCTTCCCTGTGCAATCGCCGCTCTGATAATGTTATTGGGTATGCAGTCTGAATTTTGACCTTGATGATGCTTACCCCGGCATAGGCGGTCTTCTTGGCCTTTTCCTTGATCGTGACGGAGGACCTAGAGAGGGGACGATCCGACTTTCTACTGAGAAACTCAATATTCATCCTACTATTCCTGAAGAAGAGTCCAACCCTCCAAGTCCAATCCTCGAGCGATCAGAGCCTCTTCCCTTCATGCAAAGAGTCTCTCAGAGACTTTCCGTCTATTTTGCCTCACGAGCTCCTCGTGTTCAACTGTTATCGCCGACCATGCAACCTACTGTTCCCATGGGCTCGCCACAGCCACAACTTGACCGCTCACAATTTTTTCCACGGTCAAGTCGTATTAATGGGTCCGCATACGGTTATGGTAGTGACCATCGTCGTAGACTTTCTAGCAATGCTCCCACCATCACAGCGAGAAAATCCAGCTTCGCGAGCTCGTTTCCGCGGGGGCGAACCAGTGGCCTTGACTCTACAACATTGAGTGATGGCTCAGATCTCAATTTTGCACAAAGACTGTTGATGGCGAATGAAAATGCCGTAACGAATATTGCAGATCTGTGGGTTGCTGCAGCTATGAATGTTGACAACGAGGATCCTTTTGAAACAGACGAGGATGAAGGAATGGACTCAACTGGCTCCGCTGATTCTTTCGATCTCGGAGATCCTTTGATCAATGAAGAAGACACCACACCAACTTCGACAGTTCGAGGTCGGCGATTTTCTCAATCACGTATAGCACAAAACATCTCTCCGACACGACGCTCGTCACACCGCCCTAGCTTCGCTGGTGCACCTTCTTCTCACATTTCTTCCCATCTCACTTCTCCTCATCAAAGGTCCATCTCACGGGCTCTTACAACCTCGATTTCGGGACTCGCATCTTCTCGCCGTCTGTCTAGCACCGTTCCAAGTATATTTTCCCATCCAGGAGTCAAAACTCCACCAGCCTTTCTTGATGTTCAACGGCTTGGATTAAGTAACGATGAAGCTTCAACTGCCGAGGGGGAAGGTGTTCTTTCTGGCACTCAGGTTGATGCTGAGGCTCTGATGGAGAAACTGCCGTCCTTAACTTCCCTCCTTCCGATCGCTGTGATCATCCAGTACGGGATGCTCGCCCTGCACACAACCACCCACGATCAAATATTCATGTCCTACTTAGTAACGTATGTCTTATCGCAATGGCAAGACTGTGAATCTCACTTCGTTCAGGGACTACCCGGCTGGAGGTTTAAACCTCAACGCAGGACATTTTGCACAACTGAGTACGTCATAAGCCTGCCCATTACTCATGATTTACCTGCTCGGGTGCATTGCTCTACAGTTGCTCTGATGTGCCTTGCTCAGATTGCTTACCAGTTTTACCTCTATCCGTGAGTTTAGTTTCATAGTTAGTTTGGAACGCAAGTTTACTTATTATATCTTTCTTTACCTAGTAATCTTGGGTAAGGCTGAGCACGCGCTGTTGTGATTGTTACTGATTCAAATGAAGACCCCCTCGTGGACGGTTCTCTCATCTCGCCATGTATCGCGTTGGATCTGTCCTCTTTGTCCCATCCTACCTTTCTGTTGTTCTATACCGTGTCTTTGCGAGTCCGTCGAACGACGGTAATTTCATCCTCATGACGGGCAAGTTCTTGCTGGTTTTTCCGACGTTTGTTGTCCTAACTTGAGCCAACAGCACTAGTTCTTAGCACGTAAGTGAACAGTGATTACACTACTATCGCTATCATCACCTTCTGATCACGGAATTCAGGGCCCTGCGATACTGCGGATCCACCTTTTGCTATACTGCTATCTCGATTTTATTAAACTACAGTAAGAGTCTTGTGGGTTTTCGAAGTGAAAATGCACTTAAATCCTTTGAAGTGACTCCTCCGAATGCGGTAGGATACGCAAATGGCGTGGCTCAGAGCATTGTCAGTCTGGCGCGATGTATAGGCCCGAGCTTGGGTGGCTATGTACGTTTTCTCAGATGAAACGAATCCCAATCCCTCATTCACTCATGGGATGTGACAGATTTGGGCTCTCAGTATCCTGGATAATCCCGCTGGGTACCCTCTCGGCTTCTTCGCATGTGGAGTATTTTGTGCCGTCTCGATATTACAGACTTTTTTGATCCGCTGAGGAACTTTACGAGGGTAAAATCTCAGAGTTCAAACTCAGTGTGTAGACTTGTGCCTCGCCTTGCGTGTTTGTCCGATTAGAATACCTCATTGTATGTTCAATTCTGTTTTTTTAACTTATTGCTCTCTTCCTGGCTGTATCCTCTCTTTCTCTCATTGCTTCTCTGGAGCAGTTCTATTTTTTTGGACATTGGTGCTCTGTGGAAGGCACACTTAGCAGATAGTGCATGAAGAACAATATAGATTTACCAGGATCCTGCAGACATCATCAAGATACCGAACATGAAGGGCCTCTGGCAACATTTTTCCTCAAGACTCAGGGACTCGGCTGGGATCTTATGTTTGAGGCTGAGACTGAGGTTGAGGCTGAGGCTGAGGCAAAAGAAAGGCTCAAGAGAACTCACTGCAAAAGTAAAAGGCTTGATTATTTGGAAGCTTGAGGACTGGCTAGGACCTGATTGTTGGATTAGGTCGTAGTGTTGGCTGTTGAACTCAAACTACCCGCATTCTTCGATTAGTATACATTTTATACATTTAAAGTTCAGCTTGGCGTAGTCTTCCCCCCGCGCCATTTGCAAGGTCATAAATTGAGCTAGATCCTTAAAATAGCATCACCCACATTTTTCATAACCATATATATATCATATTGGTTGAGTGTAATCAATCATATCTCTATCCAAATTTTTATGGCAAGGATTACAGCTGTGCTGCACGAGTATTATTGTGATAGTGCTGCCACAAAATGGTTTGGCTTGTTCAAATAAATTCGTATGAAATCAGAGAAATTATATATTCATTGGGGTGCATTTTTCAATGGCCTCTCAAAACACCTGTATTATACTGTACATGCCTAGGACATCTCAGAATTTAACTTCAAACATCGCCCAAGGGGAGGTGTTGTATATATTGTATATCAAATACCAGACACGTGGCTAGGTAATCCAGTATCTTTCTGCCGCCATCTATGGAGATGCTATTGAAGAGATAGGACACCAAATATTGGATGCTTTAATACGGGGCAGCAGCGGCTTGGCACTTGACAAAGTAATTAGCAACATCAAGAGAGGAATTGGCTAAATACCTACAGCCTTAAGCTGCTCAAGGTACCATGTGCACGAAGGATAATCGGCCTTGCCAAGACAATCGGTGAATTCTGCAGGTCCGAAAACTCATCAGTTGAAAGACATAGCCAAGTATAATGAACTCACCCTTGGCCTGAACCTCGCAGCTAATACCGCGTGCTTGTTGGTGTTGGACAGGTGGCGCAGAAGCAGGGGCCTCCTGAGCTGGAGCAGCCTGTCCTCCCCCGCCAAAGAGCATGCTGGAAATGCCATGACCAATGGTAGAACCAACCGCGACGGAACCGGCAGTAGCAGCCATTTGTGAAAGGAGACCAGGCTGGCTAGACGAGCTAGCTGAGGTAGTGGCAGCCGCAGGAGGTGCAGGGGCGGGTGTGTGGGAGTAACTGTTTGGAGGTGCGGCAGCTGTGGAAGCACTACGAGTTTGTGCAGGCGCAGGAGCAGGAGCAGCACGAGGAGCAGCAGTGCGAGAACGGGATTGACGCTGTTATAAAAGGAAATCAGTCAATGAGCTATGAGGAGAAAAAAACACTACGCACAGGCATGATGAAAGTAGTGGACAAGAAGCAAAACGTTTACGACAGTATTCGGCAAAACGGATGTCGTTGACAAATATCAACAAACATTTACCTAAACCTCGGCCGATGACATTTTCTTTTCCAATGAGAACATACCTCGTCTCCCTTACCCGTTCAGCTATCTTTTCTGCTGCAGGCGTTACCACCCGACGGTTGTATACATCTGTGGTCGGTGAAACGATTAACCAAAATTGGCCACCGGCTACCGCAAAGAAAACCACATCATCGAAACGCTTGTCCCCTACCTCCAACCCAAGGCATGCAGGCGATCCCGCTTCAAAAAGATTCAATTCGCAATCCGCAAAACGCTCAGACGTCTCTGGTAGAGGAACTGTCGGAAAGGGCGATTCAAATCTAGAAAAAGGAACGGAGGCTGCTCTTCAAGATGAAATACGAGACCTCGAAGCCTTTCAAAGATATGCTTCACTTATTCCAACTACAGATATTTGGGGCCAGAAAGTACAATCATTAGGTACGTTCACCTCTTTTGC